>Ga0163149_10007092_pt1 | contig 11350 bp, 9 predicted proteins | sample OliLakLV19MP5G1_FD_148604 | JGI IMG/M metagenome (GOLD analysis project Ga0163149, IMG submission 148604) | Freshwater microbial mat bacterial communities from Lake Vanda, McMurdo Dry Valleys, Antarctica - Oligotrophic Lake LV.19.MP5.G1 | ecosystem: Environmental > Aquatic > Freshwater > Lake >...
TCTGATAACGCTTGGACTCGGCCTCGCGAATTCGCCGCTGGTTCTCGTCTATCACCGAAAGCGGTGCGACCGGTTCCTTGGCGACAGCGGGCGCGGCGGCGTCGCCTGCCGCGGCGACCGCTGCTGCCTCGGCCTCGGGTTCCGGTGCTGCTTCCGGTTCGGGCTCGGGCGCCGGATCAGGTTCAGGCACGGCCGCTTCGACCATTGGCGGCGCTTCAACCATTGGCGGCGTTGCCACCGGCAGCGGGGTGGCATTCGGTTCCGGCGGCGCCGCAACCGCAGCAGCCTCCTGTGCCTCGGCGGCCGTATCGGCTTCGCCTGCAAGCGCATCGGCCACCGGATCGCGCTGCACCAACACGCGCTTCTTGCGCACCTCGACTTGAATGGTGCGAGCCTTGCCCGACGAGTCGGCCTGCTTGATCTCGGAAGTCTGCTTGCGAGTGAGCGTGATCTTCTTTTTCTCGGGGGCAGCAGCGCCGTGGCTCTTGCGCAGGTAGTCGAGCAAGCGTGACTTGTCCGCCTCGGTCAATGCCGCATCGGCGGCATTGTGCTCGACGCCGGCCGAGGTCAACTGCTGGACCAATGCCGCGATCGGCATCTTGAGCTCTTCGGCCAGCTGGGCGACGGTAGTAGTAGCCATTGCTATCTTTCTTATCGGGTGCGATCGGTGGTGCTATGAAAAAGCTGAACAGGACCCTGGAATGCGGATTGGCGGGCGCAGCGACTATTCATCGGTTGAGTGGCGGGTACGAGTTTAGTCAGCGTTCGAGCATGGTCGGCTTTTTCGGCGGGAGCGAGCGCGACCGTGGTCGCAGTCGTCTACTTCTGCTCCTCTGCAAACCAGTGTTCACGGGCTTTCATGATCAGTGCCCGCGCCGCCGCCTCGTCCATCGGGTCGATTTCGATCAACTCGTCCAGCGCCAGCTCGGCCAAGTCATCGCGCGACTTGATGCCGCGCTTGGCAAGCTTGGCCGCAAGTTCGCGCGACACGCCTTCGAGCCCTAGCAGATCGTCACTGACCCCGCCCAGGGACTCCTCGGAGGCGATGGCCTCGGTCAACAGGGCATTGCGTGCGCGATTGCGCAGTTCGTTGACCGTGTCCTCGTCAAAAGACTCGATTTCGAGCATTTCATTGATCGGCACATACGCGACTTCTTCGAGCGTCGAGAATCCTTCGCCGATCAGAATGTCGGCAACTTCCTCGTCGACATCGAGTTTGTCGATGAAAAGCGCACGAATCGCAGTGGTTTCGGCCACGTGCTTCTTCTGCGATTCCTCGACGGTCATCAGGTTGATCTCCCAGCCGGTAAGTTCCGAGGCCAAGCGCACGTTCTGGCCGCCGCGGCCGATCGCGATCGCCAGATTTTCGTCGTCAACCACCACATCCATGCTGTGCTTTTCCTCATCGACCAGAATCGACGACACCGCCGCCGGCGCCAGTGCGCCGATGACGAACTGTGCGGGATCGGCCGACCAGATGATGATGTCGACGCGCTCGCCGGCCAGTTCATTGGTCACTGCCTGCACGCGCGAACCGCGCATGCCCACACAGGTGCCGATCGGGTCGATGCGCCGATCGGCGGTGAACACCGCGATCTTGGCGCGCACCCCGGGGTCGCGCGCGGCCGACTTGATCTCCAGCAGCCCTTCCTCGATCTCCGGCACTTCGAGCTCGAACAAGGCCTTGATGAACTCCGGCGAGGTGCGCGAGACAATCACCGCCGGTCCGCGCTGCGTACGGTCGATTTTGTGAATATAGGCACGAATGCGGTCACCGACGCGAAACGCTTCGCGCGGAATCATCTGGTCGCGCGGCAGCGCCGCCTCGACCCGGCCCGACTCGATCAGCACACGGTGATTCTCGACGCGCTTGACAGTGCCGTTGATTAGCTTTTCGTTGCGATCAAGGAAATCATTGAGGATCTGGTCGCGCTCGGCGTCGCGGATCTTTTGCAAAATGGTCTGCTTGGCTGCCTGTGCCCCGATCCGACCGAACTCTATCGGCTCAAGCTCTTCCTCGATGAAGTCGCCAATCTGCACCTCGGGATCGTCATCGCGGGCGTCGGTGATGCCGATCTGGTTGTCTTCGCTCTCCAAATCCGGCTCATAAACCACTTGCCAGCGACGAAACGCCTCGTGTTCGCCGGTTTCGCGGTCGATCGCCACCCGCACGTCGGCCTCGCCCTTGAAGCGCTTCTTGCTGGCCGATGCGATGGCTTGCTCAAGCGCGGTGAACACCACGTCCTTGGCCACGTTCTTTTCGCGCGCCAGCGCGTCGGCCAGCATCAGGATTTCCTTGCTCATGAAGCACTTCCCCCTAAAACTCTATAACCGGAACCAGACGCGCGCGGTCAATCCCGGCGAAATCCAGCTCGATAATCTGCCCGTCGATTTCAATCGCGGGTTTGCCGTCCAGACAGCGCGCAATCCCGGTGAAGTTCTTGCGCACACCAAACGCGCCGCCTAAGGGGGCGCGCAACTTCAGATTGATCTCACAGCCGGCGAACCGGGCGAAATCAGCCGACTTGCCGAGCGGTCGATCCAGGCCCGGGGACGACACTTCCAAACGGTCATAGTCGATATTCTCGACCGTCATCGCGTAGGTCAACTGCCGGCTCACCTTTTCACAATCCTCGACCTTGATCATGGCACGCGCATCGCGTTTCGAGGGAGCGGCGACAAGCGGCGCGCCAGCCGGTTTCAAGTCGATGAATACACGCAACAAGCGCCCACGCTGCGAACGCTCGAGCTCGACCAACTCGTAGCCCAATCCCTCGACCGTGTTTTCAATCAGCGCTGATACGTCCATAGCCATCGCCTCAATACCGGCGGCACAAACAAAAAATGGGCAATACGCCCATTTAAAAGTCTTGCCGCCAACCCGCAGCACCCTTTTTCGAGTGCCCGCCGCGACCCGCAACAAACGCGCGTCGCAGACTCGGTCACTCAAGCCTTGAGATTGTAGCAGAAATCGCACCGTTTCGTAACGAAACGGCGTTTGTGCTTCAGGATTCCCGGGAACCCTCGGGTGGAATGATCATGAGCTTGGAACGACGACGCGTGATGATGGGCGTAGGCGGCGGTGGCGGGACATAGGCCACGCTGCGGCGACCGGGTTTGGCTGCACGACGCCCGTCAAGGGTCAGCGAACTACGGTCGATCGGGCCACGTTTGCCGCTGCGGTTGCCGCCCAAACCCTTGGCCAGCGGCTTTCTCGCCGCCACCGACTTGCCTCGACGAGACCCAGGTTGAACCCGGTCCGCCGCTTTGCCACCACGTCCTGCCGGCCTCTTGCCGTTGCCGGGCCCGGCATCGGCCACACGAACGTTGCCATCGCGGATCGCCGGCGCACGAACGTTGCCGTCGCGGATCGCCGGCGCACGAACGTTGCCGTCGCGGATCGCCGGCGCACGAACGTTGCCGTCGCGTACGCCGGGCGCACTGCGGGCTTTGCCACGTCCGTTGCCGATGCCACGCGGCATGCCGCTCTTGGTATTTGGCTGCGCCTCAGCCGAGCCACCGTCGCGCGCCGCCGCCGTGCCGACCGGCGCGTCCTTGAGCAAATCCCTGACCTCCAGCGGTGTCAAGGGTCGCGACTGTCCGCGGCGCAATCCGCGCGGCAGGGAAATCGGCCCGAAGCGGGTACGGATCAGCCGGCTCACCATCACGCCGACCTTCTCGAACATGCGCCGCACTTCGCGGTTGCGGCCCTCGCGAATCATCACCCGGTACCAACGATTGACACCCGGGCCCTCGTCACTGAACTCGCCTTCGTCCAGGCGCATGAAACGCGCCGGACCGTCGTCGAGTTCAACGCCGTCCAGCAAGGTATCGGTCTGCTCGTCGGTCAATTCGCCCACCACGCGAACCGAATACTCGCGCTCGACCTCGTAGCGCGGGTGCATCAAACGGTTGGCCAGGTCTCCCGAATTGGTCAGGATCAACAATCCCTCGGTATTGAAGTCCAGCCGCCCGACTGCAACCCAGCGACCGGATTTGGGCGCCGGCAAGCCTGCAAACACCGTCGGCCTGCCTTCAGGATCATCCTGGCTTACGATCTCCCCGGGCGGCTTGTGATAAATCAAAACCTCCGGCGCCTCGCGATCGTTCTTCAGGCGTATCGGCTTGGCGTCCACCCGTACCACGTCGCGGCGCGTGATGCGCTGCCCTAAGGTCGCAGTCTTGCCGTTGACGCTGACGCGGCCGGCGGTAATCGCCTCTTCCATGTCGCGCCGTGAACCCAGCCCGGCCTCAGCCAGCAGCTTCTGCAGCTTGTGATCATCACCGATAGCGCCTGGCAGATTGTCGGTGGCAGCGGCCGCGTCATTCGGTGCCGCAGTACGCGGCGCTTTCAGGTTCGCACCGCGCGATGATTTGCCGCCACCTTCGCGTGTCTGCTTGGCACCACGAGCGCGCGGCGAACTGGCTGCGCGCGCACGCTGCGGCGCAGACTCACTTTCGCTGCCCGCAAGTATCTGCTGACCTGCCAGCGCATCCGCAGCGTCACTGTCGCCCGCAACAGCAACGACGCCAGAAACGGCGCCAGTAACGGCGCCCGCTTTGCTGCCCCCCTTGCCGCGCCGGCGATTGCGACGCCGCCGCCGCTCCGCGCCGCCTGCAGCCGGCGCTCCGGTGACCTCGGCGCCGGCTACCGGCACGGACTCCGTCTGGCTGGGTGTCGGCGACGCTGCAGCATCGGGAACGTCGTCATCCTGTGGTTCAGGCAAGTCAGGCTGCATCGGCCAAATCCATCACTTTCTCGATATTTTCGAGCGGCGGCAACTGTTCGAGCGAAACCAGGCCCAGGTCGTCGAGAAAGGCGCGTGTAGTACCGAACAACGCAGGCCTGCCAGGCGCATCGCGGTGACCGACGGTATCGATCCAGCCGCGTTCTTCAAGGGTGCGGACGATTTGCGGTGAAACGGCGACCCCACGTATTTCCTCGATGTCACCGCGCGAAACCGGTTGCCGGTAAGCAATGATCGCCAGTGTCTCAAGCACGGCGCGCGAGTAGCGCGGCGTGCGATCGGGATTGAGTCTCGCCAGATACGCGCCGAATTCGGGGCGGCTGAGAAAGCGCCAGCCCGATGACAAGGCAACCAATTCCACCGTGCGACCGATCCAGTCCGCGCGCAATTCGTCCAGCAGTGCGCGAATGGTATCGGCACCGATGCGATCCTCGAACAGACGCTGCAACTCCGCGACCGACAAAGGCGCTTGCGCTGTGAGTAGTGCCGCTTCGAGAATGCCCTTGGCTTCGGATGTGTTCACGCAACTATGGCAAACCTGACGTCGCCGACGCGCGGTTCGCTAGCAAACGAAAAATCGTTGGTTTGTGAATGGGTGAAGCGCGCTGGCAGCGCCGCCTGCTTCACCCGTTCGCTTTCAAGGCTGTAACTGTAAGCCCGCGCCGCGGAAATCATAAAGGGCCAAAGAATTGCGTGCCGGTTGGCGCGCGCGGCCTGAATTTGCCGGACGAATACTGCGAGTATACCAAGAACCGGACGAGGGGCCGGCGCGCCACCACACAAACGCCTTCGCACCCGCTACGGCTCGCCGGCGACGCTTCACAGCCCAGACAGCGGCGCGTCCCTCTGCATGCCCTACAACTGCGGAAGATGCGAGCCTATGCGCCCCGGCTTCTTGCGCTTGCGTTGCATCATGGCTGCTCTCCGCGCCATCGCCCTCGATCGCTCTCCACCACTCAGTGGATGGCCATGGCCACCGGCAGCATGCGCGTGACCTCGATCTCGGTGCCGTTCTCGCGATACTCGACCGACTCGCACAGCTGTTCGACCAAACTGATGCCGCGATCATTGCGCCGGAACAAAGCGCTGGCGTCGACATGCCAGGCATCGGCGTCGAACCCTTTGCCACTGTCCTTTACCCTGACAGTCAGCTTGACGCCATCGACGGTTTCGGCGCGCGCGATGTCGACAAGAATCACGCCGTTGGTAAGCAAGGCCAGGCGACGCTCGCGCTCACGCGAGTAGGATCGCTGTCCGTTTTGCTCGGCTTTCAAACCCGAATCCAGTTCGAGCAAGCCGTGCTCCAACGCATTGTTGAACAATTCGCTCATCACCACGAACGTCGAGCGATCTTGCGCGCCGACCGGATCGAAGCGCGTCATGAACTCTTGCAGAATCGGAATCACCTCAACATGCTTCAGACGCTCCGCCCCAACGCGCAGGCGCAGTTCCCAGTCACCCGCGGCGGCATGCGAATGCGTGTTGAGGGTTTGCTGCGGCAGCGTAATGGCCAAATCGCGCTGCGACCGGCGTCGCACTTCAGCATTGCAATCGATGAGCGCGTAGGTGATGTCGTCGGTGGCGCTGTGTCCGGCCAGGTGCTCGACTACTGCGATCTTGATCGCCTCGAAGCGCTGTTCCGGCACGATAGCCTCCACCGCCGCCTTGATGCCGTTCTCGCCGAAATGTTTGCCCTGATTGCACGCCGCCTCGCTCAGACCGTCCGAGCAGACGAAAATCTGCGCGTCGGCGCGAAAGGGCTCGAACTCCGGATGCGCGTCGATCTCTTCGCTTGGCAGCACGCCCAGCGGCAGGTGCCGGCTAGCCCAGCTCTTGACGATCTTCCCGTCGGCGTCAAACATCAGGCAGGGCGGATTGCCGCCATTCCACACCTCGATGCGATCTTCAATGCAATCGATACTGATCAGGGTCGCAGCGACGAAGCGATGCGAAGGCAGATCGCGCCGGATGGTGTGATTGAGTTCCGTCACCAGGGCTTGCAAGCCAAACCCTTTTTGCGCCATGGCCTGGAAAGCGCGGCCCAGCGGCAACACGTTCAAGGCTGCGGTCAAGCCGTGCCCGACGCCGTCGGCCAGCAGAATCTTCAGCGAGCCGTCGGGCGAGCGCTCGGCCATGACGATGTCGCCGCTGAATTTGAACGCCGGTGAATTCCAGGTACGCAACACCGCACCATGCTCGGTTTGAGTCGGCAACAGGCGCTTCATCATGTCGCGCGCGGCGCGGTTCTCCTCCTCGGACAACTCGAAGTAGGCGTTTAGTTCGTTGTTCTGCGCCTTCAGCTGGCGCTGGATCGCCGTGTAACGCTCCGCGTTCGACAGATGCGCCTTGAGAATCGCCACATTGACCGGTTTTGGGATGTAGGCGTCCGCGCCGGCGGCGATCGCGTCGGCGATCTCGGCAGTGTCCTCGTTGCCGGTGACAAACCAGATCGGCACCCAGCGCGCCGGTTCAAGTTGGCGCAGTCGCAATGCGGTCTCGCGCCCGTCCATGCCTGGCATCGAATAATCGAGCAGTACCACGTCGGGGCGCTCACGCGTGTAGATTTCCAGCGCCGTCAGACCATCGCTTGCGTGCAGTGCCGTATGCCCCTGGGCCTTGAGAATTGCGCACAGGTACCGCGCCTGTGCCAGGTTGTCTTCGACCACCAGCGCCTTGAGTCGCACCACGGTGCGGACGGAATTCATCTTGTATTCCAGATGCGACAACAGGGCGGGCGGTTAGTGCAGCGTGAACAGCTTGTCGAAATTGGCCACTCGCAATACATCGCGCACTGTGCCGCCGCAGTTGGCCAGACTGACCGCCTTGCCCATCGCCTTGCCTTTGTCGCGCAGCAGCAACAACATGCCCAGGGCGGAACTGTCCAAGTAGTCAACCTCGCCCATATCGACCACCACTTCAGCAACGCCCGCACCGGCGAACGCGTCCTCGTAAGCCTGTTTGAAGCCGCGATGACAGGTGAAATCGAAACGACCCTTGAGCGCAAGTCTGGCCTTGCCGTTCTCTTGATTGACGCTGACGTTCATGATATTTCTCCTAAAAAAAGTCCGCAGCTAATACACAAGCAAACACCCAATTGACCGGCGCGCCACGCGCTGGCCCATGCTCAATCCAGGTCCGTGTCTGCCAGGCAGTGACAGCAAACCTGCCGCGATGTTCTCGAGCGGTACCACTTCGTTGGCAGCTGCGGCGGCGATCGCCTCGCACTGCATGCCAGATAAAAAGCAACCGGCCTCGTCCTGCACCACACTCCATGCCCCGGCATCGCGCATTTCCCGCATCATCAGCGCACTATCCTTGTCCAATCCGCTCAGCATCAGCTCCGCACGAACAGCCCGGCGATTTCCGCGCCGGACTGGAACAACACTTCGACCGACGGTCGATGGCGCTTCGGCGGCGGCGTATCCGACACGACGGCCACGCACCTGGCACCACTTTTCCACAACAAGGGGGGATGACTGCCGGGAGCGGCGTAAGCATTACGTGGCAACCCCCGTTCACCGTTCTCTGTCTCCTTATCGGCAGCGTCACAACATTTATTGAGGCGCTCGGTGAAGCTTTTTGGTGAACCCTGCAGACATGCGCCGGGCGCGGAGCATGTCAGGGGAATCCGGTGGTATTCCCATGGGGGCCTGTTCACACGAAATGCGCAAGTGCATCTTGTGTGAACAGGGCATCCGCACCGACCATCCATCCGAAATCGCTCATTCCGGCCAATCCTTTCCTGAAAAATCGGTGTGTCGGGTGTATCCTCCTGCCTGTGCGCCAACCGGTGACGTGACACTGGAAACACCGGAAATACTGGAATGCGGCCGTCGGCAAATCCACCGGCCAGTTCAGTAAGCGCCAAACCAAGCGTTATTCAGACCTTCGCCCGACAATATTCGACGAACATGGAAGTTCTTTTCCCGTTTATCAGCCCCAATTTCCGCCCGTGCCAGCAATCACACGCCCTGAAACAATCCTCGGCGCGACCAGCGATGCTTGCCCGCTTGCCGGCATGAAGAGCCAACGCCTGGGCATTACCGACCGCTTCAAGACACTGACGCCGGTCCCGTTGCCTCAGGCCGCCGGCCGTGCGCCGGTGCGCATCTTGTGTGTCGAGGATTCCGACAGCGATTTCGATCTGTTGCAATTCGCGTTGCGCGCCGCCGGCCTGGCGCATACGGCGATTCGCGTCGAGGACGAAGCAGGCATGCGCGGGGCTCTGGCCAGCGGCAACTGGGACGCAGTGATTTCGGATCACAATCTGCCGAGCTTCTCTTCGGCGGCCGCATTGCGCGTCTTGCGCGAGCAGGAGCCCGATACACCGTTCCTGATCGTCTCGGGTGCCATCGGCGAGGACGCCGCAGTGGCCGCAATGCAGTCCGGTGCCGACGATTACCTGATGAAGCACAGCCTGAAGCGACTGGCGCCGGCCATCGAACATGCGCTCGCCGCCGCCACCGAGCGCCGCCAGCGCCGTGCAGCCACTTCCGAACTGCGCGCTTCACTGGATTACCTGCGCACGGTGCTCACCGCATCCCCGATCGCCATCATCACGCTTGACACCGACCTCAACATCACCCTTTACAACGCCGCCGCCGAGCAGGTACTTGGCGTCGAACGCGACCGGCTGCCCAGCTATCCGCAGCCGATCGCGGACGCCGACAACCGCCGCATCATCGAACGCCTGAAGCAGGCGATCCGCAGCGGCCCGGTGCGCAGTCAGGAGGAAACCTGGATCCGCGGCGACGGCCAGGCGCGCGACTTCACTTTTGCAGCCGCCAGCCTGGGCCAGGATGAAGCAGCAGGTGTGGTGGTGTTTGTGACCGACAACACCGAGCAAAAGCGTGCGGAGCTGACCCAGCGCGAGACCGAAACGCGGTTTGCCGCGATTTCGGCCAATCTGCCCGGAGTGGTGTTCCAGATGCTGGCACGACCGCAGCAGCGCCTCTTGCTGATGCCTTTTGTGAGCGCCGGCGCCACCAGACTTTTCAATGTGGCGCCGGCCGACTTCCTGGCCGACCCATCGCGCTTTGTCGACCTGCTCGATGCGGCCGATCGCGACGCCGTGTTCGAGGCCCTCGATCAGGCGATCCGTCTTGGATCGGTGCTCGAAGGCCAGTGGCAGATCGCGCGCGCCGACGGCAGCCGGCGCTGGATTCAACTTTCGGCTACTGCGCGTGAAGCCAATGGCGGCAACTGGCTGTTCGACGGCATCATCACGGACATCACCGCGCAGAAGGAAACCGAACAGAAGCTGACCCGTTCGCGCGAGGAACTGCGCGCACTGACCGCCCATATCGAGGCGCTCAAGGAAGAGGAACGGCGAGCAGTGGCGCGTGAGATACACGACGACATCGGCAGCACCCTCGCAGGCATGAAAGCAGATCTTGCCTGGCTGGCACGGCACTACGCACCAGGCCAGGCCGTGCTTGACAAACTTGCAGGCATGACGCGGCTGGTGGATGGTGCGGTGCAAAGCGCCAACCGCATTGTCCAGGCCCTGCGCCCCGGCATTCTCGACTACGGCATCGCCCCGGCACTGGAATGGCAGGCCAAGGATTTCGCCATTCACAACGGCATACAGGTCAGCTTCGAGACCAATGAGGATGAACTGGCGCTCGATATCGAACAGTCGACGGCGCTGTTCCGCGTATTCCAGGAATCCCTGACCAATGTTTCCAAATATGCGCGTGCGACCCGCATCGAGACCGAGCTGTTCGCCACCGTCACCAGCGTGACTCTGGAAGTGCGCGACAACGGTGCCGGACTCAAGCCTGGCGACCTTATAAAGCCCTCTTCCTTCGGCATCCGCGGCATGATGGAACGCGTGCGCGCCCTCGGTGGATGGCTGGACATCAGCGGCCCGGCCGGACAGGGCACCACCGTGATGTTGTCGATTCCGCGCCGCCGCCCGGGCAGCACCACTCAACTAGTACAGGAATCCACCTCATGATTCGCGTCCTGATTGCCGACGACCACGCGATTGTGCGCAAGGGGCTGGTCCAGATCGCGTCGGAGAGCCGCGAAATCGACATGCGCGGCGAAGCCTCCGAGTACAGCTCCCTGATGCGCCTGATGAAGGAAAATCCCTGCGACGTGCTCCTGCTGGACATCTCGATGCCAGGCAAGAACGGCATCGACGTGCTCAAGATCGTGCATGAGCAATATCCGAAGACCCAGGTGTTGATTCTTTCGATGTATCCGGAGGACCAGTACGCGATTCGCGCCCTCAAGGCCGGGGCCGCCGGCTACCTGACCAAGGATACCGCGCCGGAACGGCTGGTCGAGGCGATCTTCTCGGTCGCGCGTGGCAAGAAATACTACATCACTCAGCAGGTCGCCGAAATGCTGGCCACCCATCTGGTGACCGATACCGAGGGCGCACCGCACGAGGCCTTGTCGGATCGCGAATTCCAGACCATGCGCCTGATCGCCTCGGGCAAGCAACTGTCGCAGATCGCCGACGAGTTGTCGCTGAGCCCGAAAACGGTGAGCGTCTATCGTGCCCGCGTGTTGGAGAAAATGCAGTTGAAAAACAACGCCGAGATGACCCACTACGCGATCAAGCACGGGCTGGTCGAGTAGCCGCTCCGCCG
>Ga0163149_10007097_pt1 | contig 11347 bp, 5 predicted proteins | sample OliLakLV19MP5G1_FD_148604 | JGI IMG/M metagenome (GOLD analysis project Ga0163149, IMG submission 148604) | Freshwater microbial mat bacterial communities from Lake Vanda, McMurdo Dry Valleys, Antarctica - Oligotrophic Lake LV.19.MP5.G1 | ecosystem: Environmental > Aquatic > Freshwater > Lake >...
AGAAGCCGCTATTAGAAACGGGAATGCGGGTGAACGGGCTTTAGCACAATCGATGGCCGCTCGACTGAGGCCGAGTGAACGGGAGAAGGCGGTGGGAGCGGTGTTGGAGTTGGCGGCTAAAGCGGGCAAGTGATGACATGAGTCGTTGCTAAGCGAGAACGATTTCAAAGCCGACGTGTTCCGCATTACTTTCGAGAGAAAGTGCGACCTGTTGCGATGCAAAACGGGGATGAAAAGGCCAAAGATCGCCCTTATGGTGGCATAACGGTCCTGGGGAATTGCAATTTATTGTAATTCACGTTGTTTTCGTTGGGTATTTCTTGCGCATGCCAATTATCCATCATTCACAACTCAACTGCCCATAGAAATGCGATCATAGATCGTGTGCGTTCGAGATCATGATGGAGTTCGCGTAACCCATGACAGAGCGTTTCACGTACGGCATTGAGTGTCTTGAAGCACTTGTAACTAATCGGACGATCCTCACCTGCCGCTAACCAAATCGCCTGCCAGCGAAGAAATTCCGCAGAACTCGCGGGATTACGCATCCGGCGACGAGATTCAGCCGCCACCGTCGATGAAAAGGAACGACGAGGTCGCATGATCCATCTCCCAGGTCGGGGAGGTTAACCAGCGAAAATGAAGTTAACTGAGGAATGATGAAGAATTGGTATAAGACACCGGAGAAAATCACCAAAGCTGGAGGGCAAGATTTGGCGTCGCAGCAAAAAAGACGTTGCATCGTCCATAATCACCAGACAGTCCACCGTCCGATACGCAAGTAACACGAAGTAGGCTCATGGTTCGTTTCATGCAATTGGCAATTTCGATTTTGCTCTTGGCGCACAGCGCCTACGCCGTTGAGCAAGGCACCATCCTGCGTGAATATTGGAGTGACATAACCGGCACGAGCGTGACTTCGCTCACCTCCTCTCCGGCTTTTCCTACCAATTCAACTGGACAAAGTTATCCGACCAGCTTTGAAGCGCCATCGAATTGGGCCAACAATTATGGCACGCGCATGCGCGGGACGTTACATCCAACGGTTTCAGGCACGTATCAATTTTGGATTGCGGGTGACGATAACTCCCAACTGTGGCTTAGTTTAAATGCAAATCCCTTACAAAAACAATTAATAGCGCATGTTCCAGGTTGGAGCGCGCCGCGTAGCTGGACGAAATATCCTCAGCAACAATCAGCTCTTATGACCCTAACGGCGGGTGAAACTTATTATATAGAAGCCCTGCAAAAAGAAGGCGGCGGCCTGGATAATCTTAGCGTTGCGTGGACCGGTCCAGGTATTGGCGAGACCCCCACGATTATCGCAGGTAATTATTTAGCGCCCATTCACACTCCATTCATTCATGGCGCCGCGAATTTTACCACCTCGACCACGGTCACGATGAGCGCATCGCTGACTGGTGGCACGTTGTATTATACCACCGATGGCTCAACGCCGACCACCGCTTCGGCGAGTTATTCAGAGCCCATCATCATGACGCAGAGTACGTGTTTCCACGTCATGCATCGTACTGATGCGGGGGTTAAGAGTGACATCGCCAAACGAGTCTTTTTACGCCAAGGTTCAGGCACTGGGTTGACGGGTGCTTATTTCAGCAACGAAAATCTCAGCGGTGACGCGATCATACGTCAAGATCCCACCGTTCATTTTAGTTGGGGAAGTTCGTCCCCCATCACCGGTATTGCCAGTGATCATTTTTCGGTGCGCTGGCAGGGCGACATTGAAACCAGCTTCGCGCAACCATATCAATTGATCGCGCGCAGCGATGACGGTGTGCGGATGTGGATTGATGGTGTGCTAGTTATTAATGACTGGACCTATCATGGTGCAAAAGACAACATCATCACACTCACTCCAGGTCGCCATTCGCTGTGCGTAGAGTATAAAGAAGGTACTGGTTCGGCCGTAATGCAGCTGCAGTGGCAAAATGCGTTTGAGTCACGCCGCGCCGTTCCCATGACCCAACTGTATCCGTTGCTGGGTGTAGCGACGGTTATCCCCACCACGTCAGCCGTGTCACCGGTCTATATCGAAGCGATGAAATTATCAGATACGACATTGTCGGTCACGGTTAATAGCGTTGCTGAACCGCTGTCACCGTTAGATGCCACCGCCGATTATCTCAATGTCCCATTACAGGCCGCCGCACTCACCAACGTGGTGGTAACGGCGCAATCAGGCGAGATGGTCAGTGGTGACATCGCCTGGACGCCAACGTTGCTGATGGGCGAAAGCACGCACATCATCAGAAAAAATGACAGCCTTTTATTCGAAGCACCAGTCGACGGCTCGCTCGTTATTACCAATTATTCCGGCACCTACCAAGCACCAACGCCCACCACGGCTGGCCAAACTATGCCAGTTAAGTTTACCAAAGCCGGTGAATTTACCGTACGCTATGTCGACACCGAAGGCGTTGAACAAGGCATGGCCATCGTCACCGTCGTATGGGTTGATCTGTCGCAGCAAGTCCTCTGCGAATTGGGATATGCCCGCGCCATTAATCTACCCGTCTCACCCAATAATCCGCCGATTACGTTTATTGGAAATAAACAACTGACCGTCAGTAACGCTCAAATTGCCAGCGATAATGCGCAGGTCACCATTAACCCGCTGCAACGGGGCACGCCACGGTTGCTCGCGCGTATTCATGGTCCACAAGGCCCATTAATTACGACACGAGAGATTGATGAATTCACCATTAATACGCCAGCGTTAAAGAACGCCGTGGTCAACGCCGGAACCGGTATCGGTACGCTCACCTTGACCATGAGTCCCTATATTGCGCATGAAAGCTTCAACTTTGTCATGTTCGCACACACCGCCACGTTCCGTGGTGGCGCAAAATCCATGTCGGTAAGCACCACGGGTGGACCATCAACCAATGGCGAGGCACCTTTTGCTCAAGTATTTGATGAAAATACGCAGGAGACGATTGGCACGTTCAGTTTTGAAATCGAAGTGCCCTCGAATGAAGATAAATATTGTTTCCGGATTGAGCGTCGACAAGAACCCGCTGCCTCTGCTCCGGTTGCGTGGCTGAAAAGTAAAAACATTTTATTACCAGTCATCGGTAAATTGCCAATGCTGTCCTATGAATTTATGATGGGAGCAACACCGCCAGGACCACCAAATGGACCGACTTCAAATGTGAATGGTGTTGTCTGTCATAAAGATGGGAAATGGTCGGGTGCCCAGTTAATCCTCCTTGAGCTCGAAGACGTTAAAGAGGAGATAGTAAAATTCACTAATACGGGCGGATGCCCCGAATTATTTAAATTTGATATAGACAGAGAATCCCCGGAGAGTGATCTCTCTTTTAGTATCTCTCCCGGTCTTCGTTCTAAGATGCTTGATCCGCTAAAATCGATGGACTACACGGTCAAGGTGCGGAATAAGAACCCAATACAAGAGCCACCCCCGAAACAATTCATGGGGTTGCCAGACGCTGGTGTTTGGGCTTGGGAATTACAAAACCTGAGCCTTGGAAAAGTTACGCTGACAGAAACCACGTTAGATAAAAAGCACGAGCTTTTCATTTTTGGCCTTGCCTGGCTATGGACAAAACAACAGGGCGACAATCCACCACCGCCACCACCACCAGACGATGACAATGGTGACATCTATGACGCTCGCGGTGGCAGTTTCATTGGCGGAGCCGGTGGGTTTAACACCAATCCCGAAACCTACACCTCTGATGGTCGTTACCGTGGCGTTGACATTTACGGAGCTCCAAAATCGGACAGCAGTCCGACCGGTGAAGAAGAATCGGATCGTGTACCTGATAATATTTCCGTGGATATGTTGAATCTGTCTGCGAGCTACTCACAAACCGATTGGTCGTTACCGTGTGAAGGAGGCGAATTAGCGATCGAATTCCGTCGCAATGCAGGCATTCGTTCACTGGACGTGACGCCTGATCCGCTTGGCGCCCGTGCACAGAGTAGACTCACGCTCCCCAATCAATTGCTTTTGGGACACAGTTGGAGTACCAACTTGGGTGCCCATGTAGCCGTGGATTTCATTGGTCTTGGTGGAGAACTACCGAAAGCGGTTGTCACGGATGACCTCGGCGAGGTACTCACGTATCAAATGAACGCCAGAGATGGGCAAGTCGTATTCGAACCGGTCAATTCGCTCAGTGGATGGGATCATCGTGCGTTGAAGGCCTCTCTTGCTATCACCGCCACGGATGCACAAGGCTACGCCGTCTCGCTACGCCTAACCAAACGTTATGGCACCGCAGTGGAATATGTGTACGCGGGCCTGTTTCGCTCGGTCAATATGACAGCGGCTAAACGCATTTATCGCGTGGCTCGTGTCGTCGATCGCAATGGCAATGCCATCATTTATAATTATCAAAACCCACCAGCGGCGAATATTTTAGATAATAGTCAAGTGGATGGCCGATTGCTGATTACGAACATGCATGAGCAGCAACATCCAGAGCGCAGCTTATCGTTCACGTACCAAAAACTTTATGACCTAGTAGTCGGGTTTGATACGGGCTGGCGTTTGACCAACGTAACGGATCCTAGTGGTCGCACGATATCGTATCAGTACGAGGATTACGGACCGACGCCGACCGTGCCCTATACCGCGCTGGGCAGCTTGGTTGCCCAAGCCTATAATCCACCACCGCACAGTGCGATGTTGTCTCAAATTGTGCGTCCGCCGCTGATCGCTGGCGGTGGGGTTGGGGCGCAACCGAAGACGCGCTACACGTACCGTGTTGGTGACGTCACGCCGTCGGCGTTTGAGCTCAAGCCCGGTGAAGCCAATTATTTCGCGGTAATCCGCTTTATCGCTCCCGAAAAGATCACCGATGCACGTGGTCACGCGACGACCTTCACGTATAAATATGAAGAATTCCCGACACCAAAATATTATGGCGCTCCTGAAGTGAATCTGTGTTTGCACAGCATTAAGACCGATGCTGGCACCATGACGGTTGGCACGGATCAACGCACGCGGGGTATCGCACAGAATGGATTAGTTGAAGATGCCATTATCCGTACCCATGCCATCGATACGACGGGTGTACGAACGGATTATCGCTTCACGATGGCAGCGAAAAGCAAATTTGAATTCCTTAAGCGGATCCTGGTGAACTGTGAGCGCACGACGATGGTTGGTGGTGTCGCCAAAACGGCCACCTTCGCATATGCCAAAGATCATTTCGGCAACTTGACTAAGGTGACCGACATTAACGGCAATGTTATCACGTATGACTACACGCACACCGAGTTAGGCGATCCAGCTAACAACAAACTTGATGGTTTGTACACGCTAGATCAGGGATTGATTCCTAATACCTACCAACTCATGAGCTTACCGTGCACCCGAACTGTGGGTCCGGGTGGTTTGAAATTGGTCACCAAATACCGCCGCGATGTGCGATTCCGTGCGTTGATTCGTCAAGTCGATGCCGAGCAAATCAGGACCTACCACGAATTGGATTCCAAGGGTAACCGGATTCGTATTACTGAAGGCCAAGGCCTCTCAGGCCTCTCAGGCTTCTCGGGCTTCCAAGGCGTCCCTGGCTTCCAAGGGGATCAACGAGAGACCCGTTTTGAATATCAACCCGATGGATTTATGTCAGCGACGGTTGACCCAGACGGACGACGAACCGAATTCGTGCGTCTCTTCTCTGGCATAACACCGAACTCGGCCGAGGCAGACAGAACCACCTATCGCACCATCACCACCAAGCAATTTCCCGCACCAAATGTGGTGTTGACGAAAACAAGTATTGAAAACTTGTACGGTGATAAACTCGCTGAAGTGGATGGCAAAAATCAACGCACTGATTTCGTCTACGATCCGCATCACCGAATGGTGGTGAGTTTGTCCCCAGCCGTATCGATTCCGCCACGAGCGAATGCTTATGTCAGCGGATCAACGAGTCATAGACAGGCATTACCGGGCGATCTCACTGGAGCTGATGCTCCAATTGGTGCATTAGTCCGAGCGCGCAGCGATGTGTTTTATGACCTCAATGGCAATGTCGTGTGGCAGGTCGATGACAATGGTCACGTCACCGTCACCACGTACGATTTTCATAATCGTCCCGTCACGGTACGTCGTCGCATGGTGGACGCATTGCTGGACAACACTGAGGATATCGTCACCCACACGAGCTATACGCCACGTGGCCAAGTCTTACGCACGACCGACGCACGTGGGAACTATTCCGAAATCACCTACGACGGATTATTCCGCCCAGTTCTTAAGGATTTGCCGCCGCTGAACGCGGGCGGTCCTCGCTTGGTCGAGGAAATGTTTTATGGCAACAATAGTGGTGCTGGAACCTGGACGGTGCGCAGTGGTTGGCAGCCGACGCGTTACATCAACGCACGCAAATTTGCCATCGATACCACCTACGATGCCATCTATCGTCCGATACAAGTCGTGCAACGTTTTGCGTCCTCGCTGCCACCCGAGTCAGCAGCACCTGGCGATCTCGATTTGGTGACGGAGACGATGTACAATCGAGTCCACAAGCCGGTGCGAATTTTGATGCGCGATGATGGGAATCGCTGGCGCGCGACGTTCACCTATTACGATCAACTCTATCGTGTATCGGGTACGGTTGTCACGAGTGGTAATAAAGCAACACTCATGCAGGTGGCGCCGAACTTCCGAGCTGATGGATTCACGTTAAGTGCGAATGATTTCATCTCACCGTTTGTTTTGGACGTACGAATTGCGGCGACGCGCTATGACCGTGCCGGTCATGTGATTCAAAGCAGAGACCCGCAAAACCGCATCGTCGATATGGCATACGATAAGGCTGGTCGACTCACCCATACTCGCGCTCCTGAGGTTGCTGACGCGGCTCATAATAATGCCATGATCCGACCCATGACGCAGGTGTTCTATGACGCCAACTCCAATCCGGAAATGACGCAGGACGCCCGCGGCACTCGGGCGAAATCGTTTTATGACGCTCGCCAACGCGTGACCGCGACCATCCTCGATTTAGATGGCGATGGTCAGTTTGAAACCAACGGTGATGACATCACCGCGTCGATGGTCTTTGACTTAGCAAACCAAGCCGTGCAGACCACCGATGCGCGTGGATTGGTGAGCGATCAATATCGTGATGCGGCTGGTCGCGTGGTGGTTACGCAATTACCAGCGGTAGCCGATGCCGAGGCCGGCGATGTGTTAACGCGTCCGCAAATTCAGAGCACGTTCGATGGTAACGGGAATGCCGTCGTCATGCAGGACGCGCGTGGGGTCGTCACGCAGATGACGTATGATTTCTACAATCGGGCAACGACCGTGCAGAGCGCGGTTGGTACCGCTGACGCCGTCACCACGACCACGAGTTATGATGCGAACGGCAATGTCATTTCCCTGACACTGCTGAACGGCACGCAGCCGCAAACCACCACTTATTCGTACGATGGATTGAACCGTAAAACCTCGGAAACCTTACCGAGTATCGGTGATGGAATCATGCGTGAGACGACGTGGGCTTATACCCAGGCGAATGAAGTACGCTTCAAGCGTGAGCCAGCGGGGAATGACGTAACGACGACCTTCGATGGATTTGGCCAAACGACGACGGTGGTGGTGACGGGTGGTAGTTCGCTCAACCGTGCCATGACCTATACGGCTACGGGAAAATTAGCGACACTCAGTGAGACGGAAAATCGCCAGGGTGTTGTACGTTCGCGCACATCCACCTTATTTTATGATAACTTAGATCGTCAAATAACTGAATCCTATGTGAGCAACAGCGACCAGCCGCACCACGTTTTCAGCGGCTACGATTTGAACGGTAATCGCGTCATCGCCACGGCAGACGTGGCGGCGGCTCAACCTGGATCGATTCGTCAGTCGCAGTCGACGTTCGACCGGGCGAATCGCGTTATCACGATTATGGATTTGGGTCGCGCCATGGCTGGCGGCGGTTTTGCGACATCCACCTATCATTACGACCAGTCCGGAAATCGTCTCAGCTTATTGCGTCCAGACGGCATTATTGATGCGTATACCTATGATGCTTTAAATCGCGTTGCGCAGGCGACGACGACTGGTCCAGGACAAGCTCCCGGTAATCTTTATCAGGTGTCGTACACTTATGACTTGGTTGGGAATCGTCGCACGGCGTTGGAATTTACCGCTGGCTTAGGCGGTCGCGATCTCGTCTACACCTATGATCAGCAGTATCGTTTGACGGGCGAAACCGAGACGACGACGTCTCGCGTGCGAACCACGACGTGGGGCTATGACCAAGCGGGTAACCGCCTTGAGCAAATTAAAACGCTTCAGGATACCCCGCCGGCACCGGCGCTGGCGTCAACCACGACCACCACCACGAACTACCAGGTTGATGCCCTTAATCGGCTGAATAATTGGACAGCCAGCACGGTGTTCAGCAATGGTGCGACCACCACGACCAGCACCAAGCAGTGCACCTACGCCTACGACAACAACGGTAATCAAAGTGACGAAACGCACGTGTCAAACGGCGCAGTCAGCAAACAACACCACCTGCATTGGGACGGCCTCAACCGCCTGATTACCGTGACGGATGTGCTACAAGCCGGGGGCACGGTTATTTTCTCCACCGAGTACGACGCGCGCATGCGGCGTCGCCTCACGCAAGAAGGCCCCACCACCACGCTGTTCCGCTATGATGGTGGCGATGCGTACCAGGAGCTGAAAAACGGTGGCCGAACGTCTTCTTCGCGCGCGGTTCATCGCAGGGCGGTGGCATCGGCGGCATCCTCTACTCGGATCGGAGTGCAGCAGCCGGACCGATTGAATCCTTCATCTACAATCCCGCCGTCGGCCACACCGTCAGCACCGTGGGTAGCGATGCCCAAGCGGTAAGCACCAACAGCTATGACGCATTTGGTAATCTTAATGATAAGAGTGGAGATTCAGACAATAACCGACTCGCTAATACGAAAGAGCGTACGGCGAGTATTGGGTTGGATAATCATGGGTTTCGTTACTACAATCCCGTCACTGGGAGATATATTAGTCGGGATCCTGCGGGATACCCAGAGGGATTAAATAACTACCTGTATGTTTTAAATAATCCAATAAACCGTATAGATCCGCTTGGCTTATGGAGTTTCTGGGGTGCGGTTGACTCAGTGCTGGGCGTTGCTGAGTCTGTCGGAAATGTTGCTTACGGTGCGATAGATTCAGTATCAATGGGACTCGCATCGGCAGTTACCTCAAAGGTATATGGTCAAGATGTCACTGATAATATTCAGAACTCTACCGAATATAAGGTTGGCGAGGTTCTATCATATGTAGATCCTAAAACGGCAGCTAAGAACATAGTGAAAGCTGCAGTAAAAGCGGGCGTAGAGTATGCCGCTGATGAAGCGCTCCAAGCTGCAGCTGGAGAGGTTGACGGACTTAATGAGGCCGGAATGCTCTTACAGGCAAGGCGATCAGGCAGGGCTACAAAAGCGGCGGTGAATGGGAAAACGGGGCCAGGGATATCACCCGAGCCAGCAATGGATCCTAAGGCGAGAGGCAGGAAAAATGAAAAGAAAGTATTGGATGATATCGGTGAAAACAAGAACACTAAAAAAGAGTCGACATCTCACGGTGACACTATTCCAGATTTTGAGAATAATAAGCAAGTGGGCGACATTAAAGATACGAAAAAAGCCAGTGATACCAAACAGATGAAGGCACAAAGAGAGGTAGCCGAAAAAAGTGGTCGAGAGCACGTTGTTATTACTGGGCAAAAGACTAAAGTCTCAAAACCACTGGGAGAAAAATCTACGATTATACGTCGTGACGATATTGGCCCTCAATAAAATCAAGGATATATCAAATGTCGGCTAAAGAAGAATCAACTGCATTAATGAACGCTACTATTCCGTTTGCTAAACAACTTTTAGAGAAAGATGGAGAGTTTCGGCCATACGGTGGATATCTAAAAGTTGATGGAACTATCGTTGATGTAGGCCTGGAAATAGAAGATCACCTTCTGGCCGCCGATGTTGTGAGCATTTACCTTGATCGCTTTCGAGAAATGTCGAAAGATGAAATGATTGCAGCATTCGCTTTAGTTTTCATGGTTAATATTACATGCCCAAACGGCTCTAGATCTGACGCTATACAGGTAAACGTAGATCACAGAGAAGGGTATTCAGCGGAAGTACTATATCCATACACAATAGAAGCAAATGAAGTTGATTATGGCGCAATGTTTGCTCAAAAAGGTACTGGGCAGATGTTTACACTGCTGTCGTAACCCCTTATGGTGGCATAATTATTGACCGCCAATTTCGCGGCCTTGCACCAGTGATTTTTTGACAATTTAAAGCGTGTAATAATTCAAAACATGTCCACGTTGCGCGTGGCGGTGTCTCACGGGGCAAGAATTACCTGATAAAATAAGGTAAAATTTATAGATGATGCGGATTATCCCTGGGCACTTTATAAGGTGTTATATTTCCGCGCAGGGGAGCGATTCTTGAAGCCCTTGGTTGCTGTTTTTGAGCAATCTGAATTCAGGAAATAGATTCTTATTTCCCGAAGACCTCAGCCAACTGTTCTCGAATGCTTTTCACGGTGAGCTTTTTACGTTTCAGATTAGACAATTCCAATTCAAGCTTTGCTAACTTTTGTTTAGTTACCATAATCTGGTGCTTTTTGTCCTGGATCAATGAGTTCATGTAGTTTTCTTGTGTGTTTTTCATAAAATTGACCATCCTAGTCTTATTTATTCAATTACATTATATTCATGATTGTAACGATGCACATAGAGACACATAGAAATGGGTGAGCTTGGCTCACTTCATCACGACACGTCCGATTTTTGCTCTCAGGACTGTGTTTGGCATAAATGATCACTCAGAATAAAGTGGTTCATAGATACAGCGGGAATTTTTGGTTTCGTAGGGATCACTTAAAAAAATCACTCCCCATTCGTTCGATACGATTCCGATTAAAGGTCGAACCAAAAGTGCAATTTTGGAGAACCAATGAAATGGATTCATGCTTTGACATACCACACTTCTTCATTGCACCTAACATCCGAGCACAGTTGTCGTTCTTCTCGGTCGGTTGGTGCAAAGCTCCGTCCATGAGTTGTTGATAGTATTTGGTTTTTTTGAATGATTCGAATCCCTGAGTATCGGTCTGGATGGATGCATACCGCTGTTCTCTGTAAGCATCACGATCTAGTTTTACGTGGTATGCAGCTCTACAGGTCTCGGGATCAAACCGTTTTCCTTGGTCTCTGAAAAATAGTTCCTCTCTATGTTTATAAAAATACCGAGAGCAATCTTTGGCGGCTCTATCATAGTCGAATTTCAATTTTTCAGCAAGATGTTCAAT
>Ga0163149_10007104_pt1 | contig 11341 bp, 4 predicted proteins | sample OliLakLV19MP5G1_FD_148604 | JGI IMG/M metagenome (GOLD analysis project Ga0163149, IMG submission 148604) | Freshwater microbial mat bacterial communities from Lake Vanda, McMurdo Dry Valleys, Antarctica - Oligotrophic Lake LV.19.MP5.G1 | ecosystem: Environmental > Aquatic > Freshwater > Lake >...
CTCAAAATAACGCGATCACGAATTATCGAATCTTGGTTCGTAGTTTGTTGGCATCGAAACGGGTGCTGAAAGACTTCCGATTGTCAAGTGCAGCTTTGGATTGGGTGTTGGGAGAAATCGAAACCCGCTTCAATGTCGCGAAGGTCAATCCAGGAGAAATGGCAGGAGTTCTCGCTGCCCAGTCGATTGGTGAACCAGCCACTCAAATGACACTCAACACATTCCACTACGCCGGTGTGAGTGCAAAGAACGTGACGCTGGGGGTTCCTCGTCTTAAGGAGATTATTAATGTGGCCAAGACGCCCAAAACACCTGGTCTGACTGTCTACTTGGAAGAAGCTGTCAGCGGCGACAAGAACATTGCAGAATTGGTAGTTTCAACGCTGGAATTCACTGTGTTGGGCGATGTTGTGAAGAAGACTGAAATCTATTATGATCCTGACGTCAAGAACAGTGTGGTGCCAAAGGACCGTGAGTTTGTGAAGGAATTCTATGAATTCACTGAGAAAACTGATGACGACTTGCGCCGTCTGAGTCCTTGGGTACTGCGAGTTGAGCTTGATAAAGCTCTTGTGTACGTCAAGAATGTCAAGATGGCTGAAATCTCGAAGGAAATTGCAGAGGAATATGGTACCGATCTGAATGTGGAAGTGTCGGATGATAACGCAGACGATCTTGTGCTGAGAGTCCGAATTGTGAACGACACTCCCGTGAACAGCACTGGTATGGACGTTGGAGGCGGAGCTGGCATTGACGAGCACGGATTGGGTCTCAATTTGGCGCAACAAGACGAGGAAGTGGAAGTTGGACAGGAAGATGATGTGTTCCTTAAGCGCCTGGAAAAGAGCATGCTGAAGAGCCTCAAACTGCGGGGAGTTGACCATGTCAAGAAAGTCTTTATGCGTGGTGGGGCCAAACGAACTACCTGGGACGACAACATTGGATTCGGTGTCAAGGATGAATGGGTACTTGAAACAGATGGAACGAATCTCATGTCTGTGCTTGGTGTTGACTTCGTCGATCCCACGCGTACCACGAGTAATGATATTGTGGAAGTGTTCATCACCCTCGGCATCGAAGGAGTTCGCGGTGCCCTCTTGAGCGAACTCCGTAACGTTATCAGTTTTGATGGTTCTTACGTCAATTACAGGCACTTGGCCTGTCTCGTCGACGTGATGACTATGCAAGGTCACTTGATGGCGATTGATCGCCACGGAATCAATCGTGTCGACTCTGGTCCTCTTCTTCGGTGTTCGTTCGAAGAAACGGTTGATATGTTAATGGATGCGGCCGTCTATGCAGAGGATGAAATTTTGAGAGGAGTTACCGAGAATATTATGATGGGTCAGCTTGTGCGGGTAGGAACTGGTGATGTCGACTTGCTTTTGGACGAAGAAAAGGTTGTGCGAGAGGCAGTTGAGGTGGTTGTGGATGAATTTGCAGTTGACAAAGACCTTGGAATGGTTGGCTCTGGAGCTGGTGGTTCTGCAACACCCTACGCTAGTACACCATTTGCAAGCAGTCCCATGGTATCAGGAGCGGAAATGTCTCCATTTGTTGGAGATGGTGCTTTCAGTCCTGCTGTCGGAGGGGCAAGCTTCAGCCCTGCGTACAGCCCGGACAGCGGGTCGTATGGGTCTGGTTTTGCTTCTGGGAGCTACGGTTCAGGAGACTCTAACGGGGCCATGATGTCTCCAGCATATTCACCAACCAGCCCTCAGTACAGGTAAGCCGACGTTGCGCTATTGCTGGAGTTGCTGAACAGTACTCTATCAGTATAAAGCGTGATCCAGATAGAAATTCTAACACTGCCGCTTTCTATGATTTCACAGCCCGACCTCTCCAGCGTACAGGTACGAAAACCTCAGACTTTATAGGCATTGCCTGTGTACTATTCTGGGACATATGGAAACAACATTCTCCCATACACATTCTTAACATGCTGCTTTTTTATGATTTCCCAGCCCCACATCTCCAGCATATTCTCCAACAAGTCCTCAGTACAGGTAAGAGTAGCTATAGCTCCATTGAGAATTGCTCCGCTGCTATTGCAACGCGCAATTAAGTGGCACACATAGTTCCATCCAAATACAAAGCCTAACACTGCTGCTATTTATGATTTGACAGCCCCACCAGCCCTCAGTATTCACCGACTTCTCCAGCGTACAGCCCAACCTCTCCAGCATACAGGTAAGCGTATCTACAGTGTTACAAGGAGTGCTATTGCTGGAACTGCCGGACCAGCACTGCAACATTGGGTCAGGTCTGAATATAAATTCTAACATTGCGTCTATCTATGATTTCCCAGCCCCACGAGCCCTCAGTACAGCCCAAAGTCTCCGGCATACAGGTAAGGATACTTTGTGTGCTATAGCTGGAGTGTTACTGGAACAGTCCGATTCAAATAGATATTCTAACGTTGCTGCTGTTTACTATTTCCCAGCCCCACGAGCCCTCAGTATTCGCCTACTAGCCCTCAATACAGGTAAGAATATGTCCATTTTTATTAGGAATTGCCCCCGTACCATTGCAGGACGGGCTTTTTATCAGCATGAAGTCTTATGGTAACTCTAACGTTCTGTTATTTATAATTTGTCAGCCCAACCTCTCCAGCTTATAGCCCCACATCTCCAGCGTATTCGCCGACTAGTCCTCAGTACAGGTAAGACCACCTCTGGCGTGATCAGGAATTGTCGGTGCTCCGCCGCTGGGGTGACTGGAACAGCACTCTATCAGTATTGACAGACCCAAATACAAATTCTAACATTGCTCCTGCTATCCATGATTTCTCAGCCCCACGTCTCCAGCATATAGGTAAGAATGTCTACAGCTATCATTAGGAATTGCCTATGTGATCTAGTTGGAGTTGGGGCGGAGCGCTCTTTATCAGTCCATCCAATGGAAACTCTAACATTTTGCTTCTTTTTATCCTATTTCAGCCCCACGTCTCCAGCATATTCGCCGACGAGCCCTCAGTACAGCCCCACCTCTCCAGCTTACAGGTAAGATTACCTCCAGATATATTAGGAGTTGCCTGTGCTCTTGCTTGAGTTGCTGGAACAGCACTTTATCAGCATTTTGTACAATCCAGCTACAGTAGGAGTTCTAACATTTGCTTCTGTTTATGATGTCCCAGCCCCACCTCGCCAGCATATTCTCCAACTAGTCCTCAGTACAGCCCCACCAGTCCTCAGTATTCGCCGACTTCGCCAGCCTACAGGTAAGCAGACCTTGTGCCTTGTCAATAGAGTACAATTCGAACAGAAATTCTAATATTTGTTTCTGCCTGTTATGATTTTACAGCCCGACTTCTCCTGCCTACTCACCCAATCAGAACCACGATTGAGCTTGCTGCTGATATTCTTTGGAGTTTTTGGATGCAAGCCGTGTGTGTATGCGTGTAGGCGCAAGGATGGAAAAGCCAGTTCTTTCGGATGGATGGATGGATGGAGGATGCTTGATTATTACAAGTTACGTATGATTTGCGCAGTTCCTTTTTACATTTTTTTCTTTTAATTCAAAAGTGTTTCCAACCTACTACTACGTAGTTTCATCCAATAGTAGTGACGCGCTTTGTTTTGATTTCGAGGTTGTCATGATCGTCCCTCCGTGGTGGTTTTGACAAAATTCATCGTTTTGAATCACGCCAGAATTATTACCACGGCGTTTATTACTATTAGAATAGAGTGGTGGTTTATGCTTTTGTATATGATGCTACTAGCCAGTGGGGGAGGAACGCAGACAGGTCGTTTACAGTATCGTCTGGTTGAACATTGAGACGGCCGTGGCTGTCGATGGATGAGACGGCCTGATTTGTTGTGACTTCATGGTTAGGTACCAAAGCGAAGTAGTGAGAGAGGCTGCACCGATAGTGCCTCCCCCCGCGCGAAGATCGCTGAGACAAATTAGTAGTACATGGTCTGTCCTTCGTTCTTGGCTCATTTGACACGGAATCTTTGGGCGAATAACCGAGAGTTGTTTGTTAGGCTTCCCATGTTTATGACTTTGAGAGGCCACCACCATCACTGACTAAATTGCTGGCATCCATACCCGTTCCCTGTATCGGACGAAAATATCATAGCCACTACAGTAGCTGGGTTGTTATTACATCTAACTATTACTCTACTGCACATATAGTCTGCGTGCTCTTGAAGAACTTGAAGAAGACTAATCTGTCTATCTATTTTGTTTATCAAGCAAATCAAAGCAACATCACTATAATAACAAAATATTAGGATGCTTCGACTTGATACTATGATTCTTGGATTGTTCCTGTTGGCCATCTTGTTCGTTGGAGTTGCCGCAGAAGCCGATGAAGTCCTTCGCAATGTCTATGAAGGTCCCTCGGCCAATGGCGGCTCTTGTCCTAGCGTAGACGACACCATTTCGGAAGGCAAATATGTTCGCATGCATTTTACCGTGACCATTGATGAAACGTCCGAAACGGGCGAAAAGGGCAAAGTCATGGAATCGACGCGCGAAACTGGAGAGCCCATTGGTGTCACACTAGGTCACGGGGAAGTCATTCCGGGATGGGATGAAGGTTTGATGGGAATGTGTACGGGCGATAAGGCCGTCCTCGTGGTCCCTCCCCATTTGGCCTATGGCAATGTTGGTACCGGCACGGGTGAGGATGATGTTCCACCCGGTGCTACCATTAAGTTTGATATTGAAATTATCAGTGTCATGGAAGGACCCACCAAAGAAGAAGATGAAGCTCAAGCCACGGCAATGTTTGAAGGTGCCGATACCGATAAAGATGGAAAGCTTTCGCGTGCCGAATTTGATGCCATGTTTGCTTCCCAAATTGGTGATGTGGACAGTGCGGATGAAATGGCGGCCATTCAAGAACAGCTCCAAAAGTTTTGGGAATCCCAAGATCAAGACAAGGACGGTGTCTTGACATTGGAAGAATTCTTGGCACCCTCGACCTTTGATATTGATATGGAACCAGAAGAACATACTCCTGAAGAAGAATTTGCAAGCTTGGATAAAGATGGAGATGGAAAGTTGAGCAAGGAAGAAATTGATGGCTTTTTTGTAAGTCTTGGACAAGAAGCACCGGAAGACTTTTGGGAGCATTTGGATGAAAACAAAGACGGCTTTATTACCTTTGATGAATTCTTTGCAGACATTGATGAATTTGATGTCGAAGATGAAGACGAGGAAGATTATGGAGGTGTTGAAGAGGAATTATAAATGATTCTATTCTATACTCAACTGACAACTGTACATGGAAGGAGATATGTGTGTGTTGGCAGTAAACGCCAATATTGTAAAAGTAAAGAAACAGACAAACAACAATCTGAACCGTTTTTTTTTATGGGGTGCCTCAGACGGAATTTTGACAAGAGTGGATTTCTTGGCAGATTCGATTTGAGATATCTTGAAGAAAAAAATAGTAAACCCAAATCCTTTTTGCGTGTACTACTGTATCACGTTGTTCATACTAGTAGAAGTATTACATCCAAGGTCGCTGCTATGATTAGCGCGCTTTCCCCCATCATGGAAGAGTTTCCAATCGTCACGAACACCTACTGACTGGCTAGCTAGCGTTTCATCGTACTCTTGTCAACAAGCTAACAGCCACCATTGTTACTGCCATCGTCCTCGTCAAGTTTTGGAAGATATTGAAAGGAAGGTGCAGATGTATCCTGAACAGGAAAAGAGGGACACGAATTCTTTGCTCGCGTGTGTCCTTCCTACTAGTACTAATAGGAGAATTGCTGGAGTCTTGTGCCATCGCGGCCAATACGCCCTTGACACAAGCTGAAGATAACGATTTTTCTTTTATACATTGATGTACTAGTACACGATCACCGAAGCCTATGGGCGGAGTTACTGTACCTGCAACAACAATAGCAAAGCTATCATTTAACTTATTTAGCTAGATGAGACTTATAGCAAATAACAAAAATATCAACAAAATAGCCCAATCAACATATTCCCATTGAGCATTCAACCAGGTGCATGTTTGCATCAAAGATGATCAAACAACGCTGTAAAAAGCACTGGTGAGTGGTCAAAAGAGCAACGACTTCTTTGGGCGGCAGTCCTTAGATGGTTTGATACACTGGTAGATCGCAATCGGTTCTAGCAAAAAGTATGTCGCTAGAAACGAAACTTCGCCCATTTGTGTGAGACACCGTACCCACATTTCACGAACCCCGCCAGAAATAATTCTGCATTGGGCGACGCAACCAATTCATAAATATATACAAGGAAGGACAGAGCTCCTTTTGTCCGTGTCCTCTTCTGCTGAGAATCTCCCGAGATCTTGAGAACTTGCTCGGCGCATCCTTTCTATTGGATCCAACCAAAAGGGCCAAGCCACGAATCACCCAAATGCAATGGAACGGAATAATTGACCCCGTTGCTGTTTCCCAAAACTCATATGACTGTGATTTTCGCCTTGTCCTCCATGTCTTCGTCCTTGGGCGAAGATGGATTCAATGTTGCCTCCAGTATGGCAGTTACGTTGGTTTGGTCATCGTTAGTACTGTTATCTTGACTGATATTTCCATTGTTGGCTGGGGCCAGATCTGCCGTATGCATGCTATCTTCATCGGGATCATTATCATTGGAGTTGCCGCCATTCTCTTCTCGTTGCTCTTTCATAGTCTTGAGAGTGCCGTGTAAAGACTCCATTCCAACCTGGCATGTGTTCAATTCCTCCTTGGTTTTGACACATTTCGATAGTTGGACAAAGAGAGGGTGAAGCTCCCTATAGGCTCCATTCTTCATGTTGGTTTTGTGGTTCATGTAATCCGTGTCATGGCACATCATTTCCTCGATGGATGATTTGCCATTCTTCTTCTTTTTGGACCCAGAGGATGACGCCGTCTTAAGGGCCGACATGTCGACCAACCGGACAAGCCCGGGACATTTACTGATATGTCCACAATGATTGGCCGAACCCCGTTGTTGTTTGGGTAAACACCATCGACTATTGGTGGGGCACCAGTACACATTGAATCGAAAGGGACATTTGGTTTCTTCTCCCTTGATGGGACGATGAGGAGGTTTGGTCTTTTTGTAATACTTGGAAGACCGTCTTCGTTTTATCCCCGCAAGCCCTTTGGTAGCACTACCATTGCCGTTGCTATCACTGTTGTGACTGTGATTGCCTTCTCCCTCATTAGTATCACCCGTTTCCTCTGATTGCTTGTCATCTTGTGCTTGCTGATCCTGGTCGTCTTCTTTCATTCCCTCAACACCATTGTTATTCGTACTACTACTGCCCTCATGATCATCATCATTATTGATATTAGTAGCAGTAGTAGCACCTTCTTCTCCATTTTCTTCTTCGTCGTCGTCAATCAATTTCCCACCGGGTCGTACTCGACCTCTTTGACAAACGAAGGTGGAATAATTTTTACTCTTTTCCCATCCCTTCATGTAAATGGCAAATCCCGCAGACTTACACGCGGCACTAAAAAGAGGCGACAAGGTATTGGAACGAAATTCCGATGTATTAATGCCCATATTGGAGGGCAACCAAAAAACATTGTCGTCCCTTTTCGTCTTGGGACCGCTGACTCGATGGCCGAGGGTATCCACGAGATTGATCTGCAGTGGCGTGTCATCTTCCAAGGTCGTGGCAACCGTAATATGGATGGCTTCCACTGTCCATGGAGTAGTGGTCGTTTCTATTCTAGTAGCAGGCGTAGGTGTCGTCACAAGAGCGGGTGCTTCCACCGAAACCGAAAGCGTGCTAGTGTCACTCACTTGTGGTTGCTGCGGTTGCGGTGCTGGAAGAGCAAGAGCTGCTTCTTCCGTTGTGCTAGTAGACACAGGGGTGGCAATCGCAGGAGGCACAACCTGGTCGCCAGCAGTCGGCTCTTGGTGATCTTCTTGTGGAGACAGCATTATGGTGGTACTCATTAGTAATGCTGGTGCTGGCCGTGGCGTAAATGTCGGTGGCGAGCGGGGTTTGGCGGATGGAAGGTACGAAACTTCTTCGATCAGTCTATCGAACTATAAGCTGCTGTTCCAATAGCGTTTCTTGCCAGTCTCAGCACTTGTTTGCTCTCTACACCTTACCTGGTAATGGGAGTCTACTCTCTCAAGCTAATAGAAGAAGTACTGTAAGAAATGACAGTCAGTGTCATAGAGTGGCGGCGTTGGAGATGATGCTTTTATCACGAGGTTGTTATTACGTGATTTTGTTGCGGAATTTACAGTATTATCGCCTGCATTTTTCATGTTGATGTTTCCAAGGTAACACCGCGGGTGCGGCCAGGGTGGAAGTGCACGGTCTGTCCGCTCCCATTTGAAAACCTGTACCTGAATAAATGAAGTCGGTTTGACTAAATTCTACTGTTGTCTGAATTCTGCTAACCTAACTGTTGGATAACCAGTAGAAGCCAGATGCATACAAGATCTTTTTAGCATGTGTTGTCAACTGGTCATCCTTCACAATTCAGCCATGGAGCTGTGTTGCTCTCCAAAAAAAGTTGCAGCATCTATTTGCGTCAGTTCAAAGCAATCAATGTGTCAAATTGCAAGCAACTCAGATTGCTGATTCTCACGATGGCAACCCCCAAGACTCATGGTGCTGGAGCCATTTGCTCTTTGTTGAAGCAAATGTTTCACCCTTTTGCTGAACCTTGCCAGAGAGAAATGTTGGCTTTCGAAAAGAACAGCATGTCAGATGCAAATGATTCAAGAAAATTGTCCACTCTCACAGAACATGTCCCACATTTGCTTTAAAACAAAATGGGAGCAAGCAGACAGTTGATGTCAAATGGTGTTTGTGGTTTGCCCTTGATGCTGACACCATGCCATTTTTTGCATCTGCAGTCCAGAAACATGATTGTGCATGGAACGTTTTTCTAAACATGGTCGGGAGCATGTGGAGCTGTAGGAGAACTGCTGAATGCTGCCTAACTCTGTTTGTTGATTTTTAATTGTTCTGCCTCAAGTTGTGACTTAATGACTCAACAACTGCTTAGCTGTCAGAATTTAACAAGCACATGGTCTGTTCGTGTGTGTCTCTTGTTGTGGTCTTGAATCCAGTCAGAATTGTAAGTCAGTTTAAAGCAGGTTGCAGCTGCATTCTATGAATTGTAGCAAAAACAGCAATTAGTTTTACCAGTTCGAGCCAACGCTGTGAGCCAACACTGCAAGCCTTCTTGAGAACAAAACTGTCATTTAGATCTCATGGTCACTTCTGCAAGCTTCTGCTTGGTCACTGCTTTTAAAACACTAGCCAATGCACAACCCCCAAACTTGAAGAAAGAGTCAGTGTCAAATCAAATAGCAAACTTGTAATCATCAGGCACACACCACTGCTACAATCAGTGGTTTACCAAGCCAATTGAGGAAGGAAAATGCCAGCGGCTGAAAGAGAACCATCGCAAACGCAGCCAGCTGCTAGCTAGTAGACTACTAGCAAGTAGAACTACTCAACTGCTCTAACTAGCTGGCCTTCAGGTGCCTTTTTACTAGAAAGAATCAGATACGGCCGTGGCAGCAACGGTAATAGCTGGTGTTCCAGTTCTAAATTGTCATCGAACGTCGGTTCCTACATCAGCCAGGCAGCAACACGATTTTCACGAAAGGCGCGCCTTTCTGATGGGCGGTTGCCAAGTGTATGACTTTTTGTCGACAATAATAGCGAGTCTGCCAAGAAACAGATGCCACCGGTGAATTTCGGCAAGCTGTTCCAACATGACAAGCGAAGTCTATCAACGTGGGCCTAACCTGGGTCAAACGATCATTTGGCTATCTAGCTACTTGCTAGAAGGAATTTGAGCCACCGTGCAACGATGCATGCTTCCGTTGTAGACTGCGAGAACGCATGTTGCAATTTTCACTTTTGCAGTGGTGTGAATCGGTGGTCCAGAATTTAGTGTTACACAGAGCATATTCAAATATATATATTTACAAAGCACTTTCAACCCGGATGGTCGGCCACTGGGCTTCTGGACCTTTGAAAAAATGGCAACCAAATGATGCTGTAGTCGAACGAAAATCTCTACTTTGCTTGTCCGAAAGGATCTAGTCTAAGTCACTGTCACTATCGTCGCCTTTTGTCGGGAACAAACAAACAACACAACTATTAGTCACCGCAGTCATCAAGGAGTTCCAGCAAACAGCGGGCGGGCACGCTTCGTCATCGTTCTTACCTTTTTTCTTTCCTTTTTCGTCATCCCATGTTTCTTGTCCCTCTCCACTGCCATCTGCGCCAGAGTGAAAGGACTCTTCCATTTCGTTGCTGACGGGTTTCATCTCCTCGCTGCCGTCCGATTCGACCTCCACACCGGCTTCGTCTTCCACATCCACTTCACCTTTACTGTCGTCGTCTGCTGCTGGTGGTTCTTGTTCCGATTCTTCCGGTTCTTCCTCTTCAATAATGGTGGCTACTGGCACGGCACTGCCGTGCCTATTGACGGGGTCCGTGACTCGGTCTTCGTCTTCAAAGAGTTCTTCATCGACATCTTCATCGTCCACTTCGGTTTGTGGCCGTTGACCAGGTGGCAGCAAAAAGTCATAGACAAAGCCTTCTTCTTCGTAGGGGTCCAGTTTCTTGTCACCGCCACTTTCGTCCTTGTTGCGATTGGCCAGGAACAAAAAGAGAAAGACAATGCAACAGAGGCACAGTAGAATGCAGAGCAAGATAATCAATATCAACAACCATGTGGCCATCCCATCTTTTCCACTCCCATCTTCGGCAATGGGACCAATGACCAGAGGCGTCTGGGGATCCGCCTCGTCCAATGCGCTCTGTAATTTTCCATCTTCAATGGCTTTCACGGTGCCTTGCCCGTATTCCTGTTCGACGAGGGATGGATCTTCTCCCGATGTCAACAATAGATAATAGGTTCCTTTGACTTGATGACAAATCAAATCGTCCGATACCTTGGCATTCAAATCATTTTCCTCCATGTACGTTTCACAATCGACTTCGATGATGTCATAGATATAGGCCGATCCGGCTTCCAAGTCGGCCGCGAGGCGACGACGACGTTCGTCTTGTGGTGGTTGTTGTGGTCGCAAGTGTCGACTTCGGGCCGCGGCTCCGGCCACAAAGCCACGTCCGGCCGAAATTTCCTGGACGGTTTGTTCGACAAAGGCGGGCCACGCCAAGGCCAATCCACTGTTGTTGACGGCCGGAATTTGTCGTATATTGTTGAGATTGGAGACCATAAACTCGGTATTAATGTCGACGCGTTGTTCGTATCCGGCCGGCACGGGAGCGGGGGTCGGTGCGGGCGTTCCTATAGGGGCTGTCACGTTGCCCGTATTGGTACCATTGCCATTGTTGTCGCTGTTATTGTTGTTATTGAGAGGATCCGTAGTGCTGTTGCCGCCAGCACCACCACCATTACTACTACTG
>Ga0163149_10007105_pt1 | contig 11340 bp, 8 predicted proteins | sample OliLakLV19MP5G1_FD_148604 | JGI IMG/M metagenome (GOLD analysis project Ga0163149, IMG submission 148604) | Freshwater microbial mat bacterial communities from Lake Vanda, McMurdo Dry Valleys, Antarctica - Oligotrophic Lake LV.19.MP5.G1 | ecosystem: Environmental > Aquatic > Freshwater > Lake >...
GGGGGGAGCAACGGTGAAGTCTGGGTGGGGCTGGTCTGATCGTTCATGGCGGGAGGGGCGATTGGCCGAATGAGGAGGTGAGGGAGTGCCGGTGGAATCGGCCAGTCCGCGTGCGCGGCTGCATCATTCGTTGGTTCCTGGCCGCGCGGGCGATCGGGAGAGGATGCGGGCGTCGCGGTGTTCCCGGAGGGAGCGTCGATGGGACTGCTGCAATCACTTGGCCGGCTGTGGGGCGGGCCGGGTTCGGATCGGAACATGGGCAATGCGACGGGTGGACAGGCGGCGCGGGGGCGTCGTCCTGTGGCGATTGACTTGCACACGCCGGGCCACGCGGCGACGCGGTCGGGCGGGGTGGAAGCGATCGATCGGGAGTTGTCCGAGCGCCTCGGGCTCAAGCCCAGTCCGATGCCGAGTCGGGAGGCGGGGCGGATGAAGCAGGGGGCGGTCGCGTCGGCGGTTGTGAGCGGAGAAGTCGTTGAAAGCCAAGACGTGGCGGTCGCCCAGGAGCATGGCTCCGCGGAGCCCGAACCAGGCCACACGCCCGCCGGGCGCGCGAGCGGGACCGGCCCGCGCGATGGGGCCGACGGGTTCATGTCCACGTTGCTCGCGCTGCCCGAACGCCATGGCCGCGGCAAGGTCCGCAGCAAGCAGCAGTTGCTCGACCAACTGCGCGACAACTACGAAGAAGTCCTGCGCGTCGTCCGCAAGGTCGATGGCCAGCTCGACCAGCAGCAGCGGCGCGGCGAGCGGATGCTCGAGATCGCCGAGCACACGGTCCACGGGCGACTGCCGGAACTGCGCGAGGAGACGCGAAAGGTCGGCGACGCGATCGACCGCCTGGCGACAGGGATCGGGCGAGGCCAGGACCGCCTCGAAAAGGGCGTGGCGGACCAGGTCGCGGCGGTCGAACGCGTCCAGGCGCTGCTCACGCAACTGGTCGAGAACGACCGCTCGCTGGGCGAGTCGCTGGTCGAGTTCCGCCGCACCGCCGCGGGCATGGCGATCGCCACCGATCGGCTGGGCAGCGTGATGGCGGGGATGCAGGAGCGGGCCGAGCGGCGTGATGACCAGATCGTCGCCGTGCTGGACCGGAGCCAGAAGACGCTGGTGACGGTGATGGTGCTGGGCGTGGTGAGCGTCGCGGCGGCGATTGTGATGGTGGTGCTGGCGGTGGTGTGAGGCGGTTGGGACCACGACGCGAGGCGATGCCCGGCGATGGGCGGTGTTGGGTGACTCGTGAGTCCGACGCCGCAGGCGGAGCCACACCGATCGCCCGGAGCCGCGATCGGTGGCACGGGAGGGAGGCACCGATCGCCCGGAGCCGTGATCCGTGGCACTCGCGGTGTTGCGCCAGATCAGTGTGCGGGTTTGATCGCGGTCAGCGTGGCCTCGATGGCGTCCACCGGGGTGGCCGTGGGGGTGAAGCGGGCGTTCCAGCGGAGCTCGTGGTCGTCGATCGTCATGACGACGACGCCGTGGTCGCGCGCTGGGGTCGCACGTTGATGGAACCAGAGCTCGGTTCCGCCCATCTGCGCCACGGGCGGTGATCGCAGCCCTGCGTCGGCTCGGCATCGACCAGCTGGACCCGAACAAGCGGAACATTGCGTTTGATCCGCATCAGGAGGCCCGCTGGGAAGCGGAAATGGAGAGCGACGGCGGCCAGGATTCGCCGTCCAGCGCGTCGATCGGGGGGGCGCAGTCGAGCGACGGCTGAGGGGCACGCGCCGATGAGCGGGACCGGGCGACCTATCCTTGGGTTTCAGCCACGCCACACGCCCTGCCGAGGATTGCCATGCCGTCAGCCTCAACGTCCGCGCCAGCCGCCGAGTCTGCGTCTGCCGCCGCATCGTTCGCCCGCGGCCTCGAGGGCGTGGTCGCCGGGGAGACCGCCATCTGCTCCGTCGAGCAGGGCGCGCTGATCTATCGCGGCTACGAGATCCACGACCTGGCCACGCACGCGACCTTCGAGCAGGTGGCTTTCCTGCTGCTGGTGGGGCACAAGCCCAGCGACGCGGAACTGCGGTACTTCAAGGATGAACTAATCGCCAACCGCGCGCTGCCCGGGCCCGTGATCGACTACCTCAAGACGGCCGGCTCGATGCTCAAAGACGGCACCGCAGTGCCCATGGACGTGCTCCGCACATGCGTGTCGATCCTGGGGAACATGGACAAGGACTGCCAGTCCAACGCCCCAGACGCGAACCTCCGCAAGGCCAAACGCCTGACCGCCAAGATCCCCACCATCATCGGCCACATGCAGAACGTGATCGACGCCAAGAACGGCAAGGTGGACCTGATCGGCGTCGAGACGGGCGGCGATGCCAACCTCTCGCACGCGGGCAACATGTACTACATGATGACGGGCAGGAAGCCCACGCCCGAGTACGGGCGGTGCATCGACGTCTCGCTCATCCTCTACGCCGAGCACGATTACAACGCGAGCACGTTCGCGTGCCGCGTCATCGCCGGCACACTCTCTGACATGCACGGGGCCGTCACCGGCGGCATCGCGGCCCTGAAGGGCCCGCTGCACGGCGGGGCCAACGAGGCCGCCATGGACATGCTCTCCGAAATGCGCCGCGACCTCGGCACCGAAAACGACGCCAAGAAGATCGAGTCATGGATGCACAGGGCGTTCGCCGAGAAGCGCAAACTGATGGGCTTCGGGCATCGCGTCTACAAGAACGGCGACCACCGCGCGCCGATCCTGCACGGGCTGGGCCGCAAAATCGCCGAGAAACAGGGGCCCGACAGCGTCCGCCTGTTCGAACTGGGCGAGATCGTCCAGGCCCAGATGCTCCGCGAGAAGAACATCCACCCCAACGTCGACTTCCCCTGCGGCATGACGTACTTCGTCATGGGCATCCCGGTCCCGCAGTACACCCCCATCTTCGTCGCCAGCCGCATCACCGGCTGGGCCGCCCACATCATGGAACAGCACGCCAACAACCGGCTCATCAGGCCGGTGAGCGTGTACAGCGGGCCCGCGCTGAAGAACTGGAATGGCTGAGCCGGGGGGCACTCCGACGAGCCGCGCGGCGCGAGCCCGCGGGCCGATGTGGCGGGGGTGCCCGATCGCCTGGCGCGCGCCGCCAGGCTTGTTCGGCGTAAGCGGTCATGCTCTGGGACACTCCGCGTGATCAAGTACATCGGATCCAAGCGGACGCTGGTGCCCGCGATATTCGACATCGTGCGAGGCGTGGGGGGTGCGCGGACCGTGCTCGACCTGTTCTCCGGCACCTCCCGCGTCGGACACGCCCTCAAAGCCCACGGCTACCGCGTCCTCTCGAATGACCACAACGCCTACGCCGCCACCCTCGCCCGTTGCTACGTCCAGGCCGACGCCCAGGACGTCCTCGTCGACGCCACCCGCCTCGTCGCCGAGTTCAACGCCCTCCCCGGCTCCCCCGGCTACTTCACCGACACCTTCTGCCTCCGCTCCCGCTTCTTCCAGCCCAAAAACGGTCAGCGCATCGACGCCATCCGCGAGGCCATCGCCGCCAAGGCCCTTCCCCCCGAGCTCGAATCCGTCATGCTCGTGAGCCTCATGGAGGCCGCCGATCGCGTCGATTCCACCACCGGACTTCAAATGGCCTACCTCAAGTCCTGGGCCCCCCGCGCCCACAACGACCTCCAGCTCCGTGTCCCCGACCTTCTCCCCCGCGCCACGCACGGCAAGGGCCAGGCCCACAACCTCGACGCCTTCGACGCCGCGGCCAATCTCGAAGCGGACATCGCCTACATCGATCCACCTTATAACCAACATTCTTACTTAGGAAACTACCACATCTGGGAATCCCTCGTCCGCTGGGACAAGCCCGAGGTCTACGGCATCGCCTGCAAACGCGTCGACGTGCGCAATCGCCAGTCCATCTTCAACTCCCGCCCCCGCTTCGCCGCCGCCATGCAGCGCCTCCTCGCCTCCGTCCGCGCCCCAATCCTTCTCATCTCCTTCAACAACGAGGGCTACCTCTCACGCCCTGACCTCGAATCCATGCTCTCGTCGCTCTGGGACGCCCAGGGCAAAGTCACCACCATCGAGCAGAACTTCAAACGCTACGTCGGAGCCCAGATCGGCATCTACAACCCACAGGGCGAGAAGGTCGGCAAGGTGAGCCATCTGCGGAACAAGGAGTATCTGTACGTCGCCTCGCGGGAGTCCGTGGCTGAGAGGCTCGCCACCATGACATCCCCGGTTTCGGAACAGGGCGCGCTGTTCGAGTAGAGCCTCGCGCACCGCGCCGAGCAAGCGATTCTGCGCCAGCGGGCTCTACTCCTCCACCTTCGCCTGCCCCGCGCTCGCCCCCACCAATCCCGCATTCGTCGGGAACCGATTCAACGCCGCCAGCAACTGCTCGACCTGCTGCGGCGGGTGCATCTGCAACATGCGCCGCCGCAACGCCGTCATCGTCTTGAGTTCCTGCTCGGTCAGCAGCAGGTCCTCCTTGCGCGTCCCGCTCGCGGCCAGGTTGATGGCCGGAAACAGCCGCCGCTCCGAGATCTTCCGATCCAGGATCAGTTCCATGTTGCCAGTGCCCTTGAACTCCTCGAAGATCACCTGGTCCCCCGCCGAGCCGGTGTCGACCAGCGCCGACGCGATGATGGTCAGGCTCCCGCCGTCCTCGGTGTTGCGGGCGGCCCCGAAGATGGCGCGCGGAATCTCCAGCGCCTTGGAGTCGATGCCGCCGGTCATCGTCCGCCCGGAGTTGGCGTGCCGACCGCTGCGGTTGAATGCTCGACCCAGCCGGGTCAGCGAGTCGAGCACCATCACCACATGCTTGCCAGCCTCGACCATCCGCTTCGCCCGCTCCAGCGCCATCATGCTCACCGCGACGTGACGCTCGGTGTCATGGTCGTTGCTGGATGCAATGATCCGCACCCGCGCCGGGTCCCAAGGCTTGTCGGGGCCCGCGACCGCCTCGCGCATCGCCGTCTCGATCATCTCGTCCTCGGCGGCCGCGATGTGGTGCCCCGCCTTGCCGTTCAAGCCCGCGGTGCCCGCGGGCTTGGCCCCGTCGACCGGCTCGGCGCCCAGAACCCGCGGCTTGGGCGAGATGCCAAAGGCGCGCCGAAACTCGGTGACCTCCTCCGGCCTCTCATCGATCAGCAGAAGCACAACTTCAACGTCCTTGTGGTTGCGCAGGACCGCGGTGGCGATGTCCTTCAGCAGCGTCGTCTTGCCGGCCTTGGGCGGCGAGACGATGAGTCCCCGCTGGCCGCGCCCGATCGGGCAGAACAGGTCGATGAGTCGGCAGGACGGCGGGCAGCCCGGGTACTCAAGGGTCAGTCGCGGCTGGGGGTCGATGACAGTCAGGTCCTCGAAGCGCTTGGCCTTCGCGAACGTCGAAGGGTCCATGCCCTCGATCGCCAGAATCTGCTCCACCACGGGGCGGGGGCGGACGGGGCCGGCCTGCATCTCCTGATGCCGCCCTCGCTGGCCGTGACCTCGGTGCTGGCCGGAGTGATGCCGCCCGCCCTGTTGCGGCTGGGCCGGCACGCGGTCGACCACCTCCACGGTGACCTCCAGCCCCGGGCGGAGATTAAACTTCTGCCCAAGGTCCGCCGGCATCAGCGGGTCGTCCGGGCGATGGACCATCATGTTGCTGACGATCTGGCGCACCCGCGCCTCGGCCCTGTCTGGCCACTCAAGAATCCCCGTCACCGTTCTCATGCGCCGTCCCTGGGGGCACGCCGATCGGCGTCGCCCGATTCCCGGGAGCCCGTTGGCCCCCGGCCTGTCGCCCCCGCTCGGTGCGAGAGGCGTTCAAACTCTGCTTCACTCGCCGACCCGGGCACGCGGGGTGCGCTGCGGTGGGGCTTTCAACCACCCCCACGAGGCGCGAACAACCCCTGCCTATCTCGGCCTTCGGACGCGGTACGCCGCGCTCACAAACGAACTCTGCCTACCGCGAAGCCAATGGGTTGCGCGCACCCACGGGGTTCGTGGTCCGGCCCGCATCACTGCACTTGATCAACCCCGGATGGTGACGACCGAAGTCTCGGCCTCGTCCGGATATCGCCTCAGTCGGCGAGTATGAGAGCCTAGTTTCCAGCCGGGACGCTCAAAGGACGCGTCAACCCACTGGACGAGCCACCAGAGTATACGTCAGAACCGGTGGATCGGTGTCCAGAAGCGCACGGAATCCAAACCCCGCAGCGTGATATCGACCGGAAACCATTGCGAGATCAAGTCTTAGGCCGCCCAGGGGCGGTCGAAATCCTGCCCGCCGCGCTCACGGGCGAAACGGTCGAACGGAAGAGGAGCCAGCAAGTCCACGAGTTCATCCACGTTCTTCTGCACGTCGCCCACCGCCCGTTCGACCTGTTCGATGGATTCCGAGCGGGCGCGGATGGGTGTGGGCTCGCGCAGGCGAGCGCCAGCCCCTTCACCATGACGGGAAACCCGCCGAACCCGATCCATCGGGAAAGGCAGCACGTCCGGATTCCGCTCCGAGTCGCCGACCAATCGCAACCTGGGCATGTGGACCCCCTGGACAAACCGTGGCCTGACCATCGGCGTGTCGCGGGGGTGCGCTCAACTCGTGGTGGGTTCATCCTCGATTCACGCGGGTTTCTTTGGGCACGCCGGCGGCAACCCCCCCGCAGACGGCCCGTTGGCGCAGCAATTGCGGACGTGACGCCGAAGCCATCGGACCCAATCCCTGTCCGCTCGTCTGTTCTGGCTGCTCTCCGCATCTGTCGTTCAACTGTTCTCGCCCTCGAGAACGGGGTAATCCTCGGCTCAAGGCGGGCCGCTCTTGTCGTGCCCCCGACAGATCGGCTCCGAGTGTGCCCCTCGCGGGGCCGGTTGCTGCGTCGCCCGGTACTCTTGGGCCATGCCCGACCATCGCCTCCCCACCGACACCGACGACGGCCTGCTGCTCATCATCAGCGGCCCCAGTGGCGTGGGGAAAACCACCATCACCCGGGGCGTGGAGCGCTCAATCCCCGGTGCGGTCTTCTCCGTCTCGGCCACCACCCGGGCCAAAACCGACGCCGACGTGGAAGGGCTGGACTACCACTTCGTCACGCCGGACGAGTTCCAGCGGATGCTCGATCGGGCAGAGTTCCTCGAGTTCGCCGGGGTGTTTGGCAAGCGGTATGGCACGCCTCGGGCCTGGGTGGTGGAGCAGCTCAAGCGCGGCCGCCTCGTGATCCTGGAGATCGACGTCCAAGGGGCGATCCAGGTGAAACGTCAGATGTCGACGGCCTTCGCGATCTTCATCCTGCCGCCGAGCGAGGATGTGCTGCTGGAACGCCTGCGGGCCCGGAAGCGGGAGCCCGAGGACGCGATCCAGCGGCGGTTCGCCGAGGCCAGGCGCGAGATGGCCGTCGCCCGTGAGTCCGGCGTCTACGACGCGTTCCTCGTGAACCGAGACGTGGGGGCGGCCATTGAGGAGGCGGTGGAGTTGATTCAGGAGCGACGCAGCCGGAAGTGAGGTCAGCAGCTTCGATAGTCCTATAACCTCGACCGCACAACCCCGACTGAAGATTTTGGTCGTGAGGTCTTGCGATTGAGTTCCTGACGCGTTTTCGGCCCCGCAAGATACCTGAGGGGACTCCTGACCGACATTCTCCAGATGATCTTCGGCGAGCCACGCTGGCCCGCCTCGCGGCAGTGCAAGAGACCCGATTGCAGCGCTCCGCATCGTTTCCTTCTGGCAGAGACGCATCATTCGACGGCGTGATCGGAGTTCGTTCGCGTGATTGCCCCGTGCTGGGCCGACCTTGAGCGCACCGGCAGCGTGCCCCCGTGTCTGCTCCTGGTTCAGGCGATGGATGGCGTTCATTCCGAGCCCGCCCCCCCGCTGGATTCGGTAACACCCGCAGTCGCCCGATTCGTTGAAGGAACAGCACCTGCGTCTCGAAGCGTCCCATCTGGCTGGTCGAGGCCGCCCGCGAGTCTCTGGCTCGCCCGCCCACGATGCAGCGCATGGTCGGATCGACGCACAGCCGATCGGCGTCGTTGGTGTCCTCGTACCCGGCCAGGCGGCTGTACACCGACTGCCGCAGCAGCGCCGTCATCGTGTGCCGAGTGTTCCTGCCGGTCCGCTGATCCTGAAGAATGCTCCCGGCCATGGCCGTCGTCCCGAGGGCTTCATCGAGCTGGCGATAGGGGATCAGCCCGGCGTCGGACGTGAGCGTGGAGCCGTGGAACTCCAGCCTCAAAGACCCGTCGAAACCCACCCCGAGTGCATCCCTGCCGCCTTCACCCATCGGATGCTCCGATCCGGCCGTCCATGGCATCGAGAAAAGCCCTTGTTCTTGCGGTCAAACGATGCGCGATGCGCGATGATACCAGAAAGTAAGTTCCTATCTGGGAAATCCGGGCGAATAGTTGATCCGCAGAATCGCTCCGCTTGCACGCTTGTCATCTGCTGGAGCTTGGCGATACAGCGTCGTTTCGCGCGGTCCCAGCTCTGGAGATCGAATCCGAGAGCGCCGAAACCCCCGCCACCGCACATCCGTGAGGCTAGTTCGATGCCTGGCGTGTAAACTGCACTGCCCCGGTCTGCCCCTTCGAGCGCCCCCCAACTCCCTCGCCGTTTCCCTTCTCGCCTGTTTAGCCGAACCTCACCGTCCACCCGAGAACGCGAGAGTTTGAGAGGTGTTGGCCGCACTCGTCCCGAGACACTTCGTGTCCTGATCGCTGGCCTCTGAATCGGTCTCGAACCGAGAGCGCGTCGCCACAAGTGGGAATATCGCCAAACCACGCGGATTCTGCGGGAGGTCTGGCCAAGTGGCCGCCGCGGGCCAAACCGGCCCGCCCGTAAACAAAAACGGCTCCGCCAGAGGCGGAGCCGTTCAGAACTCCCCGAGAGCAACCCTCATCGGAGGGTTGGGGGCCAGCACTGGACTCACCTGCGGCCGTTCTCCGCCGATTACGCTTGCGGATTCTCAGGTTAGCACGCCCTCCACACTTTGGCCAGAGCCCCGGCCATGCCTTTGGCCAGCCAAGGTTCCGTTACACTACCCCAGCGGCAGCCGTCCGGCGACGGACTCTGCCGCTCCGGACATGAAGCGATGCCGCGTATTTTCGACAACATCGAGAACCACCTCCTCCCATCGTTGCGGGACACCCTCGGGGTCGCGCAACGGGCGGACTTCTGCGTCGGGTATTTCAACCTTCGTGGCTGGCGGCAGATCGACGACTTCGTTGAGCGGTGGTCCGGGGACGACGGCCACTGCTGCCGCCTGCTGGTGGGCATGCAGCGCCCGCCCGAGGACGTGGTAAGGGCGGCATTCTCCCCGGTCGCCGGGGAGCAGGGGATTGACAACCAGACAGCGATCCGCCTGAAGCGCGAGCTCGCCGACGGGTTCCGAAAGCAGCTCACGTTTGGAACGCCGACGAATGAGGACGAGGCTGGGTTGCGTCGGCTCGCGGCACAGATCGAGGGCCGAAAGGTCCGGGTCAAGCTCTTCCTGCGGCATCCGCTGCACGCCAAACTGTACCTGCTCTTCCGCCCCGACATCGTCAACCCCGCAGTCGGCTTCATTGGGAGCAGCAACCTGACTCTCCCAGGGCTCCGCTCCCAGGGAGAACTGAACATCGACGTGATGGACCACGATGCCTGCGACAAACTCGCGGCGTGGTTTGAAGCCCGATGGAACGACGACTACTGCATCGACATCTCCGACGACTTGGTCCGGGTCATCGAGGAGAGCTGGGCACGCGAGACGGCGATCCCACCGTACCACATCTACGTCAAGATGGCCTATCACCTCTCGCGCGAGGTACGCGCCGGGCTCAGCGAGTTCCGAATTCCCCGCGAGTTCGGGAACATGCTGTTCGAATTCCAGGTGGCCGCCGTGAAGATCGCTGCGCACCACGTCCTGAAGCGCGGGGGCGTGCTGATCGGCGATGTTGTGGGCCTAGGCAAGACGCTAATGGCGACGGCTCTTGCAAAGATCCTTGAGGACGACCACGACCTTGAGACGCTCATCATCTGCCCCGTGCGTCTGGTCCCGATGTGGGAGGACTACCGGGAGCGGTTCCGGCTCCGGGCGAAGGTCGTGCCGATCAGCAGGGTCGCCAACGTTCTTGAAGACCTGCGCCGCTACCGTGTGGTCCTGATCGATGAGAGCCATAACCTCCGAAACCGCGAAGGCAGCCGCTACCGGGCGATCCTCGAGTACGTCCGGAAGAACGAGAGCAAGACAATCCTGCTCTCCGCCACTCCATACAACAAGACCTACCTAGACCTGTCAAGCCAGCTACGGCTATTTATCCCAGAGGACAGATCCCTCGGCATCCGGCCCGAGAAGCTGATCCGCGAGCTGGGCGAGACAGAGTTCATCCGGCGCCACCAGTGTTCGCCGCACTCGCTTCCTGCCTTCGAGAAGAGCGGCTACGCCGACGACTGGCGAGATCTCATGCGGTTGTTCCTCGTTCGCCGAACGCGGAGCTTCATCCGTGCCAACTACGCGACATTTGACAAGGCGCGCGATCGGCACTTTCTGACGTTCGCGGACGGCCGACGGTCATACTTCCCCATCCGTGATCCGAAGACGGTGAAGTTCGGCATCGACGAGGCCGATCCGGCTGATCAGTATGCCAGGCTGTACTCGCCGCAGGTGGTGGACATCATCAATCACCTCCGGCTGCCGCGCTACGGCATGGGGAACTACGTCGCTCCGTCCCCCACGTCGCCGCCGACTCAGAAAGAGGCCCAGCACATCCAGAACCTCTCCCGAGCCGGCAAACGGCTGATGGGCTTCTGCCGGACGAACCTGTTCAAGCGACTGGAGAGCAGCGGCAAGGCGTTCATGCTGTCTGTCGAGCGACACATTCTCCGCAACTTCGTCTTCATCTATGCCATCCGGAGCGGTCTCCCGCTCCCGATCGGCACCCAAGACGTGGGCATTTTCGACTCCCGCGTGGATGACGCCGATGCTGAAGCTCGCGCCGGCGGGTTTGACCTCTTCGAGGACGACGGAACGGGCCGGCGCGACGACGCGCAGCCCGCCATGTCACCCCGGACCGAAACGGAGTTCCTCGCAGCGGCGAAGCAGATCTACGACGAATACGCCGCAAGGTATGCGTCGCGTTTCGCTTGGCTCCGTGCAGACCTGTTCATTCCAGAATTGGGTGATGACCTCTTCGCCGACGCGAATGACCTCCTGAGAGTTCTGTCGATCAGCGGCGAGTGGCGACCCGACCGTGACACGAAGCTGGCCGCCCTCCGCGAACTTGTGCATGTGCGGCATCCCACCGAGAAGGTGCTCGTCTTTAGAACCTCTAACACAATGCCGGATCGAGCGTCCTGAAGCAGATGAGGATGCAGCCGAGCGTGAGGAAGGCCTGATGGATGTCGGCACGGCGTTCATAGCGGACCCGAA
>Ga0163149_10007106_pt1 | contig 11340 bp, 12 predicted proteins | sample OliLakLV19MP5G1_FD_148604 | JGI IMG/M metagenome (GOLD analysis project Ga0163149, IMG submission 148604) | Freshwater microbial mat bacterial communities from Lake Vanda, McMurdo Dry Valleys, Antarctica - Oligotrophic Lake LV.19.MP5.G1 | ecosystem: Environmental > Aquatic > Freshwater > Lake >...
ATTCAAAATAGTTGTTCCATTATATCGCTTTTTTCCTCAATCGGAGCGAGTTGCTAACCACAAAGACAGACGAAAATGCCATGGCACCAGCCGCGAGCATCGGCACGAGAAGCCCCAGCATTGCCACAGGAATTAGCACGATATTATAGACAAATGCCCAAAACAGATTTTGGTAAATGGTCTTCATAGTCGCTTTACTGAGCGCAACCGCCCGCACCACCCCGCGCAAATCACCACTCATGAGGGTAACATCGGCGGCTTCCATGGCAATATCTGTGCCTGTCCCAATAGCAATCCCCACATGGGCTTGTGCCAGCGCAGGCGCGTCATTAATGCCATCCCCCACCATGCCAACATGATGCCCATGAGATTGCATCTCTTTCACGGTATTTACTTTATCAGCAGGCAATACTTCCGCCAAAACGCGAGTCACACCCACTTCTTTGGCGATAGCTTCGGCGGTGAGTTGGTTATCGCCAGTAATCATCACCGTCTCAATGCCCATGCGAGCCAATTGTGTAATCGCATCGGCAGAACCCACTTTTACCGTGTCGGCAATACCGATAATTCCCGCAATCACTTCATCTACCACCACCACCACAGCCGTTTGTGCTTGTGCTTGAATTTTGGTGATGGTCGCACGAACATCCACAGAAATTTCTGGCAGATATTTTGGATTGCCCACACGAATCCGTTTTTCATCTATCAGACCAACCACCCCGCGCCCTACATCGGCAGAAAAATCTTGTGGTTGCACCAATGTTATCCCTTTTTCGTTGGCATGACGCACAATCGCCTCACCCAATGGATGTTCGCTACCGCGTTCTAGGCTGGCGGCATAATAAAGCACCTGCTCCGATGTAAATGGTGCAATCGGAATTAGTTGTGTGACAGCAGGCTTACCTTGTGTAATCGTACCTGTTTTATCGAGTGCAATCACCTTAAGCCGATGGGCATTTTCTAGCGATTCGCTATTTTTGAATAAAATCCCCATCTCCGCCCCACGTCCCGTCCCAACCATAATGGCAGTGGGTGTGGCGAGTCCCAATGCACACGGGCAGGCAATCACCAAAACGGCTATTGTATGAAGCATCGCTTGTGTAAAGTTGTTTGCGACCAACATCCATCCGATGAAAGTGAGTGTGGCGAGTACCAGCACGACAGGCACAAATACACTCGATACCGAATCTGCAACGCGCTGGATGGGCGCTTTAGACCCCTGTGCTTGTTCTACAAGGCGCACAATTTGCGCCAATGCAGTTTCTGCACCGACCTTTTGTGCCTCTAACACCAAACGTCCCTGTTTATTGACTGTCCCGCCGATGACAAGGCTACCCGCTTGTTTAGTTACAGGCAACGATTCGCCCGTGAGCATAGATTCATCTACGAATGATTGACCCTCAAAGACCACACCATCAGTCGGAATCCTTTCACCAGGGCGCACCAATAAATGGTCGCTCACCTGAATATCATCCACCGAAATTTCGACTTCATTCCCATCTTTTACCAACCATGCAGTACGGGGAGCAAGGTTCATCAGCCGTTTAATCGCATCACTGGTACGCCCTTTGGCACGCGCTTCGAGCAATTTACCCAGTGTAATCAGCGTGAGGATGACCGCGCCAGATTCAAAATAGACGTGTCCTTCTGCTAATCCCGCGATATTCAACACTGTGCCGATGAGAATAACAAGGCTATAGATATACGCGGCACTAGACCCGATAGCAATCAGCGTATCCATATTGGTCGTGCGATTTTTGGCGGCTTTCCATGCCCCACGGATATATTGCCGACCCAAATAAATATGCACAGGGGTGGCTAATATCCAAAAAACAAAAATCCATCCACCCCACATCGTCCATTCAGGGGGCATCATATTGGTGGTTGTGGTGGACATTGCCATACTACCCATAGAGGATGTCGTGGTTGTCTCGATAGGTACAGAGACAGTCATCATCACCATATCGCGGGTCATGCTCAAAATCACGAGTGGGATACTAAATAGCGCCCCAATCCATACCAGACGTTTTTGCCGTTGGATTTCTGCATCACGGATAGCCCGTTCTGTATCTTCTGGACGGGCAGAATCGGTGGTGTTAATCACGCCATAACCCGCATTTTCCACCGCTTTGACCATATTAGACCGACGTATCACATTGGGCAAATAGGTAACTGTGGCGCGTTCTGTGGCAAGATTGACACTCGCAGACAAAATACCCGCTTGTTTGTTGAGCGCACGCTCCACATTTTTCACACACGAGGCGCATGTCATCCCAGTGATAGGCAGGTCTATGCTGGCTTGTGCCACCCCATACCCTGCACCATCCACACGGGCAATTAACCCTGTCATATCCACCACAGTGGGGTCAAACGTAATATTGGCGCGTTCTGTGGCGATATTCACATTTGCCACGCTCACACCTTCTGTTTTGCTCAATGCCCGTTCCACATTCCGCGCACAGGCGGCACAGGTCATTCCTGTGATGGGCAATTCTATTGTTGCTTGTGTGGTCATGATTGGCTCACCTGATAGCCTAGTTTTTCGATTGTAGTGATAATTTGTTGTGCAGAGACGATTTTTTCGTCATATTCCACATGGGTGATTTGCTTGGGAAAATTTACATCGGCTTTGATGATGCCCTGCAAATCTTCGAGTTCACCTTCGATATTCATGGCGCACGATGTGCAGTGCATCCCTGTTATTTTGAATTGTTCTTTGGTCATTTTCTTACCTCACGAAATTTTTATCACACCAGTATACATACCCATGCTACACGCAAACCGAATTTCACCGCCCGATGAAGCAGGAATATCTATGGGGGTATTACCATCGGTGGGGAGCATGATATTGATTCCTAAGCTAGGAATCGTGAAAGCCAGCTCACACCCGCGTGCATTTTGTGTGACCATATTCAAGCGGATGGGCATATCGGGTTGTGCCAATAATACATTTGGCGTATAGCCGTTATAATCGGCTGTTAAGTAAAATTCTTGCCTGCCATCCACAATCGTGGCATTCACGGCGGGCGGGTCTGGATTAATCATCGCCAATACCACACGACTTGGTGCAATTGGCGAATCGAGCAAAATAAGTCCGGCATCAAACGACAACAAGCCGAGCAATAGCACCAATGTCGCTGTTACCACGGCAAAAACGGTTTGCATCCGTCCCCGAATCTGAGTCGCCCCAAATCCGAGTATAAAAAACACGGGGGTTGTCCCCAAAATGAAGGCGGTCATAATCGCCATGCCTTCTAATGGGCTAGACGAGCTAATCGCCAAAATCATCATGGCTTGTGTCGTCCCACACGGGATAAACACGGTCATCGCACCCAAAATCGCAGGGGCAAATATCTCCCCACTTTTGGCTTGGGCGCGAATTCTACGCGTGATGAATTTTGGCGGTTTAATTTGTAAATAGCGAAAAAAGGGATGCACATCCAACAAGCTAAAGGCGGTGGCAATCATTAAGAGACCAGCAAATACCTGCATGATGCCCTGCACAGTGGGCGTAATACGAAATGCAGTGCCTAATCCGCCGAGCAATAAACCGAGTATGGCATAAGCGACTAATTTTGCCCCCAAAAATGCCCCTACAGGCAAGGCAGAATCGGTTAGTGTAGGCTTTTCATCAGACATTTGCCCCTGAGAGAGCGCCGTCATGAGCAAGCCACCCTGCACAGCAAGGCATGTTAGCCCACCTGTGGTTAATCCTGTGAGAAAAATCAGTCCTAAGTCCATATCCATCCCTATTCCAAGTATACTAGGCGCTCAATTCAATAATGAGCGCTTCCATCAATTCAATTTCGGCGGTTTGGGCGCTGATAATCAATTCTGCGAGGGTTAAAAGTTCTGGATGCTCGGCACGGAGCAAAATCCGCTCAGACATATGCAACGCATCATCGTGGTGGTCAATCATAGATTCTAACCACGCAATTTCGTATTCAACACCTTCTAAGCGCGATAATCCTGCCATCATACCCATCATCATCGGCGGGTCGGTATAGGGAGTGGTTTCCATAGTCATACCACCCATGTCCATCCCGCCCATATCATCATCAGACATCATCGGCATTGGCGCATAATCCACGTTATACCAAGCCAAAAGCCACGCTTGCATTTGGGCAATTTCGGCACTTTGCGCGGTAATAACACCCTCACAGAGTACAATGACAGATTCGGTTTCGGCTTTATTGAGGCAATCATTCGCCATATCCAATGCCATCTGATGATGGTCAATCATTCCCTCTAAAAATCTTACTTCGGCGCGTCCAGCACGTCCATCTATGGGCGCATCGGCACTCACGACACCAGCCATCAACACAAAGCTGATAGCTACCATTATGCAACGGTACAGTATCTTTCCATTCATAACAAATCTCCTATATATTGGGTGATAAAGCTCACCTCTACACATCATACTGTGCTAAATGCTCTAAAATGGGGCATTCCTCAATCGGATCTGTGCCACCAGGGCAATCATTCACCAAGCCATCTAGCAATGTTTTCATCATTTGGAGGGCATGAATTTTGTGGTCTAGCTCAACCAATTTCTCCTGTGCCAATTGACGGACAGGCTCACAGGTGGCATCTACGGCATACTTGAGGCTCAATAACAAACGAATTTCATCCAATGAAAAACCAACCGATTGCGCCCGTTTGATAAAATGCACCCGTTCTACACTATCTTGGTCAAATAACCGATAATTTGATTCTGAGCGTGCAGGGACAGGAATAAGACCATTCTGCTCATAATAGCGAATGGTCTCTGGGTGTACCCCGCTCGATTTTGCCAATTTTCCGCGTGTCAATTTTTCCATTGTCACCATACTCCTTTGTGCATAAGCCTGTTGTTATATACAAGCATACACCCTGTAGTATAGTACAAGGTCAATAGGTAAAAATGAGGAAATGATTATTCTGCCGTAAACCCATTTTTCTTATGGGTGCTATCGCAGAAGGGTTTTTTGCCAGACCCACCACACCGACACAACCATGTTTTATTCCCCCGAAATAGGGTTTCGCTATCCGCGCCGATAATCTCAAAATTGCCTTGTACCTCTAACGGTCCGTTGGTGTGGGCAATGATGGTCAGTTTTCCGCCTGTTTCGTATTCGCCCTCGCAGATGATAGGGTCTGTTTCGGTGGCTTCAAAGCCAATTTCTTGATGGGTATTATCGCAGAAGGGCTTATTTTGTGATGCACCGCATCGGCAGAGGGTGGCGCGTGTTTCGTTTTGAATATCCACCGTTGCGCCCTAAATCGCCAAATCGCCGCGAATTTCCAGATAGCCATTTTGTTGGATACGGATGGTATTTTCACCCACAGAAATTTCTTGCACCCCGTCTTTTCGGTCATAGTGCAATGCCCCAGATGGACATAATTCAATGGTTGCAACGACTTTTTCTACCGATGCGCCATCAGGGTTTGCCCACGGGCGTTTTTTGGGGTCAAATACTTCTGGCAGACGGTTGGCACAATATGCTGCATGGATACACCGCTTGGTATTATAGGTCACATCTACCGATTCGCCTTCATAGCGTCTATCATCACGCATACCAGTATATTTTTCAGACATAAAATAGATCCTCTAATCAAAAAATTACCAAATAATACGCACAATATCCGCAGAACGAATAAGCGGGTCTGATGAAATGAGTGGAGCATCCAAGCGCCGTGCGAGACCTGCAATAATACGGTCGTGCATTTCTGGGACACGGCTATCATGCTCAAAATCACGAATATGTAATGGCTCTAATGGAATAAATCTGAAAAATGATTTGCTCAATAGGTCTTGGTGAACCATTTGATAATCACTAAACCAGCGATTTTTCGCATTGGCATAATACAATTCCGCCAGAACCACAACCGAAATAACTAATAGTGTTTCACCACGTTCTGCACCCCGAAAAATATTGAGCGCGGTCAATCTCAATTTTTTATCACTCAAAAGATACCAAATAAGTGCATGAGTATCTATAACATACAATGGCTCAAGGGGTGTCTGAGATATCGAAAGCATCTAACTCTTGCTCCCATTCAGTGGCAATCAGGTGCATTTGAGCATGAAACTCTTCTTCACTGACCTCGGCAATACTTTGATTAGCATATTTCCCATAAAGACTTTCAGCAATATCAAATGCACCAGAAGCACGTAAATCACTGAGTTCCTTGATTAATTCCACACGCGATAGCTGGTGGTCTGCTTGTTTGAGGCGTAGCTTATAAATGAGCAAATTTTGCTCTTCAACAGTCAATTGTTCTGCCAAATGAAGCATATCATCAAGTGATAAAACCATGTCCAAAATCCTTTCATACACCATCTTTATTATAATATTATGGCGTAACTTGCAGATATTGACCAGCCGCCCACCCCGATTGTGTGCTGTCATTGGGGTTTTGGATACGCCACCATGTGAGGTTATCTACCAATTCGGGACCGCCAATGATAACGAATGGTTCGCCGTCATTTGCCCGAAACATAATATTTGTGCCAATAACACCCGCACTATCACGCACATTAAGTTGTGTTGCCCCAACACCTGTTACCAGCACAGTCGCCCCAACACCTAATGGCTGTGGCGTTGGGCTAATTTCGACCACAGGCAAGGTGGGTCCCGCCAACGAAAATACGATATTTGGCTGTCCACCACCGACCACTGGCTCAAAAATGGCGGGGATAGTGGGTGTGGCAGGGATGAGAGGTTGGTTGGCGGGTGTATTGGTCGGCACAAGGGTATTGATAACCATCATAGGCGGGGGTGCTGGTGGGATTTGTGCGGTATTGCGACCACCCAAGCCCATCACGACTAAAATAATCCCCCCCGCGATGATAAATACGACCACCAGCATCAATCCGAGTGACCATAATGGCAGATATAGACCACTTTGCCTCCGATTCCGCGCCTTTCCCCGTTTTTTCGGGGCAGGAGGCAAGGTTTTTGGTGGTACTTTGGGAACTTGCCCTGTCTGTGTCTGACGGGGTGGCGGTGGCGGTATCTGCGAAGGGACTTGTCTGGGCATAGGGGGCGGTGGTGGCGCGATATTAGGGCGATTCACCACAGGGGGAATCCCACGCGTTGGGGTACGTTGGTCTAGTCTGCGGGTGCTATCTACCGCACGGGTCTCTTGTGAATCGTCATCATTGGGCAAAAATGGCAATGGCGAAAATTCGTCTGTCATTATTTGTCCTCCATCCATTTCATAAATTCAGCTAATGGGAGTGTATTTAGCACATGCCCCGCTTCTGCCCATCCGCGCCGTGCCGTCATCACCCCATAGGGCATCAAATCCATGTGGTCAGGTTGATGGGCATCGGTATTGATTGCCAGCATAATCCCCATGTCCACCGCACGGCGCACATAACTGGCATCTATATCCAGCCGGCGCGGGTTGGCATTAATCTCCAATACCATACCATGTTCTTTGGCGGACGCAAACACCGCATCCATATCGGCATCCACAGGTTCTCTGTCGGGGATATAGCGTGCTGTGAGGTGTCCTATCATATCCACATGCGGATTTTGGATGGCATTAAGCAACCGTTGGGTGATTTGAGCGCGTTCTTGGCGCAGGCTCACATGCAATGAGGCGATGACAAAATCCAATTGTGCCAAAATTTCGTCTGGATAATCTAGCCTACCATTGGCATTAATATCCATCTCTGTACCGCTAAACACGCGAATTTTACCATTCATCAACGCATCCACTTGGCGGATTTCTGCTTGTTGTGCGAGCAGTCGGTCTATCGAAAGCCCATTCGCAATGCCCAAACTATGCGAATGGTCGGTGATGACGATATATTCCCGTCCCCGCTCATAGGCTCCCTCTGCCATCTGCTGAATACTGGCAACACCATCGCTATAGGTGCTGTGCATGTGCAAATCACCTTTAATATCGTTGAGAGTGATGAGTTTTGGCAATGTGCCTTTTTGCGCGGCTTCGATTTCGCCCGCATCTTCACGCAATTCGGGGGAGATAAACGGCAATCCGACTTGTGCATAGACTGCCTCTTCTGTATCACAGAAAATTTTCGGCGCATCTTCGATGATATTGCCATGGGCATCTACAGGGCTAAAAGCATGTTCGTTGAGGCTCAAACCTTTGGCAAGTGCCAATTGGCGCATCCGCACATTATGTTCTTTGCTCCCAGAAAAATAATTGAGCGCCGTCCCCCATTTTTCTTTGACCAGTATACGCAAATCGGCTTGTAGCCCATTATGCAATTCGATACTACTCTTGGTGTCGCCATTGCCCAAAATTCGCGCCACTTGGGGCATATTCACAAAATGGGTCATAATCGCGGGGGAATGTGCCATATCTGCAACCGCAATGAGGATGTCTATATCGCCAATGGTCGGTTTTCCGCGTCGTATACTACCCGCCAGCGCCCCCTCTAACACATTGGGCAATGCCAGCAATTCATCCAGAAGGGCTTGTGCCGATGGCAATGCCACCCCAACCGAAATACGTCCTGTCTGCCGACTAAGCGCCTCAATGCCGTCTAGCACCTTCTTGGCGCTCTTTTCTCCCATACCCGCCAAACTGTTTAATTTCCCCGCCAAACCCGCCTCTTTGAGTCCCTCAACAGAGGTAATGCCCAATTCTTGATAGAACAGCATCGCCTTTTTAGGTCCCACCCCATTGATATTCATGATGTCTACTAATCCAAGTGGGATTTCTTTAATCAGCTTTTCGTAAAAAGCCAATTTGCCATGTGTGAGCATCTCATCAATTTTATCGGCGAGGGTTTTGCCGATATTGGGTAAAGCCTCTAGCCCATTTTCGGCGGATATAGCACGCAAATCGCGGGGAAGTTCACGAATAGTCTCGGCGGCACGCCGATAGGAGAGATACCGATGGATATTCTCTCCTTTGAGTTGCAATAAATCGGCGCAGGTTTCAAATATTTTGGCAATATCGCGGTTGGTGAGCATGGCAAAATCCTTATGGTTAGGATGTTATGTAGGAACATGATACATAATGTCCACCACATTATACCATCAATACACCCGCAACATTAACCCTTTCAGATATGCTCCTTCTGGAAAACTAAGCGCGACAGGATGGTCATCACCCGCGCCCAATGTGCGGACAACTTGGGCATCGCGCCCACTATCTTCCATCGCCCCAAAGACAATTTTTTGGAATAAATCGGGGCTAATCGCGCCAGAACACGAAAATGTGAGCATATACCCACCTTTTTTCACCAGCTTAAACCCATTGAGGTTAATATCTTTATAGCCTTTGGCGGCTTTATCCACCTGTCCTTGTGTATGGGCAAATTTTGGCGGGTCTAATACCACCACATCCACCTGTTCATTTCTGCGGGCGCGGTGACGCAATTCATCGAACACATCGGCTTGGACAAAATCGGCACGCCCATCATTAAATCGGTTCACGCGCAAATTATCACGCCCCAGTTCTAGCGCATCTGCCGATGAATCTATATTGACCACATGCGTATGTGGGTGTTTGAGGGCATGTAACCCAAATCCACCGCTATAACTAAATACGTTCAATATTTCGGTGAGATTGGGTTCTTGCTCAAGCAATCTGCCCAATAATTGCCGATTTTCGCGCTGGTCGAGGTACATCCCCGTTTTATGTCCCTTATAGACATCCACCGCGAATTTCACCCCTTCATCTATGATGATATGTTTGAGGGGTGCTTCTCCGACCAATACCCCAATAGATGGCTTGAGTCCCTCTTTGCCACGCACATCGGCATCGCTACGCTCAAAAACCCCGCGTGCGCCCGTGATTTCCATCAGCCATTCCGCCAATTCACGTTTGTTTTTATCCACATGGAGAGTGAGTGCCTGCAACACCAACCAATCACCATATTTATCCACAATCAACCCCGCCAAAAAGTCGTTTTCGGCATTTATCACGCGATAGGCGTTGGTGGTCAGATGTTTACGCGCCTCTATAGCACGCACTATCATGGCTTTCCACCACTCTTTGTTTATTTCTACATCATCAAAAGACAACACGCGCACCTGAATTTGTGAACGCGAATTCCAATAGCCACGCGCCAAAAATACGCCATTTTCGGCGCGTACAGCGACAATATCCCCGCCTTTAGGGTTGCCATCTACACGGGCAATCCCACCAGAGAAAATCCAAGGATGACGGCGAAAAATAGATTTTTCCCGTCCTTGATGCAACACAATATTCGATTCGGTCATAAAAAGTCAAATTCTTTCTCGCTCAATGGCGATACAGTGAAGGTTTGTTCGTTACGATAGGTCACCATGCCCTGCGCCGCGCCTTTTATCTTTTTCACATATCGGCAACGGGTCATATCCACAGGCACTTTGCCATCGGCACGGCGGGAACTGTAATAGGCGGCAATAGATGCGGCTTGGTCAATGAGGGGTTGTGGAATCGCCCGACCATCATATTTAATCACCACATGCGCTCCGGGGACATCGCGGGCATGTAGCCAAAAATCTTCGGCGCTACCCCGTTTGAAGGTGACCATCTCATTTTGTCGGCTATTTTTGCCCACCCATACCACAAATCCATCTTGTGATACAAGGCGCATAGGGGCGCTCTGACCACCCCCACCGATGCGTTTCGCCCGTTTGCCCTTCACATACCCATTGGCGATGAGCGACATACTCACTTCGTCAATGTCACCCCAATTGCTGGCGAGATTCAGGTCATTTTCGAGCTGTTCGAGCGTATTGAGATGCACATGGGTTTCTTTTATTAGGCGTGGCACATCATCCAATGCCCGTTTTGCCTTGTTATATTTGGCAAAATAGGCTTGGGCATTTTCCAGAGGGGTCAATTTGGGATCTATGGCGATATTCAGCATTGCCCCTTCCACCTCATATTGCGCCTTGAGTTCTATCTGCCCCTTTTGGATGGCAAACTGATAGGCGAGGATGAGTTCACCACTTTGTTTGAGCAATTCACGCTCACTATCATCTTTTAGCGATGATTCCAAGCCAAACAGTTTAGACCGATATTTGCGTGTCGCCTCTTGCAATGCCAAACGCACAGGCACTTTGGCGGCATTATACGCATTTTCGCCCACAGGTGCGCCATAAAACGCTGTGAGCGCACTACTCACCGTCTCCACCGTTTTCCAATTGGGCAGATGCTCAATTGGGTACACACTATAGGCTTCGACACGCCCATTTTCTTCAATAATACCCGCTTGCCACTCGCGTTTACGCAAGGGGTCTAGCACCATTTCTAGCGCCACATGCAAATCACCCGCGCTGGCAGAACTGGCTTTTTGCTTAATATCCTCACAGGCACGATAGACAATTTCTCGCGCCAATAACGGACTCATCCCCAATACATTGCCCGTCAAAACCTGATAGG
>Ga0163149_10007110_pt1 | contig 11338 bp, 6 predicted proteins | sample OliLakLV19MP5G1_FD_148604 | JGI IMG/M metagenome (GOLD analysis project Ga0163149, IMG submission 148604) | Freshwater microbial mat bacterial communities from Lake Vanda, McMurdo Dry Valleys, Antarctica - Oligotrophic Lake LV.19.MP5.G1 | ecosystem: Environmental > Aquatic > Freshwater > Lake >...
GAAATTAGAGATGCAAAAATACTCCTCGAGATAAAACAGACAAAAATATTTCCGCAAAAATTAAAATCTAAAAAAAAATACGGTTACATTTGTTAAAATCAATTAATAGAACCTCCCTGTAGTCAGAAGCGCTCAAACAGATTGTGCTGGTGCCACAAGAGTTATTGCAGGCTGTACCAACAATACACTTGTTACCGATCGTCGCTGCTGCGGATAACCTATGAAATCCTGTATCCGAACTTTCGGATACAGGATTTTTATATTTCACATTATAATGTAAAAATTATGTTCCAGCCAACGTTATAGAATTTTCAGGAATATTACCTGATCGTGTTCATTTCATCAGCCAAATCCCTTTAGCGGAGAAGGTTGATATGACCAATGAGCCTGTAACGATTGCCATGATCGTCTGCAACATATGCTTTCCAGACATAAACATCCTGCTGCAAGATTGCTCCTCCATTCGCTGTGCCATCCCACCCCACTTGCGCATTGGTTGATTTAAATATTTCATTTCCCCAGCGGTCAAAAATATACAACTCATATTTGTCTCCATCCACTCCTACACCCCTTGGAATAAAAATATCATTCTTGTCATCACTGTTCGGTGTAAATGAGTTTGGAATATATAAAACATAATCTTCCTGCACTTGCACCTCCAGTATCGTATCATCTGTGCATCCAAATTCATTGGTCACTGTTAGTTTAACCGCATATGTTCCAACATTATCATAGGTAAATTGAGGATTCCGTATACTTGAATTCGTTGATGCAGCATCACCAAAACTCCATGACCACGATGTGGCTCCGATACTTTTATCAATAAAATGGAAGGTGGGATTTAATATTGTCGTTGTCGAAGGCGCAGTGGAAAAATTGGCGAAAGGGATCGGGTAAACATTTATATAATTGTTTTTCGTTAACGAATCTGAACATCCGTTGACATCAACAACTATCAGAGTCACTGAGTAAGCCCCCGCATCTGGATAACAATATGATGCATTATTACTATTTGAAATAGATCCATCACCAAAAACCCAATGAGAACTAGCCGCATTTTGGGTGGTATTTAAAAAGTTAACGCAAACAGGCGCACAGCCTGCTGTATCATCGGCAGTAAAACTTACATTGGGTAACTTATTAACTGTAACAATAACTTCCGCTGTATCTCCCCTATTCCCGCAATTATCAGAAACAGAAACAGTATACGTGGAAGTTATTATTGGGGAAACAATAATGGATGGGGCAATAGTATTTCCGGGTTGCCAGTTAAAAGTATAATTATTATTTCCACCTGTTGCCCATGCCGAAAGAGTTGCAGGACTTCCTACACACACAGTTGTATCATTTGAAACATTGATAGCGATCGGAGAATTTCCAATAAGTACTGAAATCAATTGAGGTACGGCTGTACAGCCATTCCCATCTGTTCCATAAACAGTATAAGTTGTATTAACCATTGGCGCAACGGTTACAGAAGATCCTGTAGTGCCCCCCGGCCCCCAGGTAAAATTGTATACACCGTTGCCTCCAATGGCAGATGCACTGAGCGTTGTATTTTGCCCCGCACATATTATCATCGTAGTTGTTGCTACTATTACTACTTGTTGTGGTTCTATAATATTTATTGTTTTGCCGGCTGTACATCCATTAACATCCGTAACAATTACCGTATACGTTCCTGCTATAAGACCTGTCGCGGTTGATATATTTGCCCCGTTTGACCACACATAATTATACGGCACAGTACCCCCAATTGCTGCAGCACCAGCCGCCCCGGTATTATCTCCAAAGCAGGTGTTGTTTGTTTGTGTTGGTATAAACGCCAGCAAAACTGCTGGCTGTGTGATCGACACCGTTACATCGTCGGTACAGCCATTCGCATCAGTTACAACTGCTGTATATGTTCCTGCTGAAAGGCCGCTCGCTGAAATAGCTGAAGCCGTACTCCCTGACCATACAAATGAATAAGGAGCCGTTCCATTGCTAACAGAAAGCGTTGCACTTCCGTTATTCCCGTTATTGCAGGAAACGCCTGTTACGTTTAATTGACTTGCAACGGGACCATCAACATTGATATATGAGGCTTTTGTTATTGAATCCTTTCCGCATGGAGTAGTAAAAACAAGTTTCACCGAATAACTGCCGCTTGCGTTATAGGTAATGCCTGTCGGGTTTTGTTGTGTTGATGAAGCAGGGGCGCCTCCCGGAAAAGACCATGACCATTGGCTTTTAGAAGGGTCGCATGCAATGCTTAAATCAGTAAAGTTTGTTGATGCTCCAACACAAAGATTTGTATTGCTGGCAGAAAAATCTGTTGTGACCACATTATCACCACAGGTGTTTGCACAAATTTTTGCAATGAATCCATTAAAGTTACTGTACATTGCAAACGTTGTTTCAAATGCACCAGGCGTTACAGGATACCATCCCATTGTCTGTCCGACGAGATATATTGATCCGTTTGTAAATGCAACATGTCCGCAAAGGTCTGTTTCATCATGTCGCACACCTCCCAGGTAACTTGAACATTTAAGAGAGCCGTTCGCATCAAAGTTTGCCACAAAGTTATCTTCAAATCCTCCTTTGAAACGTGTAAGAAACGCGCAATTAGTTGCTGGCAGGTCATTACTATAGGTGTCTCCCCCAATTAAAATATTTCCTGCAGCATCTGTTGCAACTCCAGCAGCTTTATCATCATTCCATCCACCAAAATAAGTTGCCCACTGACGAACTCCTGCTGAATTTAATTTTAAAATAAATACATCTGCATATCCAAGCGCCCCCATAAGTGTACCCTGATATGCTCCCGCTGTTACAGGAAAGTTTGATGAGTTGGTACACGCTGCAACAATTACATTGCCCTGAGTATCGATAGCAACTGATGTTCCCTTTTCTGCCGCCGTGCTCCCATCATCAGCTGAACCTCCATAATATGTTGACCACTGACGAGTTCCTCCGGAATTAAACTTTATAACGAAAACGTCAAGCGATCCTGCATAAGTTGCCTGAGTCGCCGAAAGTGTTGGCAAATTAGGAGAGGTTGTTGTGCCGCAAAGAACAACATCGTTGGTTGACATATCACATTTTATTCCATATCCTATGTCAGACCCATTTCCTCCGTAAAATGTAGCCCACTGACGCGTACCAGCTGAATTAAATTTTACAACAAATGCATCCGAGCCTGCGGACTTAGCAGACTGAAATGCAGATAGGACTGGAAAATCCGAAGAGACTGTTTCTCCTCCGATATAAAAATTACCTGCCGCATCACTTGTAATTCCGTTTGCGATATCGTTGGCACTGCCTCCATAAAACGTTCCCCAGGCGCTTGTCCCATTTGCGCCATTCAACTTAAATACAAATGCATCTTGCGCTCCACCGTTCTGTGCCGGCTGAAAAGCTCCTGCTGTTACAGGAAAATCTGCTGATCGTGTCCAACCTGCAACCGCCACATCTCCATTCACATCTGTAGTTATTGCCATTCCGTAATCATAAAGTGAGCCGCCATAATACGTGCTCCACGTGTGATTCCCCTGCGCGTCAAACTTTCCCACAAACGCATTGTTATTTCCATTGAGACTCTGTTGAAATACTCCAGGGCCAGCAGGGATATTTGGTCCGGCAGCAGTTCCTGTTACAAAAATATTACCCGATGCATCCGCGCTTATTCCGATATTGCGATCCCAGTTACCTCCTCCGTAATATGTGATCCAGGGATCAATAATAAGAGTAGCAGCTTTATCATATTCTCCTACTTTTATTCCCACCACTTCTTCGTCAATTATTTCATAACTACCTTTTATATCCTTTATTTTTCCGTTGATGTTTTGGTATATACGAGGCATCCATTCGCCAAGACTACCAAATGCTGTTTTGATGTTTAGTTTTCCTTCTTCCATCTCTACGCCTTGCGTACCGGTGTATTTCATTTTTATATCACTTACAGATCCGCCTGGCTTTACAATAAAATCATATTTCAGACCGCCTGATGCTTCGCCATAATAATTGATGTCAATACCCTTGTATATATTTTCATAAACAATTTTTCTATACTCCCTTACTCCGGCAATGCCTTGTGGATTTACCTGATCGTAATAGTTATACAGAGTCTGGCCTTCTCCAAAATTCTTTAATTGAACTCCATCATTTGCATTTAAAAAATCAACATCAATTCTTTGTACAATGAGCGATTGCGAGCCATCATCTATTACCTGGTGTTCATCTGTAACTTCTTGTTCATTTTTACTGATCACAAAACTTAACTGGTCTTTTTTGAAAAATACTTTTGCAGAATTTGTTTTGGCTACATAAAGAATTTCTGGTCTTTTATTACCATTTACATCCAACACCTGTCCTTTGTTTTGAATAAACCCAATGCTTGCAATATTTTCTGAAGTAGGGATATTTGAATCGCCCGCCGAAATAATGCCGGTTGAGCAAAATAAAAAAACCGCTAGTAAAATGCGATGAGGGGTTTTGAGAAAATTTACAATCATGACCGGGGGTTAATTTTTACTAATATCCTATATCATCGTTTTATACACAATCCTTTTTTATTTCTATCTGATGAGTCTATTATGATGAAATTGATTCTTTCTTTCCTATATTTACACATAAATTGGGCTACTATCTGATAAGTCTATGAAAACAAATGATCATATTTTTCACCTCATCAGATCCTTAAAAAAGTCGGAAAAAAGACATTTTAAGCTGTTTGTATCATTGCATGTTATAGGTGAAAAAAACAATTACCTTAAACTATATGATGCTATTGAAAAGCAATGCCAAACAGAATCCGGCGAGTATAACGAACAGGCATTACGTGAATCATTATCAGAAGAAAATTTTGTAAGCCATCTTTCCGAATCAAAATATTATCTGTATAAACTTATTCTAAAAAGTTTAACAGTATATCATTCCGGTGTCAGTCCGGAGTTCCGGGTAACTGAATATATACAGCAGGTACAAATACTATTTGATAAGGGGCTTTATCATCAATGCGAATTGCTTTTGCAAAAAGCCAAGCCCATCGCCGAAAAATATGAATTGTTTGCTCACCTGCTCGAACTCTACGGCTGGGAAATTGAACTGATGCGCTTACAAGCCTATTATAATAAATCGGAAATGGATATAGAAGACTTATACGTTTCCATATTCGGCGTGTTAAAAAAATATTCCAACTTGTATTCATACAGCCTCATGACTTCCCGTATTTTCTCAAGAAGAGAACGGGTTGGATTTACCCGGAGTAAATTTGAACTTAAAAAATATGAAGAAATTATTCATGATAAATTATTTGTTTCGGAAGACCTTGCGCTTTCCTACCAGGCAAAATACTTTTATCACATGTGTCACAGCACATATTACTTTATAAATGAAGATTTAAAAAAGTCGTACCCACAAATGCACAAGCTGGTAAAACTGATCGAAGGGGCTCCGCATCAGATCCAAAAAAACCCGAAGTCTTATGTATCTATATTAAATAACCTGATAGTTACTGAAACTATTCTTAAAAAATTTGATATTGCTCTTGCTAATATCCATAAATTAAGAGCTCTGGCTTCCGATTCGCCTGGAATAAGTGAGTTATCGTTTAATATTGCAAACAACCTGGAACTTTCTGTTTATTATTTATCGGGGCAATTTGATGAAGGGATCAAACTAATCAATCATATAAATGCCTTTAGAAAAAAAAATAAAATAAAAGCATCCAATATGCAGCATGAATTATTGCTGACACACCACATGGCTATTGTGTATTTTGGTGCCGGAAATTATGCAAAGGCAAACACATGCACAAATATGATTCTAAACGGCCCGGTTAATTTACGTGATGATATTTATTGTTTTACAAAAATCATGCATCTCATTGTACATTATGAGCTGGGCAGCGAAGAGCTATTGCCATACCTTATACGTTCAACATATCGACTGTTCTATAAGCGCAACAGGTTGTATAAATTTGAAACTGTATTGCTTAACTCTATCAAAATGTTAAATAAAGTTTCGACAAATGTTCAATTAATTGCGCTATTCAAAAAACTAAAAACAGAACTGCTATTGATAACCAAAGACCCATACGAAAAACGGGCGTTAAATTATTTTGATATTATCGCATGGCTGGAAAGTAAAATTGAACAAAGATCGTTCGCAGATATAGTAAAAGAAAAGGCTCGCCTAAAAAATTAATTTATTGCGCCTGCTTTTATTTCTTCAACTACGCCGGGATCAAGCAAGGTAGAAGTATCGCCAAGATTTTTCATTTCCCCCTCTGCAATTTTTCTTAATATCCTCCGCATTATTTTCCCCGATCTGGTTTTAGGCAAACCGCTTACTACCTGTATTTTATCCGGCTTCGCAATCGCGCCCATATAACCGGATACAGTTTCGATAATTTCCCTCCTCAGCTCCTCAATATTTTTGCTCTTGTTTTCACATATCACAAACGCATATATCCCCCAGCCTTTTATAGGATGCGGAAATCCGACAACTGCACTCTCTACAATATTTTTATGCTGATTGATGGCATTCTCAATTTCCGCAGTGCCTAATAAATGGCCTGAAACTTTTATCACATCGTCCACCCTTCCTGTTATCCTGTAATAACCATCTTCATCTCTTCGGCATCCATCCCCGGTGAAATAATATCCTTTGTAATGCGCAAAATAATTTTCTTTGCAGCGCTCGTGATCACCATATGTAGTACGTATCATTCCCGGCCAAGGAAATTTTATACAAAGCCTTCCCTCTACTCCATTCCCTTCCAGCTCTTTTCCATGTTCGTCAAGTATGGCCGGTTGTACTCCCGGTAATGGTAATGTCGCGAAGCCCGGTTTTGTTTTTGTTATTCCGGCGAGTGGCGAGATCATTATACCGCCTGTTTCTGTTTGCCACCAGGTATCTACAATAGGACAATTGTTTTTTCCAATATTAACATCATACCAATGCCATGCTTCTTCATTGATGGGCTCTCCCACGCTTCCTAATACACGCAGTGAATTTAATTTATATGGTTTAACAAAACTTGTTCCCATTGCCTGCAATGATCGTATCGCTGTGGGCGCTGTATAAAATATATTTACCTGGTGCTTGTCGATTGTGCTCCAGAATCTCCCGGCATTCGGAAAAGTTGGAATGCCTTCAAACATTAATGTTGTTGCACCTGCAAGCAAGGGTCCATAGACCAAATAAGAGTGCCCTGTTATCCAGCCCACATCAGCAGTGCACCAGAATACTTCTCCCTTTTTATATTGAAACACATTTTCAAAAGTATATTTTGTGTATACCATATACCCAGCTGTAGTGTGAACAACACCTTTCGGTTTTCCTGTTGATCCCGATGTATAAAGGATGAAGAGCATATCTTCCGAATCCATTTCTTCGGCTTCGCATACAGAAGAGACATTTTTTATTTCATCGTGCCACCAAACATCCCTTCCTGTTTGCATGTTTATGTTCACTCCTGTTCTTTTTAATACAATAACTTTTTTTACAGATGGGCAAGTTTCCAAAGCATGGTCAACGATCTGTTTAAGAAGAATGTCTTTCGCCCCCCTGTATGCTCCATCGGTAGTAAGCACCATACTGCACAAAGAATCGTTGATCCTGTCGGCTAAAGAATGAAATGAGAATCCCGCAAATACAACAGAATGTATTGCCCCAATTCTCGCACATGCTAATACCGCAATAGCCAGTTCGGGCACCATGGGCATATAAATACAAATTCTGTCGCCCTTTTTTGCTCCGTTCCTTTTTAATGTATTTGCAAAAACACAAACTCTTTCATGAAGCTCCTTATAAGTAATTATTATATGTGGTTCATTAGGATCATTCGGCTCCCAAATGATAGCAGGTGCATTTGCATTTTCTTTTAAATGCCTGTCGATACAATTTTCTGTTATGTTCAGCTTTCCCCCAATAAACCATTTTACATCAGGTCCCGAGCCTGTCGAAGGATCAAAATTCCATTCAAGGATTTTTAAGTATTTTTTTTTCCATGTAAACCCTTCCGCCTTATCGTTCCAAAACTTTTCCGGATCAATAATACTTTGTTGGTATTCTTTTTTATATTCCTCTATTGTCCGCATGAGCTTATTAATTTGATAATTCACTATATTATTAGTAAAATTAATGAATATATAGCGCAAGGTGAGTAAACAGGTTGTTTTTGTATTGCTTTTACTTTTTTCAACTACATTTTCGATAGGCTCCTCGAATTCGTCCTCTCTACATCCTCAAACCAGGGCACAGGATTCGATAAATATGTCCGCTATTGAAAAAAAACTCTTAGACCTGGAAAAATCTCTTTTAAAAAGTCTTTCGCTGAAAGATGAGGAAGCGATAGCGGTACGAAGGACAGAAATAGGATCTTTATTGACCGACCTTGGACAATACGATGATGCCGAAAAAGAACTGCTGAGTAGTATTGAAATTAGAAAGAGTATAAATGACAGGAATGGATTAGCCATTTCTTATCTTAAACTGGCCGCACTTTACCGGGCAAAAAAAAATTATCCTTTGGCAATACAATACGCGGAATCGGCAAAAAAAAATAATTTCCTTTCTAATGAAACATTAACCGAAATAAATAGGACACTTTATTCTATTTATGAAGCCCAGGGCGATTACAAAAAAGCTTGTGAGGCTCTAAAGAATTATTCTGTAAGCAATGATTTGCTCAACCGTGAATCTCGAAAAAATGCAATTGATGAATTGGAAAAGCGTTACAAGCAAGATAAAGATGCGAGAGAAAAAGCTTTACAGATAAAAGACGATAGAATAAAATTTCTTGAAAAGGACCAGCAATCAAACAAGGCATACAGGTTCCGGTTCGGAATATTATTTTCATGTGCAGGACTGGTTTTTTTAGGATTATCTATTTTTCTCTTATACAGCAGGTACAACAGTAAAAAGAAATTAAGCCTGGAACTCGAAAGAAAAAACACACAAATTACGAGGAGCATTAACTACGCAAGGCGCATTCAGGGAGCAGTGATTCCTTCTAAATATTTATTGGTTGATTCCTTTTCCGAAAGTTTTATTTTATTTAAGCCTAAGGATATTGTAAGCGGAGATTTTTACTGGATATCGAATCAGAAAGATAAAATAATAGTTGCTGTTGCAGATTGTACAGGACATGGCATACCGGGAGCATTTTTATCAATGATAGGAAACGCCTTGTTGAATGAAATAGTAAATCAAAAATCTATACACTCACCTGCAGCCATATTAACGCATCTTAATAATTCTATTGTTACCACACTGGGACAAACCAATGTAAACCTCGCAACGCAGGATGATGGCATGGATATTTCGGTTTGTTGTTTTTATAAAAAAACAAGCGAGTTGATATTTGCCGGAGCTAACCATTCGTTGACTTTATTTAAAGAAGGTAATCTTGTCACTATTAAAGGAGAGCTTTTTTCCATTGGCGGATTTTCTAAACATTTCGCTAAAGTATTTGCCGAACATAAAATAACTGATCTTAAAAAAGGAGACGTGTTGTACATGTTTACCGATGGTTATTTTGATCAGTTTGGCGGACCGAACAGAAAGAAATTCATGAGCCAACGTTTCAAAAACCTATTACAGGAAATTTATGCTAAGCCGATGGACCTTCAGAAAAACACTTTAGACAGAACACTTGTTGACTGGCAGGGACTTGAACCACAAACGGATGATATCCTTGTGGTAGGATTAAGAGTTTAGTTCTCTACCAGGTTAAATTTAAGGATGACGAGTTTCGACAAACGTTCTCCCTGGGAAAGCATATCAGTATCGTCTTTATTATATGTCCAGTTCACCTCGACCTTATTTTTTTTATTTAACTCCTCTAAAACACAAAGTATTTTATACAACTGCTTGGAGGTTGCGGTATTGTAATATTCTAAATTAATATTCAAGGAAGTAACGGCTTTAGGCTGCGCGGAATATTTATCTAACCAATCAAACAGCTTTTTATAGAATGCAATTGCATCCTCCGGAAGTGACCTTCCAGAAATATCGAGCTTACCCGTATTGGCATCAAAATTTACCTTTGGCGTTTCCGGTGTTGGCTCTAAAATCAACGAATCCATAATTATAAATTTAATCAATTATTTGAAACATTCACCTGCACCGAATACAATGAATTACCATTAGGAAGCGATGTAAATGAATAAATAAGATTTTGCTTCGCTTTAGATTTAATATCGATAAACCCAAGTCCATTTGAGATTGAGCCATTCGCCACTTTTTCTTTTAGCACTGAAATGTATTTTGCCTCCAAATCGGCCCCTTCAAGTTTATTGATCTCATCTATTCTTTTTTTGAGAGAAGGTATCTTATCATCCTTCACAACGTTCCCTGCGCAAATAAAATACTGTCCGGCCCTGCTGCCTATAAAAAATATTCCTTGTCTTTCTTTGTGTTCATTTTCAAGAATATCTGCATGCTTAAATATGTTTTGAAGAAGTTCAACGGTAATGTGGAATATTTTTTTTCTCACCTGTAAATTTTCTATTCCCTCTCCTATATTTGATTCAGCCATGCCCAACAGGTTAAGCATATTATCCTGAGAAAATTCTCCCTGGTAAATAATGCCAATATTTTTGTCCGACATCTCCTGGTGAAAATTGATCATGGAATGCAGCTCTTCCATACCTCCTGTCACAAGCGGAGAATCGCCTAATACTTTTGTTTGAAAATAAAAGAATGAATGGACATCGTTTATTTTTTTAAAATCATAAAACAATTTGTTGCCCGACTTTCTTGCAATTTCAATAAGTCCGAGGCCCGCTCCTCCTTTTGAAGAAAGGTCTCCCTCACTTAATATTTCCCTTTGTAAATCTTTAAGGCTGTCTTTATCCAGGCTGTTCACTCTTTCCAAAAGTCCTGTCAACATATTCACCTTGTCATTTTCAATGCTGTTCCCGGACGTGATCAAATAATCATTCGCTTTACGGCGGATAAGAAAAAAGCTTGGTATACCGTTATAGGTTTCCTGTTTTACATCCTGGTGGCGGGTGATGTTCTGTAACGACTCCACCATTATAAAATAAACCTTCTTTTTTACTTTAGAAGATTCCTCTACCTCTTCCATATTTGCCTCGGCTAAGGATAATATTCCATCTGAAAGGTTTTCGGAAAATGCTCCATTATATACGTAGGTCATATCATAACGACCTACTGTTCGTTGTAATTCAAAAATAAATGCCAATTCTTCTTTAGTTACGGGCATTGGGGCTTTGGGATGATTTATGGTGGGTTCTAAAAATTCACTTTTAGAGATTTGACTAAAAATCGGAGAACCCGTTAACCAATTTTTTGTAATCTGTTTTTCAAAAATACATTATTT
>Ga0163149_10007111_pt1 | contig 11338 bp, 6 predicted proteins | sample OliLakLV19MP5G1_FD_148604 | JGI IMG/M metagenome (GOLD analysis project Ga0163149, IMG submission 148604) | Freshwater microbial mat bacterial communities from Lake Vanda, McMurdo Dry Valleys, Antarctica - Oligotrophic Lake LV.19.MP5.G1 | ecosystem: Environmental > Aquatic > Freshwater > Lake >...
AATCACCAATAATCACGAATTCCCACAACCTCTAGTTAGCCAAAAGGTACCTATCTGGACCATGCAAAATTATTTGACTGTAAAATTTAGTGTACTAAAGTCAGTCTTATTTTAAAACCAGTTTTAAAAAGTGGTCTTAATTATTCAAATTCAGTCCTCTTCATTTAAATCTTCGAAAACCGGTCTTAAATGAAAATGCAGGTCTAAACCAGTCTTAGCATTAGAGACTAGTACCAAAAAGAACCAATGTTGTTTAACACGTTTTTTTACTGTACAGTTTTTGAGTACAAACAGTAAAAAGATTGGGCAAAACCGGTCTTAAAAACTGGTCTTATTATTTAACGAATCCGGTCTTAATAAATGATAAATGTGAAAACCAGTCTTGTTATATAAAAATCAGTACTAATTTGAAAACTGGTTCCAAATCAAGCCTTAAGTGAAATAGTCCTAAGCAGCATTGGTACAGTAATTTTGGATGGTCCAGCAATAGCATTCTACAGCAGTGCAATGTGAGCGCATGTTGCTGGACAGCTACTGTGCCAGCAGCAATAGTTAGTAAGCTGTTAGATAATTATGCTTGCTTCAGATGTCTGTCTGCAGACCATCAACAACAAAACGACACTGGAATGTTCTTCAAGGGAGAACTTTGTTGCATCATGATGTCTCTACGGATGCCTTGGTAACAGGTAACCAGGCACTAGCAAAGACAATGAAGAAAAATGATCACAGGGTCACCTAAAACACAAAAAGTCACAAATGAAGACTTGCAAGAAACTTTTGGCTTCAGCATTTCCATGTGATCAGGGAATTTTTCCCCTTGTGCACATTTCTCAGAATGTTAGTTGCACTAGTGTGTTGCTGGGGCACCAATGGAGACAAACTTACACATAATTTTTTATAGCAGAAACCATAACTAAGAAATAAAAAAAATAATGATAGATTGACAATGCAACCAAACCCTTAAGAGTGGTTCCTGCGCAAGTGTGTGAGCAAGTCTCCAAATTAATGTGCAACACTACTAGCACATCCAAACAGAGGGCTACATGCCATCATTGATCATCATCACATTGTACTCAGCCCAGTTTCAAAACTCTTTTTTAAACATGTCAATGTGTCTTTTTGCTAAGATGTTGATGTTCATCTAACCTTTACCAACTTTATGTCACAACATGTCAAACACAACACAAGACGGAGACAATTATATCTCGCCATTGTTCAAGATGGTAAAGCTGTTAAGGATTTATGTAGCTGTGCATGTTGTTTTTTGTTACTTGATGTTCTTTGTTTGTTATGATTTTGCTTCAGAAATAAAAAGGAAGGTGCAGGAAACAAAAAGGGAGAAAAACAATGACATTATTCACAGTTGTACCCTCCACCATGGTTGAAAGAAACTATCAGCAAATTTCAATATAGGAAAGAAAGGGATTAAAAGTAAATGTGAAAAAAAATGAGACGCTATCTGCAGTGGGACCAACAGTGAACCCACTTTGGAGAGAGACTAACAAAGAAATTGCACTTTATCAGCTGTGGCACACAGGACCATTGAGCGAGATATAGATGCTAATCACTTCCGATTTGTTTCTGTAAATGTTTACAATTTCTTAGTTGAGGCAATGATATCTGTTGTAGTAGCTCTGCTAAAACTCTGTCAATGGTGGACCTTCCTTCGCATCTATTACGCAAACTACTGGACTGCCTCAACGCCTTTAGCATCGTTGGCTGACATCAATAGTCGGCTTGCTGCTTCTAACCCGACTGACCCTATGAAGCCAAACAGCCAATCTTCGACTGTGCCCTCGTCAAACAGAAAATTGTCGTCGTGGATTTCACTTTGGGCAACTGAGGTGTTTCCAGGGTATTGGTTAATAACAAAGACACTTTCGTATTCTTTCATCTGCAATGGACCTTTGCATAATGCGCTCAATGGACGGTTGACTCTGGGGTTCTGCCCAATATCAGACAGATTGATGAGACTCAAGTTGACCATCGACTTCCCCGCCTTGCTGTTGGCAGTGAAGGTTTTCCATTTGAACGTGCTGAAGCCCGTTGGATTCAATCCGGCCGGTCCGCTGCCGGAAAGTGGTGATATTTTGTTCACAAATTCTTTCCTTGCCATCGTTATGCATGGGTTGTCGGTGAGGTGCTGCCCTGTGACCCTGATCGTCACATCACCGCGCCTCAGAAACTTCAAAACAGATCCCGGTTCTCCTTGATACGGAAGATTTGGATTTTCCCAGCTGGTAATCAATGGTGACGCCGACTCTGTCGAATACCGCACTCGATCATTGATCATCGTATATTCATTTGCTGAAGTGAGCAATACCCACTCTCGCTGTTCACCGTGTAGCGCGCGAAGGCATTCTCTAACAAACATACGATGTCGAGTCGAACTTGGAGGCTCTGGTAGACCCAAATTGTTGACACCCCAAACTGATATTTTCATGCGATCTTCCCATCGCTGCACAATGCTCTCTAAAACAGGAGAAGGCTGCATCTGAGAGAATAGGACCAGGCGCCTTAAGGGCATGACATGGTAGTGATACGCAATCCATTCCACCCAAGAATCAATATCGTCAGACGCGTACAGACATGCTGCGAAGCTGTTTGGGTCATCAATGGGTACAGTTGAATTTGTTGAAAACAAAGTTGGGTCTTCCAGCCAGCGATTTCGCTTAGACAGAAACTCCGATTTGTCGCTTGTTCCATCTTGCTTTTTGGTGCCACCGGAACCAGCCATAGACAAGGGTGGAGTTTCCAACTCACGTTCACTAGATGAGATCTCGGCGCCGGTAGCGGCAAGTTCTGGCTGTCCAACATATTCCAAAAGCCTGTTGGCTTCTGCCTCGCCAACTGATTCGACGAATCCAGGCAACCATTGCTGGATCGTCTCGGGCTCGAGGTGCTTTGCCTTCTTCTTGTGACTTTCAAATCTTTCAACCCAATAAGCTGTGGCGTTTGTGTAATTACCTCGAGCATCATGAGTACGGAACATCATTTGCTTGAGGTTGCCTGGGTAATGATTGGCCACAAAGGGACTTTTCCCCTCTTTGAGCCAAAGCTTGCCTTGACAAAGATCATTCGCCAGGGGCCTGTGGATTGATGGGTAATGTGGAATGTCCTTAAATCGTACCAACTTCAGATTCATTAAAACTTTTCCAGGTAAACCTTCATCAGCGTAGTAGCGCCAATTCAAAGTCTGAAAGTCTGCAGAATGAAATCCCGGAACTTCTTTGGGTGTTCCTTTGGACTTTGTCCCAAACGTCTGAAAACGATTAAAAAAAAAGATTTCAGCTGCCAAGAACCAATGATAACAACTTTGAAGCAGCAAACGTGACAAAAAGTAATGCGACTGTTGGTGAAAACTCAATCTTACCTTTCGCGACATTGTAATGCAAGGATTGTCATAAAGATGTTGACCAGTGTGGGGAATGGTAATATTTTTGGGATTTTGCAGGAGCTTCAGAACAGATCCAGGTTCCCGTTGACTCGGTATTTCGGAAGATTCCCCCACAAAGAAATGATTCCCTTGTGGCTCCCGAAGCTTATTGTTAATCATGGTGTATTCATCTGTGTCTGTCGACACAACCCATTGTCTCCCTTCTTCATGGAATTTTTGAACACAGCGCCTAGTCAATTGGCGCTGCCGAGTCCGATGTTGTCCAAGTCTGGTTGGCTTCTTCTTTTTGTCAGGAGGAGGCGGAACTCCATTGGGAAATATTACCTTTTCGTCCCATAAAGTTATATCTATACGATCCCTCCATCGATCCAATATTGGTGCGGGCGTCGTTTTGGAATGTGGGTCTACCAAGACAATGAGACGACGCAGGGGCATGACATGATAATGGTATGCAAGCCATTCAATCAGGAAGTGGTTATCATCCATAATCTGAAGACAGGCCGCAAACGAATTGGGGTCGTTTTTGCCTACTGGCTTGTACCGTGGTGACGCAATGTGTGTGACATTATCACTAGCCGAGAAAGGGGATCTAACTATAGGCTCCCGATCTTCTTGTTCCACGAGACGCGGAGAATTTTCGGAATCTGATTCTGGAAGTTTCCTCTCGCTGCTGATATTACTTTCATCCTCCTCTCCAGACTGTATAGTAGTAGCAGGAGATTCTGTGGAGTTTCGTGTGGTAGGATGCACTGAATCCTTCATTTCTTGAGCCACCCAGGTACTTTTCATTATTATCCGCATATTCATGGGTAGTACAAGGAGCGTCAAGAACGCCAATAGAGTGCGAAAATCCGTGCTGAAAATCATCTTGAGATCTTGACAGTTGACAAGGACGCAAAATCTGTAGAAAGTGAATCTTTATTACACATACAATGTAATTTCAATTTATGCTCGGTGTTTGGTCATAAATTCATGCATTGCCCATTTAATTTCATGCTGTAGTAACACAACGACTTGTATGTCCTAGACCTAGTTGACTATAGCAGTGCAATAGCTAGCTCGTTGTATTCTCTAAGCCGTATTACGATTCATTCATTGTTTACGCCTTGTACCACTGGTATGGTACTAGTACTGGTAACAAGCGCGGTGCCATCGAACGGTGAAGGTTCACCTGTTCCGCGCGAAAAATTCATTTTGGTCATAGCAATAGTAATAATAGGGGCCATGCCTTTTATGACTTCGAAAGAAAACGTTCTCATGTGCATCTTTTATTTTCTTGACATGATTGACTACTACTCGTGATTCGATTAATCGTTCCAACTGTCCCATAAAGATTTTTCTTGTTCCAAACTTTCTCATTCGACCCGTTGAGACTTGTAACAAAATATGTGGTCTTGTGGACCGAGAAAACCAACAAATTTGTTCCAATGCGCCGAGAACTTGGAACAGGTTTGGAGTGTGATGAGACGATAAAGCTTAAAGTATGTACAAGACCGAGTCCTCAACATCAGACAAGACCGAGTCCTCAACATTAGCTATATTCATTCGCAGCATTACAATTCACCACCAAAAAATCAAAGACAACAAAAATCGCAGCAAAGACGAAGGCATAACATCGCAATAGCAAATCACAAGCAGAAAGAAAGATGAAGTCACGTAGTAGCCGATCGAGTTGGTGGGGCCGCATTGCAATAGTTACAGCGGCACTGGCTCCATCAATCGTAATTGCAGATGACCATACAAAAGGGCTGCTTCGTAGGAAACGAATTACATCAGAAATTAAAGCCTCTGATGCAGTTTTTGGGACTCAAAAAGGAAACACAGAGGACCGATGGGAGCAAGAAGCAGCGCAGGCAGAATTGGATGCTGAGCGTATCCTACAGGGATACTTTTCATCAATGAGTTATTCTCCTCCTGGGCCTGGTGGTGGTGGGGCTCCAACACCGACACCTGGGCCTCCTTTGGCTTGTCTTGAAGGAACCACGCGTGAAGAGTATTTCCTAGAGATATTATCACCAATCACTGACCGAACCCTTCTTCGAGACACAACCTCACCCCAAGGACAAGCTTTTGACTGGATGCTGAACATGGATCCTGTTTTCACCGTTGACCCATGTTACTACCCCACAACAGAACAACGATATGGTCTTTTGACACTGTATTTTGCCACAAGTGGAGCTCAATGGACGAATAATACAGGATGGCTTGATGGCGCAAATGAGTGTACCTGGGCCGGTGTTGTTTGTGGTGGCGATCAAGAGGGCGAGCGTAAGCTTCAGGCTTCCTTTGGTGTAGCCTACAAACTGAACTTGCGTAAGTTTGCACAGATTGGTAGGAAGCCTAATCCATATCGTCGCGCACATAACTAACACCACTTCTTGCTTCTTCAACTGCAGCCTTCAACAACCTTGCTGGCACTATCCCTGAGGAGATAGTGACATTGCCCGAGCTACAAAATCTGAACATCTTCGCCAACTCCTTGTCTTCATCTCTTCCAGCAAGTCTTGGGAGGTTGACAAATCTTGTCTTTATTGACGCCGAGAGAAATTTGTTGACAGGTCCCCTGATCCCAAGCAGCCTTACTCGACTCCGAAGCCTCCAAGCCTTGAGATTGTCACGCAATGAGTTCACTGGTAGCATCCCGGACGTTGTTGGCGACTGGAGAGACTTAGAGCAGTTTTGGATCAGTAACAACAGGGTAGTTGGGACCATCCCAGCAGCGATAGGCGACCTGACAAATTTGAAGACAGCCTTTTTGTATGATAATAGCCTGGAGGGCCAAATCCCGAGGGAAATGGGAGAACTGACACAATTGTCTATTCTCCGTCTTGATGGCAACATATTGGAGGGCCGCGTTCCAGAGGATTTCTATCAACTGACAAGACTCGAGGATCTTCGCCTTGACGGCAACTTCTTATCGGGCACTATCTCCACGAACATTGGACGTCTCTCTGCCTTGAACGACCTGCGAATGAGCGAAAACTTATTTACAGGGACTCTTCCCAGTGAATTGGCTGACCTCACTAATCTGCAGAATCTTATTCTGTACCAGAACTACTTGAACAGTTCCCTCCCCGACATCTTTGGCAACTACCTCCAGTTAGAGCAGCTGGACCTGTCCTTGAACTTTTTGACCGGCGTCCTCCCTCAAACTATATTTGCCATCCCAACAGTCAAGTTTATCTACCTTTCCAACAACTCATTCATTGGCCCAATTCCAACGAATTTCCAAGACCCACAACTTCTCAGGGATCTTTATTTAGATGGAAACTTTTTGAGTGGAACGATTCCAGAGGTGCAGCCAGGCCGCCTTCTAGAACTCAATGAGATTCTGTTTAATTACAACCTCTTTACTGGAAGCATCCCTCAAAGCTTCTGCGACCTTCGGCTAGATGCTGTGCTGGATGATTTGTTTTCTGATTGTGGAGGGCCAGAGCCTAAAATTCAATGTGACTTTCCAGACTGCTGTAACCGGTGCTTCATGGGTGAACGCCCGCCACGACGAGAAATGCGAGCGAGAGAATTACGGAGATAAAAGTGCTACCAATATGCCACAGCCTACTGTATTACATCCACCACTACCACTCCTGCTTGTGAAATAAACCTCTTACCCTGTCCCGAACGCCAACTTCAGCAAACCTATGTTCTCATTGCATATTATAATAATATAATGATTGTTTCTTAGTACTGGCCTACTAGCAGCTCCCTACTGTATTGTAATATGTTGGTACCCTTAAGCTTTGCGGCTGTATCACGATGTGCCGATTTGTGGCAGTGGTATCCACGAACGTTGCATTCCTATCACTGCAATCGAGCTGCTAGGTTGCACCACCTACACTTCTTCAGTTACCAGTCCTACTAGCCAGCTTGACTAGTGGATAGGTAGAGCACGATTAGAACTCTAAACATAACTACCGTATTAGCTACTAGCTAGAGCTTCCGGTTCCTAACAATACTAGCTATTAGTAGCTTGTAGTAGTGTGCACTGTAATAATAAATTAGTACTACAGTAATACTGGAGTAGTTGAGAGCTATTAGCTAGATTTGTATTGAGTGTTCCGGCAGATAGCGCGCTCTGTTAGTCACGGAGATTCAAAAAACGGCTAACCTTCTGCAATTAGGGTTCGAAGCGCACTCCCTCGTATGTGACGTGTATGTATTCGCGAAAGGGTGGAACCGCCCTCTTTCAAATTCAAATACCTGCTTGCTCTCGCGGTTCTTGAATTGGGCGCGAACACAAAACCACAAAATCCTCTATTGATACTGTATCAAGATTATTACACACATGTTGCCGCCTACTGTATTGATTTAAACTCACCAACAACACTCACTCTCACTGTTTTGAACACTTGAAGGATACATACAGAGCCGTTGTATTTCTTTGCCTCATACTTGAGGTAGAATTTGATTTAGTATTGAGATTAGTTGTAAAGAGAGAATAATCCCCATCAACTTTTACAACGGACCTTTAGAAATTTGATTATCTAGTGTTTCAAATTGATTGATCGGCGTACAGTAGTACAGATTGTGAGACACATTACGGTACTAGTATGCTTATCTTATCGAAAGGATCATATTCTTCCAGCACCATGTCCTCCGTATTGGGAGTTGTACTATTTGCGTATTGCACGCAATGTGTTTTGGCAGCACCTGGATTGCGAAGGAAGCGACACTTTATTTCAGTGGAAGGGAGTCCTTTGCAGAAAGCAGACTCAGCAACTGTTGTAGATGTTAAGACTTTGTCAAAGAAAATTGCCTATCATTCGGACACCGAGTCACTAGGAAGGAGCCACGATATTCTTGACAAAACACCCAACACCAGCAACAACGGTGTCATTAATGAAGCGAACGATGCAAACAGCAAATCCACACCCAGAAATCTTGACGCTTTCGATAGAATGGAGGAGGATGAACTCCGAGAATTTGTTTTGAGGGGTCTTCTCGATGAGGATATGAGTATGTCCATGAGTATGTCAATGTGGACCGACGTCTCCATGTCGATGACGGATCATTATTATACGCCCTCTCCACCGACGGATTCTTCGCCCACTAGTCCAACCGACTCTTCGCCCTCAGTTAATGTACCTGCTACACCTCCTATGAGTAGTCCTCCTTCTACACCGGATGTTACCGCACCTACTTTGGGCTCACTTACCAATGCTCCAGTTCCTGCACCACTTACCAGTGCTCCAGTTCCTACACCTGTCGGCATGCCACCCGGCACGCCATCAGAAATGATTTCAGCTACAGGTATCCCATTTGTGCCAACGGATGTTGCCACTACTTCTATTCCTGTGGTCACTGGAGTGACTACTATACCTGTGGTAGTACCAACCACTGATGCGCCAACCACTGCCCCTATTGCTGCTACACTTCCTGTGGACACTACGGTTGTACCTGTGCTACCAGCAGCCACTGATGCACCTACTTTGGCATCTACCCCAGAAGCCACTGAAGCAGTGACAGATGCATTGACAGAGGCACCGCCTACTCCTGCTCCTACAGATGTCATGACTTCTATGCCAACACCGGGCCAAACGGAAGCAATGGCCACAGAAATGCCAACCGTTGGCTCTGGTCAAGACCTTACCGGTACTGATGATTCCAGCCAGCCAGATGAAACAATGGTGCCATCTCTTACGGATGGAGACGGGTCAGACGGTGCTGGAACGGACATTGCCACAGAGTCACCTTCGTTGACCATTACGGATGATGCTGGTGGCGCCAATGGTGGGTGTGAATCGCTCGACCGAACAGACGCTATCTTTTTTATCTTGTTTGATTTGACGGATCCCAACCTGTTGGATAATCCACTGACGCCCTATGGACAAGCATTTCGATGGATTTGGTTGAGCGATCCAGCGCGACTGGACCCTTGTGATTCTGCCACGTTCCGCCAGCGTTATGCTCTATCACTCTTTTATTTTGCCACTACCGGAGATGACTGGGACACAAACACAGGCTGGCTGTCGGAAGAACACGAATGCACATGGTATGGGGTGGAATGTAATGAAGCAAAGGAAGTGACTGGCCTTGATCTAGGTATGTTTTTCTTCTACCGCACAACTTGAATCTCTTTCGTGAAAGCATCTTACACGGTATCCTTGCTTCGTTTGCTTTTTTAGAATCCAACAATCTTGAGGGCTTTATTCCTGAAGAAATCAAAGCCGTTACATCCTTGGAAGTCTTGTACCTTTCTGATAACAAGCTGACGGAAGAGTTGCCTGCCATCTTTGGTGCCCTCGAGAACTTGATCGAATTTGATGTAGAGAGAAATCTTCTTCAAGGAAATCCTTGGACCGATGTTGTCAACTCGCCATCGCTGCAGTCTCTGAAGCTTTCGTCCAACTTTTTTACGGGAACGATTCCATCTGAAATTTCGAGTCTGACTGGGCTAACAGAGTTGTGGCTGGCAGAAAATCGCATCGAGGGCAGTCTGCCGAGTGCGATTGGAAGTTTGACGAATCTAGGTAAATTCACACGACCATTGGAAGTTTGTGTGTGGCTCCATTGGTTCCAGATACTTTTTTCTCATCCTTTTTCTTTTTGGCCATCATCAATACAGACTCGTTTTACGCCTATTCCAACCGGATAGAGGGCCCATTGCCTTCCGAGATTGGCTTGTTGGGACTTTCCGAACTGCAACTTTTCCAGAACAGAATGTCTTCAGTCATCCCCGAAGAACTTTACAATAACGTCGACTTGACTCTATTGCGCTTGGATCTCAATAGTTTTAGTGGAACAATTTCTAGCTCGATTGGAAACCTCGTAAGCCTGAAGCAATTGTGGATGAATAACAACACTCTCGGAGGTGGTATCCCAGCTACTATTGCACGGTTGTCGAATCTAGGTACGTCGTTTCTCAACTATAATGGGTCATTATTTTTGTTCTCCACTTTTCTTTTCTCTCTAACAAGTTCGCCTGCATTTCTCTTCGCCACGCAGATACCCTCTTGCTGAACAATAATCAGCTCACGGGAACCATTCGCGACGCCTTTGAACCCTTTACAAGCTTGAACTTTACCGATCTATCTTCCAATCAGCTGTCGGGTAACATTCCGTCTAGTTTGTTTGAATTACCCCTACTGACCAACGTATACCTCAACAACAACGCTTTCTCGGGTCAAGTTCCGGTCAACATTGGCAATGCGCCAAATATCCGTGATCTTTACCTCAGCACCAACGAGCTTACCGGTACTGTTCCTGAAATCCAACTTGGTCAGCTCCCCTTTTTGAATGAGTTGCTCCTGCATGCCAACAAGCTGACTGGAACCATGCCCAACTCGGTATGCAACCTACGAAGCGAAGGCGACCTTGAGGATCTTTGGGTGGACTGTGGAGGGGCACCTCCTGAAGTGGAATGTAGTCTCCCAGAATGTTGCACTGCTTGCTTCTAAATGAAGTACTGCTTTGATTGATTCCATCCCAAGGAAGCCCAAAAAGATGCAAAAGGAAGACTGCGCATGATTTGGAGGACTGAGAATGATTCGTCCAATTGCCTGCTATATTCTCGTAGGTATTGGCACGTGTCGAGGGGTACTGAACTACATGTACCGCAAAGAAAGTATTTTACATGGCGATAGATGTTATGGCAAACGTTGTAAACTGAATATTCAAATTACTAAAACTTGTGTACTGATAAATGTAGAGTAGGAAGTAGTCTAGTCTACTTAGCTAGCTAGTAGATAGAGTTGAAGCTCTGGCTAGCTAGCTAGCTAAATAGCTACCTGGTAGTAGCTGGTATCTCTGAGGCGGGAAAACTCCCCCCTGGCTCTCGCGCGCGAGTCAAACTTCACCCCAACTTGTCTGGCCGTCCACCGTGAGGATTGAATGAATCAATGCTCCCTCGATCCTCCGTCTTGTTTCGCATACTAGACTACTAGTAGTACCGTAGTAGCTTTTTGCCTTAGCATTTACACTACTACTGGTACTAGCTAGCTC
>Ga0163149_10007113_pt1 | contig 11336 bp, 12 predicted proteins | sample OliLakLV19MP5G1_FD_148604 | JGI IMG/M metagenome (GOLD analysis project Ga0163149, IMG submission 148604) | Freshwater microbial mat bacterial communities from Lake Vanda, McMurdo Dry Valleys, Antarctica - Oligotrophic Lake LV.19.MP5.G1 | ecosystem: Environmental > Aquatic > Freshwater > Lake >...
GGCCTCTTCAATGCTATTTAATTTGTAACTCATCCTGCATATAATTTGCGGGGCAAAGGTACGAATTTTGAGTGGATCTGTATCGAAGAAAACAGTGCTTTTTAAAGTGGCTCAAAGCACTTGATTCATGAGGCTTTCGAGTGTTTTGCAACTCTTCTCCCAGGTATAATTTTGAGTCACGAATTTGTATCCGTTAAGCCCTAATTCATGGCTCTTAATCGGGTTTTTTAATAAGGAAACAATGTGTGCCGCGTATTCTTTTGCTGTATCTGCAGTAAAAATTTCAAAACCATTTTTCGCCCCTAACGCATTATTGGCCAGGGTAGAGGTAATGCATGGCATTTGCATGGCCATGGCCTCGAGTAATTTATTTTGCATACCAATACTGATGAGCATTGGTGCGATATTTATTTTGGCCGCAGAATAATTATCCCGTATATCATTTACCCAACCGCTAACGGTAATGTGTTTACTCTTTAGTTTTAATACTTCGGGGGCAGGTGTTGCACCGGAGATTAACAGACTGCAATCCGGAATTGTTTCGTGAACTATTGGCATTACTTTTTTTACAAGGAATTCCGCGCTCTCAATATTGGGCGGGTAATTCATGTTACCATTGAAAATGAGATCGTGTTTTTTTTCTTTTACCTGCGGCTTATAAAAATCTATATCTACACCATTGGGGATAACAACGATTGGAGGACCGCCATCCTTCATTATTGCTTCTCTATCCTGCTCGGATATGATCACGCGATGATCAAAATAGGAGAATGCTTTTGCTTCGTATCTATATACCCGTTTATATTCCCAGTTAAAGACAGGTTTTAGATAAAATGGCTGGGTTTGTTTTCTGCGCTCCACTCCCTTGGAGAATGCGTCCATATAATCAATTGTCTTCGGAATATTTTTTATGTCTTTTACATACTCACTTGTACGTATAAGCTGGCAATAAATGTGGTTGGGTTTATATATGTTTACTTTTTCAAGGAGAATCTTTTGTATTCTCTTATTATAAAAATAACCTACCTGCAATGGCAATGAGCTGAATACCGATCTTAATAAATTAAAAAATATGTTTATCCGTGAAAGTTGTTCAATATGTATATGTGCACAATACTTTTTTAATTCCTTCAGTGCATCAGGATGAACAGGTGAATCATTTAATGCGAATAGAAATATTTCGTTATTCTTTGATAACTCCTTCAGTTGATTGTAGGCGCGAAGTTTATCTCCTTTTTCGAGGGGAAATGGCACACGGGATAATATCACAAACAACTTCATTTACGGGGCAAATTTACAATGCTGTTATAAAATCCGACAAGTTTTTTTGAAATTATTTTATTATCGTAATTGTTTTGCACAAATGCCCTTGCATTTTTTCCAATAGTACTGCAATAGTTTTTATCGTTCACACATTTGATCAATTGCGTGCTGAAGTCTTCAGCAGTATCCGCTATTAAAATGTTTTCGCCGTTTGTACAAGGTATTCCTTCCGCACCAATTGTTGTAGTAATAATGGTTTTACCCAGCGCCATGCCTTCAATGAGTTTTATACGCATACCGCTACCGCTGAATAATGGTGCTACCATAATATTGTGTTTATTGATGAAAGTGATAGCATCAGGTACTTCTCCTTCTACAATAATAACAGGTGATGAAAGTACTTTTATTCTTTGAGGTGTATTTTTTCCGGCTATGTACATTTTTGTTCCTGGAATCTGTGGACTTGCATTTTTCCAGACATTATTCATAAACCACAAAAGTCCATTGGTATTGGGCTCCCAGTCGAGCGAACCAATAAAACAAACGCCGCTCGCGGTATCTGAACTATTGTATTTATTTATGTCCAATCCAAACGGAACAGAGAAAGTATTTCTGCAATTATGGTTTTTAAAAAACTGCTCGTCTTTTTCTGTAATAGTAATAACTGCATCTATATCTTTTAAAAGATCTGTCTCGTATTTTTTTATTCTTGATGCCAGTAGGTTGAAATAAAATTTCTTTGCAGCATTTTTTTCTTCTGCAGCGCGCCTTTCCCAAAGTACATGTTCAAGGTTATGTGAACGTAGTACGAGTTTAGCACTAGAATGTTTTTTCACAATATTTAAATAGGGCATTACGTACAGACTCTCAAATTGTATAATCTCGAATTGGTTTTTCTCTAATGTCTCAAGAATTAGTCTTTCAAAATCACCGGAGTAAAAACGTTCTATGTTGTACGCCTTATTGCTAAAAAGATTAACAAATGCATCAACCGGTTTTACACCAGTATCTACAAAACTTGTCTGAAATTTAGTCTCATCGATATATTGCTGCGGAACGTTTTCTTTATCGAATGGATGCTTGGAAGTATTAATGGCAAGTACTGTAATATCTATGTCTTCACTTAATAAACCTTCCGTAATGCTGTGCATGGCCAGGCATCCGCCATCAAGGGGCGGGTAAGGAGGTTTGTTGCACAACTGTAATACTCTCATGGATTATCTGACCCTGTTAGGATTCCTTCTGAATAATTTTTTCAGAGGCCGTATATAAGCATCAACATCAAATAAGGCAGAGTCGGTAGAAGCTTTATAGGTTAAAAATATTCCTATGGGAAGTAATACGGCCGATGCAAGCCACATTCCCGCATAAGGCGGTATAACGCCCTCCTTCGCCGATTTTTCTCCTGTTATAGAGATCACATGAAAGAAAATAAAAAATATAACTGAAATAACTACAGGCATTCCCATTCCACCCTTCCTTATTATAGCGCCAAGCGGGGCACCGATAAAAAACAACACAAGACAAGCGAATGAAAGGGTGAATTTTTTATGCCACTCTATCATATGCCTGGTAATAGAGGCCCTGTTATTTTCTATATCTCCGGATATGCTTTCTGAATAAGCCTTTGCACTGCGGGCAATATTGGATGCTGTTTCGAGTATGGTGTATTGTTCTGTTGGCGAATACCTGGAAATAAAATCTTTACCTGCAACGGCAGCGGCAGTATCTGTGGCATCTTTCGAGAGTGTATCTTCATTCGTTTTGAAACTATTTACACGGGCATAATAATTTTTAGAGATCTGGTTATAGAACTCTGTTTTTTTCTTGTCCTCCTTTACATACATGGAATCGATGGCTTCTTGCAGTTGTGTAATATTGAACATTTGATAATTGTTCTTAAAAAGATCTTCGTCGGTTTGCGTCAACTTAAATCCTTCCATATCAAAATGTATCGTTTGCTGATTAAAAGTATTTCTTACTAAAGGGTGGCTCAGTCTATTTTCTTTTGTACCAAGCATTTCCTCATAATTGTTGCCCTTGAACAAAGTAAGAATAAGGTATTTCTTGTCAGTCGACATTTCCATTTTTCCGGAATCGGCATACAATACTTTATTGTTCCCATGGAAGTCTGTATGATCATATATTAAAATTTGTTTAATCGTCTTTCCGTCTTCCTCTTTTTTTCCAATGCGCATACTGTATCCGTCCAGGCCATTATAGAAAACACCTTCTCTTACTTTAAACGCAGGCTTCGATTCTCTTACATCGTACAACAGCTGATACATTTTCAGGTTAACATCAGGGAGCACGTTATTGGAAAAATAAAATGCTATTAAGCTTATACAAAGAGTAAAAATAGTGAGCGGTAACATGATTTTTTGAAGTGAAAGTCCGGATGATTTCATGGCTCCCAGTTCATAGTTTTCACCCAGGTTGCCAAATGTCATTAACGATGATAACAAAATAGCCAAAGGCAGAGCCATTGGTACCAGTGTTTCAGCAACATAAAACATGAGCTTAGCTATAATATACCACTCGAGCCCTTTACCAACAAGGTCGTCAATATATTTCCATAAAAACTGCATGAGTAAAATAAAAATGGAAATAAAAAAAGTAAATACGAAAGGGCCCAGGTAGGACCTTAAAAGAAATTTGTGAAGGGTCTTCATATCTATCCTATCAAAGATAATCAATTAGTAGGCTGTGTAAATACAAATTCCTTACCCTTCGAGAGCCTCAGGGTGCGGAATCTGTTTGTTGGGCCCTGAGGTACTCGACGAGCCGAAACAAACAGAAGGTAATTTGGTTTACACCTGGTAACATCCTTTTATATATATAAACACACTAAGTTTCAGTATATTGTGGGATATTTTTATTTTTGTAACATTCATCAGAAATCAATGATAAATAACAAAAAACTGGTTGTTGTATTACCTGCCTACAATGCGGGGCTCACCTTAGAGAAAACGTATTCGGAAATACCTTTTGAAATTGTTGATGAAGTGGTATTAGTAGATGATGCAAGTAAGGATGACACGGTAAGCGTTGCAAAAAAGATAGGCATTAAACATATTATATCTCACGAAAAAAATAAAGGTTACGGGGGAAATCAAAAAACCTGTTACGATAAAGCACTTTCATTGAATGCGGATATTGTGATAATGCTGCATCCCGATTATCAGTATACGCCATTGCTTATATCCTCGATGGCGCACTTGATTGCAAAGGATCTTTATCCTGTTGTATTTGGCTCACGTATTTTAGGCAAAGGCGCCCTTAAAGGGGGCATGCCTATGTATAAATATATTTTTAACCGCTGCCTTACCTTATCGCAGAATATTCTGATCGGACAAAAGTTATCGGAATACCATACAGGTTACCGCGCATTTTCAAAAGAGGTATTGCAAAAAGTAAGTTACCATAAAAACTCTAACGATTTTGTTTTTGATAACCAGATGATATCACAAATATTTATGGCTGGTTTTGAAATTGCCGAGATCACTTGTCCTACAAAATATTTTCCTGAGGCATCGTCTATTAATTTCAGCAGAAGCATGAAATATGGTTTGGGAGTGCTGGGTGTTTCATTCACACATTTCTTTAACAGGATTGGAATGGCAAAGTCTGATATTTATAAGACGGATTAATTTATCGCGTCATTGCGAGGAGGAAGGACGAAGAAATCTATTGGTAGAATGCAGAGATTGCTTCTCTCGATTTCATAGGTATGGCAATGACGGTAACGCCCGAATTTAGAATTGAAAGAAAATAATATACTCGGTTCAACTCGGAATAACCTTTTGTAGGTCACTTCGAGTAATTCAGACTTTTCTGTCTGAATGTATCGAGAAGTGTGCGATGGAATAGTGGGGTTAAGTATAGTTTAATGCAATTGAAATGATATTTTCTGTAAATTGTAAATAACTCAAGTGTTTTTTTTCTTGTCACGTTTTTGCTTGGACCAAAAGAGCGGCAAAAGTCCAGTGGACTTTTGAGCGGGATATTTGGCAGGTAAAAGTCAATCCCGATAGTTATCGGGACGATCCATATACGCACTGTCTGACCCGAGCACGGCGGATTTTCGGGCCACCTCACGATATCAATTAACTTATTAGTAGAATTGAAAAGCAAATAATATACTCGGCTCTATTCGGAATAACCTTTTGTCGGTCACTTCGAGTAATTCAGAATTTTCTTCTGAATGTATCGAGAAGTGTGCGGTGGAATACTTAGGTTAAAAATAGTTGAGTACAACAAAACAATGAAAGATATTAAATGCGTCATTTTTGATTGTGACGGTGTACTCGTTGACAGCGAACACGTTTCAAACGATATATTATACACTATGGCTTGCGAACAAGGCTATACTATGGGAAAAGAAAAAGTAATGCGTGAATTTGCCGGACGAAGTTTACAGCAATGTTTAAGTATGATAGAAAGCTCTATTGGTAAAACATTACCTCCCGAATTTGTTCCCACCTTTCGTGAAAAGACATTTCATTATTTCAGAACGGACCTTAAAGCAATTACCGGCGTGCATGATTTTATTGATACGCTAACACATGATTATTGTGTGGCTTCCAGCGGGCCAATTGAAAAAATGAACATTACATTATCCACTACAGGGCTTATTGAAAAGTTCAGGAACAAAATGTACAGCTCATACCAGATAAACAGTTGGAAGCCCGACCCAGATATTTTTTTACACGCGGCAAAAGAAATGGGGTATGCCATTAACGAATGTATTATTATAGAAGACAGCAGGGCAGGGGTAATGGCGGGTGTTAAAGGCGGCTTTAAAGTATTTGGTTATGCAGCGAGTGGCAATGCTGATGAATTAGCAAATGAAGGTGCAGAAGTGTTTTATGATTTTAAGGAGTTGCAGGGGAAGTTGAAGACTGGTTAAGGGTTGTGTGTTGTCGGTTGGAAATCACAATCCTCACGAAGGACCAAAATGTGTGTAATATATTACTTTATTATTCCGCAGGATAACATATCCTGCGGAGCGGTGTAATATTTTAAACAGAAAGTTTAATTTGAATATATTGTTATTTTATTCTCAAAAATATCTATATATCCTCTTGTGTCATTGTTGGAAAGGAATAAAAGATAATGGTTATCTGTTGTTTTTATTGGTTCAGCATCGTAAGTCCACAAACTTTCTTCAGAGATAGTTTGAATAACTTTAAATTTTCCATCAACAATTTTGGCTAAAAAAGTTTTTTTAAAATCTGTAATTATATGGTAAAGATTATTGTCAAATACAAAGCTTGCTAATGTTAAAGTATCATATACATCTAGTATTGTTTTTGTCCCTTGCCTGGATTTTGGAGAGAAAAAACCAGTGATGTCCTTTTCAGGGGTAGCTTTCTCTAAAGATTCCGGATTTTCAATTTCTACAACTTCGGAAGATCCTTGAAGGTGTGCCAGGGTATTCGTTACGAAATATTTCCCATTGAGTTTATTAATTATAACAGCGCAGGCTGAACCACACTGGTATTCTTCTCCAGTATTTTTTTTCTTGAAAGTTAAAAAACCACCAAATTCTCCATGGCATTTTTTCGTGACAACATAATTGCTATCCTCGTAAAAAATGGCTTTAGGTTTTTGCAATTCACTTTTTTTAAAATTTCCTTTTTTATGATGCTCAACTATAAACAAGTCTTTGTTTTGCCCTAAAAGCGAAAAAGAGAAAAGCAGGCCAACAAATAAAACTTTTTTCATATAAGTAGCCGGTGAATTTTAGGTCAATTTTTAAATTTTCCCCAGCACATACATTTGCCCGGCAGGTTGAGAACTCCACCTTTTTTCTCGAGGGTAATGGCAAAGGCTTGTGTGTTGAAAGCGATTGTGTTATTGTCTCTATGCGGCAATGCGTTTTCGTGTATATGCCTTTTCTATTGGCTTAGAGGTTCGCTTATTTTTTTTTGAACGAAAATATTCAGAAAGCGCTTGCTCTTCTTCTTTTGTCAATGGTCCTTGTCCGCCGATGAAATCAATATCGGTGTCTGTTGTTTTCTTTTTCATATGGTTTGGTTTGGGAAATACCTATTGAGAAGAATTGATGCTGCTTTACCTTCGATGATCATTACTCTTCCTCCAAAATGAACAGCGCCTAAACTTTTTTCGTAATGGGCTAATAATTTTGTTTTTGAAAGAAAGGAAACATTTCCATCATGTCCTCTTTGAAATGAAAGCTTACATGCAAATGCTACCAAGTTGCCTGAAACTCCTGCATATATTTTATGCTTATGTCTATTGAATGGAGCGCTTTCAAGCGCATGCATGTATACGTGATCGGCTTTTACTTCCAAGCTAATGAGTCCTTGGATAACTGTTGGATTATTAACAATTGTCAATTTATACACATCACGCTCATGCTGTTTGTATTCGTATTTCCAATCAAATAGCCAGTCATTTTTGCGTGTGATTGCTTTTAGGTCATGAGGTGTAACAACGATTATATCCGTTGAAAAACTGTCTCCTGTAACAACGTTTTGTATGGAGTTTGTAAGTTTGTCAACTTCGAAATCAAGCCCTAAAGACTGCTTCTTTTTCACCTATCTAAGATACGAAAAATATTGCAATTTTATCAATGAAAAATTATCATTTTCGACTGTCTTAACAGACATTACGAGGAAAGGCAAGTGTAGTTATTGTTATCCAATTAAATCTTCCCCAACACATACATTTGCCCGGCAGGAGTGAGAACTCCGCCTTTTTTCTCGAGGGTAATGGCAAAAGCCTGCGCACTATCCACATTGCTCATTTGAATAACGGGATCAAACTTATGGTCAATAGGTAAAAGGCCAATACTTTGCGGTGTGCCATTGTGTATCGCCCATAATTCATATTGCATGGTGTCGGCAGCAAGCGGTAAATTATTCACTTCAACAAAAACTGTTTTCGCATTTTGGTTCCAGTAAATATGTGCTAAAGAAGAACTATCAGATACAGGCGTAAGGCAAATCATTTTACTGTTCGCATCCTGGTATATTTTTAACTGCTCAGTGCTTTGTCCGTAATTGGTTTGTAATGATGCAAAGTTTTTATTTAGATCAGAATGTTCGTTTGTTAAATGTGCAAGATGTGAGTTGCTGTCTTCCAGTTTACCGTACAAATAATAATTAAAAGCAGCACTGCCTAATAATAAAGTTACGGAAGCGGCAACGGCCCATTTCCAGATAGTATTATTACCCGCTGCAGGTTTCTCAACATTAATATCAATAACTTTTACTTCCTCTTCTTTTTTCCTTTCTATCTTAGGCACAGGTCTGCCTTCTATAGCGGCGAAAATATTTTCTTTAAGATCAGCATGTGGTTTAACAGCAGCGGCTTGTGCAAGTGATAAAAGATTTGCCTCAATAGCTTCTACTTCCTGTTTTATTTCAGGATGTTTGGCGATCATGGCTTCTACCTGCAAATTTTCCCAATTTGAGGTGAGCCCCATTACGTAGCTTTCCAGGATACCGGATGATATGTAATCTTCTACCTTGCTCATGTTACTATTGTTCTTAATTCCAATAAAGCGGCACGCGCTCTTGTTTTTACAGTACCTAATGGTATGCCAAGCGCCTCCGCTGTTTCCGACTGACTGTATCCTTTAAAATACAACATATCGATAACTGTATACTGGTCGGGTTTTAATTGCTCCACTAATTTTTTTAAACCAATAGTATCCGTTTTGCTTGTTAAGCTATCCTCTCTGATACCATTTACGTATTTATCTATCGGACGGTTTTGTTCGCCCTTTTTAAAATCTTTTGATCTTAATTTATCAATGCCCGTGTTGCGTGTGATGTTCAGCATCCAGGTATATAATCTTCCTTTCTTCGGGTCGTAACTCCCTATGTTATTCCATATTTTAACAAACACATCCTGTAATAGATCTTCAGCTGCCTCTTGTTCACCCACAATTTTCATTAAAACTCCCAGCAGCGTAGGGGCGTAGTTATCATAAAGCATGTTATAGCCTTGCCTGTCTTTGTTCTTTAACAAAGCAACAAGGTTATCTTCCTTTGCGATATTTTCTTCTTTGGTTAGCACGGTTAATTAGGGTACTAAAGTAGTGATGCCATGTGGTTCCAACAAATAAGCGGCAAAATTATTTTGAACAGTGTTTTCCTTCTTTGTCAGTTCATGGGTTTAGACTTCGGATTGAGATTAGTCGAATGCCTATCGAAATGGGAGAACTATTTTTCTTTGTTCTTTTTGCTTGACCCAAAAAGAACGAAAAAAAGTCAATCCCGATAGCTATCGGGACGATCCGTATACGCACTAGCGGACCCGAGCACGGCGGATTTTCGGGCCATCACGCCCTATCAAGTAACTTTATTCTCTTCGAAAATATCTCAAATATCGACCGCAGAAAATTATTTTTTGCGGGAAGACGTCCACGAAAAATTCAAACAAATAATTATTTTGGCCTCTTCTTCTTTCGATTTGGCCTCACCCCGGCCCTCTCCAAAGGAGAGGGGGGGTATTTCAGCTTTTATAAATTTTGAGTAACAAATCAGCATAGAAAACGACACAGTTCCCCCTCTCCTTTGGAGAGGGCCGGGGTGAGGCTGTTTACAACTCACTTAACTTAAATGTCTCTTTCAGTCGAACACCCTTCTCTGTATGCTGCACAGTACAGCATTCATTTACAGCATCGTGTTCGAAAAAAAGAACATACTCTTCATCAGCCGCTTTTTTAAGAAATTTTCCTTTCTCTTCTAAAGTGATCAATGGACGGGTATCATATCCCATGATATAAGGAAGGGGAATGTGCCCTGCGGATGGCAATAGATCAGCCATGAATGCTATTGTTTTATTTTTGTATTTAATCTGTGGGATCATCATACCATCGGTATGCCCATGTGCTATAAAGAAAGAAATGTTTTCACCAAACTCTCTTCCGGTTTCAATAAATTTTAATTGTCCGCTTTCTTTTATGGGTAAAATATTTTCTTTTAAAAAGCTTGCTTTCTCCCTTGCGTTAGGTTCTGTTGCCCACCGCCAATGCGCGGCTTCGCTCCAATAAGTCGCATTTTTAAAAGCAGTCTCAAATCCTGTTCTGTTTTTGCTGTTTATTATACTTCCTCCGCAATGGTCAAAATGAAGATGAGTAAGGAACATATCAGTAATGTCGTCTTCTTTAAATCCCAAAGCTTCCAATGATCCGGAGAGTGTATCGTTACCGTGCAGGTAATAATGACTGAAAAACTTAGCATCCTGTTTGGTGCCTATGCCATTGTCAATAAGTATTAAACGATCGCCATCTTCAATAAGCAGGCAGCGCATGGCCCATGTACACATGTTATTCTGGTCGGGTGGATTGGTTTTGCTCCATATGGCTTTTGGTACCACACCAAACATGGCGCCCCCGTCAAGTTTGAACATCCCCGTATTTATAACATGTAATTTCATGATGAAAATTATTTTAATGTATCATTGAGGCACTTACAGCAGCCTGAAAAATTATTTCCGTCTTTACTTATGGTGACAGAGTATTCAAATGGTTCACCGGACATATCGTCGGAACAACCATCCTTAGCAATCTTAACTAAAATACTTTTTTTTCCAAGTGATGACCTGTAAGTATATTTTTCCTGACTTACATTGAGGGTCTGGAAAGGGAACTTCCATGTTTTTTCCAATCCATCTTCATAAAATGAGATCAGGGTGTCGTTTATCCTCAATGACCAGAAAGGTTCATTACCGGTACACTTAAAATGTTTTTTTATTTCTAAAATTGGTTTTGTTGTAAGAAGAGGGTTTAATGTGTCGGTTTGTTTAACAACAGATGTCGTATCTGTCGTTCCATCCTGTGCTTTCGGAGTATTTTCATTGGTGCATGATGAGAGAGAAAAAACTCCGAGGGTAAATAGAAATAAACAATTCTTCATGTAAAACGGTTAATAAGTACAAAGATACTATCCCTTATTTATATATCACTTATGGTGGGTTCTAAAAATTCACTTTTAGAGATTTGACTAAAAATCGGAGAACCCGTTAACCAATTTTTTGTAATCTGTTTTTCAAAAATACATTATTTTTTTCTTACAACCTACTAATTTTTCTATCTA
>Ga0163149_10007114_pt1 | contig 11333 bp, 7 predicted proteins | sample OliLakLV19MP5G1_FD_148604 | JGI IMG/M metagenome (GOLD analysis project Ga0163149, IMG submission 148604) | Freshwater microbial mat bacterial communities from Lake Vanda, McMurdo Dry Valleys, Antarctica - Oligotrophic Lake LV.19.MP5.G1 | ecosystem: Environmental > Aquatic > Freshwater > Lake >...
GTGATAAAAAAAATCCAATTTGAAGACAAGAATATTATCCCGAATTTTATCTGCAAAGAAAGTGGTGATAATGTTTTAATTGGAACCAATCAAGGAATTTATAGGGTAAAAGGAGATCAAAAAGCAATATCTATTAATACAAATTTTACGAAAGCGGTATTTTCCATTTCCATTAAAGACAATATCATTTATGCCGGCGGAGATGCCGTTTATTACCAATTGGAAAAAAATGTAATTACGGAAAAAAAATTAAATTTCAATGGAATAATTAATCGTTTACTCGTTGACAGGTATGATAATATTTGGTGCGCCACTTTTCCTCAAAATAATTTGATTTTAATAAACAAAGCATTGGAAACCGATATATCCTCTAAACTCGGAATTAACGGAATTTCTGTCAACAAGATTTTTGAAGATGCAGAAGGAAATATATGGCTGGCAACATACGGCAAAGGAGCGTTTTGTATCCACCATTTGTATTGCTCTAATTTCACAAAGAACGACGGGCTTTTAAACGAATATGTTACCGCACTGGAATCTGATCCTGAAGGGAATTTGTTCATTGGAAGTTATGACGGACTCTATTTTTTAAAGGATAATAATATTGTACAACAAAAATTATTTCCCGGTTCACTGGAATTTATTCGCGGAATTGAAGTTAACAATCATCATCTATTTGTGAATGTTGCCGGCATTAATAAACCCGAATTAAATTTGAAACCCACAAAATTGAATGGTATTGAACAAACTTATTTAATATCAAGCAGTTCAATGATAAGAGGCAATTCTGTATACTACAGCAAATGGGACAAAAAATTGTGGAGGGCACCTCTTAATGGAAATGAAATTGGCACAGGAACTGTTGTGTTTTATGATTCAACTGCTGTATGGAACAGAATAAATTCCATATTTGAGGATAAAAAAAATAATATTTGGATAGGCACTACACATGGTTTGTATATACTGGAGCAAAACGGAAAGTATCAGAAGATCGATACCGGTTTTTACAACACAAATATTTCCAAATTTATGTATGATGGCGACAACAACCTATTAATTGGAACCGACCACGGTTTAGTTAAATTTAAGAACGGAATTTTTCAAACTTTTAAAAGTTTAAAAGGTAGAAATATTGAAAATATAACCTCCTTTGAAATAGATGCTAATAATAGAATATGGATCGGGACTTTGGCAGGATTATATATTATGGATGGCGATGCCATTATGCAATTTGATACACGCAACGGATTATTATCTGATGAGATCAATGCATTGGAATATGATAAAAAAAATAATTATATCTGGATAGGAACAACCTTCGGATTGTCGCGCATAAATATAGATGCATTTAATAAAACAAAATTTAATGCGCCGGCTGCAATTTTAAAAAGTATTCGAACACCGGATTCTATTTATCGAAATATGGAAAGTCAGAAAGGGATTGTTTTACCCTACACTACCGATAATTTTACAATAAGATTTTCTGCAATTCATTTTTCTTCACCGGAAGGAATTAAATTTCAATATAAGTTTGATGATGCGGAGTGGCAACCAGCAGTTGGTCGACAGATCGAATTCGCATCCATTCCTTATGGAAAACATATATTATATCTCAAGTCAATTGGAGAGCGCGATCTGGAAGGCCCAATTGCTAAACTCATTATTACAGTACAAACTCCTTTTTGGGCAACAAGTTGGTTCAAAATTTTAGTTGGATTTATTATTGCCCTTTCTGCTTATCTTATTTTGAGATGGCAATTTGAAGCTGTTCGAAAAAAACAACAGGAAAAACTGGAATTGCAATCCAAAATTTCTGAACTCCGTCATCAGGCTCTTGCTGCAAGTATGAATCCGCATTTTATTTTTAATGCCCTTAACTCTATACAACATTTTATTAATACACATAATACAGAGGAGGCTACTGATTACCTCGGAAAATTTGCGCGACTCATTCGTATGATGTTAGACTCGGGAGGAAAAACATTTGTTCCACTGAGTGAAGAATTGGAGCGATTAAATTATTATCTCCAACTGGAAAAAATTCGTTTTGGGAATAAACTTAACTACAAAATAACAGTTGATGAAGAATTGCAAAATGGTATTATCGAAATTCCGAACATGGTGATTCAACCTCTTGTCGAAAATGCACTTTGGCATGGATTATTAACTGTAAACCGAGATGGAAATCTCAATATATCCTTCGAAAAATTAAATGGATCAATAAAGGTATTGGTGGATGATAATGGTATTGGGATAAATGAAAGTAAAAAACGCAAAAAGTCAGATCACAATTCTCTCGGAATTCAAATGATACGCGAAAGGTTGGAATTGCTCAACAAATTAAGCGGATACCAGGCAAATATCATTATTCATGATAAATCTGATTTTAATCCTGACGATCATGGAACTTTAGTACAAGTAAACCTTTCTTAAGTCTTAAAACCTTTTCTATACCATTTTCCTAAGTCACTTCACTAAATAAGAACACTACTTCACATGATATTTACTGTAATTCGCTCAAAGTGGGTTGTGAGTTCAATACAGATACTGTCTCTTTGACTTATGAAACACACAGATCCCCATGAAAACCAACTGTGTAAACACTTAAGGGGATTCGCATCAAAACATTCCCATGAAAACCAACTTATTCCTTTCCAGGAAGGTTAGCGTTAATGAATAATAATACCTCAGTTGTTATTCAAAATTAAAAGGCGGCTCCCCATGTCGCCTTTTTTATTAAAAAACCCCTTTCAATTTGCATCGAAAGGGGTCATGTTTTATTTCTTATTACCGAATTATAAAGTTCTTTTCACTTCAACCTCTTCATACCCTTCAATCTGGTCGGCAACTTCTATATCATTAAAGTTATTAATGGTCAATCCGCACTCCATTCCTGAAGGAACTTCCTTCGCATCATCTTTAAAGCGTTTCAGCGAACTTAAGGTTCCGGTATGTATTACAATTCCATTGCGCAATACACGAATTTTAGTTTGACGGGTAATTTTTCCTTCTGTAACCATACATCCTGCAACAGTTCCAACTTTAGATATTTTAAATGCTTCCCGAACCTCTACAATACAAGTAACTTTTTCTTCTACCATAGGAGCAAGCATTCCTTCCATGGCTGCTTTAATCTCTTCAATTGCATTGTATATGATACTGTAAAGTCTTATCTCCACTCCTTCTTTTTCTGCGAGTTTTCGCACTGCACTGCTTGGTCTAACCTGGAATCCAACTATAACCGCATCTGATGCAGAGGCTAACATTACATCGCTTTCTGTTATCTGACCAACACCTTTAAATATTGCATTTACCTGCACTTCAGCTGTGGTTAATTTCAATAAACTATCTGTTAATGCCTCCATTGAACCATCCACGTCGGCTTTAATAATGATATTTAATTCTCTGAAAGTGCCCAATGCTTTCCGCCGGCCAATTTCTTCGAGCGTAATGTGTTTTTTCGTTCTTATTCCCTGTTCGCGCAGGATCTGACTGCGTTTGTTAGCAACATTTTTAGCTTCAGCCTCATCATCAAATGTCTTGAATTTTTCTCCCGCCTGAGGTGCGCCATTTAATCCTAAAACAAGTAAAGGTGTAGAAGGACCGGCTTCCGTAATGCGTTTACTTCTTTCATCGAACATCGCCTTCACTTTACCATAATAGGGCCCTGCAACCATCATATCTCCAACCTTCAAAGTTCCTTCCTGCACCATAATATTGCTCACATATCCTCTTCCCTTATCTAACGAAGCCTCTATTATTGTTCCTATTGCCTCCTTATTTGGATTCGCTTTAAGTTCAAGTAATTCAGATTCCAGTAAGATCTTTTCTAAAAGTGTTTCGATTCCGATACCTGATTTTGCGGAAATTTCCTGACACTGGAACTTACCTCCCCAATCCTCCACAAGCACATTCATTTGTGAAAGTTGTTCCTTTATTTTATCAATGTTTGCCCCAACTTTATCAATTTTATTTAATGCAAAAACCATAGGAACTCCGGCAGCTTGCGCATGGCTTATGGCTTCTTTGGTTTGCGGCATCACCTGATCGTCGGCGGCAATTACAATAACTGCAATATCTGTAAGTTTAGCACCACGCGCGCGCATGGCAGTAAAGGCTTCGTGTCCCGGTGTATCTAAAAATGCAATTCTTTTTCCGTTCGGAAGGTCAACTTCGTAAGCTCCAATATGCTGTGTGATACCCCCTTTTTCACCGGCTACAACATTTGTTTCGCGGATGTAATCCAGCAAAGATGTTTTACCGTGGTCAACGTGACCCATAATAGTTACAATTGGCGGACGATGTTCGAGCAATGCAGGATCCTCTTCGGTTGTTTCCTCTTCCAAATCATCTTCCGATACATTGATGAATTGCACTTTAAAGCCATTTTCATCGGCTAATAATTCAATAATTTCGGCATCCAATCGCTGATTGATGGAAACCATCATACCTAAATTGAAACAGCTTTGTACCAGATCTGTAGGTGAAACGTTCATCAAACTCGCCAATTCGGAAAGAGAAGTAAATTCGGCAACCTGTAATAAATTGCTTCCCGCTGCTTCTGCTTCTACTAATTCAGCTGCTTCGCGGCGTTCGCGTTTCATTTGTTTACCTGCACGGGCACCTTTTCCGCGTTGAACACCTCCACTTAATTTAGCGAGGGTGTTTCTTATTTGCTCCTGTATTTTTCGCTGTGCCGCTTCCGGGTCAACAACTTCCGGTTTTTTGATGAAACGGTTAGTTGCGGTGCCTGTTTCTCTTGCTCTGTTCTCCTTCTGACGCTCTTCCTCTTTTAATTTGTCAACGTTAATGCGCTCATGTTTTTTGATGCGCTTGCGTTTTTTGCGTTTGTTATCGGCATTATTAGCTCCAACTTGAGTGTGTGGACGCCTTTCCGGTTTCTTTTCCTCTTTTATCTCTATTTTACCTACAATCTTCGGACCTTCCAGTGTTACCTTTTTGGTCTCGATCATTTCCCGTTCATCCGATTTTTTCTCTGGTTCTTCTTTAACCTGAGGAACTACCACTTCTTGTTTTTTCTCCTCTTTTACAACCGGTATTTCCTTTTCCGTTTTTGCCTCAACAACCGGAACTATTTCTTCCTTTACAGGTTCTTCCTTCTTCGGTTCTTCAACCGGTTTTTTGATTTTTTTCCGGTCGAGGTCAATTTTACCAACTATTTTAATCTCCTCAACTTTTTCCTTTCTGGCCTTTATAACCTCAACTTCGGGTTCTTTTTGTTTCTCAACTGCGGGAATCTCTTCTTTAATTTCCTTTACCTCAGGCACTTCCTTCTGAACCACAACTTTTTCTACCACCTCAACCTCTTCCACCTTCTTAACAGGTTCAACCACCAAAACTTCTTCGGGTTTATCGGTTTTTTCCTTTTCCAGCTTGCGTCCTATACCAATACTCAACGAATCGGCTTTGCCTTTCAGATCCTTGTCCTTGCCAAATTCTTTTAGCAACTGGGTATACATTTCTTCCGACAGCTTTGTTGTAGGCTTTGGGTCCACGGTAAACCCCTTCGATTTCAAGAGATCGGCAATATGAGATATTGCCACGTTGAATTCGCTGGCGGCTTTGGCTAATCGTATATTTTTTTCTTCTGACATTCAGTTGCTTAGGTTCACAAAGATAAGATTATCATTTCATCACTCATGAAATAATTCTTAATTTACTGTTTTCAATCCTCTTCGAATTCCGATTTTAATATTTTTAATACATCTTTTACTGTTTCTTCTTCCAGATCTGTTCTGCGCACTAACTCGTCAGAACTCAATTCCAATACGCTTTTTGCAGTATCACAACCAATTGCTTTCAACTCATCCAGGATCCATTCTTCTATCTCATCTGCAAATTCATCAAGGTCAATATCGTATTCCTCTTCTTCAGAATCGCGGAATACATCAATATCGTAACCTGTTAACTGACAAGCGAGTTTAATATTTAATCCTCCCTTACCAATTGCGAGCGATACCTGGTCTTGTCCAAGATACACTGCAGCTTTTTTCCGTTCATTATCCAACTCAATAGAAGTGATCTTAGCCGGGCTTAATGCGCGTTGTATCAACAACTGATTATTATTCGTGTAATTGATGATGTCGATATTTTCATTGCGCAATTCGCGAACAATACCGTGAATCCTTGATCCTTTCATACCCACACATGCTCCAACCGGATCAATACGGTCGTCATAAGATTCCACTGCAACCTTTGCTCTTTCACCAGGTGCGCGAACAATCTTTTTGATCACGATCAATCCGTCAAAAACCTCCGGAACCTCTTGTTCTAATAATTTTTCTAAAAATTTAGGATCCGTTCTCGATACAATAACAACAGGATTACTATTGCGGAAATCCACCTTTTTTACTACAGCTCTTAAAGTTTCTCCCTTTTTGTAATTATCTGCCTGTATCATTTCATTTTTAGGCAGAATCAATTCATTGCCATCATCATCCAATAAAAGGATCTCTTTTTTCCAAATCTGATAAACTTCTCCGGTGATAATTTCCCCTTCGCGGTCTTTATATTTTTTATAAACTTCGTCTTTTTCCAATTCCATGATACGCTGAACCAAAGCCTGACGCGCAGCAAGAATTGCGCGGCGACCAAAACTTTCGATACTTACTCCTTCATAGGTTTCTTCCCCTACCGAAAAATCGGGTTCAATTTTTAGCGCATCACTGAGAGATATCTGCGTTACCGGATTTTCAACAGTTCCGTCTTCCACGATGGATCGTTTATGCCAGATTTCAAGATCTCCTTTCTCTGTATTTACAATGATGTCGAAATTTTCGTCGCTTTCGTATTTTTTACGAAGCAAAGTACGAAAAATATCCTCCAATACCTTCATCAGGGTTGGGCGATCAATGTTTTTTACGTCTTTAAATTCCGAAAAGGATTCGACGAGGTCGATACTGTTCATAGTATTTAGTTTTTAATTCAGGTTACCACGCAAAAGCGCCGTTACATGAAGGTTTTTGTGTTATTTATGATTTTTTTATGTTTAATATTTTTTTAGAATGTAATCTTCTTTTTGGTTGATTTAATTTCATCTATTGCAAAAACTGCTTCTTCTATCTTTGGTTTCATTCCTTTTTTGGGGGGAGGAATATGCACCTCCAATATTAATTTTTCTGCATCCGCTTCCTTTAGGATACCCTCTTTTTTAATCCCACTGTTCAACACCAACTCTACTGTTTTGCCTATATTCTTTGCATACTGTTGAGGCACTTTAAAAGGATTTTCCATACCCGGACTCGAAACATCGAGACTATATTGTTCAGGAAAGCTTTTATCCAAATCAATTTGAGATTCCAGATAACGACTCACTTTCATGCAGGCTTCAATAGTTACACCCTCCATATTGTCGATAAATATCTCGTACTTATTTACCGAGGGATTGATCTTAATATCCACTAAAAAACAACCCAATTCCTCCAGCTTTGGCGCTATCAATCCTGCTATTTTTTCGCTGTTGCTCATGTTCCGGAAACAAAAGAGGGGACTTTTTAGTGTCCCCTCTCTCGAAGTAGGTGCAAATATACGGAGAATAATTGATAAACAAGCCCTCCACCTCACAGTTTTCTTAAACCTGTGAGGTCTAAAGGAAGTAACCCTTTGCACATCGGAAGGAAAAGTTTCCAATATTTCGCACTGTATAATGCGACTGTTACTTATCTCTGGTTTTTGATTCCTGTTTGTTCTTTCAATTCTTAAAATCTTCTTTCCCTGCCCGACGTTTATAGCAAACGGGCAACCCGGTATCGCCAGGCAGAATCTTTATTACCTTTGCCGCATGATTGCAAATGACAGTGAAAAATTCAAGAAAGTGATTGGCCATGCGAAGGAGTATGGTTTTATATTTCAGAGTTCAGAGATCTATGATGGATTAAGTGCAGTGTATGATTATGGTCCTTATGGAGTTTTATTAAAAAACAATATCAAAGAATATTGGTGGAAAGCAATGGTGCAGATGCACGAAAATATTGTGGGCTTGGATACCGCTATTTTAATGCATCCAACTACCTGGAAAGCGAGCGGCCACGTGGATGCTTTTAATGATCCATTGATTGATAACAAAGATTCTAAAAAAAGATATCGCGCAGATACTTTAGTAGAAGATTATCTTGCAAAACAAGATGATAAAATAAATAAGGAAGTTGAAAAAGCGAAAAAACGATTTGAAAATTTTGATGAGGAAATGTTTCGCAATACTAATGGAAGAGTGTTAGAAATTGCGGAAAAAAGAAATGCCGTTCATACCCGATTTGTAAAAGCATTAAACGACAATAATTTAGAAGAGGTAAAACAAATAATTATAGATTGCGAAATTGCAGATCCCGAATCCGGTAGTCGCAACTGGACCGATGTGCGTCAGTTCAATTTAATGTTTTCTACAAAAATGGGTTCTGTTGCCGATGATGCAGATACTATTTATTTGCGTCCTGAAACTGCACAGGGAATTTTCGTGAATTTTTTAAATGTACAGAAATCTACAAGGCAAAAAATTCCTTTTGGAATTGCACAAATAGGAAAGGCATTCAGAAATGAAATTGTTGCACGTCAGTTTATTTTCCGCATGCGCGAATTTGAACAAATGGAAATGCAGTTTTTTGTTCGCCCGGGAGAGGAATTAAAATACTACGAATTCTGGAAAGCTGCGCGTATGCAATGGCACAGAGCTTTAGGAACAGATGTTTCGATGCTGAAATTTCACGACCATGATAAAGTTGCACATTATGCTAACGCCGCAGTAGATATCGAATTCCATTTTCCATTCGGATTTAAAGAACTGGAAGGAATACATTCCCGCACAAATTATGATCTTGGAAGACATACCGAATTCAGCGGAAAAAAATTACAATACTTTGACTCAGCGTTAAATGAAAATTATATACCTTACGTAGTGGAAACAAGTATAGGCTGCGACAGGATGTTTTTGGCGATGTTGTGCAACGCTTATGATGAAGAACTTGTGAATGAGGACACGCGAACAGTGTTGCGTTTACCTGCAGTTATAGCACCGATAAAAGTTGCCGTTTTGCCATTAATTAAAAAGGATGGTTTACCGGAAAAGGCGATGGAAATATTTAATAACTTAAAATTCCACCACCAATGTTATTATGAGGAAAAAGATTCCATAGGAAAAAGATACAGAAGAATGGATGCAATTGGAACGCCTTATTGTATAACGGTTGATCATCAAACTTTGGAAGATAATACTGTTACCATTCGCGAGCGCGATAGCATGTTGCAGGAAAGAATTTCGATGGAGGATGTGTTAAAAGTGGTAAGTGAAAAGGTGGACATGAATAATATTTTGAAAAGTTTGGTATAAAATTTTTAATTAAAATTATTTAGGTTGAATTATTTATTTAAAATATTTTCAATATTGGTGATCCTGTTTATTGTTTCCTGCAATAAAGAAGAAATCCCCGACGATAATTTTAATGCCTCCCAAAATTTTAACAGGACTATAAAGTTTGAAGTGTATCATGTTTATGATTTTTCGCCGGTTTCAGACTCTGCAGTTGCAGGTGCTATAGTTACAGTGTATGAAAATTACGAAGATTTTCTCACCGAATATTATCCCGATGCAACAAGAACAACAGATTCACTGGGAAAATGCGAGATAGCAGGATTGGATAAGGATAAATATTATATTCGATGTGTGCATCCTGCATTTTCAAATATTATTGATTCCGTTACAACTCCTTCCAATACCACTTCTTTTGTAGAAATGTTGTTTTATTGATTAATGTGGGGAAAAAATGGTTGCCACAAAGGGCACTAAGAAAAAATTTGGAGATAAAATGTTTATATCAATATTATACAACTTTGAGCGCTTTGAATCTTAGTGGGCACTATTTTTTCCCTAAAAAGACGAGGACTAAAAGAGAAAAATTGGGAAATAATATATCGGCATCATTAATATAAAACTCCGGTGACTATATATTAGTTAGGACAAAACTACATATTACAAATATTTATATATGGGATGAGAATCGGCTATGATATTGGAACCTATTTTTGCTTACGAGGTTTGACTGATTTTTTATGACCCACTGCAATTTTTATTACGTCTTCAAAAGTTCCTGTTATGGCTAATTTATTGTCGTAATTTTTAGCCCGTTTTTTACTCGGTTTTACTCTTGGCTTGGCTGTTTTTCCCATATATGCAAAGTTAAGTTTTTTTTTGGTTGTCAATGGCTCGAGGGGGAACTTTGCTTTTGTCAGCTTTAATATTTTTAATAGCCTTTTTATACTCTGGCAATTCTTTTATTTTTGATAGCGCCTCCTCTCGTTTATTATTATTTTCCCAAAGCAAGTAATCCCCTATCACATTAATATCTTCAATTTTCTTTTCTATCCTCCTCCTCCCCTTAAAAAAGTTGAATGCCTCCGATGTGTAAATAAACGAAAAATACACAATTGCAGCGCAAGAAAAAAATAATACCCAACCTTTTAAAACCCTGTGATTGTCAATTGTTTTGTAATAAAAAATCTCCTCCATATCTCCGCTATCAGTTTTATATATTTCACTAACCAAGATGTGTTGGTCCATAATTATTGAAAAAACAAAATCCTCTATGTAAGAAAAAAACAACGTAATAAGCAATACGCAAAATATAATGAGGTTTAAAATGTTTCTAATAAATTTAAGCCTAGACTTAAGGTTTTTAACCCTAGCCCGTTTTGTGTAGTGGGCAATAAATGGCGCCAAAATAATATAAATCATTGCCAAAACGCATATTATTAGCGGGAACACAGGAACTTTCATAAGCGTATTTTTAACCCATATTGCCCCCCTTTGGGCGATTATAAATTAAAAGGCGTGGGACAATCTCACTTGCCTACCACGCCCGACTACGAGCGTTTGTACAAAATAAGAAAGCCCACTCTTAACGTGTGCAATCCTATTCATGTAGTTAAATTTAGTCGGTTTGGTTGGCGGAATAAGGACGCCAATAAAGTTTATCCCTCCACCGGAGGTGTTGCCTCAAAAATAATAAGAATGTTTTGTATTTTATTTTTCAGGTGCCGTTAATTCAAGATATTTTAATCGCTTATTATTGCTCTTTTAATAGCATCCTCAAAGCGCAAATTATCGGTTAAATGCTTAGTATTGTAAGGATATGAAAACTCAACACAGTATTGGTTTAAATGCTTTCTGCTTATTTGATGATATATGCCAATAATACCACGTTTTAAAAGCGACCAGTAACACACTAGTGTTAAGTTAAGTATAATATGACGTATAATTAAAATATGTTTGTATCTTTGTTAAAACTATTACAAATGATACGCTATACAATTAAACTAACAAA
>Ga0163149_10007127_pt1 | contig 11325 bp, 8 predicted proteins | sample OliLakLV19MP5G1_FD_148604 | JGI IMG/M metagenome (GOLD analysis project Ga0163149, IMG submission 148604) | Freshwater microbial mat bacterial communities from Lake Vanda, McMurdo Dry Valleys, Antarctica - Oligotrophic Lake LV.19.MP5.G1 | ecosystem: Environmental > Aquatic > Freshwater > Lake >...
ATATGTTAATAAAAACTATCGATGGCTTTGGAAATTTATTCAAGGATAAGTTACCTTTATGACCATCAGGGTATGGTTTCAGGTATAAATTTTTTTTTATATATGATATAAACTTTTGCCGCCACGCCTACGTTAAGATGATATCTAATGACACTGATCCGCAGGATTCGCCTGCTAATCATAAAGAAGTAGTTTTCTTATTTTGAGACCTTAGTCGAAAAAGCCCGGAGCAAATGTGCATACGGGCTTTTCGACGTTTTTGATCCCCAAAAACCTTCGAAAAGCGTATCCACCAAATGAAAAGAGAAGAGTGAATAGTGAAAAGTTTTTGGTTCAATACACCTTCTTTTTAATACTTGATTTTGCAGTCCGTAGTGAAGAAATTAGCATGACTTTAATTTCACCACAATTGCTAATCAACTCTTTAAACGCATCATTTTCATTGTAGTCGGTCGCATGCAGTAACTCCAGAAAGAATTCGGATTCATTTGCTTATTTTAGCGAAATACTTAGTTTGCTGATAAAGTCTTCTTTACTTTGTACAAACTCAGCTTCACGATCATTAGCTCCTACAGAAGTTCCACATTTAAGAAGTTGGCGGCTCATTACAAATTCTTTTTTCTCCGATTGTAACCGCTGAACCAAGCGGACAATCTTTACAGCAATTTCAAAGGACTTTTGCTTCAGGATTTAAGGTTTCATAACTGACTAGTATTCAATGGTGAAATTGAAAATTAGGTTAAGGGAAATTAAATGCAACTTTTTTTTCTTTGTAAAGTGTTTTAATTTTTCATACTTCGACTTCGCTCAGCACATCACTTTTCATTTTTCTACTACACTTTTCACTTTTCACTTATTTTGCAGTATGCCTGAATTCGTCCATCTCCACTGCCATACCCACTATTCCCTTCTGGATGGTGCTTCCCATATTCCCGAACTGATGGATAAGGCGGTAGCGGATGGGCAAAAGGGAATAGCGATCACAGACCATGGTAATATGTTCGGCGCTTTTGAATTTGTATCAGAAGCTAAAAAACGAAATCTCAAAGCACTCGTTGGTTGTGAATTTTATCTGGTACATGACCGTCACAAAAGACAGTTTCAAACCTCTAAGGGAGAAAGGGATCAACGCTATCATCAGCTCCTGCTTGCAAAAGATCAGGATGGCTACCAGAATCTTTCTAAACTTTGTTCACTCGGGTTTATAGAAGGTACCTATAGCGGATTCCCTCGTATTGATAAGGAATTGTTGTTGCAATATCACAAAGGTCTCATTGCCACCAGTTGTTGTATCGGTGCCGAAATCCCACAGACCATCCTGACCGGAGATCTTGAAAAAGCAGAAAAGGCACTTCAATGGTGGCTAGATCTTTTCGGTGAAGATTTCTATATCGAATTGCAACGCCAAAGAGGCCTCGATTCTATTGATGATACAGGGATGAGTCAGGAAAAGGTAAATCAGATCCTCCTGGGTTTTGCCAGAAAATATAACATCAAGGTCATCGCCACTAACGATGCACACTATATCAACGAGGAAGATGCCAAGGCACATGATATCATCCTGTGTGTCAATACCGGCAAAAAAATGTCAGATCCAGGAAGATTCCAGTTTCCAAGCACTGATTTTTATTTCAAGACGCAACAGGAGATGAACCTGATCTTCCATGATATCCCGGAAGCGATCGACAATACCAATGAGATTTTTGATAAGATCACATCGCCTGTGCTGACGCGTGATGTGTTACTCCCAAATTTTCCATTACCACAAGGTTTCAAAGATCAGTCTGTGTATCTGAGACATCTTGTACATGAAGGTGCGCTACATCGGTATGGTACCATTCTGCCAGAGATCAAGGAACGATTGGATTGGGAGCTCAGCGTCATAGATAAGATGAACTTCGGGGGATATTTTCTGATCGTCCAGGATTTTATCAGGGCCGCGCGGCGTATGGATGTTAGTGTTGGACCGGGAAGGGGATCAGGCGCGGGGTCAGCAGTCGCCTATTGCCTCACCATCACCAACATAGATCCGCTTAAATACAATCTGCTCTTTGAACGTTTCCTCAATCCTGAGCGAGTGTCTATGCCGGATTTTGATATTGACTTTGATGATGAAGGTCGTCAGCGTGTCATAGATTATGTAGTGGATAAATACGGGCGTAACCAAGTAGCCCAGATAGTTACTTTCGGCACCATGGCTGCTAAATCATCCATTCGCGACGTTGGACGAGTGCTGGAGTTGCCACTATCCGATACAGACCGTCTGGCAAAGATGATTCCGATAACCCCAGGCACCACACTCGCTAAAATTTTTAAAGCGGGTAACGAAGCAGAAAATGATGCGCAATCCCGCGATCTTGAAAATATCCGCAAGCTAAGGGATATCGAAAAGCTTGATAACGCCGAAGGAGAAATTCTTCGTCTTGCTCAGCAGGTTGAAGGCACTGTTCGAAATACAGGTATTCATGCCGCAGGTGTCATTATAGCGCCGGGAGATATCATGCAATTTATTCCTGTGTGTACGTCCACAGAAACGGATTTATTGGTGACCCAGTTTGAAGGAGGTGTGGTCGAAGCAGCGGGTATGCTTAAAATGGACTTCCTCGGTCTCAAGACACTGTCGATCGTCAAGGATGCCATTAAAATCATTGCTGAACGTCAGGGGACAACAACATTGATCGACCCGGATAATATTCCGCTCGATGATCCGGCCACTTTTACATTGTTTCAGAAGGGAGAGACTATAGGTATCTTCCAGTTTGAATCCTCAGGTATGCAGAAATATCTGCGTGAACTGGTACCAACTAATATTGAGGATCTAATCGCCATGAACGCGCTGTATCGGCCAGGTCCTATGGGGTATATACCTATGTTCGTCAACCGTAAGCATGGTAGAGAACCTGTTGATTATCCGCATGAATGGCTAACCGATTTGTTGAAACCAACATATGGCATCATGGTCTACCAGGAGCAGATTATGCAAGGGGCGCAAATCATGGCCGGCTACAGTCTCGGCGCTGCAGATATGTTGCGCAGAGCGATGGGGAAGAAGGCCGATGAAATGGAAAAGCATCGTCAGATATTTGTGGAAGGGGCGACTAAAAAAGGGGTGCCTTCGGTTAAGGCGGATGAGATATTTGAAATCATGTCCAAGTTTGCAAGCTATGGATTCAATCGTTCGCATAGTGCAGCATATACAGTGCTGTCAGTCCAGACAGCTTGGTTAAAGACGCATTTTCCTGCCGAATTTATGGCAGCAGTATTGACGCACAATAAGAATGATATTTCGAAGCTCAATTTTTTCCTTCGCGAGTGTAAGCGAATGAATATACCTGTATTACCTCCGGATGTCAATGAGAGTAATATCAATTTTACGGTGAACTCAAAGGGGGCCATTCGCTTTGGACTTTCCGCGTTGAAAAATATGGGTGAAGGATCCGGTGATGATATCATCAATGAACGGAAGGCAAATGGGCCTTTCACCAGCATATTCAATCTGACCTCCAGGGCCAATCTGAAGGCAGTCAATAAGAAAGCATTGGAGGCATTGGTCATGGGTGGAGGAATGGATTGTTTTGAAGGCACGCATCGTGCTCAATACTTCGCGCCAACAGAGAAGTATGAATCGCTCATCGAACATGCTATCCGATATGGTCAATCAGTGCAGGCACAAGCGAGCCAGACACAACTCTCTTTATTTGGCGATCTGACTGGCAATATGTTTCAGGAGCCACCGATGCCACAAGTTCCGCAGTGGACCTTGATTGAAAAGTTGACGAGAGAAAAGGAAATAACCGGAATATATATGTCGGGTCATCCGTTGGATGATTACAGACTTGAAATCGAACATTTCACCAACTGCCCGCTGGATATGGTGACTGTGCATAAAGATAAGCACCTCAAACTCGCTGGCATGGTGACAGCTGCTGATCATCGCATCACTAAAAAGGGAACAGGGTGGGGGATCTTCACATTGCAGGATTTCAGAGGCTCGTTAGATATCAGACTATTCAATGAAGATTACAAAAAGTATAGGGACATTATGACTATTGGCGAGGCGCTTTTTGTAGAAGGACATTATCAACTCAGCTGGAATGGTCAGGAGCACGAATTCAGAATTACCTCCGCCCGTATGCTGGCCAGCATAGGAGAAGAGCTGACCAAATCCATCACTGTAAAAATCTCCATTGATCAGTTGGATCAGTTTCTCCTCGATAGCCTGGACAAGATATGCGAGACACACAAGGGCAGGCATAAGCTTAAGTTGCAAGTCTATGACCGCGAAGATGATTTTATTCTTGGCCTGATCTCAAAATCCAATAAGGTCAAAGCAGCAAGTGCCCTTATAGAGGATCTGGATGCGTTGGGGATAAAGTATAAACTCAATTAGCAGAGTGCTTTTAGAATTTGGCATAGAGCAGAGCACATATTTCGTATCCTTAGGATAACGAAGAATGTATGGATCTCTCGACCGACGAATAGCCCTCTTACTTTCTTACTTTCTTACTTTCTTGCATTGCTTACAACCCAAAACGTTAAAATATTGTTATAGAGCTATCCGTTAACAGCTATAGGATTCCCCGGATAGTTATCATTACGACATGATCTATTGGCTTTTAAGCATATTTATTCAGGGGACTTTTCCGAAAGCGGAAAAGGAAAGCTTGTGGATAGTCCCGGAAACGGATTCATTGGCAGTGCAAGTGCTCAATTATGACCAACTGAAACCATTCCTGCACAGCAAATCTGACACAACGTATGTGGTCAATTTCTGGGCGACTTGGTGCTCTCCTTGTGTTCAGGAATTGCCTTTTTTCCTGGAGTTAGACTCCATGTACCGCGATCAACCTTTTAAACTGATCCTGGTGAGTCTTGATTTCAAGAAAGATTATATTCGTAAACTTGAGCCGTTTGTCAGGCAAAGGAAGATTGAAGACCATGTGGTAGTGCTCGAAGATAACCGGGCCAACTTCTGGATCGGGGATATTGACCCTCAATGGTCCGGCGCGATTCCAGCCACCCTGGTATACCGGGGAGACCAACGTGCCTTTTTTGAAAGAACTTTTCATCATGCAGATGAGTTAACTGATATAGTAAAACCATTTTTAAACTTATGACTATGAAATCACAGATCGGTAAATTGCTCCTCGCCCTATTTACAGTCACATTAATCAGTGCGGTCGCCCCCGTGGTGGACGCATATAAAGTTGGCGAACAAGCTGCTGATTTTTCATTGAAAAATGTGGATGGCAATATGGTGTCCCTTGCAGATTACAAAGGGGTCAGCGGGTATATTATTGTTTTTACATGCAATACATGCCCATACGCGGAAATGTATGAAGACCGAATCATTGCGTTGCACAATAAATATGCTTCTCAGGGTTATCCGGTAGTAGCCATCAATCCTAACGATCCTACTGTAAAACCTGGTGACGACTTCGCGTCTATGCAAACCAGGTCAAAAGAGAAAAAATTCCCTTTCAAATACCTGTTTGATGATGGACAAAAAGTGTATCCTGCTTTTGGCGCTACACGCACACCCCATATATTCTTACTGGATGCCAACAGGTATATCAGGTATATAGGCGCTATCGATGACAATGCACAAGATGCATCCCTGGTCAGTGTTAAATACCTTGAAAATGCCATTGCCTCTCTCAAGGCTGGAAATAATCCTGATCCTTCAGAAACCAAAGCAATTGGTTGTACCATTAAAGTGAAAAGCTAAAAGAGAAGAATAAAAAGTATAGTAATTACACTTAAAAAAAAGGCGTCCAACATTTGTGGGACGCCTTTTTTATTTGAACTACTCATCCCCCAAAAGCAATTCTCAATTCTCACCTGGTTTGTCCTCCTTCAACCCTTTTGGTTGAATTCCTCTATACCGTCCATTGAGTTTCAATTGATGGGCCAGGAGCCACTCGATCTGTCCGTTGGTGCTGCGAAATTCATCCGCCGCCCACTTCTCCAGTGCGGTGTATACATCTTCATCGATGCGTAAGACAAATTTCTTTTTCATTCAGATAGAGTTAAGTCCCCTTTTGGCGATGTGCTGAGCGAAGCCGAAGTAGGATTTAGGGGCAAAAATGGTTATTGATACAACGTTCCGGTATTGATTACCGGAGTCACTTCCTTATCACTGCATAAGACGACCATCAGATTGCTGACCATGGTTGCCTTCTTGTCGTCGTCAAAATGTATAATGTTCTTGCCTGAAAGATCTTTGAGTGCCATTTCCACCATACTGACGGCGCCTTCGACGATTTTAAATCTTGCTGCAACGATAGCTTCCGCTTGCTGCCGCTTGAGCATAGCACTGGCGATCTCCTCCGCGTAGGCGAGATATCCAATCCTGGCTTCCATGACCTCAATACCTGCAATGGCGAGCCTTTCAGACAACGCAAGCTCCAAAGCGTGATTGATTTCCTGAAGACCAGAACGGAGGGTGATTTCAGTCTGATGATCATCAAAATTGTCATAGGAATATTGCCCAACCAGGCTCCGGACGGCGGCATCACTCTGTAATTTGACAAAACTGGCGTAATCATCAACCTCAAAGGCAGCCTTATAGGCATCCCGGACACGCCAGACAGTGATCACGCTGATGAGAATGGGGTTGCCTCGCTTGTCATTGACTTTCACTCGCTCACTTTCAAAATTGCGGGCACGAAGAGAGATGCCTTTTTTGGTAAAAAATGGGTTAGCCCAGAAGAATCCATTGTCTTTCGCAGTTCCCTTATATTTTCCAAATAGTGTTATTACCCTGGAACTGTTGGGATTAATGAAAAAGAAACCAGTGGACATCAATAGGGTCAATATTAAAATCGAACCCGGAATCCCTGGATGCCAGAGGTTTACGATACCCGCTATGGCAAGGACTGCAAGCCCAAAAAAGAGAATTAAAAACAGGTAACCTGAAAAGGGTGTAAATGATTTTTCCATGATTTTTCTATTTTGATATTAAAATGATATCACAAATATATCACTGCAATTTTAAATTCGCAAGACCCAAGCTCAAATTATCGATAGAAATGGGCTAAAATCTGATGAGTTTATGACATAGAATAAATTTAACATGTATTGTGAATTGAAAAACAAGTAGTTATATAGGTAAATTAGATATATCTACCGCAAAACCGTTACATCTCCATGCTTAATCGTTACCTCTTGTTCATTTGAGAATTTGTAACGTTAGGTCCAAGCGTATACAACCGATTGGACGAGTTTGCCATAATGTTCACCATTCCAGCCTTTAAAGGGGCTGTCGGAATCGAAAACCATATTACCACTTCTATCAAATATGCTAAACTCCCATATTTCAAAAGGTATATCCTGGATTGTTCCAGAAACATCGTTGTTACCATCCGCGTTTGGACTAAACACGTTTGGTAAGTATATTTCACAAACTGATTGTAGTTGTATAATTGTATCAATGGTGCACATTAATTCGTCCTGAATTTGGATATGATAAGTTCCGGAATGCAAATTTCTAATGTCGCTAATGAATAGTTGACCGGATAATTTTACTAATGGATGGATTGCAATACGTACATAAAAATGGTAGAAAAGGGGTGTATCACTTTTCTCTAAGTACGCCCTTTCAGGGCTTCTGTCAATTTCCCCCTCTCGATAGGCCCCAAAGGGGCTGGGAGTAGAAATGGGGTTCAGCCCATTTAGGTTGATCTTGAGATTCTGAAGCAATGTGATAATCTGGGATGCATTCCTTTATAATGCAATAAATATTTAATACATACAATCCTTATAAACAATAATTTATATATACAATATCGCATATCGCGATTTGTGATTTGCGATATTGCATAATTCGACTTACTTTTACTGTATGAGAAAGCATTCCGGAATGCGTCCGCATGACATCGCGATATTGGTAAAAGTTTTTATCAATCAAGGCCAATTCTGGTACATAAAGGATATCGCTTTTGAAATGCAAATAAGCCAATCGGAATTTTCAGAATCCCTGCACCGAAGCTGGTATGCTGAACTATTGGATGATCGAAAGCAAAACGTGTTGGTCACCAACTTTTATGAATTTTTAATTTATGGCCTTCGTTTCGTCTTTCCACAGCGTCCAGGTGAAATCGTACGGGGCATACCTTCAGCACATTCACATCCTGAGATAAGAATGATGTTTTTGTCAGATATAAAATATGTCTGGCCAGATGCGGGAAGTAAAGAGATGGGATTTTTAGTCGAACCATTTTACATCAAACAAACGAAAGCTGTTCAGCAGGATCCAGAATTATACAGGATTCTTTCGCTCATTGAAATTTTGCGTGTGGGTAATGCCCGAGAGGTGAATTACGCAAGAACTGAGCTTAAAAAAATATTTCAACATGATTAGTCATAGCATCATCCTACGGATAAAAGCAGTTTAAATTGCATTTGAAGAACTGCGTGATGAGATTGTTTTTGTTGGAGGCGCTACCGTTTCTTTGTATGCAGAAAGAGAGGTTGTTGAACCGCGTCCTACGGATGATATTGATGTGATAATCGAAATCATGAGTTACAAAGAGAGAGCTCAGCTAGAGGACAAATTGCGTCGAAAGGGTATTACGCATGATGTTGAAGCAAGTATCGTATGTCGATACATAATCAACGGCATCACAGTCGATATCATACCTACAGATGATCCCTCTATCGGATTTCATCCCCGATGGTATCTAGAAGGGTTTAAAAATTCGATTCCGTATCAGCTAGATGGTCAACTCGCGATTCGCATACTATAGGCTCCATATTTTCTTGCCACGAAGCTGGACGCATTTCTGGATCGTTGGGCTGGAGACGGCCGCTCAAGTCATGACTTTGAGGACATTGTGTTTGTGTTGGAGCAAAGGGAAAGAATTTGGGCTGAACTCGACCAAGCAGGAGAATCCGTACGTAACTACCTCAAGGAAACGTTCTTTAAACTCCTAAGTCATCCTTCTATTTTTGAATGGATAGATGCCTACACCGAGCGTGCAGCGACCCGGGCAACTCGCAGAATAATAGATGCACTTAGGGTTTTCGTACTATAATCACTTTTTTGTCATAGAATCAGTAAAATCCAGACTAAGCCTCCTTTTAGTTAAATGAGATACCTTTGACAAAATGAAATTCGCCCCGCTTCTCCTCCCGTTTCTGCTGTTGGCATTATTAAGCTGCCAGAGAAAGGATAAGGGTATGCAGGAACTTGATCTCCAGTCTCATGGTCTGCCTGTCACCATCATGGCACCAGACAGCGCTATCATCCAGGAAAAGGACTATAATTTCATGCGGGATATCACCATCAAAAAGGGTGACCAATTCTTTATTCAGATATTTGAATTTGAAGCTCCCAAACAGGATGCAGCCGGCGAAAAGCTGAGGCAACTGACAGCAGTCAAGGAAGATCCTTTCTTCCGCGAAGTTATAAAAGAGGAGGACCAGGGTTTCATTTTCAGCAAAATGGCTGACAGCACCACGATGGATTATGACTTCCGGTATGTCCGCATTCTCGGCGAAAAAGAACTGATCTTTCAGACAGGACTCGTAGGAAGTTTTTCACTTGAGGATGTCAGGCTGATGTATAATGCTGTAAAGTGATTAGAACCAAATCACCCTATCACCCAATAAGCCTATAACCCTATCACCCAATAACCCTATCACCCAATAACCCTATCACCCAATAACCCTATCACTCAATAACCCTATCACCCAATAACCCTATAACCCCATAAGCCTATAACCCCATAAGCCCATAACCCTATCAGTTTGGTAGAAGTTGCCGGTAGGCAAACAAAAGCATTTTAGCATTTTCACCTGACGAAACAAATGGCCATGCTGAGCTTCCACATTGATGTAGGGTATACCAAGTCTTCCGCAGTACACAGATAAACTCCCATCATCGGTCATCCTTGAATTGGCTTGCATCACTACATGATACTGGCCGTAACATAACTGGTCGAGTATCGGATATTCAGTCACAAAATAAAAATCATCTTTATCACGGACACACCCTTTGCAGACAGCCTCTGCCTCATCAGCATATTCTCCATCCGGCATATAACTTTTAAAACTATAGTTCTGATTTGTATTGTTATGCAGCGCGATCACCAGAGACCTTTCACCGATCCTGAGTATATTCAATAGGCTGTCCTTCCATGCAGAAATCAGTTGATGCGCCAGAGTGTCTGTGATTTTATTCCTTGCCAGTTGTTGCCATATCCCTGTATCTGTATAGATCCTGTTTGGGTCGATATGAATAGAATCTTCCCCGAAAAGAAAGGAGATGTTTCGTTTGCCATTATGCATGAGTTCATAATATCGCCCTCCTTTGTTGCTGGCAAGTATTCGCCCTGCCATGGCTGAACTGTTTTCATTATCATGCATATTGTATAATAATACACCTGAACTATCCTGTCCAAAAGATACCAGATGAATCATCGTACCGGACAATGGCATCCGCAGTGTATCCTGGCCTTGAAGCCAGGAAAAGGAAAAAACGAAAAGGCAGAAAATATATCCCTTCATGGCGCGAAGATAAGCATTGGACTAGGGTATCTTTGAACGCTATGAAAAGATACCGATGGGTGCTCTTTGATGCAGATCACACCCTGTTTGATTTTGACAAGGCCAGTGAAGAAGCACTTTCAGAAGTACTTGCCCTACATGGAGATGATTGGAAACAAGGCATGTATGCAGATTATAAGCGCATCAACGTAGAGTGCTGGACAGAGCATGAACAAGGCCTGATAGACCGTGACACACTTGTCTATGAACGTTTCAGAAGGTACTTCGCCTTCAGACAACTTGACCTTGATCCGGTGTCTACGCAACAGCAATATCTCCGCAGGCTAGGTTCCAAACCATACCTGATGCCTGGTGCAGAAGAAATCATGAACCTGCTAGAAGGAAAAGTTGGGCTGGGATATGTCACTAATGGGATGAGGGAAGTGCAACGTCCACGACTTGAGTTGATCGGATGGGATAAGCGGTTTGATGTCATCGTGATCGCAGGAGAGATCGGGGTATCCAAACCGCATACTGCATATTTTCAACACGTACATGAGCAAATCGGATCACCTGATCATGCACATGTCCTGGTGGTGGGAGATAGCCTGACGGCTGACATAGCGGGTGCCGCTTCCTTTGGCTATCATACATGCTGGTATAATCCAATGAAGGAAGACTGCCACCTGCGGCAGGATCCTGACTATACTATCTTACATCTTTCTGAGCTCAGGGAAATACTGCTCGCTAAGCCTGCCTCAATGTGATTGTGGTCGCGAAACGTATTCACCTCCGATACATAAGAGTATCAGTAATAAAAACACTAATGGTATCATG
>Ga0163149_10007131_pt1 | contig 11321 bp, 9 predicted proteins | sample OliLakLV19MP5G1_FD_148604 | JGI IMG/M metagenome (GOLD analysis project Ga0163149, IMG submission 148604) | Freshwater microbial mat bacterial communities from Lake Vanda, McMurdo Dry Valleys, Antarctica - Oligotrophic Lake LV.19.MP5.G1 | ecosystem: Environmental > Aquatic > Freshwater > Lake >...
GTACTAAATATGAGTTAGTATTCGCAATAATATATGTTAATTGCCCAAACTTGCATTAATTTACACTATCAGATATGAATAAAAATGGGCATTTTAGTGTTTTTTGAGCAAAATGGAAGGAATTGGCAACTAATTTCAAATATTTTGAATCTTTTTCAATTACTTCTTAAATGGTTTTTAACTGCTACACAATTGATTTTTAATAATTAACTCCTAAAAGCCGTAATTTTGGCAACCGAACTGAACCTTTTAATTATTTTAAACCTGTGAACGAAACGCTAACTATTTTTAAATCTCTTTTTAAAGGGCGCGAAGATATTTATGCTACACGTTGGGACAAGGGTACTAAAAATGGTTATTCTCCGGCTTATACTTTCGACCCGTATCAATACAAGATGCACCGAATGAAAGGCGGCACTTTTCAAAATTACACCAACAAACAATACCAAGTATTATCTGACGAACAAATAATAAAACATTTGCAAGGCGAGCAATTAATAGGATTGTATCCGTTATTAAAAGATAATACATCGTGGTTTATTGCAGCTGACTTTGATAAAAACAATTGGATTGAAGAGTGTAAATCTTTTATTCAAGTTTGTACGAGTAAAAACATTCCTGCATACTTGGAACGCTCTCGTTCAGGGAAAGGTGGACACGTATGGATATTTTTTGAACAGAATTATTCAGCATTTAAAAGCAGAAAGATTTTTAAAGATTTGCTTGAGGAAGCTGGCGTGTTTTCACAATTTGATAAAAGTTCCAGTTTCGATAGGCTATTCCCTAATCAAGATTACCTTTCTGGTAAAGGCTTTGGAAACTTAATAGCATTGCCATTAAATAAAATCATTTGGGACAATGGCAACAGTTGTTTCATTAATCCTGAAACCTTGTTGCCAATTGAAAATCAGTGGGAGTTCCTTAAAGCTATTCGCAAAATTACAATTACCGAACTTGAAAATTTATATCAAACTGTTGCAATAAAAAAAGACACTACTTCAAGTCCAAATGCTATTAGTAAAACTACTAACGGAAAACTAAACATCAAACTTAGCAATGCCATTTATGTTTCAAGAGAAGGACTAACAACACCTTTGATAAACTTTATCAAGGAAGAATTTAATTTTATAAGTAGTGAATTTATAATTAAAAAGAAGCTCGGTAAAAACACATTTGGTACAGACCGTTATTTCAAATTAATTGATGAAACGCCTGACGAAATTATTATTCCAAGAGGTTCTGCCGGAAAACTGCTCCGTTTTTGTAAGGAAAATAAAATTGAATTTGATTTTGTAGATGCGAGAATAAAAAAAGATTCCGTTCAATTTAATTCGACTATTGAACTGAGAGAACAACAACTTATAGTAAAGGAAGCAGCAAATAAAAAAGATTTTGGCGTTATTGTAGCACCACCGGGTTCAGGTAAAACAATCATTGGTCTTTCAATTATTGCCGAAAAACAACAACCTGCTTTAATTATTGTGCATCGCAAACAATTAGCAATCCAATGGATTGAACGAATTGAATCATTTTTAGGCATCCCGAAAAAAGATATTGGAATAATCGGACAAGGTAAAAACACCATCGGTAAACACATTACTGTTGCTATGATTCAGAGCCTTGATAAACTATTACAATCAACAGAAGCAAATAAATATGAAAACAGCTTCGGCACAATTATCGTGGATGAATGTCATCACGTTCCTGCCGATACATTTAGGAATACAATAGCAAAACTTCATTCATTTTATTTATATGGATTAACAGCTACGCCATTCAGAAAATATAATGATGGTAAGCTAATCTTTTCTTACTTGGGTGAAATAATTGCAGAAATAAAAACGCAATTAACAGAGAATACAGGCGGTGCAAGAGTTATTGTAAGAGATACAGCACTTTCGATACCATATAATTCTAAAACTGATAAGTTTGAAACGTTATCAAAAATATTAGTACACGATTCCGCACGAAACAAACTAATTTTAGATGATGTATTTGGCGAGTTAAGCAAGGGAACTAAAATTGTAATTGTTACAGAGCGCAAAGACCATATTGAAACGCTTAATCAGTATTTAAAACAGAAATATGAAACGGTAACTCTAAGCGGTGAAGATTCAGAATCAAACAAGAGCACCAAGTGGAAAATGTTAAATGATGGGAATTTTCAAGCACTCATTACAACAGGTCAATATTTTGGTGAGGGTAGTGATATTCAAAACATAGAGTGTTTATTTTTAGTTTATCCATTTTCGTTTGAAGGCAAGTTAATTCAATATATCGGCAGGGTTCAGCGTTCGGAAGTAACACCAACCATCTATGATTACAGAGATTTAAAGATTGACTACCTCGAAAAATTATTTCAGAAAAGAAATACCTATTATAAAAAGATAAATCAGCTTGGAACATTGTTCGACCAACCTGATAAAGAAAGTAATTCGGAGAAAAGCAGTTTTACTTTTGAGAAATCAGTAAAGATTCCAATTGAACAAATGAATTTCAGATTTGGTGCAATTGCTTTTAAATATAATATCCCTGAAGTAAATGCGGAGATTGAGTTTGAAATTGAAAATATGGAAATGCGACCTGAATTTGATGTGTTGAAGCCATACTTCGTTAAAGTATTAAAGACTAAAAATATTAAAGTAGAGATTTTTGCACAGTTTGAAAATGGAAATATCAATTCGTATTTCGCTTCGTCTTCCGACATACAAAAAATAAATAGAGAAATAATCGATGGCGTAAAATTTCGATTTATTGCAAAAGGAATTATCGGCAGAATACCAATGGGGGATGATAGTTTATTGAATTTAGGACAAATACAAGGGGATGAAACAGGCAATTATTTTTATCAATCCGAAGAACAATTATTAGATGATATTTTAAACTCGAAAGATGCAAAACACAGTAAACAGCTGCGTTATCTATCATTAAAACACGATAGTTCCATACTAAAAATACGGTTTGTATTGTCACCTTTCTCATTTGCGTTTCTTATTAATGGAACACAACAATATCACATCGTATTAGAAACATTGGATACCGAAGAGGCTACTTACATTTGGCATATTGCAAAAAGAAACGTCAATTTGTCAAGTAAGTTGAAACAAATTGATGAAGCTATCGGAATAATTAGAACAAAAGGTCGGCAGACATACATTGAAAGCAATCCTGAAAATTTCAGTCGCATTGTTCATGATTATTCTGATGACAGAAAAGGGTTTGTTATTTGGAAAGATATATTGGAAGAACGGTTAGCTTAAAAAAACACGACATATTTTTGAATGTTTTTTAATCATTTTCAATGTTTTTCAATTGCTACACAACTACTTCTTAATTACTACACAATCATTTTTCAATTAAGAAACTTCGTTTTTAAATGAACTGTAACAGGTTGTAACGGGTGTAACACCTGTTACACCGTTACAGGGTGTTACACCTTGTTGCGTTTTAATACTCTACCAACCTTTACTGGGTTTGTATTTAATTGTCGGGCAATTTCACGGTCGGGTAATTGTGGCTGAGAAGCTTTTAGTGAAAGGATGGACGCATCTAAATCCGCTTGCTCATTTTCGGAAGGCTGCTTTAGATGTTCTCTTTCGTTGCTAAAATCTAAAAACTCAAAAGCCAAAAAATTATAGGACCGTGAAATTTCGGCAACAATTATATTCTCGCTATCATAAATAACCTCAGTAGCCCTTGCTTTTAGCTGTTTTAAGTAACGGAGGCTTTTATCCTTGCAACTTTCGCCAATAGCAAAAATACTGTCGGCAAAATTAGAAAGATGTTTACTTCCTGCGAGGTCGTTTTTGGTTATGGGATAAATTAAATTTCGCTTGGGAGTATGTGCTAAAGCAAGTATTGAAAGGTTGTGCTTAATCTTTAGTTCTTTCAAGCGTTTCATTAATGGCAATGCTTCTTTGGCTGTCTCAGTCGCCTGTGTTTTTAAATACGTTAAGTTGTCAATGATTAATATTTTAGCATCGTACAATACAATGTTATTTTCAATGGCTTCAAACAATGCCTTTTCAAAATCATTAAAGTCGGTGCAGTCAGGATTAATTTCTATTCCCAAGAAATTATTATCAAATACATAGTGGTTCGCATAGTTGATTGAATAACGCTTTTCAAACTGTTTGTCGCTCATTTCAAAATCGAAATACATTACTACCTGCTTTTGCGCTTTTAATTTAAAACCTCTGATAGCATCTCCTTTACTAATGGAATTGGCTATTTGAACCGCCAGTATTGATTTGCCTAAGTTAGTGTCGGCAAATAAAATGCACAGTTCCTGTTCGTGCCAAAATTCAGAGAACAGCATCTTAGGAATTGGTCGGCTCTTCGCATCGTTGATACATTGATTAACCGAACGAACTAACAAAAGATTATTTGCATCTTCTGTCTTTGCTTCTTGTAACAAGCCTTTTTGTATGGGTGTATAGTTAATCACAGTTTAAATGGGTTATAAGTGATTCTTGAAAAATTATGTCCATTTGGTCGGTAATGCAAATAAATAGAATGACCGCTTAATTGTGCATCCAGTTTTTCCAAGCGTTGCATTTCAGTATCAATATTTTGCCACAGCTCTAAAAAACGAATAGAATTAATGCTGTTATGAATACCTATCAGGTTTTTAATCAAGATATTTTGCTTATCAATATAAAGTTGATTTGCATTTTCACGCTTAGCGTATTTTTCAAGGTCTTTAATTAAGCCCTGAATAAGGCTTTCAAGAGAAGTGACACTTCGTTGAATATTCATGGCTTACCTCCTTTCTAAATCATTTTTTTTATTTCCTTCCATTAACCATTTTTCCAATTCCGATTTTTGGAAATACAATTTCTTTCCTTTCTTAATAAATGGAATCTGTTGTTTGGAAGTAAAACCGTAAACCGTTTGCTTCGCAAGGTTTAAGAAAAGAGCGGTTTCTTGCAACGACATTATTTTGTCTTGCTCTTCTGATTGTTGCTGCGAGTTTTGTTCAGTAATAGCTGATTTTACTGACTCTTGAATTAGCTCTTGTAATTCATCTTTTGTGGTAACAATAATTTTTGTCATGTGGCTGTTTTTTAAATTCAGCCACAAATAACAATCAATAAAAAAACAAGTGTTTTCTAATCATGGTGTTTTATGAGAAATAATGATATTTCTGTATAATTGTGGTTTTTTATGACATTATTATTTATTGTTGTTTATCTATGAAATCCCGTTGCTGTTTTTCTCGCAGGTATTTCCACACATATTCAAAATCAATAATTTCATAATCGCAATATTCTTTTATAGTCAACTTCCTTTTGTTTTTTGCGATTGACAAGCGAATAAGTCTATGGCTTTTTGCACAGCCGAAATAACTTAAACTACCATTTAGTTTCATCAAATCATTTATTGTTAAAAAAATTCCTCGTTCCATAATTATTTTTTTTAATTGGTTATTCCCGAAATTTCTAAAAAAAATTACAGAGAGTACACCATAAAAAGCCATTGGAATATCGAAATATCATTATTACTCATAAAACACCACAATAAAAAAATGAAAGTGAATTAACTCTTGCACTTTCGCTCAGCAAAAGAAAACATGAGCGAATTTCAAAAATATATTCAACTAAAATCAACGCAAGTCCTGATTCCCAATCAGTTAAATGTTGACACTATTTTTTTATTTTTCTTTTGTAACTTGTTGATTATCACTATACTTGCATTGTATTTAGCAGGTATTGAAAATGATGATTTTTTGTTCTTTGAACTGTTTAAAGCGTCCGAATTTTAATGAAATCCGGTGCTTCAAATATCAAACAAGCTAATGGCGAGAATAAAAAAACTCTCGCTGATAAAAGCACATTTGAAATTGAGCAATCAAAAAATGAACTAACAATTGGAAAATTAAAAACCTACAAAGGCTTTGAAAATTCAACGGAAGCAGAAGCAATACAACAAATTGAAATAATAAAAAAATTAGCAAAAATTCTGCATTGTATGTTTATGAACGAACAGCAAATGAATAATAATCAAAGCGAACAACTATGAAAACAGACCTTGAAATTTTTACTCCTTTTGCGAAAAAAAATAAATTTGCTGAACGTATTGAAGGTAGTAACTGCATTATATACACACGTGTTTCAACGAAGGAACAAGAGAAAGGATATAGCCTTGAAACGCAAAAAAGAGAAATAGAAAGTACTTGCGAAAAAAATAACTTTCCAATACTTGCATATTTCGGAGGCGTATTTGAAAGCGCACAAACCGATGAGCGTACTGAATTTAACCGTATGCTAAAATTTGCTCGGAGAAGTAAAGAAAAAGTTTCTTACATAATGGTATATAGCGTTGACCGTTTTTCTCGGTCGGGTGCAAATGCTATATACATAGCAAACGAATTGCGTAAAGAGAATATTAAAATATTTGCCGTAACGCAACCCTCTGATACATTTACAGCAACGGGGAAAATGCAGCAGAATATGCAATTTATTTTTTCTGAGTACGATAATGATTTGAGAAGAGAAAAATGTAAGGCGGGAATGAAAGAAATGCTTTTAAATGGTTACTGGTGTACAAAAGCTCCGCTGGGTTATACTCAAATAACTCGAAAGAAAAGAGAAAATATGACACTTGATGAAAGGCAAAAGATAACTGTTAATGAAACAGGGCATTTAATTCGTAAAGCATTTTATTGGAAAGCACACGACCGATTACCTAATGTGGAAATAATGCAGAAATTGAAAAATTTAGGTTTGGTACTTCGCAAACAACAACTGCCGGATATATTAGCTAATCCTTTTTATTGTGGCATATTAAGCCATAATCTTTTAAATGGAGAAGTACTTGAAGGCAAACATGAAAAATTAATCTCGAAGGAACTTTTCTTACAAGCCAATAATGTAAAAAGCCGGAATTATACATGGAAACAGAATACCGATTTTGCAGATGTGCCGTTAAAGAACTTTTTGAAGTGCGGAAGCTGTGGAAGTTCATTTGTCGGTTATATTGTAAAGAAAAAAGGTCTTTGGTATTACAAATGCAATAAATTAGGCTGTAAGTGCAATCGTAGCGCAAAAACTTTAAACCAATTATTTATAGATAAACTGCGGAACTATATTTTATTGGAAAAATATATTGAGCCTGCAAAAGAGGAGTTTATTAAGTGTTTTCATGAAAGCGCAAAAGAAAGCATAGACACCCTAAATGTATTAAAAGGGCGCTCAAAGGAAACTACGCAAAGAATAGATGCGCTTGAGGAGAGGTATGCAATTGGTGAAATAGACAAGGAATTATATCTTAAATTCATTAGTAAGTACCGAAAGGAAAAGTTAGATATAAGTACGGAAATGGATACGTTGAACTTTGAAAACTCGAACCTTGAAAAACGGGTTGAAAAATATTGTCAAATACTCGGAAATCTACCGCAGTTGTGGGCTTCTAATGGATACAAAGGTAAATTGGAATTGCAAGAATTAATGTTTCCTAAAGGAATTGTGTATGATAGAGAAATTAGCAACTATCGAACCACCGAAATTAATGAGGTAGCCTTCGCAATGACTGAAATAGCAAGGGATATAGAGGGAAATGAAAAAGGGGACTTAGGTAATTTTTACCAAAAGTCCCCTTCTGTACCCGGAATGGGACTCGAACCCATACGCTTGCGCACACGCCCCTCAAACGTGCTTGTCTACCAATTCCAACACCCGGGTAAATCAAGGGGTGCAAATATAAAGAATATTAGGAAATTACCCTTTAATCACTGTATTAAAGCAACGCAAATACACCCTTTTATAACAAATTATCTATATTTGAATTCCAATTTAAGAGTATGGCAAAAATATTAGTAACCGGAGGCGCCGGCTTCATAGGAAGTCACTTAGTAAAACGTTTAAGAGATGATGGTCATGATGTAACCGTTATCGATATTTTACTGAGAGGAAACAAACTGGAAAAAGATGTTCTTTCCAATATCAATTTTGTCAGCGGAGATATAAAGGATAAAGAACTCGTTGCTAAACATAGTAAAGGGTGCGAATCGGTCTATCATTTTGCAGCAGTTCTTGGTGTTGATGTTGTTGCTGACAATCCGGTGGAGACAATGGAAACTGAAATTATCGGGTTAAAAAACGTTGCTGATGCAGCACTTCTTCATAAAGTCGAAAAAGTAATTTATGCTTCAACAAGCGGTGTTTACGGTCACTCTGCAATTGAAAAATCAGTTACCGAGACAATACAGTTAGACCCCCGCACCAGTTACGCAATTGCTAAACGCTATAACGAAATATATCTTAAAGCATTGAATGAAGAAAAAGGGTTAACCTCTGTATCATTACGCTTTTTTAACGTTTACGGAAAAAGGCAGGACAACCGCATGGTGGTTCCTCGTTTTCTTGAACAAGCATTGAGAAATGAACCCATTACAGTTTACGGAGATGGAAATCAGACACGTGATTTCACCTATATTGATGATACTATCGAGGCTTGCATAAGACTATCCAACAAAATGAGTGGATCCGACATCTTTAATATTGCAAATGAAGATGAAATTACCATACAGCATTTGGCAGAGGCTGTTGTAAAAGTTACAGGATCAAAATCAAAGGTATCATACATCGAAGCGCCAAAGAAACGATACGATTATGAAGTAGAAAGACGTTACGGAAGTTCCGAAAAGCTTTTTGCCGCAACAGGATTCAAACCTAATACCGATCTTGAAGTAGGACTTAGAAATATTATGAATGATTATCACTAACTCTTTTTTCGATCTCCGTCACTAACTTCTTACCTATTGCGTCCCAGATCAGATCGCTTTTAACAAGTGATAATGAATAATTTTTCATTTCAATGAGACGAGCACTTTCCAGCGAAAGAGTTTTCAATATCGCATCCTCAATTCCCCGCGGATTACATTCCTCCAAAAGAAAACCATTCTTATTAGACACCAAACAATTTACCGCGCCAACATCAGTTGCGATTACAATAAGGCCTCTGCTCATTGCTTCAATGATCACATTTGGCATACCCTCAGAATAACTTGGGCAAACCAGGCAATCCATAGTATCCAATAATGATTTTATTTTCTCCGAATCGGTAATTGTGCCATGATAAAAAACAGATCCATGATTCACTTTTACTTTTTCAGGAATAGGCCCAACAAAATGAAATTCGAATTTGCTACCGATCAACAGATTTTTAATCGCAATCATTAACTCTTCAACGCCTTTTAATCTCTCATACCTTCCAATAAAAATAAATTTTCTTGTGATATTATTTACGAAAGTGGTTTCCTGCCTTAACCACTCTGCATCAATTCCGGTTGGTATCTCAATTATTTTATTTTCCGTTACCCCTATTCTCCTCGTTATATCCGTTATTTTTCCCCCATATGAAAAAACATAATCGGCATTTTGCAAATTATACATTACCGGTGGCCTCAACATCCATGCTTCTAGTTTTGATTTAAAATTTGGCAGCCGCTGAAACATATTCAATCCATGGAACTTAATTCCTATCGGAGGCAATTTCATCCCCTTCTTTTTTTCTTCCAACAACTTCCAACCGGCAAAACCCTTGACATAAATAAAATCTACATCTAAATTCTTTTTGAATACTTCAAAAATTCTTCTGGAATATTCATATGATTCGCGTAAGTAGTGTCCTGGCAACGTTCCTGTCTCAGGAAACTCGATCACAAAATGCCGAATAAATTTTTTCTCTTTTTCTGTAAAATATTCCAGTTTGTTTATATCGTGTTCTTTGATAGCCCAGGTATGATATAAATCCACATAAACACCGTTCCTCGCCAAGTATTTAACGATAAAGTAGGAATGCTTTTGCATCCCCCCTATTACATAAGGAAAAATACCATCAGTAATTAAAGCGACTTTCATTTATTAAAATACCAATAAGTGTGTCATCAAAGATATAAAGTTACCCATGCTACTTGCAAGTAAATTGTTATGTTTGCAAAGGCATCCTTGGCTATATAATGCTTTTATACGAACCTTTCTGTGAGAAAATCGTTTTTCATACTGATCCTCTTACTTGTAACCTCGAGATTTTTTTTTCTCGGAAGTGATTTGCCAAACAGGGGAATAAGCTGGTATACAATGGGAGATTCGTTCTATTACACCAGCAATGCCTTTGATCTCTATCACACAGGCGATTATCATCCTAAAGACATTCCGTTTAAAACAATACGAGAAAGCTTTGAATTGTTTCAAAAAGTAATAACCTATTTAAGTTTACTACTTTGGGGTAATACCCTATTTGGTTTTTTGTTTCCTACAGTTTTGCTGTCCTTAGTTGTTATTTATTTTACATGGAAATCGCTTACTATTGTTAATCCAAACTCCTCCCTTATTAATTACATAGCTTTATTATATCTCACAACAGATTTTTATTTTTTGTTATCCAGCAGAGTTCAAAGTCCGATAATTTACTCCATGTTTGGCATATCAGTTTACACTTACCTTCTTATAAAATTTTTACAAACGGAAAACGCAGACAATAAATTGCTCCCCTTCCTTATTGGGTTGATCAGCTTTGGATCAATTCTGTTCATTTACATCTATACTGTATTCGTATTCCTTGCAGTTTTTACAACTTTATTTATTGTTCTGTTTATACAACGCAAAAAATATATTCAGTTTTCTCTCTTTTTACTCGGAAGTATTTCATCGATCCTGATTTTCAACTTTTCTCTTTATTTTTTAGCAGACATGACCATCATTGATCTTTTTCACGGATTTATTGATCACGGAGGAAACGGCGTCATAAAAGGAGAATCTCTTACCGCAGCAAACGAATTATTGCACACAACCACTTTTAAAACTGTTTTATTTAGAATAGCTGAACCCTTGATTGCCATTTTAGATACTAACTTTTTCAGGTTCAACCTATCACTACTCCTGTTGTTCCTGATTTCAATTCCATTTATTATTAAAGATCTATTGAAAAAGAAAACAAATAATTATTTTATCCTCTTCTCAATAACTGTTTTATTCTTCTGTTATTTACAATGCACAACAGGCACTTATTTTTATCAAAGAAAACTTGCGATGCTTTTGCCTTTAATATTGTTAATAGTAAGTTCTGCTGCAGGGAAACTGGCACATAACAAACCCGCTATTGAGAGTAAATCAAAAAAAATGTTTTTAGCCCTTTATTTTTTATTTTCCCTTCTCACCGTTATTTATATTTTTTGGTTAACGACCTCTTCGTTTTATGGAAATTTCTCCAGCGATTTTCCCGGAGGGCCCAATACGTCTCCCATATTTAACTATATTAATTGGGGGATCTGCGTCCTGGTTTTTGCAATGAGCTCGTCATACATTTTTTTTCGCAAA
>Ga0163149_10007132_pt1 | contig 11320 bp, 7 predicted proteins | sample OliLakLV19MP5G1_FD_148604 | JGI IMG/M metagenome (GOLD analysis project Ga0163149, IMG submission 148604) | Freshwater microbial mat bacterial communities from Lake Vanda, McMurdo Dry Valleys, Antarctica - Oligotrophic Lake LV.19.MP5.G1 | ecosystem: Environmental > Aquatic > Freshwater > Lake >...
AATTTTGAACTCAAATGCAGCGTCTAATTTATAGTTGTATGGAATTTGAATGGGTTGATTGGCTTTTTTTCCACCATCAAACGACTGCCCAATTTTCGTACGCAACGAATCTAGCACAGTCACCAAATTGAATAACTCAAAATTGCCTCCTATTTGCAAATCTGCGGCATCAGACTTCAATTTAAACTCACGTTTATCGCTACTTAGCTTAGAATAACTGGCTGATAATTCACGCAAATCAGCCACTAAAAGTTTTGATATTAATGCAGTATTTTTCGCATTTACATCAAAACTAAAGCTTTCATAGTCAAATCCTGACAATCTAAATTTAATATCAGAAGCCATTTTTAAAGGCTTATAATAATAGCCAAGCTTGTAGATATCTGCTTTCTTTACATTGGCATCAAGTTCTATTTGTTTTACATTGGCGTTAAAATCTGCCTTAAATAAAGCATCGGCCACCAAATTCGAGTCTTTAATATCGAGAGTTGCCAGCCCTTTTTTATTGGCAAAGCGCATACTTACGAATGAATTTTTGTAGGAATATCCATTCAAATCTATTTTATTCACAAAGCCACTAGCATTGAAAGTGGCCAATAATGGGTCGAATCCTTTGCCATCGATTTTCATGTTGAATGCTACTTTATTCATCCAAACTGGCACTCCAAAAGGCTGTAAATCAAAGTCTTGCAAACTTAAAACTCCGTTGTAAACGGCAGTTTTTACAATATTTTCGGGCTCAAATTTCAAGTCAAAATCGCTATTGATTTTTCCTATATTAGTGGCTATTTCACCTTCAAAATGAAAATCGTGGTATTTCCCTTCAAAATTGCCGGATAGTTTACTTTTACCGAATGGTTTGATGGCTTTGTAATTTTCTGCAAGTCCATATTTTTTTATGTCTTGCATATCAATTTCCGATTGGCTGATGTAGAACTTCATCACCATATTCTCAACATCAGGCAAGCCACGGAAAGCTGCGTTTCCTTTAGCCCAACTGTTATTTCCAAGTTTCGCGTCAAAATCATCTACCTTAAAATCGTAGAAATAACCTCTCATTTTGCCTGAAATGCCCCAATTGTCGTAGAAGCCTTTCAATTCTGGAAAAAAAACGGCAACATCTTTGGTGTCTAATTTGGTATTGTTAAGACTAAATTCTAGAAGTACACTATCTTCAATATCAGAAAGCTGGCTAAATCCATTGTATCTGAAAATAACCGAATTGGCGACATGGCTTTTACCAAGGTCTGCATCTAAGTTTTCAAGTTTCATATAATGCTCGCAAATACCAAAATCGGTATCGAGGTTATATACTTTGAGTTTGCTAAAATCATCTTTACACTTTAATTTTTTTACATTGAAAGAAACCGTATCTCCTGCAATTTTAAATTTTGATACTGAAATATAAATGCTATCTAAAGAAAATTTAGAAAAGTCGAATCTGTCGTGTATATGTTGCTTTTCAGTGTCTTCAAAGCTGAATTTGGCATTTTCTAAATCCACTATTTTCACTTTGAAATTAGTGTAACGTCCTACATGTGGGGGGGAAATCTTGGCTTTTTCGGTAGAATCTTGGCCGATGTGTTGAAGGCTATAAATGAAGTCTGAAAAATTTATATCATCTACCTCTTTATAGTATCTTAGTTTTACATTGGGCTGATAAAGTGTTACTTTTTGGAGCACAATATCTCGCCCAAATAAGGAAATCAGCTTGAAACTAGCCCTGATTTCTTTTACAAAAAGCATATCAAGCCTTCGGTTGTCCTCAACGAGTACATTTTCGAGTACTAATCCACCTGTAAAAGTGATTTTGATACCTCCAATTTTTATAGGGTAATCTACATATTCCGCCAGTTCTTTGGTGGTATATTCTACCAGCTTGGTCTGCACATAAGGAATTTGTATGCCAAATATCAGTACTGAAAAAATAAATAATGAGACAAAAAAACCAATGATGAGCAGTTTTCTAATCCATTGAAAAAATGCTACTATGGTATTGCTATTTGTAGCCAAATCGCTATTGTACCTTATTAATCAATGTCATTATCTTAAGTTGCTTTTTAAAACCTGATCCCTAACCACCGTTTGAACGGTGCAGGCCTTTCCTATCCGAGAAGGGATTGAGGTCTTAAGTTAATAACATTGAAATTATAATTGTTAATTTTAGAATTTCAAATTTAACAATAAGTTATTCATAAATATTTAAAGTAGGGTGTAATTGAAAATAAACGGCAGATTATATTCATTTGAAGCTTCGTTAAAATGTACTTTGATCCAATACTTATTAAGGAGAAAATAATTATAAGCAGCTATTGAAGTTTTGGATATTGGATCTAACCAGCTAACTTTGATACTATAAAAACAACTTCTTAATCCCTATTCTCTACTATAACATCCCTGCGAAGAGATCTTCAATAAACTCACACCTAGATGAACCAATATGGGAAATTTCACAATTATTGGTTTCGATAAATTACATTAAAATTGATGCCTGATTCCCCCATTATTTTACTTGCTATCGAATCGTCTTGCGATGAAACCTCTGCCTCTGTAATTCATAATGGAAAGGTATTATCAAATATTATTTCTACCCAGCCCATTCACAGCCAATATGGCGGGGTAGTACCAGAACTGGCCTCTAGAGCCCACGAGAAAAATATAATCCCTGTGGTAAATGAGGCACTTCAGCAAGCAAACACCTCAAAATCAACACTTTCAGGCATTGCATTTACTAAAGGCCCAGGGCTGTTGGGTTCTTTATTAGTGGGTTGCAGTTTTTCAAAATCAATGGCAATGGCTTTAGACTTGCCTTTGATTGGCGTAAACCATATTGAGGCTCATATTTTTGCCCATTTTATAGATGAACCTAAGCCCGACTTTCCATTTTTGTGCCTTACTGTAAGTGGGGGACATACCCAAATTGTTTTGGTAGAAGGAATAGATAAACTAACAATATTGGGCGAAACGATAGACGATGCCGTAGGCGAAGCTTTTGATAAATCGGCCAAATTACTAGGTCTACCCTACCCAGGTGGTCCGGTTTTAGACCAATTAGCTCAGCTTGGCAACCCTACTACATTCAGGTTCCCATTTCCCGACATACCAAATTTGAATTTCTCATTCAGCGGAATCAAAACTTCAATATTATACTTTCTTCAGAAAAACAAAGCTCAAAACGCTAATTTCATTGCTGATAATCTCGATGATATATGTGCCTCTATTCAATATACGTTGGTGGAAATACTAATGCGTAAATTGAAAAAAGCTGCAGCAGCTCATAATATCAACCAAATTGCCATTGCAGGAGGTGTAGCTGCCAATTCAGAATTAAGAAGAAGAATGAATGAAGAAAAACAAAAATCGAATTGGAATATTTTTATCCCTAAATTTGAATATTGTACTGATAATGCTGCCATGATTGCCATTACAGCTCATTTCAAATACATAAATCAATCTTTCGAACTCCAATCTGTAGTGCCTAATGCAAGGCTTTCAATTTCTTAAAAAAATATTTTTAGTGTGTTGGCCAAATGTTAAAGTTGATTTTATGCTAAAATATTCAACCTTTCATTTACTCTTAATTTTGCCAATTCAGCATTCATTTTCTCAGAACGTAAGGATAACGGTGGAAGTGAAATCAGCCAATAACCAATATCATGTAATTCCATTAAAAGAAAAAGGCGTAGTAATTTTTTACGAAAACAATGCTAAAAGCCAGGGAGCTCGCACAGAAAGATGGACTTTCACCAAATACGACACCACTTTTACTGAGGAATGGACTACAGAATATCCTCTAATTAATAATCTAACTTTCGTAAATAAATTTTCAGATGATTTTTTTGTTTACATTCTCTTTACCAAAGACAGAGAATTTCAAATTGTAAAACTCGACCAAGAAACGGGAGAAATTTTTATTAATAAAGGAAGACTACCCAAAGAGCGAGTAGAGCTAAATCAATTTGCAGTAATGGACGACAACGCATTTATGGGAGGCACTATTTCGCCACCAGATGCCACCGTTTTTTATCGCTCCTGCATTGGTTTTGCCTGTTTTCCACTTTTGTTTATCCCCAATTTTTTACCTGAAAAAACAGCCTATGTAGGCCATGCTTCATTGCAGACCAAGCTCAATAAACAAGTTCTATTAGAATTAAAAGGTAAATCAGAGGTGGTAAATTTCAGTCCCGACACTATAAATGGTCGCTTGCATGCGATGATAAAAAACCAGTCGTCTCATAAATCAGATTTATTTATACAAGAATTGAAATACAGTGGGGCAAAAGCAGTGGCAACGCCTATCAAAACATTTACAGATCAAAACCAACTGATAGATGGAAAAATTAATTGTGTAAATGCCGATATTAAAATTATAACAGGTTCATACGCCAGCAAGGGCTTTAGCGGAGCTCAGGGCTTGTATTTAGCTCAAATCAAAAAAGGAAAACAAGAATTTATACGCTATCAAAGCTTTACTAATTTTAAAAATTTCTTCGACTATTTACCACAAAAAGAGCAATTGAAATTGCAGAAAAAAATTGAGAAGCGAAAAGACAAAGGCAAAGATTTGGAATTGAGTTTTCAAATGCTAGTTCATGAACCTATTGTGTCAGACAGCAATGAATATATAGTAGTTACCGAGGCCTATTCCCCACAATACCATACCGAATTCCGCACTTCTTGGTATTACGGAAGGCCAATTGAGACTGCTGTAGATGTATTTGACGGTTGGCGCTACTCACACGCTATCATAGCCGGTCTTGATAAAAAAGGTGAATTGTTGTGGGATAATTCGATTGTAATACAAGACATACTCACTTTTAACCTCAATGAAAAAGTACACATATTGCATAATAAAGGGCAATATATAGCCGCTTACAGCCAGCATGGGCAGATACAATATAAATTCCTAAACCGAGATACCACAAAAACCGAAAAAATAAGAACACTTGTAGAAATTGATAATGATTTTGAAAAAGTGAAAGAACAGTACAATAGTGATGTCACTTACTGGTATGGAAATTATTTTATTGCGTTTGGTACTCAAAAAGTGAAAAATTTAGAATCGGATTATACAAAAGCCTCAGGCACAGTTATTTACTTCAACAAAATTGAGCTAAAACCAAAAGATCAAAATTAACAAATCTTTAATTAATCGTATTTTGAGGTGTTTATATCTAATATTGTTTTTCTATTTGAGTTAAATTTTTAATTTTGTACATCGTATGCTATGAGCCTGTAATTTTACATCAACAATATGAACATGAAGTATATAAAATATTTACTTATAATATCACTTGCAGTTTTCAGTTTTACAAGTGCTTTTTCACAAGGCAGAAAGCTGTATCCAGGGCAAACCCGAACCAGAGCCAATTCTAATATTCCTATTTCAAGAAAAATAGCCTACCCTTGGACTTGGACTGTAGGTGTAGGCACCATGTCGTATTTTGGACAACTTTGCCAAACGGGCGATTGCTTTATCGGGCCATTCAAAGACATCAATAATTATCAATTCAATTTGGGTTTAAAATACAGATTTACAAACCGTGTAAGTGTCGGAGCGCAATTTAGGTATGGAAGAATAAGTGCGGCAGATGCCGATTCGCCAGAAGGTACTGGAAGACCTGCAAGAGATATTTCTTTTAGAACCGATATTGTAGAGTTTGGAATATTAGCTCATTTCGACTTAATTCCTTCCATAAGCAGGTTTATGGGCGACAAATCTGACCAATACAACAGAAGAAATTTCTTTGTACCTTATATAATTGCAGGAGCTGGAATTTTGAGTTTTACACCTAGTATACTCAATACCATTACTAATCAATATCAATCTGTAGCTGGCATTGAAACTTTTGAAGGCAAAAATTATGGCACATTAGTCCCTTACATAAACGGAGGCATAGGAACTAGAATAAAAATTAGTGAGTTTTTTGATATTGGTGCGGATATCACTTACACAGTCGCCTTTACGCAATATTTAGATGATTTGGGTGCAAAGCAAGCCTATACCACAGGTAACGAAACACAAGGTGTACCAGGCACTAGGGAAACAAAATATATTCTCTCTGATCCCGGTTTTACTAGTGGTAAAAAAGCTGCACCAAGCCAAAGTGGGTTAAGTGATCAAGGCTCAGGCAGAAGTGGAAATGCAGTTTTCTTCGATGGATATGGTATTTTCAACATCCATTTAGACTATACCATGGCAAACCCCGTTAGCTTCACCGCTCAAAAAACACATAGGCATTTTGAAAGTGGTAAGGGAACTAGGCATCACCAATTTCAACGGAAGTAGTTTTACTTTTTAAGAAACTGCATTACTTTTCTTAAAGGTTTGAGCAAAGGCAAATAAAAAGGCATGGATAAATTATTTATAGTCCATGCCTTTTTGTCTTCTTGGTTGGCAAGTAATCTATTTTTAATGCTTTTATTGCTCACCCCACCTACAGCCATTTTTACTGTTACTTCAGGCAAATAAGAAGCTGATATTTTATGTTTCAATAAAAACCTGAGCATAATTTCATAATCGGCTGCCAGCTTAAGTTCGGTATTGAAATTACCAAACTTAGCATATAATTCACGTTTCACATAAAAAGTAGGGTGTGGTGGCATCCAGCCCCAATACCAATTGTTGATTTTATAACTGCCTGAATTCCAATGGCGTATTACTTTAGTGCTATTTACATATTGCAAATCGGCATATAAAGAATCATTCTGATCTTCTTTAAATTTTTCAGCAATATGGATGAGCACATTTTCGTGGGCAAATACATCATCTGCATTGAGTATACCTACCATTTCACCTGTAGCCAATGCAATTCCTTTATTCATAGCATCGTAAATGCCTTTGTCGGGTTCAGATACTAATTTTGAAATATGAGATTTGTATTTTTCAATAATAGATACAGTAGAATCGGCAGAAAACCCATCAATTATAATGTATTCTATATCACTGTACGATTGGTCGAGTACCGATAGCAAGCATCTCTCAATAGTGTTTTCAGCATTGTAGCAAACGGTGATAATTGATATTTTCATAAAAGCCTACTTTGTCAATTTTTGCGTTTAATGTCATTAGCTTAAGCACTTTTTACATAACTCATCCCTTACCCTTTGATTTCTGCTGCAATTTCGCAGAATTGCTGAGAAGTGATTGAGGTTTTAAGTTAATGACAATGTTTTTGAATATAATATTCAAGCTTTGTCGCAAATGATTCTACAATTTATATGGAGATTTGAAATCAGCTCTTTTACCTTCATTTTCCAGTTGCATTTGCTTTTGCATTGCCAAATTTACTTTGCCAAATTGGATATTGAATACTTGTTGAAATGTGTTTTTGAGTTTCAAGAGTGCCATCACTTCATTATTTTCTTCTGAGTATGGAATTTCTAATATTTCAGCCACTTTTCTGCCCAGTAAATGGCTCATAATAGGAAAGAGAAATTTATCAGCGGGTTTATCAGGAAAAAAATCTTTTGCAGTGTTTATTAGAGCGGCAGTGAGTTCTATTCCAGCTTTTGATTTTATGAAGTGTCTAGTTCTTATTTTTTCTTCCAGAAAAGCAGTTTGTTTTACGGTATCGAATAGTAAATCCTCATCTATTCCCATCATAAAGCCTATAATATTCCAGCGATGAATATAAGCATTTTCTTCATCTGCAGAAAAAGAGATATTTTGCCTTTGCAAACCTCTCAGTATCATCAATGAAAAAGCCAAATTTGTGCCTGCCATAGCTTCTTGATTGATGGCAAGCCCATTTTCATTATTCCAGAGTGCATTTTTCTGCAAATGATAGCGAACAATTGCGTGCATCAATCGCACTTTTTGTATGCTGCGAATGCCACAGCCCGAATGCTCAAAGGCATCTTCAGCCATTACATCAAATATAAATTGCCCAGTTTCAGAAAGTCTCTTGCGGGTATCGTTGCCTATACGTTGCGAAAGTAAAAGTACCTCGGCATCTGCCCCGGCTGCATAGCAATACGGAAGGGAAAGCATCATCAGGCACAGCATGATGGGTTGTGTATTTTGGCAAAAAAATTTTGAGCTGATTTTGATTTTCCTTTTCGAATGCCAGGCAGGCAGTTTGGCTGTTGAATCGAAATAGTCCCGCAAAAAATCGGGTAGATTTTCGGGATTGGGGTTGCTGTTTTTCGATACCGAGGCCATTACAGAAAGAATTTCTCTTGCATTTGGTTGGTTAAATATTTGGGCTACTATGCCATCGGCCAAGACATCGGCTCGCATTCGCTTTTGGTTTAAAAAAGTGTTGGTTATTTCAATAGGGCGATTTTTTAGGTGTTTCATAAACAATGTAGAAGCATCTGAAAATACTGTCTGATGACTTGGCTTTTAGGTAAAATAGTCGACACTCCTATTCAGATCAGTTTCTTATTCATACAAATCGAACCAGTACGCAATTGTTTTGTAAAACTCGCCAATAACATGCAAAACCCTTGCAGATTTTCTTCACCCCGCAAGCAGATGCTTTAATTTTATTGTTTTTTGGTCAAGTAGGCTAATCAAAGAAAGGTAAATCATAGATTTGCACTTTAATTAATACCTCAATATGAATAATTTTATAAAAGCATGTTACCTTCTACCCATTACCATTTCCCTTTCATTTGCTGAGGTAATCACCTACATTCCTGCTGCTGAAGTAAAGGCGTCTGAATGGTTTCAAGTTAGTGTCGAAAACAAATCAGTTTTTGTGTACGATCACCCATTGGCTCCATTTACAATATTTGATTTTAAGGGGGAACTCACTTTGAATATCAAAAGCAAAAAAGATATCCGTTGGGTCGATATCAGACCCAAATCTTTGGGATTGGTATATTCTTACACAGGGACTAACATTACCATAAAAATCAAAAGGCCATGCCAGTTCTCAGTAGAGATTAATCAAATGCCATATCAAGAGCCTTTGCTGGTATTTGCCAACCCGATTGAGAAATCAAAACCTAATCCTAAGGATACAAATGTGATTTTCTATGAAACAGGTAAGGTGCATAAAATTGGCAAAATAGAAGTGAAGAGCAACAAAACGTTATATATTGAAGGAGGTGCCGTAGTGGAAGGATTTATATTGGCTGAAAATGCCAAAAACATCAAAATAATGGGTAGCGGGATATTAGATGGCGTGAATAATCGAGGCTACCAGAAGGATAAAAGATGGTATAGGTTTGTAGACCTAATTGATTGCAACAACGTAACGCTGTCAGGAATTACCCTAATTAGAGCCACCACTTGGGAGGTTGTGCCCACACATTGCAATCAAATGCTGATTGACAACATACATATATTGAGTGAGAATGGAGGCGATGATGGTATTGATATTGTGCGCACCAAAAACCTTGTAATTCAAAACTCCTTCATCAGAACCAAAGACGATAATATAGCGGTGAAATGTATCCGCAAATACCCTGATACCGAAACCTGTGAAAACATATTGGTGCGAAATTGTGTGCTTTGGAACACGGTTTGGGGCAATGCGATTGAGATTGGATTTGAGCTTGCTGCCACTGAAGTCAAAAACATTCGATTTCAAGATTGTGATATAATTCATTGCGAAGCAGGTGCTGCAATTTCAATACATAATACCGATTATACACTTATCAAAGATTTGGTTTTTGAAGATATTAGGATAGAAGAAACTACACAAAAGCTTTTTGATTTATCCATTTTTTTAAGTCGATACAGCAAAGACAACCCTTTCAGCAATGAAGAAACTACGGCACGTTATTGGCATGGGGTATGGGACAATGCGATACTCTTGACTGATGAAGAAAAAGTTAAATTCAGTGCACAACGTGGATCAATAGAAAACATTTTGTTCAAGAACATTTCTGTAATTGATGGCCCACCCAATGCCTTTTCTGTAATTGCTGGTTACGACAAACAACACATGATCAAAAACATTACTTTTGAAAACGTCACCATCTATGGCAAGAAAATGACCAACCTAGTGGATGGTAAATTTGCAGTGGAGTACGCAGAGAATATTGTATTTAAGTAGGTTTCTCTAGTTGTAGTGTGTTTTACACAGGCAAATCTTAAGATATATAATGCGACTCCAACTTTTGTTTTTATCGAAGCATAGATAAAAATTAAACAGTCGGATGGAGCAGCCTCTTCACGAAAATACCTTCCAATTTTTCAACACTTGGAAGGTGTTGCAGCAAATGAAAGTACGTCCCTAATTACGTACCTTACTCTATTATTATTTTTTTGCTTATGCCCCCTGCCGTTAGCACATACAATCCTTTCGGCAAATGGGTTTTGATTTCGTTGATTCCTTCTTTCAATTTATCTTCCAGCACTACTTGCCTTTCTAGTGAGGCTATCGTAAATTCAAAACCTTGCGATGACCATAATAGTAAATGTACCATTAGATAGGTTGGGGTAGATGCTTAGGATAGCAGTTGCTGCATTGTATGCAATATTGGTGGCATTACCTGTTAGGGTTGACACCATGAAACTTACCTCAATTGGGGTGGCTGATTCATAGTTGGCATCGCCATTTTGAAATGCGGTTACAGATACTAAGCCTTCAGCACCAGTGAGTGTAAGGCTGCTGCCGGCTATATTGCCAACACCAATTAACGAATAAGAAACTGGCAGGTCAGAACTAGATAAGGCTGTTATTATCTGAGGCAAAGATAGAAACGGATTTTTAACACGCAACAGTAAAAATAGTTGCTCTCGCAAAAAAATGGGATAAATCAGACATAAGTAAAATATGACCTGTAGCGAAGAATGAAAAGGCAATGATCAATTAGAAAAGACAAAAGACTTTTAATTATATCGACAAATGCCAATTTTCAAATACGGGTGAAATTAAGGAACGAACCCATAGTACCTAGCTGGAAGTGGTGAATTTGGGCGGCCGATGGTTGGTAACCATACCCCTGTGATATTCAAAACCAACAGACAAAAATCATAATATTTTGGTGTGCAAAGTGGACAGAAATCTACAATTTTTTGATTTTCTTCTCTATCACCCAAGTATCACCAAGCAAAGACTTGTCAAATTTAATGTGGTATTTATTTTCTCCTACCTCGATAACGGTGGCTGGTTCAGGAATCATGCCATACTCAACTTCAACTTTGTCTCCAACTTTAAATTTTTTTGCTGCAGGTGCTGCAGGAGGTTCAGATTTAGGTACTGCAGGTTCACCAAATTTTATTCTATCTGTACCCACCCATTCATCCCAATTGTTGCCCCAATCTTCGTAGGTCACAAAGTACAGTTCATCATTGGCATTTACTTTTAAAATTTTTCCATTGTACCACTCACCGCTGTACTCTATCAGAACTTTATCATTT
>Ga0163149_10007151_pt1 | contig 11305 bp, 5 predicted proteins | sample OliLakLV19MP5G1_FD_148604 | JGI IMG/M metagenome (GOLD analysis project Ga0163149, IMG submission 148604) | Freshwater microbial mat bacterial communities from Lake Vanda, McMurdo Dry Valleys, Antarctica - Oligotrophic Lake LV.19.MP5.G1 | ecosystem: Environmental > Aquatic > Freshwater > Lake >...
GTCTACAGCGATCGGGCCAAAGTGCTTCAGCAGGGACAGGGCAACAGCCAGGCGGACGGTGATATTTCGTCGATTCAACAAAAAATCGAGTCTGGTGAGATTGCGCGGATCGATGGACTCACCAGCGGCCAACAAGCCGAGGTCGTGATCAGTGGCTACACGAGCGGTATGCCCGAAGCGGTCGTTGCCGGCTACCGCGGCCGGGCCAAGTTCGCCATCGCTTCTGCGTTCTCCGGCGTGGACAGTCGCGTCATCAAAGAGGCACGAGATCAGTCGCTTATGGACGCGGGGAGCTTGGCCGAGTCGGCAACGACACCCGAAGAACTCGCGCTCGCCGTCGATGCCGCCAAGGGCATTCCCGGCGTGAGCGAGATTGACGCGTCGCGGGCGACTTTGTTGTCGGCGCTGGAGCACAAAGCCAGGACCGGCGACCGCAAGGGCTTTGAGATGGTGAAGGCTGCCATTCCCGCCAGCTTGTTCACGGTCCAGAAGGCGCGGGCGGACGAGATTCTTCAACGCGAGCTGTCACAGCGGCAGAACGAAGCGGACAACGCGGCAACCGACACCATCGGCGGGATGCTCTTTGACCTGGAGCGCGGCAAAGGTGGATCGTTCGAGCAGATCACGGACAAGCTCGACGAGCTCGCGCCGGCGATTAGTGGGGCCAAACAGAACCAGCTCCTCAAGCAAATCAACGCCGAACAGGGTCGGTATGTCAAAGCAACCCAGGATGCGTCCATTGAACGCCAGTCGGCCGAGGCGCGTGCCGGGCTTCACATCTACCTCGACGAACTCGAACAAAATGGCTTGCTTCTCACAACCGAACCAGTGAAGATCGTTCGCGGCCCCGATGGCACCGTTCGAGTGAATGACCCAACATTTGAAGGCGGGACCACCCTCCTGAGCGTGAGCCGCGAAGACGCGATCCAAATGCAGACCGAACGGGCGTTCAAGACCATCGAGAAGAACGCTGACGGCGACCCATCGCTCGCGATCCGAATGCAAGCGCAGTGGGCTTCGCGCCAAGGCGTGTCTCCGCCAAAATGGAACCAGATGCTTACGGCGGGCATGAGCGCGGCGACAATGGTGAACGCCGTCACCGGCGCTGGCCGGACCGGCGGTTCAGAACAGTCGTCAAAGAGCTTTGAAGTTGCACCGACCACGGCGGCAGGTATCGAGCTCTACCGCACCGTCAAGGCTGTGGCCCCCACCAACACGCTTCACCAGATCGTGAAGGACGAGCGGACCCGCGACTTCTACGAAGCAGTTCTCATGGCCGAGTCTGTCCCTCAGGTGGGCAGTCCGACCACCGCACTCACTCCAGAGGAGGCCCAAGCACGCCAGTCTCAGGCTGTGCTCACCGCCTCACTGGTCTTGGACGGCCGGTCAGGAGTGTCCATTGACGCAAAGGCGGTGCAAGAGACAGTGGCTCGCGAGCTCTCTACCGGCAACTGGTGGGCGGCGTACTACAACGGCGAGGAACCGGCCAATGGCGGAGAGATTGCAAGCGAAGTCGGTCGCTACATGACGTTCTATTCACGGCTCGGAAAGGACGCCGATTCAGCTCTGAAACTGGCCAAAGAGAAGGTGTTCAGTGAGCGCGTCATGATGCCCGGCGGCTGGAGCGTGTCACTTGCTGGCGTGCCGGTGCCTGAAGGAGTAAAAAAAGACCTTCCCCCGCTTGCCGCGTCAATCATTCGAGCCTGGTTTAAGAGCGAAGGCGAGGCTGGGGGGTACGAGGAGGATCGGCTCACGTTCGTCCCTGAGCCCGGCACCGGATGGTGGGCCATCCGCGACTCGAACGGATTCCCTGTCGTCTCCAAGGCCGCCCCCGGAGTGGTATTCGCCCCTCACCAACTCACGGCGCTCCACAACACTTGGCAGAAGCAGAAGCTTCTCGACGCTGACAAGGCCAGCCGCGCCGCGAAGGCCGCGGAACAGAAAGCCCTTCAAGAGTTCGGCGAGCGGGCGAGACAGTTCGACAACCGCACGAAACAGTAAAAACGCCATTCTGAGCGAAATATACGGATGGCGCACCAGTGCGCTAACCGTGAGACCCAATTTCAAAATCGAGATTCCATGCCCGAAACTTTGCTTCCGCCGACCGCTCCGTCGCTCCGCGACATCAGTTTCGGGGCGATCGTTCCCGACACCCAGAAAGCGGCCGAGGAATCACGAGCGGCACTGGTCCGAATGAGCGCCGCCAAGAACATCGACTATCTTGACATGGCCGGGGCGGCATTCGACGACACCATCCCCAACAAGTTCATGCGGGCGCTCGACCGGGCTGGCATCCCAGAGACGCCGGGCTTCGCGCTGGATGACCAGCTGCTTGAGAGTCTCACCGAGGGTGTTGATCCAAGGCTTTGGATGGGCTTCGTGGGGGCGCGGTCGCTCGATCACGCCATGGCCCTTCGCGCCGAATATGTCCAGCGCACAAAGAACCAAGAGACACTCGCGCTCGCGGGCTACAGCGGCATGGCGGCGAGCATTGTTGCGGGCGTGACCGACCCCGCCTACATCCTGCTTGGAGCCGCCACCGCAGGCGTAGGCCCACTGTTGGGCGTCACCGGCCGCGTCAGCCAGCTTGTGGGTTCTGGCGTGCTCAATGGCGTGGCGTTCGGCAGTGTGGCAGCCACCAGCCGTGCCGGCATGCTTGTGCGGGCTGCCGCGCTCAATGCCGCGGGGGCCGGCGGTGTGGAGCTGGCGGCGTCACAGGTTGACCCTGCCATCACTGGCGGCGACATCGCCCGCGCGGTGCTGTCGGGCGTTGGCATGAGCATCGGCGGCGATCTCACAGCCGCGAGCGGACGGCTTGGCCGGGCGGCCGGTGTGGGCTCGGGAGCGGTTGTGGGTCAGCTTCTCGGCGAGATAGGCGGTGCGATCGGCGGAGAGAACCGATCGGCTCGCCAGATTCTCGAAGGAGCCGCCACGCAACTTCTCCTGAGCGGCGGGCTCGCGGCCCTTCACTCAGGCGAGGCGGTGGGTATGCGAAAGGTCGCAGAAAAGATTCACAAGGACGTGATGTTCGATATGGTGAAGGAACAAGCCCGCGCAAAGGGCGTGCCCATCACTGAAGTGCTCGGGCCCAAGGGGCCGGAATACTTCAAAGAGCAGATGAGTGCAGACGCGACGGCCGCGGCCCGTGTCGTGGACGCTCACGTTCACAGCCCCGAACTTCGCGCCGAGCTGGATTCGCTCGTGGGGCTGACCGAGCTAAAGAGCAATATGGTCGATGGCCGATACGGGCCTTTGGATCACAATGACTTGGCCGAGTTCAACCGCTTGATGAAAACGCCCCAGTGGCAGCCGGGCGACATTCCCGATCTCGCGATTGATCCGGGCAAAGTGGTCGCCATTGCTATGACTGAGCGGGACGTGATGTTTGAGGTGGCGACGCAGAACAAGGGACGGATAAAGGCTTCGTTGGACGAGATTGAGATGCCGTCCAATGCGTTCTTCCGGGCGAGCGCCGAGCAGCTCAGCTCGCTCGCTCCCAGTGGTGTTCGTGTCATCAACAAGAACTTCGGAGCACGGCTGGCCCCAGACGGAGCCATTGAGGTTGGCAACCTCTTCGCAAAGGCACGCAGTGGCGAGCGGCGGGCCATGATCGAGCAAGAACTGATTCGGCCGGCGGCTGCGATGGCCATTGTCAACGAGATTGACCGGGCGAAAGCCCCCGGCGAACGGCCGGTCGCTTGGGAATCTCTCATCGAGGCCAAGTTTGGAATCTCGCCAGCGGACGCCAAGGTTGTTGTGGACGATCTTCGCGCCCAGACCGGCGCGGCGGAATCGAGGCTCAGCAGGGTCGGTCGATGGGCTGACGCCAAGATTGCCAAAGTGGAGACAGACCTGTCTACCAACGTGCTTCCGCGCGGCCGCGGCGCAGGCGGCACGATCATCTTCGACGAAATCGCGGGCCGTGTCCAGATTGCGGTGCTCAAAGCCATCAAGGCGGGTGCCGAGACGATCGAGAAGATTCAGCAGGTGATCGACGATCTTCTCCGGCCGCACATGGCCGACCTGAAACCCGAAGAGATTCGCACGCTCCACCAGATGGGGCCACAGATGCTCACCGAACAAGAAGCCTACCTCGCCGAGCTGGCCAAGGCGACCGAGGCCGGCGAAGCGCCAAGCCCATCAGCCGCCGGGAAGCGCGAGCCCAACCCGGTTCCGCCCCGCCAGTTTGGCGATCTCGACACCCGCAACGTCGCGAACGTACCAATGAGCGAGTTTGGAACGGCCATGTTCGAGAAGGGCGCTCTTCGCATCAGCCCGCGATTCGACATGGCTGGGCACGTCGGACAGAGCCCGGTGGGGGCGGTGCGTGACGCTGGAGCCAAGATCCTTCCCGATCCGCTCCCGCGCGGCGACCAGCCGCGCTACACCGATTCGTATTCGTGGGCTGATTCGACCTACGGCGGCATCATGGGCTCTTTCAACGGCCAGATCGATTCGATCTATGCCAACTACCTTCGCTCTTCAAAGTCCAACAAAACCAAGGCTCTCCGCCGCGACGCGTTCTCTGAGCAGGTCGGGTCGGCCGTGCGACGGCCCGCCGGCAAGTTCACGAACGACCCCGATATCAACCGCGCCGCCGATCTCATCCGCCAAAATTTCGCCAACCTGCATGGTCTCGCGGCACGGCACCAGGTCAAGGGGCTTGACCGGTTCGATGCCCGAGATACTTACCTCACGCGAGTAGGCTCGCGCACAAAGATCGATTTCGCCCTTCAAAACTTCGGAGCGAAGGACGTGGAACGAGTTGTGGCCGATGCCATCCTCAAAGGCTCCGAAGGCATCGACATCGCGGTTGTCAACAAAATGGCCAGGGCGTGGGTCCGCAACGTGGGCACGCGGACCACGGCGATGGAAGATATCTTCCGCATGGCTGGTGGCTCTTCGACGGTGGCTCAGATCAAAGAGCGGATGATGGAGGCACTCCCGGAGCTCTCTGTCACTGAGGCCGAAGTTTTGGCCAAGTCACTCGTCGTGAACCAAGACGAAGCCCGGACCATCAAGTTTGCAAAGAGACGGATGTCGATGGACGAAACGTACACCGACGAGGATCTTGGGCTTGGCATCGAAGACTTGCTCGAGAACAACGCCGAGACGATCCTCGACCGCTACGCGCGTCGCATGGTTGGCGAGGCCGCACTTGGCGATGTCTACCGCACCAGTCCCGACACGGCCGATGGTCGCAAGCCTGAGAGCATCGTCGAGCTTCGTCGCGTGCTTGAGGCTAAAGCGGCCGAGCAGGGGTTGGCCCGTGACAACCCGCAGCTCCGCTCCGATCTCGACAAGATTGAGATCGGGATGCGACTGACGGCGGGCATCCCGCTTCAGGAGAACACGGCCACGGTCCGCGCCCTCCGCTCAATTCGCCAGCTCAATGTGATCCGACTACTCAGCTCTGTGCAGACTGGCATCCAGAACTTCGCTGAGATCAGCGGCGCGATCGCCGAAGATTTCGGCGTTTCCGCGTTTCAACAATTTCCCGCATTGCTCGAAACCTTCAAGCGTGCCAAGGACGGCCAACTCTCCAACGAGACGATTCGTGAACTGGCCATACTCACCGGAGCCGGCGAGGAGATGAGTGTTCGCCGCATTCGTTCGGGCTACACCGACGAAGGCCATCGGACCACAAAGGTCGAAGAGCTGATTTCCAAGGGCGGCCGTCTCGCGGGGATGGTCTCTGGCATCACGCCAGGCCAGACCATGCTGGAGCGGTTCGTTGGCGTCATGGTGATGCAGCGGTGGATGAACATTGCCAAGGGCGGCAAGCGGCCCGGGAAAGCCCGGCTTGCCGCGATGGGCATCAACCCCGAAAGCGACATGGTCGATCGCATCTCAGCCGAGATGGTCAAGCACTCCAAGACCGAAACCGGAGGATTCGGCGAGCGACTTATTCGCTCCAATCTCGAGAAGTGGGACGCGGACGCTGCGGCGGCCTTCCGCAACGCCGTTCAGAACGAAACCTTCCGGCTGGTGCTGCGGAACAATCCGGCCAGCTATGCAAAGTGGATGACCAACGAGACCGGCAAGGTTGTTGCTCAGCTCCGGACGTTCAGCTTCCAATCCTGGACCGCCAAGACGCTTTACGCCGTGAAAGTTCGGGACGCGGCGACAGCATCGTCGCTCGTGCTCTCCAGTGTCGGCGCGGCGGCGGCGTATGTGCTGCGCACTGGTATCGATTCGATCGATAAGCCCGCGTCAGAGCGTGACAAGTTCCTTCGTCAACGGCTCAGTATCGAGGCCATCGCCAAGGCTGGATTCTCACGAGCGGCCTACTCCTCGCTCCTGCCAATGGCCGTGGACACGGTCGCGCCGGTCTTCGGCTATGACGAGCCGTTCTCATACGCACGGACTTCAAACATCGGCAACAACGTCCCCACGCTGGACTGGCTCCAGAACGCATGGCGAGCGAAGAGCGCTGTGTTTGGCCCCATGCAGTCTGACTATGACTTTAGTCAGGAAGACGTGAAGGCTCTTCGTGCAGCGCTCTTCATCCCGCGCGTGCTGGGCGTGAACGGCGCTCTCAACCGATTCCAGCAATCACTGCCGAAGACCAGCAAGAAACTCTTCCGGAGCAATCCATGAGCCTCGTTCAAGTTCTCCGGCTCAGCCGATCGTTCACCGACGATGGCCAGCGCCAGAACGCGACCGCGCTCGAGCTGTGGATTGCGGCCGCCGCCCCGATGATCAATGCCGGGGGATCTGGCATCTCGGCCATCGTCGGCGTGCAGGGCGACGTGCTGTACTTTGACGGCACGGCATGGGTGGCGCTCGCCGCGGGCACGGCTGGATACGTCCTGTCCACGGGCGGGCCGGCCGCAAATCCTTCATGGGTGGCAGCAGCGGCTGGCTCGGGCGGCACGTTCTGGCAGGCCGAAATCGACTTCGGATCGGCGGTTAATGATTACGTCGAAGCGACCGTTGTGGCCAAGACCGGCGCGACCACTTCCATGCAGTTCAGCGTGACCGGGTTCGGAGCCACCGTCGATCACGACATCGAAGACGGCTTGCTTGAAGGGCTGGTGTTCGATGTGTCGTGTGTCGTCAATGGCGAGTTCTTCATTCGAGCCTACGCTCCGGACGGCACGTTTGGCAGGTTCAAACTCAATGTTCGCGGCGAAACGGCAGTATTTACCCCGTAAGGATATTTCTAATGAGCATTCAACTTCGCGACGGGACAACCACCAACCTTGCCAATATCGACACCCTTGGCTCACAGCGGGTCAGGCCCTTCCACCCCGTTCTCAATGGCTCATACCGAGTGGGCGTTTCGAGCGGCCTCATCACCGGCATAGCCGCCGGCACGGCCAGCGCCGGTCACCTCTTTGCGTTTCGCTGGGGACACGCCAGCAAGTTGGCGATCATCAGTTATTTCCGGGCTCGATGGCTGACAGTTGCGGGGTTCACTGCCGCCCAGGAAATTGGCATGGACCTGTTTCAGACCCGCGTGTATTCGGCCAGCCACACCGTTGGATCAGCCATCACGCCCGGCTCAAGCATGCGGAAACGCAACACCCACGGCAACTCGGACGTGACTGACGCTCGCATCAGTGCGACCGTCCAGCTCGGCAACGGCACCCACACCATTGATACCTCCGCGATTGCTCAGGGCGGATTCAGTGAGCTTGCCGCTGGTGCCACAGTGCCCAAGGGGTTCTTTGATCTTCGGTTTGCGGCCAACGATCCGGCCTGGTCACATCCCATTGTGCTTGGCACCAACGAGGGGTTGATTCTGCGAAACAGCGTGTTGATGGGCGCAGGCGGCACGGCGCGGGTGTCCGTTGAGATGGAATGGCACGAAGTTGATGCGTATTGAACGATTCCCGAAAGGACTCTCCCAGTGGCAAAGAAAAATCCCGACGTCGCCGGCCGCATGAGCGAGTTGCTCGACAAGGCCATGATCGGCTGGCTCGAAAATGGAACTCCCCTCCTCGACCAAGAGGGACAAGCAGTGCTCGACGGCGAGGGCAACCCGGTCATGCGGGCCCTCACCCCGGCCGAGGCCGACAAGATCATGAAGCGGATTGCCCAGATTGGCAAGGTGGGCACCGCCGGCGTCGGACCCATGAGCACCGCGGCAGAGCTGGAGGCCATGGCCGACGAGAAGATTCGCAGTGGCGAGATTCGATTCGACGGCAAGACTCGCGCCATCCCGGCGCTTGACGTTGAAGGTGATGACGAGGCGATGCGGGCGTGAGCAAGTTTGGCAAAGATTACATCGAGCGACTCAAGCGGGAGCCCGTCTTCTTCGTCGAGGAGCTTTGGAAAGACCGCAAGCTCGATCGAGTCGCGCCCCTGGGCGATGTCGAGAAGGACATGATCCAGTGGCTCTTTCTGGGCGCTCCGCCTCAGCGGGGAGCGCTCGGCTGGCGCGGCATCGGCAAGACCCACTTTGGTGTTGCGGCCGACACCTGCTACACGCTCCTCAATGACCCCGAGGAAAAAGTCCTGATCGTGTCGAAGTCGGCCGGTGCCGGCAAGGCCACGGTGGGCCTGACACGCGACTGGATTCGATCCGTCTGGTTCCTCCAGCACTTGGACCCCAGCCGCCGGACGTTCGGCACCGACACAGTGACCGAGTATGAGGTCTACGGCGCTCGGGACTCCCGGTCGCCAAGCGTTTCAAGTGTCGGCATCGAAGGCCAGCTTCCCAACAAGCGGGCATCGAAGATTCTCGCCGACGACATCGAGACCAAGGACAACACCCGAACCCTCACCTCGCGAAACGATCTCTCGAACGTCATCACAGAGTTCAGGGCCATTTGCTCCTACGGCAAGAAGCAGATCGTTTACACGGGCACCTTCCACAACGAAGACAGCCAATACCTCCGGCTCAGCAAGAAGGGCTATGTGTTCCGGAGTTGGCCCAAGCTCTACCCCGGGCCCGACGAGAAGATGCTCGGCCTCGCGCCCATGCTCCGGGATCGGCTCGACAAAGGACTCGCCAAGCCCGGCGACATCACCTGCCCGCACCGGGTGACGGCTGACGATATCGCCAAGGACAAGGCCGAGGGGCGGACCTACTGGGGCATGCAGTGCATGCTCCTCACTGACCTGGGCGATGCCATGCGGTACCCGCTGCGGCTCGCAGACCTGATTGTCTTCCCGGTCAACCAGCTTGTGGCACCGGCAAACCTTGGGTGGGGCACCAGCCACGGCGGAATCTCAACTGCCGTCCACGAATCCGACGTGCCCTCCTACGGACTCGGCGATGACCGCTGCTACCGGCCGATCTACATCGACCAAACGTGGTCCCCATACTCCCGTCGCGTCATGTGGGTTGACCCCGCCGGCGGCGGCACAGACCGCACGGGCTATGGAATCTGCCTGCACCTCAATGGTTTCAACCACATCCCCGGAGGCCCGCCCGACCTCCTCGGCGTCGGTGGGTTCCTCGGCGGAGCCACCCCGGCCAATCTCGCACAGCTCGCACGGCTCGCCAAACACCACCGAGTCACCGAGATTTACGTCGAAGGCAACCTGTCCGGCGCTCGGCTTGTCGTTGACAACGCCTACATGCAGCTCCTCCAGATCGCCCTTGACCGCGTCCACACCCCCGACTGGGGCTGCCAAGTCTCGGGCAGGTGGTCAACTGGCCAGAAGGAAATCCGAATCCTCGAAACACTGGAGCCCATCACGGCCAGTCATCGGCTCGTGGTGGACCCCGCCGTGGCCCGCGGCGACGAGTTCCAGCGCCAACTCACACGCCTCACCCGCGAACGCAACTGTCTTGGGCAGGACGGCGAGATCGAATCCCTCGCCGGCGCGGTCAGCATCTGCAACTCCGGCATGTCCACCGACCCGGACAAGGCCGCCGAAGACCAACGCATGGCCAAGCTTCGACAGCTCTCGTACCAGTACGCCAAGGGTGGCGGGATCGAGCACCGCTTTATTGACCACTTCGCCGCCAACGCGACGCGGGCTGGAACCTGACAGCCAAAGGCCAACGCCGGGCCATAGTGACAAGATGCGGCCCGTTGACGTGGTGGGTGCGGCTACCCCCGCCATGACGTATCGCAAGCCCGTAAGGGCCATCCACGGGCCAGCAAAACTTTCAAGGGTATTCCATATTAGGTACTTGTATGGCAAGGGTAAATCCAATGATACAACTGGATTACAACTGGACTACAACTGGCTGTACCACTAGATTACAATGACACTCTAACAGGAGAATCGAGTGATGGAAAGAAAAGAACAGAATAGTACGGTACAGTACAGTACGGTACAGTACAGTACCTTAACATAGTATTGTCCCCACAAAACCCTAACAAAGTTTAGTATCCTGACAATGCACTAACACGGCACGGGACGGGACGGCACGGCACGGGACGGGAAACGCCATTCTGGGTGAAATATGCGGATGGCGCACTGGTGCGCTAACCGTCCAGACGCGGAATCGACCCATGGAAATTTTGGCTGGGACTGGCGCGAGAGTCTTGATTGATGACGAGCCCGCGAAAACCCCCCCTGGCCCCCTTCGCTCGCTCGCGGTCATTGCGGATTGTGCCCGTATTGGCTCAGAATCGCAACATTCGACCCCGCATCGGATTATTAGTCCGATGGTAAGTGCTTGACAATCAAGTGTTTACGTACACTTTGGAGCCAGTTTTGGAGCAAAGCCCGTTTTCATTTTGCACGTCAAAATGGAGACAGATCTGTCTCTTTCCTGTCTGCGAACCGTCCGCAAAGCGGTTCCAAAGCGGTCCCAAAGCGCGTACTCCATCCATCCCAAACGGTGCCGTGCCGGCCGTGTCGGTGCCGTGCCGGCCGTGTCGGCCGTGTCGGTGCCGTGTCGGTGCCGTGTCGGTGCCGGCCGTGTCTGGTCCAAAGCTGGTCCAAAGCGGTTCCAAAGCTGACGGTGCTGACGGTGCCGGCCGAGCTGGTGCTGACGGTGCTGACGGTGCCGGCCGAGCTGGTGCCGGACGTGCCAGGTGGTGCCGACCAAGGGTTTTCACCTAATCTTGTAAACGTCGAAAGATTCTTGCCATACTTCGCAACTTTCCATTGGCACCAGCGTATACCTATGGTAACTTGTGGTGTTCGTTCGTAACCGTCAACCAAAAGGAACCAGATCATGCCGATGCTATTCGAGATTCACCGACCCCGCACGCTTGAGAACGTAATCGGCCAACCCAAAGCCGTGTCGGCCGTCACGCGTTTCATCGTCGGCCGCAATATCGGCGGACGTGCCTTTTGGCTATCGGGTCCGTCTGGATCGGGAAAGACGACACTCGCCCGGATCATCGGCGAATCAATCGCGGATGAGATGCACGTAGAAGAGATGGTAGAA
>Ga0163149_10007153_pt1 | contig 11303 bp, 8 predicted proteins | sample OliLakLV19MP5G1_FD_148604 | JGI IMG/M metagenome (GOLD analysis project Ga0163149, IMG submission 148604) | Freshwater microbial mat bacterial communities from Lake Vanda, McMurdo Dry Valleys, Antarctica - Oligotrophic Lake LV.19.MP5.G1 | ecosystem: Environmental > Aquatic > Freshwater > Lake >...
GGGTGGGAAACGATTGTGCTGCGGATCGACATGGGACCTCCGAGGCCGGAGGTCTTGCTCGTCCGCCAGTCACGCCAACGCACGTCTTGGGCTGTGCCGCGACGACATGCCGCGAGGGAAACACAGATGCGCCCGTGACTGGCCGGTTATGAGCCGACCGGCCTCGGACGAAGGGCCCGTTGTCGCGGAAATCGCGGGTCCGCAGGGAAGGCGTCGCGGCGGGCGACGCCTCTAAGTCCATGCAATACAGCTATTTGCGGTACTGATCAATTTTCTTTCCTCTGTCGCGGCGCTGCGACGCGACAGAGCGGCTGACAGAGCCGGAGTCGTCTGTACGTGCGAGCACACCCGCATCTTGAGCTCGCTTGACAGCTCGCCACACCTTGTCCCTCGAAACCGTTGTCTCCATCTGCTTGGACAGGGCTTCTGCGGCTTTGTCGATGGAGTTGTGCTCCTGGTATGCCGCGACGAGGATGTCGTCGTTGAGGTGTCCCTTGAGCTCGGCCTTGATCTCTCTGCGGACGAGTTTCTTGCCGCGTGCGTCGAGCGACACGCCCCCGGTAAGCTTGGCGAGACGGTCCGCCTCGTCGATGGCTTCGACGACGGCTCCTGGGTCGAGAACGACGTTGTCGTCCGTCATCTCGGCCACTGCGTGCAAGGGGATGACGGTGGGCACCCGACCATGCCATCGGCTCGGGTCCGGCACCCGGTGCGGTACGAACACCACCGCGCGGCCGCCCGTGCCGACATGCCGCATAAGCACTTCTGCGTCGTCATCAGCAAGCCGCACCGCAAAGGCGACCTCTCGCGTGGAGTCCCGCCACGGCATCCTGCCCAGACGCCAGAAACGCCCTGGCACCAGTGGCTTTGGCGCTGCGACGCCGAGAGCCGACGCGAGCGCCGACGCCAGGCCGTCCAGATCCACCTCCCAGCCGCAGCACATTTGCTCGGTGACCTCCACCTTGAGCGAGTCCGGGCACCAGATGAAGTACCGCGGCTTGTCTGTGTCGTCAGACGGCGCGACGACCGTCACTGTTTCGACGTGACGGTCGTCGCAGTGGGGACAGGGCGCGGTCAGCCCCATCTGCGCCGGGCGCACCAGGTGCGACTTCAGCAGGTCGTTAAGTGCCCCCTTGGGCCAGCGCGACACCTCCGAGTGGTCGAAGAGCGAGCCCGGTGCGTCGGCCGCAAGGAGCAGCAGCCGGAAGAGATCAGCCTTGGTCATCGGTCACCTCCCACCGGCGCAGGCAGCGCTCGCCAATGACACGAACCTCGTCGGGCTTGCTCTTCAGGTTGCTCGAATGCGGGACCGAGACTTCGAACGTCAGCGTCGGCTGGCGACCGACACCGTTGTGAACGAAGCGAAGCGAGAATGTCGCCTGAACCAGTCGCAACCCCTCGACGGGCAGGTTCTCGCGCCGAAGCCAGCGATCCATCTTCCGGTAGATGTCGTTGCGGTCGCCGCGCGGATCGGCCTTGATCTCGATGTGCCCACCTCCGCCGCGCGGGACGATGCGCAGCCGCGTGATGCGTGCGTCTTCAACCCGGTCGCCTGGATCAGCCGGGAGTGGGAAGTCGTTCTGCAGGAGGTGGTCCAAGCGGTACGACGGCTTGAGCGGGTCCGCCGGCGGGATGTCCTTGTTGAGCACCGCTTTGCAGAAGGCAACCTGAAGGATTGTCCACATCTTGCCGCCGCCGGGCGCGACGATCTCCAAGACGCCCTCGTCGCAGCTGTAGACAAACACATTCTCAAAGGCGTACCGATCCCAGCGCACAGTCGGCTGGCTGTCGTCCCCATCAAAGACAAGGTGCTTGTCGGGGTAGTCGTCGAGGTACGCGAAGAAGTAGTCAGCGCCGTCTGCCCGGCGGTAGTGCTCGACCATGCACTGCTTTCCGCGAAGCTGCGCCGGCGCGTACACCGACGAGAGTGCCTCGCCGAGCGGACTGCACAGTGACGCGGGATCCTCGAGCTGGCGCTTGGGCAAGCCGTTGCGGCGGTTCCAGAGGCGGCCGCCGGTCATCGCATCGGCGCGGGCGAACATCGCCGCGTCGTTGAAGACCTCCGGTGCGTACAGGTATGACCACATCGCCTTGTCGGCCTTGCTGCGCTGCGCGGAGAAGTCCTCGGCGCGGTCAGAGTGGCGAGCGAGGATGCCTTCCGCGAGCACGGCAACGCCGCGGTGATCGGCGAGCTCGTTGACGTCGCGGATGATCATCTGCACTTCGCGCTGCGTGGCCTCTGGGAGTGCCAACCACCCGGCGAACACGGGCTCGATGCGGTGCTCGCTGAGCTGGTCCCACGGCACGTCGGCGAGCTCGCCGCGCCGCGTGAAGAACTCGCGGAGCAGCGAGTTGGCGATTTGCTTGAGGACTTTGCGGGGATCGAACGGTTTGGCCATGGGTCATTTCCTTGTCTGTCGTTTGCTAAAAGGTTGACACTCGGGACGAGACAGAACCTTGCCGGTGTCGTTTGGAATCCGGGTCAGAACAACGTGTTCGGTGTTTCGCGCAGCAACAGTCCGAGCTTCTCGAGGCGGATGCGCATCGCCTCGGCGGACACTTCGAGTTTCTCAGCGAGCGGTTTAGCGAACCGATCCAGACGCACGTTGTCGGGATCGCGCCCGCCACCGCCCGTCGCCGGCGGCAGCGACGACAGGATCACAGGGTCGAGATTGCCCTGCCATTCCTGCCACGCCGCCATGACCAGTTTCTTGGGCATGAGGGCGTAGCTGGCGAAGTTGTCGGCCTGCCACTCCACCGACGGCTTATCGCTGGAGCGACATACGAAGGCCGGGTGACCGTGCCCGCCAAAGAGATGGGCCTGTGACGGATCCTCTCGGTACAGATGACGATGAAGGCGCCAATGTCCGACTTCGTGGGCCAGCGTGAACCGGAATCGCCCGAGCATCTGCGGTGATGTGTGCGGGTCCAAGCTCGCATCAACCTTGACCAGGCCGTTCTTGAACCAGATCGCGCCGAGCACGTCCGGACTTGCGAACGCAGCCCGCAGGTCATCCATCTCGAAGGTCAGCTTGAGCTGCACTTCGAGCACTTCCTCGATGGGGACGGGGAACGACACCGCGACGCCTTGATCGCGCGCGTACTCCACCAAGAGCAGTTCTGCATCCTGCTCGATGCGTTTCTCGGGAATGAATGGAACTTCGCCGACAGAGGATCGCCAGTTCACTGGGCGCCCTCCTTCGCGCCCATCTCGTTGGCCTGATCGAGCAGTTTCTTCATCTGCTCGGGATTCAGGCCTTTCGCGGCACGCAGCAGGGCGGGCATCGCCTCCGGCTGGCTTTGGATGATCTTGGGCAGGTCTTCGGGGACGCGGCCGGCCAGCGCAAAAAGCTCGTCCGGACTCTCCCCCAGCAGCTGCGCCATCTTCTGGATGCGATCCGCGGTCGGCGGCGAATCCACCTTCCCCTGCTCGACGTGCGAGATGTAGGTCGGGCTCACGCCTACCAGCTCCGCGAAACGGCGCAGGCTGTACCCTTTGGCCGTGCGGCGCTCGCGAACAAAGGTGCCGAATTTTGGCTTTTGGACGGTCATGACGGTTTGACGCTCGCTCGTTGGCTGTTTACTGTACATGGACATAACCGGCGGGTCAAGCTGCGCCGGCGTCATCCGCGTTTCCACGGAGTTCTTCATGGCACTTTGGCTCAACAGATCAGGCCGACACTGCGAGCACGAGTCCAAGTTCCTTGAGGAGGGCCGCATCTACTTGACGTGGGGCGGGCTGAATCACGACCTCGGCAAGCTGGCCGACCGCGAAGCGTTGATGGGCGTGCTGGAAAAGGTGTATCCCCAGTTCAAGAAGTTCCACCGTGTTCAGAACTCCGGCCAGATCTGGGCTTTCGCCCGCAAGATGGCGAAGGGTGACTGGGTGGCTGTTCCCAGCAAACGCAAAACCATCCACATCGGTGAAATCACCGGCGATTACGCCTTTGACGCCAAGGCCACGAACCCGTATTACCACTTCCGTACGGTCAAATGGCTCGAGCAGGAAATTCCTCGGACCAACTTCGATCAGGACATCCTCAACTCGCTTGGCGCATTCACCACGGTCTGCCAGATCAGGCGGAATGACGCCGAGGCCCGTGTTCGCGCGATGAAGAGTAACGGCTGGCGTGCCACGAACGCCAAACCGAAGGCCGCCCGCGTTGCTGACGATGAAGAGCCGGCCGACGCCACGGAGACAGGCGAGCTCGATCTTGAGCAGATTGCTCGCGATCAGATCGCCCGCCTGATCTATAGCAAGTACGCCGGCCACAACCTCGAAGAACTCGTGGAAGCGATCCTCGGCGCACAGGGTTTCACGACCCACCGAAGTGACAAGGGTGCCGACGGTGGCATCGACATCCTCGCCGCGCCCGACACGCTCGGATTCGGACATCCGCGGATCTGCGTGCAGGTGAAGAGCCAGACAACTCCCCTCGAGCGGCCCGTGCTCGATCAGCTCGTGGGCACGATGCAGAACGTGGGCGCTGATCAAGGGCTCCTGGTCTGCTGGGGTGGCTTCAAGCCCACCGTGCTTCGTGAGCTTCCACGCCTGTTCTTCAAGGTTCGCCTTTGGGATCAGACCGACCTCATCGAGCACTTCCTCGCCGTGTACGACAAGCTTGATGAAGAACTCCGTGCGGAGTTGCCTCTCAAACGGGTTTGGGCTGTCGCCGCCCCGGATGCCGACGAGCAGGAATAGTCACGACATCAATCGCAAAGGCACCAGACCCAACCCATGGCCATCAAGAAATCAGACCTCTATTCCTCTCTCTGGGCCTCGTGTGACGAGCTGCGCGGCGGGATGGATGCCAGCCAGTATAAGGACTATGTCCTGTTCATGCTGTTCATCAAGTACATCACCGACAAGTACGGCAACAGCAGCGATTTCGCTCCACCCGTCACCATCCCGAAGGGCGCGAGCTTCGTCGACATGGTCGCCTTGAAGGGCAAGAGCGACGTCGGTGACAAAATCAACACGCAGATCATCCAGCCGCTCATCGACGCCAACGCCCGCCTCGCACGCAGCGACTTTCCCGACTTCAACGATCCGAACAAGCTTGGCGAAGGCCAGGCAATGGTCGATCGCCTCACCAACCTCATCAGCATCTTCCAGAAGCCCGAGCTCGATTTCTCTCAGAACCGTGCCGAGCACGACGACATCCTCGGCGATGCGTACGAGTATCTGATGCGGCACTTCGCCACGGAGAGTGGCAAGAGCAAAGGCCAGTTTTACACGCCAGCCGAAGTCAGCCGCGTCATCGCCAAGGTCATCGGCATCGCGCCGGAAAACACCAAGGCCGCAACAACGGCATACGACCCCACGTGCGGCTCCGGATCATTGCTGCTGAAAATCGCGGCACAGGCCGGAAAGCACATCACCCTCGAAGGCCAGGAGAAGGACGTGACCACCGCGGGCTTGGCCCGCATGAACATGATCCTGCACGACTTCCCGACGGCCAATATCCTCTCCGGCAACACCATCGCCGCGCCGAAGTTCAAGGATGGCGAGCAGCTCCGAACGTACGACTACGTCGTCGCCAATCCACCGTTTTCCGACAAGACCTGGACCACCGGCATCACGCCGTCCCGCGATCCCTATCAGCGATTCACTTGGGGCGAGCCACCCGCGCGCCAGGGCGACTACTCGTATCTCTTGCACATCATCCGCTCGATGAAGTCGACCGGAAAGGCCGCCTGCATCCTGCCGCACGGCGTGCTCTTCCGTGGCAACGCCGAGGGGGTCATCCGCCGCAAACTCGTCGAGTCTGGATATCTCAAGGGTGTCATCGGTCTGCCCGCCAACCTCTTCTATGGCACGGGCATCCCCGCCTGCATCCTCGTCCTCGACAAAGAGAACGCCCCCGGCCGCAAGGGCATCTTCATGATCGATGCCTCCAAGGGCTTCATCAAGCAGGGTGCCAAGAACCGCCTCCGCGAGCAGGATGTCCACAAGATCGTCGATGTCTTCGCCAAACAGGCAGACTTCCCCGGCTTCGCCCGCATGGTCCGCTTCGATCAGATCGCCGATCCAAAGAACGACTTCAACCTCAACTTGCCTCGATACATCGACAGCTCGGAACCCGAGGACATCCAGGACATCGACGGCCACCTCCGCGGCGGCATCCCCGATCGTGATATCGACGCCCTTGAACGCTACTGGAAAGTGCTCCCCAGCGTGCGGGCCACACTCTTCGAGTCCGCGGGCCGCCCCGGCTTCGTTCGCCTCCGTCTCCCGCTCCCGCAGATAAAGCCAGCCATCTTCGGGCATGATGAGTTCACCACCTTCAACAAAAAGGCCACGCAACTTTTCGGCGCGTGGCGAAAGACGAGCACGCCCAAGCTCACCGGCTTCGACAAAGACGCCCATCCCAAGGCGCTTATCGAAGACCTCTCGGAAGACCTTTTGGCCACGTTCCGCAAGTCCGCGTTGCTGGATGCCTACGACATCTACCAACATCTGATGGATTATTGGTCCCAGACGATGCAGGACGATGCGTATTTGATCTCCGCCGACGGTTGGGTCAATGGTGCCCAGCCGCGCGAGATCAAGCAGGTTAAGAACAAGGACAACAAGCTCGTCTGGCCCGAGGACCACGACTATCTCAAAGGCAAGCGGCGCTTCAAGTCCGACCTTGTGCCCGCGCCGTTGCTTGTCGCCAAGTATTTCGTGAAGGAACGGGACGCCATCACCACGTTAGACGATGCGCTCGCCACCATCGAGCAACAACTCACCGAGATGATGGAGGAGAACAGTGGCGAGGAAGGTTTGCTTGCCGATGTCATCGAGGGCGAGGGTGACAAGCAGAAGATCGCCGCCAAGGTTGTCAAGGCACGCTTGAAAGAGATCAGCGAGGATCCGGTCTTTGAGGACGAGCGCAAGGTCCTGACCGCCTACGCGGATCTGTTGGAGAAGCAGACGGCGACAAAGGCGAAACGCAAGGCCGCCCAGGAGGACCTCGACCAGAAGATCGACGCCAAGTATCCCAATCTCACCGAGGCCGAGATCAAGACACTCGTCGTCGATGACAAATGGATGCCGCACTTGTCGGCCGCGGGTCAGGGCGAACTCGACCGCGTTTCGCGGACCCTCACAGGCCGCATTCGTGAACTCGCCGAGCGTTATGCAACGCCGCTGCCTGTGCTCACGGCGGAGGTTGCCACGCTCAGCGTTCGCGTAGATGCCCACCTCAAGAAGATGGGGGCGACATGGAACTAGCGACAGCCCATGGGCATCCAGTCGATTGGCCATTTCGTCGATTAGGCGATCACCTTGTTTTTCTATCGCATGGCACGCATTCGCGTGCCGAACTGACCGCTTATGGGGATGTGCGAAACGTCCACTATGGTGATGTCCACGCGGCTACCAGTACGAGGCTGGATCCAAACATGCTGACCGCCTTGCCCCGTCTAAAGGCTCGTGGACTTGACCGGCTGCGTGACGGCGATGTCGTGCTTGCTGATGCCTCCGAAGACACTGTCGGCATCAGCAAGCTCGTTGAACTGACAAATGTCGGCGTCACCGAAGTCGTTTCGGGGCAACACACGATTGCGATTCGATTCGATCCGGCGGTGGCGGTGAATGGGTTTAAGGGGTACCTTCAGTTCTGTCCGCCGTTTGCTCAGCATCTCCGCCGCTTAGCTGCAGGAACAAAGGTCTATGCGATCAACCGCCAGCATGTGGCTTCGATCGAGATGCCGCTGCCTCCTGTAGAAGAGCAGCGGTCCATCGCCACGGCATTGACCGACGTGGACGCGCTCCTCGACGGTCTGGACCGGCTCATCGTCAAGAAGCGTGACCTCAAGCAGGCCGCAATGCAGCAACTCCTTACCGGCCGAATGCGCCTGCCCGGCTTCACAGAAGAATGGGAAGAAAGGACACTCAGCGATTTCGGTGCGACTTACGGAGGACTTACCGGGAAGACGAAGGCGGATTTTGGCTCTGGTGCTGCGCAATATGTCACTTTCATGAACGTCATGGCCAACGTCGTGATCGACTGCGGTACATTTGAGCGAGTGAAGGTCGCACCTAAGGAGTCACAGAATCGGGTACTGAAGGGCGATCTGCTGTTCAATGGCTCGTCCGAGACACCAGAAGAAGTCGCCATGTGTGCGGTCATGACGGCGGACGTGCCAAAGCTATTCCTCAACAGTTTTTGTTTCGGGTTCCGATTTCGCGATGATGACGAGGCCCCTGATGCACTTTTCTTAGCCTATTACCTCCGAAGCAAGGAAGGACGAGAACTGATGAAATCACTCGCACAAGGCTCGACACGCTATAACTTGTCAAAGCTCGCGTTGCTCAAGTCACCGCTTCGCGTACCCGCTCCTCCCGAGCAATACGTTATCGCCACGGTACTCTCAGACATGGACGCCGAACTGCGAACGCTCGAAGCCCGCCGCGATAAGACCCGCCTGCTCAAGCAGGCGATGATGCAGGAACTGCTCACGGGGCGGACACGCTTGGTTGACACCCAAGGAGCGACCGCATGAACCTCGCCGTCCCGAAACACGACGCTGGGGGCAAGGTCCGCCCCGCGTGGCCAGCAGACTCCGCCGTCACCGCCGTCCTTTCAGAGTGTCAGCGGTATCGCTACCAGCTGCGAGAGATCTGGGACACGGCCAAGCCTCTCGTCCTGTGGCTACTCATGAACCCGAGCGTGGCGTGCACAGAGTACAGCGACCCGACCCTGCGTAAGACGGGGAAGTTTGCACGCGCTTGGGGATTTGGTGGGCAGCTCGTTGGGAATGTTCACGCGTACCGGGCCACCGACAAGAACGAGTTGCTGGACGTGGTCGATCCCGTCGGCCCCGAAAGTGACCGGATGATTTTGCAGATGGCGGCCGAGGCCAAGACGGTCGTCCTCGCCTATGGCCAACCTCCCAAGGCCCTGCGGCGACGTGGCCCGGAAGTCGTAGCCCTCCTCGCTCATCACCCGGAACTGTGCTACTTGCGGGTCGCGCAGGACGGAACTCCGGTCCACCCGCTCTATCTGCCGGAGACTCTTCGGCCCAAGTCCCACAAGGGGAGAACCAATGCCTGAATCCCCTCGCGCCCGTTCCGAACGCCGCACTCAGAACCGGGTCGTCGCACTGTTCTCCGACACTTCGCGGCCGGACTGTCTCGGCTATCGACACCTCGGCGACTGGAAGAAACGCGAGAACAACCGCCCGATCGAGGTGGACCTGTTGCGTGCCAACCTCGCCGCCCGTGGGTATTCGGCTGCGCACATCTCGGCCGCACTCCAAAGATTGCAGACCGCCGCCGACGCCACGGGCGTCACGCTGTACCAGGCCAACATGCGCACGTACCAGTTGCTGCGCTACGGCGTGCCGGTCCAGATCGCGGCCGGCGCGGCCCACGAGACCGTGCACCTGGTCGATTGGCAGAATCCCGACAAGAACGACTTCGCTATTGCCGAGGAGGTCACCCTGCGCGGCGGCTACGAGCGTCGCCCGGACTTGGTGCTGTATTTGAACGGGATCGCCGTCGCCGTGATCGAGCTCAAGCGCAGTTCCGTCGAGGTGGCGGACGGCGTACGCCAGTTGATCACCAATCAAGAAGAGATCTTCAACAAGGCATTCTTCAGCACGGTGCAGATCGTGCTCGCGGGCAGCGATTCGCAAGGCCTTCGCTTCGGAACCACGGGCACGCCTGAACAGTTCTTTGTCGAGTGGAAGGATGAGGCCCCCGCGACGGATGGAGCCGCTCCCGCCGCCGGTGCTTTGCTTGATCGCCCGCTTGCCCAACTGTGCAACAAGGTCCGTCTTCTGGAACTCATCCGCAACTTCATCATCTTCGACGCAGGCCAGAAGAAGGTGCCCCGCCAGCACCAGTTCTTCGGTGTCAAGGCCGCCCAGGAACGAATCGCCAAACGCGAGGGTGGCGTGATCTGGCACACGCAGGGGAGTGGCAAGAGCATCCTTATGGTGCTGATCGCCAAGTGGATCATGGAGCATGACGCGGACGCCCGCATCTTGGTCGTTACCGATCGAGACGAACTTGACAAGCAGATCGTGGGGGTGATGAAGAACGCCGGGGTGATCGGCCCGGAAGCACCCTTGCCCCGGATCACGTCGCGGGATGAGTTTGTCGAGAAGCTCGGCGCGTCGGCACCACGATTGCTCTGCGCCTTGGTCCACAAGTTTGACTCGACAGACCTCTCTGGCCCGCCGCCGACCGTCACTGGACGGTTCTATGTGTTCGTCGATGAGTGCCATCGCACGCAGGGTGGCGACATGAATAAGCAGATGAAGCGCTGGCTCGCCAGCGCGATCTTCATCGGCTTCACGGGCACGCCATTGCTCCGCAAGGACAAGCTGATGACGCGAGACGTCTTCGGCACGTACATCCATACGTACAAGTTCCACGAGGCTGTCGCCGACAAGGTCGTGCTGGACTTGAAGTACGAGGCCCGCGATGTTCCACAGCAGATGACCTCGCGCGAAGCGATCGATCGGTGGTTCGCACAGAAGACCCGCACGCTGAACAACTTCCAGAAGGCCGTGCTGCGGAAGCGATGGGCGACGATGGAGGAGTTGATGAGCGCCGGCGAGCGCAAGCAGCGCATCATCGCCAACATCATCGAGGACTTCAGCCTCAAGCCCCGCCTGAACAACAACCGTGGTACGGCGATCCTCGTCGCGGCGTCGATCTATGACGCGTGCCACTACTTCCGCCTGTTCCAGAACACGCTGTTCGGGCCGTACGTCGGGGTCATCACTTCCTACGAGCCGAATCACACCGCGATTTCACGCGAGCCGGCCAACAGCGACGAGCGGTACAAGTTCGACACCTACACGCAGCACGTCCTCAACAACGGGCAGACGACCAAGCAGTACGAAGACGAGGCAAAGCGCCGGTTCATCCAAGAGCCAGCGAACATGAAGCTGTTGATCGTCGTGAGCAAGCTGCTGACGGGCTTCGATGCCCCAAGTTGCACTTACATCTACCTCGATAACGAACTTCGTGACCACAACCTCTTCCAGGCGATCTGCCGCACGAACCGCCTGGACGGCGACGACAAGGACTATGGCCACATCGTCGACTTCAAGGAGCTCTTCGGTGATGTCCAGCAGGCCATCGCGGTCTATAGCTCGGACGAACTGGATATCGACGAGGGCTGTGGTGGCGACAACAACGTCCACCTGAAGGACTGGCTGGCAGAGGGCAAGAAGCAGCTTGATGCCGCCCTAGAGATGCTTCAGCATCTGTGCGACCCGGTCGTGCCGCCACGGGAGATGGAGCAGTATCTGCACTTCTTCTGCGGGGATGCCGCCGACCCGACGGGCCTCGCCGATAC
>Ga0163149_10007157_pt1 | contig 11295 bp, 16 predicted proteins | sample OliLakLV19MP5G1_FD_148604 | JGI IMG/M metagenome (GOLD analysis project Ga0163149, IMG submission 148604) | Freshwater microbial mat bacterial communities from Lake Vanda, McMurdo Dry Valleys, Antarctica - Oligotrophic Lake LV.19.MP5.G1 | ecosystem: Environmental > Aquatic > Freshwater > Lake >...
GTGGTGGAACACATCCACGAAAACATCCGTGCGAAGACGCTGTTTGCGACGCATTATCACGAACTCACTGAGCTCGCCGAGCAGTTGGAAGGCGTCCGCAACTTGAATGTCGCTGTGAAAGAGGCGGGCGATCGGATTGTGTTCTTACGCAAAGTGCAGCCGGGCCGTGCGGATCGCAGCTATGGTATCGAAGTCGCGCGTTTGGCGGCGTTACCGCGCTCTGTGATTGAGCGGGCGCGTGAGGTGCTGGCGCTGCATGAGAACAAGGAACACGAGGTGAGCGAGGTGTTGCAGCCTCCTGCGAAGAAGCAGCAGCGGCGTGCGGAACAGACGATGCAGATCCAAATGTTTGAGCCTGTAGGATACGAACTGGCGGCGAAGATCCGCGCGATAAATATCGACGAACTGCGTCCCGTGGAAGCATTGCGGATCTTGCACGATCTCCAGAAAGAACTGGGCAAATGACGATGCGAGTCGCGGGTATTATGAGTGGAACCTCACTCGATGGCGTGGATGTCGCCATTGTGGACATCGATGGTTCCGGCAAGTTTAAGGTTGTCGCGACGCATCACGCGGCTTATCCAAAATTGGTCAAGGCGGCGATTCTCGCGGTTTCGAATGCCGTGGCGCACGTTTCTGCAATCTCGCGCTTGAATTTTCAGCTCGGTGAAATCTATGCTTCGGAGGTGCTTGCCGCTTGCAAGTCGGCCGGGATTGGAATGGAGACCCTCGAACTGATTGGCTGCCATGGGCAAACGATTTTCCACGAGGGCCAGTTGAACACGCTGCAGATCGGCGAAGCCGCCGTGATTGCGGAGCGCACGGGTGTGGATGTTGTGAGCAACTTCCGCGAGCGCGATATCGCCGCGGGAGGGCAAGGTGCGCCGCTGGTTCCGCTGGTGGACTTTATGCTGTTCCGCCACCCGAAGCGCGGACGCATCGCTCTCAATCTGGGCGGTATCGCGAACATCACCGCGATCCCCGCGAACGCGAAGCTCGACGATGTCGTCGCCTTCGATACCGGACCCGCGAACATGATCATCGATGAATTGGTTGCGCGTCTCTCCGACGGCAAAAAAACGTTCGATCGCAACGGCGCGATTGCCCGGACGGGGATCCTGAACCCAGCCCTGCTGGGGGCGTTGCTTTCAGACCCCTATTTCGAACGCAAGCCTCCGAAATCGGCGGGGCGCGAACAATACGGCTCAGAGTTTGTCGAAAGAATGATCGCCTCTGGCCTTCCCCTGCGGGATCTCATTGCCACAGCCACTTGGTTCACAGCCGTGAGCGTAGGGTCGGGTCTCCGCCAAACGAAGGGCGAATACCACGATCTAATCGTGGGAGGTGGCGGTGCCCACAACTCGTTTCTTATGGAATTATTGGAAAAAAGCACCGAATTGTGCGTTACTACCACTGCGGAATTCGGTATCGATGCCGACTTCAAAGAGGCATTGGCATTCGCCCTGCTGGCGTGGCGAACGATTCAACGCAAGCCGGGGAACGTCCGCACGGCTACCGGTGCGAAGCGATCCGCGATCCTTGGCAAGCTCACGCGTGCTTGATGTGGGGATTCTGTGTTAGGAGTAGAAGACTACCGCGTATCGCGTCCGGGCTTTCGGTCGCGTTATGCTCACTTGAGGGAAGAAGGTCTTTAAGGGAAGAAGAGCTATGGTCACCTGTCCAATGTGCGATGCCGTCCTCGATGTGGAAGAAGAAGATCTCGACGCAGGCGACGAACTGACTTGTGAAGAGTGCGGTGAGACGCTTGCAGTGAAGAGCAAAGAACCGTTGGAACTCGCATCCGCCGAAGAAGCGGAAGATGAAGACGAGGAAGACGACGACTTTGAAGACGAAGATGAAGAAGAAGAAAGTGAAGATGAGGAAGAGGACTGGTAGCACGCGGCGCTCGTTTCTCGGTCTGATCGGTCTTTCGCTGTTTGCGGGGAAGAAGAAATCAGCCGATCTCTACGCCATCGTTGCGGGGACGGTTTTTCGCGATCCCGGCTTCGCGTTGCGCGGGGCCGAGGTCACGCTGGAACCGGAACAGGCCGTTGTCAACGGTTCGAAGTTGAAAGGCCAGAAGGCCGTGTCGGACGCGCGCGGTGAGTTCGCTTTCAGGGTGGCTCCGATCGATGGAGCGAAGTACAAAGTCACCGTCAAGGTGCCCGGAATGAAGCCCGAAACCAAAGTTGCCGAGACCCGGGGCGGGGAAGAGCGAATTGACGTAACGTTCATGCTTCTGCCAGCATCGAAGTAGCAGCTATGCGAACTATTCTTGTGTGCCTCTTGCTCATCGCCTCGCCAGTTGTATTCGGGCAGAGCAGGAAAGAAAAAGCCGAAGAGGCGACCAAGCGGTCGATCCAAGGCGTTGTGACTGGCGCGGACAGCGATCAGCCTCTCGAGGGTGCGATCGTCCAGTTGAAGGATATGAAGTCATTGCAGGTGCGTTCGTTCGTCACCAAGCAGGACGGCCGCTATCACTTCTATGGCCTCAGCATTAACAACGACTATGAAGTGAAAAGCGAATTGCAGGGCACATCCAGCAAGACTCGTATGCTCAGCGTCTACGATGCGCGCAAGAAAGCCATCATGGATCTCAAGCTGGAGAAAAAATAATTGTTCCCTCTGTTGTTGTTCCTCACAGCGGTGGTTGAGCCTCCCTCATTTCAACTGTCAACGCTGCAGGGTGCCTCGGTCCAGTATTCGGATTTGAAAGGCGCGAAGGCAACCGTCGTTGCTTTTATCGGCATCAAATGCCCGGTCTCGCAGGCCTATCAGTCGCGAATGAAATCGTTGTTTGCGACTTACACGGCGAAAGGTGTCGCGTTTGTATTCGTGGACGCGAACGCCAATGAATCCGCCGCTGAGATCGAGGTCTACGCGACGCAGGCGCGGATCCCCTTCCCGATTTACAAGGATTACAACAATCGCGCGGCAGATCGGATGGGTACACAAACCACTCCGGAAATGTTTCTGCTCGATGCGGCCGGTGAGGTGCGATATCACGGTGCGATTGACGATGCCACAAACGAGGCTCGCGTCAAAACCCATGGGTTGCGCGATGCGCTGGATGCGGTGCTTGCGGGCAAGGATCCAAAGGTGAAGGAACTGAAAGCGTTCGGATGCGTGCTGCATCGCGCGAAGAAGCAATCATGAGACTCGCATTCTTGTTGGTGTTTTTGAGCTCGATCGCGTCGGCGCAGCAGTTGCTGTTGAAGCCGGTGGATGAAGTATCGTATCCGAGGCTGGTGTCGGGATTCAAGGGCAAGGTTTTGCTGGTGGATTTCTGGGCGACGTGGTGTGTCCCGTGCCGTGCGGAACTGCCGCAGTTGGTGAAGTTGCAGGCCAAGTTCAAGGCTCGGGGACTTGAGATCGTCACAATTTCCGCCGATGAGCCGGAGACCGTGAATGCGGCTCCGAAGTTTCTGAAGAGCACCGGTGCGGATGCGCTGCCGGCTTATGTGAAGCGCGCGAAGGATGACGATAAGTTCATTGGCGCGCTGGATCCGAAGTGGCAAGGGGCGCTGCCGGCGTTGTTCCTTTACGACAAGACTGGCAAGAAGGTGCAGGCGTTCTTCGGGGAGACTCCGATCGCGCGGATCGAAGCGGCGATCACGAAGTTGCTCTGATTAGAAGCCCGCCTGAGTTTCGCCTCAACCGTTGTGCCCGCAGGGCGATGCCTGGTAAAGCCGGGATGAACGTACGCGTGATGGGTCCCTCGATGGAATATGGCGAAGGCATTTCAAATCCCCGTGTTTCAAGCCTTGGGTTCGACGTTTCGAACCCACGAGAGCGATAGAAACCGGGGAGCAAAAGACATGATTTCCGATTGTTTTCCATAGCCTGTCCGGGTTCGTTTCTGTAATTTCCATTTGCATCCGAAGGGTGGGGGCGCCGCGCGTAGTCTTCTTCGTGAACGAGATCGAGAAGGCATTCGCCGGCACGGGCACCGACATGTCGGGCGTGAAGACCGAGATGACCGGCACGATGCTCACGTGGATGCAGGATCGTAGGGCTGATGGAGTCATCGCCATAGGTCCGCCGGGCGCGGCCAAGAGTGAAGTTGCCAAGGCTGCCGGAAACACGGCGGGCATCCCGACGGTGGCGTTCGATCTATCGGCGATGTGGAGTTCGCTGGTTGGCGGATCGGGCGAGCGGTTGCGCTCGGCGTTACACGTGGCCGATGCGATTTCGCAGGAAAAGAACGCCTGTCGAGGTCCGCGCCAAATAGCGGACGACGGGATCTGTCTGTCCGCGATTTGGTTCAAAAGAGACGGTTGACGCCACAAAGGGCGCGGGCAGAAATAGAGTAAGCAAACAAAGAGCCGGATTCATGAACAGTAGGATGGTGCCCGGGGAAGCAGTGGGTATTTTCCGTATTTTCCCTGTGAGAGCTGCTAATGCTGTTGAGGCCCTTCGCCCGTCGCGCATCAACTAAGCGACGACCGCGTCTGGCCAGTCATGAAGTTAACGATCTTCAAGATCTTTGATTTCGCTTCTGATATTAGATTTTGGCAGCTTTACGGCTTTTCCTGCTGCCGTGAGGCTTTTCAACTCAATGGCCTTAACAGAGCGTTCGATCTCATTGAGGTTTCGCATTTGTTGCTTTAAGGAAGATTGTCGAAAAAGAGATAGACCGAAGCAATGCGACCGTTCCGGGCGACGATAAAATCGGTTCCCGCGTAAGCTGGTGCTTTGCCAGGCGCACCAGCGACCCATCGAACCCGTCCGGAATCACCTAGTTCCTCGGGAGGGGAGAGGGGCTGATATGCGAAATCTGGGTGTGTTGCCTTTAGCACACCAGCAATACGATCTATCTCGTCTCGGCCACGAAAGATACCGCCTTGAGGGTCATAGAATACTGCTTCTTCATGAATGAAAGATCTCGTCGATTGCAGCGCGACGACGGACTGGGGTCGTTTTCGCCAAATACGTCGCTTAAATTACGAAGCAGCAAGGTCGATATGGTGTTGGACATCGTGTTCTCCGTTTCAGATCGTAGGCCGCGATCCGCCCGGCCTTGGCTAATTGTACGACTTTGTGCTCGCCATCTTTTCGGTCTTTAGCCCTAATAGTTGAGTCAGGTTTTGCGGATTCTGGCTAATCGACGATGGCTTTACAGTCCGGTGCTCCAGATTGGGTGCTCGGTTTGCACCACTCTGGGCGGATTACGCGCAACTCCTTCACCGTGGAAGTCCTTCCCGACGAGGTCTGTATTGGCGACCGTTTCCGCATCCGCGGGGCTCCATTAGATTTATCCGGCTGCCGCCGTTCGGCTGCCGTGCCGTCTCCCGCTCGCCATAAGCACGCATGCAACTCCATTGAATACAGCTCTCTAGAGGTCTCTAGCTAGAGGTGTTCCACAAAGAACTCAAGTTCGATATGCTCGATGAAACGAGAATCCAGGCAGTTTGTTTTTGTCCGCCACAAGCGCCGCTCGCCCAAGGTTTGCAGTGTGCGAGTGTCGCATCGGATGAACTGGATTAGCGATCGACATCGAGTTTTGCGGCTTTCAAAAACCCCCTGGCTACTTCGGCTACGGAACGATGTTCGCCATCCACTTGCTGGTTGAGTTTCTGCATCGCGGAGTTGGTGAACTTCCCGGACAGTTCGAGCAGCGCCTCGCGAAGTCCAAGCGTCCCCCGAAGTGAATCCTGCCGCACAGCGACTGCGACTTCATACGGTGGAAAGGCATGCCGGTCGTCCCGCAACACCCTCAAATCGAGGTTGGAGAGTAAGCCGTCTGTAGCGTTCGCGGCGATCATCTTCACCTGTCCCTGCTGGAGCGCCGCGTAGAGCAAGCCGAGATCCATGCTCCGTGGACGCCCCTTCCATTGGAAACCATACGTCTTGGTGAGGGCGGGCAACCCATCTGGCCGCTGCTCGAATTCATATCCCACTCCGAGCGACCAACGGTCCATAACGTGTGCGGCATCGCTGAGAGTCTCGAAATTCATACTTCTTGCATCCGCTCCTTGAGCGACCATTGCGCCCCGCCCCTGGGGAAATATTCAGGATGTCAAAGAGCCGGGCCGGAACTTGACGGTGTCGAAAACGTCTTCCGGCTGAGATAGGGGTAGTTCGTTTTGTTGCTGCTCAAGCCTTGAGGATATTGCGTGGGGCGGCGGAGAATTTGGAGTCGCGCCATGCGGGATTGTTGGGGTCCGAGGTGTCTTGATCGGGGTGGACCTGGGCGGCGGCTTCGATGTGGGCTCTTTGAAAGTTGACGGCGCGGCGTCGCGCCTGGATCTTGAGAAGCCGGTCGAGTTCGGGCTTGAGCAAGGAGAGGCGGCGGCTGAGGCGGGCTTCCTGGCGATGGAGGTTGGTGAGCGTGTGGGATTGGAGCAACCGCTCATAAGCGACGGCTTCGAGGGAGACGCCGTCGAGGCCTTCGAGGAGTTCGGCGAGGGCCTTGTTGTCTTTGCGTTCGATCTGCATGCGCTTCAATTCGACGGTGATGAGGCGGGCTTCGTGCGCGGGGATTCGGCGCAGGCGCCAGGAGATATCGGCATAGTCGTCGACAATTGCGATATCTTCGAGCGATTCGGGATCGTAGCGCTCGAAAATGGCGGATTGATAGGCGTCGTATTCGTAGGGACTCTCGGAGGGCAGGAGTGGGGATTTGGAGGTGAGTCCATGGGTGGTGGAGTTGAGAGCGGAGATGGATTTACCTTCAGGGGAGCGGGGTCCGGTGGAGGCGAAGGCAACGGCTGCGGTGGAGCTCATGGTGTTGGTGTCCTTATTGTGGCTGCAAAATGAGAAAGGCACCGCTGCCCCGGGTGGGGGCGGCAGTGCCTTTTCGGTTTGAGGATAGCAGGCCGGGAGAGGGGCGTGAACAGTGTTCAGAACATGTGGTCCGGGATGTTGTGGCAAAGAAGAGAGAAAGATTTTCAGAGAAAGTTTTGAAGGTTGTGAACGGCGTTATCAAGATTGGCGAGCAGGTTGGGCGCGGCCTACGATTCCAACGGCAAAGGGCTGAGAGTCGCGATCAGAAGGACTTGCCACCGACACAGATCGGCAGGGCGTTGGCGGCCCATTCTCCGCAGTCCAAAGAGCGGGTTGAGAGATCCTTTCCAAACTGACCAGGACCGGTTGGTGAAAGATCCGCGAATTGCCAATGTGACGACTCGGGACCAAGCCAACAAGCATCTGGAAACAGAGTTCCAGCCTTGGTGGCAAAAGACTCTGACGGTCGAGCCGGTAGACCCCGAGGATGCGCATCGACCGCTGGAGAAAGGACACGAGTTGCCAGCGATTCTGAGTCACGTCGAGTCCCGGATCGTGAAGCCCGATTACACGTTTCAGTTCGAGGGCCGGCAGTAACGGTCGAACGCGCCGACATCCGCAGCGGCTTGCGCGGTGCCGCCGTACGCATCGAGAAACGCCGCGACGGCACCATCGCGGTGGGTTTTGAACAGACGTACTTGCGCTATCGGTGCTGAGAGTGACTCCGGTGTTGCCACCGAACCACTCGCGCGTCAAACACCGTCCACGGCGGCCAGGAAGCCGCCTCAAAAGAGCGACTGGATGGAGCAGTTCGAGTTGAAGAAGTCGCCTTCGCTGAAGAAGGCCCTCGCCATTTCCAATGCGACCAGCTAACTAACTAGCGGGTGCCACAGAATGATCGTGTCGGAGAAGTCTGCGTAGCCTGGGTCCAGTTCCAGCTAGAGACTGCCGAGTCCGCGCGTGCTCAACCGGCTCAGTAGGCGATGCGCCGCGCTGGAGGTGGTGGAGCAGCGCTTGCGCACATTTGCCACGGACCGCGCGGAGTTGGCTAAGGCGTTTCTCGCCGCGTATCCGAGCCTGTGCCAGGATGCCGCCAAGCGCCTCCGCGGACTCCTACAATCCCTCCGACTATCCGCCGCTCGAAGACGTCACGCGCGAGTTCGGATTCTCGCGGCAATACGTGAGCTTCGGCGTGCCAGACCAGTTGAAGGGCATCTCGCAAGAGGTCTGGGAGCAGGAGCGCGAGAAGGCCGCGCAACGGATGGCCGAGGCGTCGTCGGAGATCCAGCAGGTGCTGCGGCAATCTATGGCGGATCTGGTCGCGCACATGGCGGAGCGGCTGAAGGAGGGTCCGGATGGGAAGCCGCTGCGGTTCAAGGAGTCGACGGTGTCGAAGCTGGTGGAGTTCCTGTCGAACTTCTCATTCCGGAACGTGACGGATGACCAGAATTTGCAGTTGTTGGTCTCGAGGGCGCGAGGAATGTTGCAGGGTGTGGAGGCTGATCATCTGCGGACTGCAGGAGATTTGCGGATCCGACTGAAGGCGGGGATGAGCTCGATTTCCGCTGAGCTTGATGGGATGCTGTCGAGGTCCAGGGGGCGGAAGTTGCGGCTTTTAGAAAGTGAACCAGAGTCATAACCTTGCCGACGGTGGTCCAGAGTGGTTCTCCAAGTGATAGACTATTTCCATCGAAGTCATGTGGGGCACGGTTCGCGTGCACCGAAGAGGCGGCCCAGAGCGTTCTGGGAGGCTCGGAAACGGGCGTGGCATTGAGCCCCTTGAGAGGGTAAGGCTCCCGCTGACTAAAGTTCGCTATGGTATGGCAATACCAACGCAATGACGCAGCCGCGCGCTGCGTTCCGTGGCTCGATTTGTTCGTAGGCTGATGCAATGGAGTTTTCTAGTTTTTTTAGCGATAGGGAGGTGATTCTTCAGCTCTGTAAGGAGCGCGTGAAGCTGGCCAAGCAACGCCACGAGGCAATGTTCCTATTTAACATCGATCCAAGGAACCCCAAGCCCAAACTAGAGAAGCCGTTGCACTGGGATGAAGGCATCGCTCTTGACATCTTCCCGCCGCGGCGCGCATGGAAGAGCTTTAGGGCGCGGAGGTCTGAGCGTGACCGTTCGTCAATCGATGTCAATTTGAATTCTCTCATCAAGGCAGTTCTCACCCTGCGCAAGGAGAATCCGACCGCACCTTGGGTCCAGAGACTGAATGAGGTTGTGAAGCGCATTCGAGAGCGAGCTCTTTCTGACCAACAATTTGCCTTTGGGGCTCCGACGGTCCTTGCCGAAGAGAAAGAGAAAGGCAGCGGGGTGTTTCGACCTCTTTCGGTGTTCCGCCTCGAAGACAAGCTGATTGAGCGCCAAACCGCGTCATACCTGCGGCGCACTCTAGACTACCTATTCCTTCCATCGTGTCTCGCTTTCCGGTGCTCGCGAAACCGAGTCCCGCCACCGACAATTCACGATGCTTTAGAGCGAATCGTCTCTTTCCGGGGCAAACCCCAGTCTGCTCCGGTATTTGTAGCAGAATGTGACATCAAGGGCTTCTTCGATTGCGTGCCTCACGACCTTGCGCGACGGTCTGTCGAAGCGCTGATCCGTGAGTATGTGTCTACCGCAGCCCCCGCAGCGCAACACATTGACCAGCGAGCATGGACCATCTTCGTCGCTTATTTGAATGCTTACTGCTTTCAGAGGAATGTTAAGCTCGGTGCGGAGCCGCAACTCAAGAAGAATAGACGCGGCGCGTGCTTCAAGTGGCCCGAGGCAGAATTGCTACAATTACATGGCAGTCTTGGCGAAATCGGAGTTCCCCAAGGAGGGGCTCTTTCTTGCCTGATTGCAAATGCCGTACTGCATGCTGTGGACAAGGAGCTTGAGGGCATCGCTTCGCGATACCCCGGTGAGTTCCTTTACTTACGCTATTGCGACGACATGATTCTCCTGGCCAAGAAAGGCGATGTTTGCCTTGAGGGTCTTGAAGCCTACTGTTCCCGAGTCGAAGAATTGGGATTTTTGATCCATCCATGTAAAGATGCGGGCACAGACAAGAGTTTCTATTCAGGTAAATCCCACAATCCATATCCGTGGGGCGGCTCCCAATTGGAATTCCCATGGATCCAGTTCGTTGGGTATCAGGTTCGACATGATGGCATGGTACGAGTTCGGCTGAAGTCTCTCAAGAAGCAGCGACGACGAATTACAGAAGTTGCAGATGAAGTGCTTGCGACGCTCAACCCGGGGCGTAAGCGCGTCGGCGAAGTACCAGCATTGAGTCCAACAGTAAGAAGAACCGCCCAACAGATCAAGCATCGTCTTAGACAGCGACTGATCTCGATCTCGGTGGGCCGCCGCAAGCTAGGACAGGATCTGAGCGAAATTATGCCAATGTGTTGGTGTCACGGCTTTAGAGGACTCAAGGGTCGGTCGATCATTGAAAGCAGCTTGAAGATGCTCGACCGACACCGCGAGCGACAGATCATGCGAGTAGCTCGGCGACTGAATGAACATGAATTGTCTCTTCCCAAGGCAACTGACCGAAGTCCTGTAGAAGCCCTCAACTTCTACGGCATGCCTTTCAGCTATTGCGGGCAATTCAATTCACGGGAGTCCAGGGTGCGTAAGCCATGACGACCGATCAGCAGGGTGCATTGAGAACGACTGCGAGGTAGAAGGCTTGATCGTATTCCAAAGCATAAAACTTATGCCCATTCAGTTCCCAGTTTTCTCCACATAGAAGCCCACCTCCGCCGAAGCAGGTCTGCATGCTGGCCAAGCAGCGCATGCATCGCGCGCGCCTGCCGGACATCCTCCGCGACCGCATCCGGCATCTTCACTTCCAGCCGCGACGGCAACGCGACCAAGCGCTTCCGCAGGATCCACTCACCCTTCACAAGGCGCAACTGCCCCGAATACACGAACGTCGCATCCACGTGGGCACGCTCCCGGAGCCAATGTTTCCAATGGTTCCACGTCAGATCCCAATCGAGTCCCGGTAGCAGCTTCGCGTCGAGCAACTCCTCCAACTTTCGCCGAGGATCCCGGCAAACCACATGATCGAAAAAGAACTCGCAGCGCCGTAGCAACAGCGAAATCTTACGCGTGACCATCTCCGGCTTGTACGAGAGAATCCGATCCGCGAAGAACGCCTGGCCGTCCGCGGAAAGCAGTTCCTCGGCAACGATCAGCCCGAACCCGCCGTAGGGAAACAGCGGCGCGGCGTCCTCATCCTTGCGAAGCGCGTCGTAGCAAGACCTCAGTTCAGGATTCGCCAGGATATTGAACGCGCGCTCGACCGCAGACCGCTCGGCCGGATCCGCACTCTGCACCTGCAGTTCGAGCGTGCGCATCCGCCAAGCGAAACGCAGTTGATCTGGCGTCGCATCCACGTGGGCACGAAACAGCGCGTAGAGCGACTGCGGCGGATCACGATCCAACAAGTGTGTGAGAGTGTCGGCATCAGATGAACTGGATTAGCGATCGACATCGAGTTTTGCGGCTTTCAAAAACCCCCTGGCTACTTCGGCTACGGAACGATGTTCGCCATCCACTTGCTGGTTGAG
>Ga0163149_10007170_pt1 | contig 11281 bp, 10 predicted proteins | sample OliLakLV19MP5G1_FD_148604 | JGI IMG/M metagenome (GOLD analysis project Ga0163149, IMG submission 148604) | Freshwater microbial mat bacterial communities from Lake Vanda, McMurdo Dry Valleys, Antarctica - Oligotrophic Lake LV.19.MP5.G1 | ecosystem: Environmental > Aquatic > Freshwater > Lake >...
TAGCTAAATAGATAACGAAATTGAAATAACTGAGCATGCTATCTTATTGGTAATAAACTACAATCAAAGGATCAACCAAATAGGTCCAATGCAGCCAAAGCAGTTGAAAGCAGTTGACAAAGTTGTGGATTTGAACCAAAAAGTGAGAGCCAGTTTCACAAGACTGAAACCCTAGTGTGACTGAGGATGGCCCACCCGAATATCGTCGCAGACGATGACGAATTCCCAGATGAATTCCCACTCTCCCATAAGGAGATTGTTTATCGACAAGGCAAAGATAAAGCCTTACAAAAGAAACTCAAGAACGATCCTGAGTTGTACGAGAAGGCACTGTACAAGTTCTCTGACAAGATGTACAAAATAATTAATAAGGGTGGACAGATTTACCTCCCAAAAGCATTACAGCACAAGTGTGCCAAGTGCTGCCATGATTACTTAATGAATCCTGGTGAAACATGATTGAAGTTCACCATCGCCCAACACCACACTTGGGTAGGGTTACGCCCAACAGTGCAACACGTCATGAAGGCATGTCCTAATTGAGAGTTGTGCAAGAAGAATTCCAAGAAGTATGGACTTCTTCCACCAAAGCCAATGCCGGAAATCATTCCCTGGCACACTCTGTGCATAGATCTGATTGGTCCATGCAACTTTGGAGTGAAGAACGAAAAGGAACCCGAAAAGGACACCTTTGTTCAACTGCATTGCTTGACAATGATAGACCCGGCAACAGAATTCTTTGAATGTTGCAAAATCATGCGCAAGCGCACTGATTACATGGCAAATCACTTAGAGATAAGTTGGCTTACTCGATGCCCACGGCCAACAGAGATTGTCATGGATAAGGAAAGAGAATTTGCACTAGAAGTAGCAGATTTACTTAAGAGCGAGTGCGGCATGCATCACAAGATTATAACCAGTAGAAACCCAGAAGCAAACTCCATGATTGAACGGTGTCATCAGACACTTGCCAACATGATTCGCACATGGCAAATAAGGGACAAGCACGACCTTGATCCTGAGTTTGGCTGGTCTGGCGTCTAGCAGCATGTCGGAAAGTCATGAACTCTACTGTTCACACCACGTCACGTGCAACACCGTCACAACTAGCGTTTGGACACGACGAACTACTTAATCTGTCATTTGAAGCCTGCTGGCAACACATTGAAGATCGTAAGCAGAAGCTTATAACTCAAAACAATAAGCGTGAAAACGCTACACAAATCCCACATCAACACAATGTCTGAGACATTGTGACAGTCGACACCGGCAAGCAGCGCAAGCACGGTCACAACCCAAACTTGGGACCATGTCGGATAACTCAAGCATATGACAATGGTGCTGTCCAGCTCGTCAAGGTTGCCGATGATAATGGCGGAGCTGTCTACGACACATGGAACATCCGGAATGTCAATCCGTGCAGGACCTGATCACTCCTGTGTTGCAATCCGTAGCTTTGGAAAGGTTTGCAGCTACAATGATTAAAAGTTCTAGAGCGGCAATTTGCTCTTTAAGTTCCACACCTGCAGCAAGACGCACACCATTACCACACTTGTGTGCACATTTGACTCCGTGTACAACGATTGTCATAGGGGCGAATGCAATGCACCATTTACCCGATAAGGATAGTGATAATAACCTAAACCCGGGATTCGTGACTCATGCTTGTGAATCACTCCTTGAACGGACACTCCTCAGTGCCACGGGACCAGTAGACATGAGTCCTATTGTTCACGAACAATAAAGGAGGTTGCTCAGGAGAGCAACGAAGCATCATCACAGATGATGTGATTCTAACGCTTACACAACATAACGGCTATGTCTTGTTTACCATTTCGTACGATTGGAACACGTTTTGTTCTGGATCGCACAACACGGGCTGTTGTGGAGACGACAATCATTAACAACCACATATCTGACATTACGATCCTTCACGTAGAAGCATCGTTCACCTCAGTAGAGAGAGGAGTAAGCCAAGGGATCTTGAGCCGAACCTCTCTCAAATATTACTTTTAGTTAAGTTCATTTCTAAGCTTATAATTTTCATTTACAAACAACTCAAAAGGCATGTATCTTTAGCGTAGTACAGAAGCCTCGTTGAACGCAGCACAAGAGAGGGGATTAGATCAAAGGGCTTTGATGGAACCTCTCTCTCAAATTACATTTAGTTCCAGGACCAAACAGCAATGAGAACAAGAATGGAAAAACTTGCGAAAAATCCTTGCGGCCGAAAAACAAGGATTTCAAAATAATTGCTTCTTTTCGTTAAATCCTTGCGCTGGAAAAACACGTTTTGGGAATACTTGCGTTCAACACAAGTTTCATAATTTTTTCGCAAGTTTTTCTTCTATAGTAAATCAGTACCATTTTGGAAAACTTGCGAAAATCCTTGCGTCCGAAAAGCAACGATTCCAAAATCATTGCTTCTTTTCGTTAAATAACTGCATTGCGAAAGCAAGTTTTTGAAAAACTTGCGATCGTACAAACTTTATGTAGGATCTGAAAGCAAGTTTTTTTCCCCTAAACATTTCAGTACCCAATGGTCCAGATCATTTCCATAGTACTACTACTATATAGTAGCTAGCTAGTACTTATATTTTCATTTACAAACACTATCATACTAGCTAGTAGTAGTGGCTAGCTAGCTAGCTAGCTACTAGCTAGCTAGTAAGGCCTGCATAGCATTAGCTTAGTGCAAGCTGCTTCAGGGTCAAGCAGACCGCACCATCCACGGACACAACGAAAGGAAAACCATCTAGACAATTGACGAGTGTAACAACCTCTAGCATCCACATGCCACTCTTAAATGATAACGAGGAAAATGACGGGAGATGGGAAGAATATGGCGACGAAGAAATGGTCGAAAAAGAGAACATGATGCAAGAGGAAGATAGTGTTAACGACAACGAGGACGAGGACAACAACACGAATGCCGACGAGGACAATAACAACGATATTGATGATGATGGTGATGGTGATTCCGGAGCTGACAGTGGCGATGACGATAATAGCGAATTATCTAACAACAAAAAGGTAATGGACGACGACGATGAAGATGATGGCGATGAAGATGATGGAGACGATGATACTATTAACAGCAATGATAAAAATGACAACGAGAACAACAGCATTGAAGACGACGACGACGACGACAACGGCGAGGAGGAAGATGATGATATTCAGTCGTTTGTCACTAATAGAACTTCAGATAGTCGGCAAGATTATAGCAATAAGGGCAGCAGCAAGTCGTTTCCCTCTCACATTCCAGACCATCTAGATCGCAGGACACTAGAGGGAATCAAGTCCTACCTAAACTCCTTTGAAGCCAAAGGCGCACTTGATGAGGATGAAATTGTGCAGCTCATGCTCAAGGCTGATCGCAATGTCGAACATAGATCTAAATATTTTACGAACCCTTTGGACGATATTTTGGACGAAGACAAAATGCACAAAGATTTCTACAACGAAGAGGAAGATTATCTTGTGGGCCATGATTTTATGAAGGAAATGACTACAGCGTTGCAGGGCAAAATGAAACGGGGGGTGGATAAGCGCACAATCAATTGGGTCAAGAGGGCTTCTGGATTAAACCGAAAGGATTATCACTCTCGTCACTCAGCACTGGGTTACGATGCTCCAGACTCGGATGACCAAGATGGAAAAGGGAAAAAAATTGGTCCTCGAAGATATACTCGAGGAATGGCTCGAACGACCCGGATCAAGAGGAAGGAGGAATTCATTTTCAAAGACAATCTTGGACTGCAAAGTCTACTCAATGTCATTGAGGAAATGGAACCTGCAAGTGGTCCCTATCCTGTGCCATTTGAATGCCAACAAAAGTCCAGGCAGTCTGACCGAGATCGCGACAGAAACAAGGCTCCTCTCTCTAGCTCTTCTAGTCGGATTATCAGTCGTAAAATTGATAGAGACCTGCATAGGGAAATCGATAGGGATTCAAAGACCTACAGCAAAGGAAGGGACGACAATGTCATTGGGCGTCCGCTTGTGGCGCGTCTCCCCGAAGAGGAAGTTATTGACAACGCATGGAGGAGGGATTACATCTTCGGAGATAATCGCGATTTTCTGGTGACACGTGTTTGGGTGAATGGAGAGCATGTGGAGGAGGACGAAGAAGATAAAATGACCATGAAAGAAAGAAAGGCAGAGCTGAAACGAATGCGTGACCGACAGTATCAAAAGCGCAAGCGCGACCGCAAGCTTCGAGAGAAGGAACAAAGGAACAGCATCTTTTCTGGCGATTCGAAGTACACGACTCCGTTACGCTCCAATGCAACCAAGTGTCGCCGTGAATATGACAGTGATGCCGATGACGACAACGAGGAGCGGCATCGTCCGCGCAAACATCGTCGCTCTACCAAGAAGAAGGAGGCTGCTCGTGCTCGAATGGGGGCTCTCAAGGGGCCAATTAATCTATCCCTCTTGGATTGGCAGAGACGTCAAATGTGGGCGAATGGCAAATGGCAAAAGAAAGATGCAGAACGAGATGCAGGGGATAAGGTGGAAATCCCGGTGCACTTGTCCAACACAGGCGTTGGACATCGTCTACCGTCTTGGGAATCGGTTAACCCTGCATCGAATATATGGGATAAATCGAATCAAGCTGAGCTTGCACCTGCGCGGGGTCGCCACTCGGATGAAGTTTACGCCTCTTGGTCTCACAAGCTCATCAACTTATTGAATGGAGGAGCTCGGTCATGGGCCATGTATGAGTTTTTCTACAGCGACATCGACCGAGCATGGTACAATTCAAACCCGTTTGCAAAAGAGGTTGCAAAACTTGGAATCCTGCCCTCTGCAAAGCTAACCCGACGAGAATGGAGTGTCGTTCGTCGGATGATGCAAAAGCGCCCCCGCCGCTTCTCGAAGCACTTTATCTCGTCGCAAATCGAGGAACGAAACACGTTTCGAGAGATGGTACGCGATTTGCAAAGGAATCCTGACAAGACCAACGACACTGAATACACGATTCCGGCGCAGATTAAGGTAGGGGCGACGGTCACAGCTTACAGCACAAAGTTCTTGGTACTACACAGAGGAATAGTGTTATTTCATGATGTGTTCGCGGGTCGCTACCTGGTGCAGTTTGAACGTAAAGAGCTTGGGTTTGAGTTTTGTAGAGATACCGAGGTAGCTACCCACGGTGTTCCAGACATCCTTATGTCTCCTTCGCGGACAAAGTTGACAGGCTCCCCTCTCGATGGCGGTATTGACGACTGTATTAGGATTGGTACTGAACCGTATGGTACAAGTTTTGGCCCAGAATGTGGTGTCAAAAGAAAGGAAAGTATCACTTGCGAGAAGGACATAGCAAACCTTTTATCCAAGACGAAGCGATGGCGGGCTGTCACCCCTGGAGACGACTCAGAGAGTGCTCGCTTCGCGCTTGTTGAAAAGGTGGCAGAGCGTGAGACCTTGGTGACCCTAATGGAGACCATTGAAGCCGCGACACAGAGAAAATCCATGTGCTAGATGTTATGGAAGTGTTCAATATCTTACTCGCCGACCGTCTTCCCTTTGGGGAAGGCCCGCCTTCCAACCACGTCCTATCGGGATATTTCGAACAGCACTATGCCTGGCTTCGGGCAAATTTACAGGTCACAAATCAAACTATCGACAATGCCCATGCCTACCTTCGTGTGATGTACGGAAAGGCTTACAAGTCAACGTAAGTACTGTCGCTGACACGATAATGAAATCGGATGGCATGCGATTCTTATAAACTCGTAAATTTGCTTCTTGTGTTTGCTTTGTTTCCAGCCCCGTCTCTGAGGAAATTGAGAACGAAAAGTTGAAGAAAATGTTCGTCGAGACTGTTCTCTCTAAGAAAAATCGTCTGTGCGGAGGACCTCCCATGGCAGCAATGCCGTGGATTGGTGCTCTTCAACAGGGTTCAGGTGAAGTCGGTACCTTTCTGTCGACACTTCTATTCGACGAGAATGACCTTACAGGCCAAATCCCAATCAATGCATCCAGCCATAGAAGTCTAGACAACAGCCATGCGCGAAGACGGATTGCATCAGCTGGCAGTATATTGTCAGCGATTGGCTATTGCTGCGGGCGATCCGAGGAAAGGGATGTCACGCTGCCAGAGGGGGATCCGCCGTTGATTGATGTCGTGCTCGCGGCAGGCCTCGGTGATTTGGCCATTCCAGAAGTTTCCACTCCGGTTGGAGATGATGCGCTTGAAGAAGTGCTAGCCGAGAGGTCAGCGGCGGAAAAAGAATTACGAGAGGCCTTCGAAATGTTAAGCTCCGAGTTTAGCAACCGTGCTGTTGCCTCTCGTTTGCATTGAAGCAAGAACCGCGAGAAGCCTCCATTATGAATAGACCGGCATACGAATGAATCTAAAGTGGCTAAATCGCGATGAATAATGTATCGGAAGGTAAAAGTTGATTACAATCTATGTAGAGAAAATTTTCTCTCTACGACGTCTTCCAATGCTTGAGTCTTTGCTGTACTTGCTCGTAAGCAATGAAGAAGATGACGACACTCGGAGCGATATAGGAGACGCGAGGAACAATGCCAGTAGTAAAACCCCGAAGACCTTCTTCTTGCCATATTTTCGACGCGCATGACGCAACACTACCCCCATAAGCAGCACTATCCGTCATGAGTAGCGTCTTAATTCGGTCTAGTGGTGATGTAATACCTGCAGAAAAAGTTCCCGCGACAGCACCGCAGACAGCAGCCTCAATAGAACTAAGTTCCACGTCCTCGGCGCCCTCACTGGCTCTCTTTTTGCTTCCTTTTGATGCAGCTCTGGCAGCAGCTTTTCGATATTGTTTGATGCGCAAATAACAATTTTTCGTCATTTCGTAGGTTGTTAGCTGTGCCACACGAAAGGGCACATCCCTTGTAATGCCTCCTAAATATCCTTGATATAACCCTGGGAATCCCTTCTTTTTCAAGATTTGCTTCAAGGCTTCGGATGTACTAGAGTACATGCCTGCTTGCATTTGTTGTTTGATGACCTCCGAGGGACATAGTATCCCTGACCCAGTCAAGTCGCCAAAGACAGCCGCGAGTGCATACAAAAAGACAGGTTTGGTATTTGGAAATTTATCGAGCAGAGCTTTTTTGTACGCTTCGTAGGATCCAAATGTCAGCACGCCGTAAGGTACTTGACCCAGAAGTGATCCATCTACGCCCTTGTAAAGTCCTGCCAATCGAAAGGGAGCTTTTTGGTCCATCTGAATTCTTGTCTGATGTAAACGGCATTGGATGAGAAGGGGGAAAACCAACTTGTCAGCATTGCATTGTTTCAAGCAGCTTTCCCCCCTCAAATTTTACGAATTTAAAGATGCCGACCCAATGATTTTCATTCTGACTATTTATTCATTTTTACCTTGATGGTATCGACGGGATACATTGCGAATATTGAAGTGCTACGAGCGACTGCAGCTGCCACAAGGTGGCGCCTTGCATTCAAAACTGTCTTAACAAAAACTTGGACAGGACCCTCATTTGTCGTGGCCATAGCACCGTCCTTGGCCCCACCGCGAGCAACACCCGCAAGTGCTGCTGTTGCTGCACGGCTCGCCGAGGCCACTCCTCGTCCCTGCAAGGGACCGAACGATGCAAGGCATATCAGCATCAAAATCCAAGACCAAGATAAAGCCCACATGATGACGACGTCTTGACTTCTTTCCAGCTTGAGTGGTAAGGATTCTGTGCTGTGTCTTCAAGTTATAGTGATCGCCGGGTATTTAATTACCACCCGCCTACTAATAATGAGTACTATTAGAAGGTTTATAGTACAGTACTGGTACAAGTAGGGGTTGTCAAAAAGTAAACCACAACTTTTCCCAGGAACCATCCAATTTCGATTTGGCAATCACTGTTAAGTATCGAATACCACATAACCTATTGGAAGCTTGGAAATTTCCTGGGTCGATTTTCGCTCCAGGCAATTTCCAAGGTCCATTTCATACTGGTCGGGTACATTGCTTTTTTGCGAAGACAACACGCTACAAGCAGTGCGTTCGTTCCATCCATCCAAACGTGCCAATCGTGTCTAAGCTACATGATCTTATACTGTCTTCGAGCACTGCTGCACCTCTTGCGATAATAACACAGGGTGCTTGCAGACGAACACAGCTCAATCGGCTTCTGGTTTTGGTACAAAAACTGGCCAGGATTGGGCGCTCCGTGCTTTCTTCAAGTTGAATTTTCCCACGACGTGTCACGACATTTTGTTGCGGTTTGAGTGACACATCGTCGGACCCTTTCTATCTAGTAGGCATTGCTAGTAAATCCAATGTTGTTGATAACAAATATTAAATTAGAGAAAGAGTGAGATTGGTCTACTTCTGAATTGTAAAATCACTTCAAAGTCCAAGATAAGCTCGGCGTCTCTCGGCGTGTTGCTTAGGCACGTCCGGGCACCCCCGTGCATTTGTCTGTCGTCCACAATGCAGCCAATACCCTCCCCTTGGCAAATCCAATGTTGGTCCAATCCGAGACATCTATGGTGCAAGGCTCCATAATGATACAGCAACCGGGTCTTACTTTGATATGCCGCAGGGCGATAACTTCATGGAGGACCGCAGGAACAACATGGGTCGTCAAAAATGGATGCGATCGCAGGCAGGAGAACGGACAGATAGTCCAAAAACAAATTAGAATTACCCATAAAAAATAGGTAATAGACTTTACACAGGTAGAGGTCTTCAACAAATCAAACAGTAACAAAACACAAGTTAGCAATGCCCCATGATAGGACGGGCATGGCGGTCGTGTAGTACCCATCCGGGGGGTTTGGTCAGGTCATCCGATGGATTGATGACACCAGAGATGAATTCCATGACAATGGCTCCTGATTCCTTCCAGTCTTGAATAGCGAAGTGCTGGATATCAATGTGACGAGAGCGCTCAGTGGGTACACGAGAGTTGATCATATTGATGGCCGATTGATTATCGCAATGCATGACAGTCGGGCCTTTAGGAGGGAAACCGAGGTCGGTCATGATGGCGCGCATGTATCGAGCATGCTTTGCGGTGGCAACAGGGGCAAGGAATTCTGCTTTGGTGGAGCTGGTAGCAGTGATGGACTGCGTCTTGCATCAGTAAGAGATGGTGCCACCACAGAGAAGGAAGGCATAGCCTGTGGTGAATCGGCGGTTGCGCAGATCATTGGTGTGTGCGGCATCAAGGAATGCAACGGGTTCCTGGGTGTCCACAGTTGGAAAAACAGGTAGGTCAGTGTCCATGGTGGAGTGGATGAGGTTGGAAGGAGGAAGGGAAGCATCTGGTTGGGACCGAAGGTAAATGATACCCCAATCTTTGGTGGCTTGGAGTCATTTAGCGACCTTTTTTAGCATGGCAAAGTGATGGTCATGCGGGCAGGTGGAGAACTTAGACAGCATAATGAAGGCGTAGCCAATGTCTGGTCGGCACGTAATGTAAGCATGTAGTAGTTTGCCAAGCAGAGTGCGGTAGGCAAAACCACATTTAGACACCAGGGCAGCATGCTCAGCAGTGTTCTCCGGAGGGCCTTGATGGGCGTGCAGGGAGGTTACTGTATCAACGGGCAGCGGTGCAGAAGGCTTCGATGGGACAGGAGGAGAAGGCTTCAACCATCCATGAGTCGTGAGGAGGCGGTCGATATATTTCTCACACAAGAGCTTGATAGCGTCGGAATGCTGTGCAATGTCAAGTCCATTGAAGTTGTTGAGGAGCCCAAGGTGCTTAAACGGGGGCGTATCTTCAGATGGTAATTGTAGGGCTTCACCAATCTGATCATAGAGATGTTTTGCGAGGTCTTCATTAGGGCAAGCAACAGCATAGTCATCAACTTGGTGCCGCAAGAGTGTTTTGGTACCCTCAAAGGTTGCCGAGTAGATGGAATGTGGTGCTTTTAAAGCCGAATTGCGGTGATCGTAGGATTGCAGTGATGTGCTTTTCCCAGAGTTTACCAGATGCGGGATGGCCTTGGAGTGCATGAAGGACAAGGAGCACTAGAGAGCGATCCAACTTCTTATTGAATCTATGCTCATACCAGTCCGCATGAGCGTCGTCAATGGATACGAATTTGGGAGTCTCAGGCAGCGGAGAGTGTGCATGCGCATCTTGAGCATCGCCTCCATAGACTCGACAGTTTTCTCTTGCAGCAAGGGCAAAGAAAAGCCGCTGCACCGGTTGCTCAACACAAGAGGAGTGTGTTGAAGCAATCCCATGTAGCAATGGCGCAGACCGGGGGGGGGGCATCACAGCAGTTGCAGGAGCGCCTTGTGCCATCGCGTTTGATGGAGTGTTGCTAGTGGGGGCACAAAACAATAGCACCAGGTGGCTTTCTGACAGGCTCACCATGCATCTTGAGGTCGTGAAAATGGTCAAGTTGCTTATGCTCACCAGTGCGCCATTGTTCCCATGTGCTTAGGGGACGGAGTTTGCATCTAGTGAAATGACCAATTGCTTGCTCAGCCAGAGTTATGGCTTGCGATTGGATGGCTTGTACGACCATTTCCATTTCTTCTGTGGAGAAGGAAGACTCAGAGAAGTCAAGGTGTGGGTAGCGAATCGCGGAGATGCAGCGGACATCAGCAAGAGCAAGTTGATGGTCGTGATCAACATCAGGAATAGCACTGGTGTCCATGATGTTGTGCTCAGCCACTGCACGCCAGGCCTCGGCAGAGGAGAGCTTGCGTTCGATAGCAAGTTCGAGCTCGAGGTTTTCGGCAAGATCATCATACAATCGGCAGAGCATAGAGACAGCATTGTCTTTACCAAAGACTTTCATGCCATTGATGGCAACAAGGTAGGCTCCCTTCACATTCTTGAGAGTGGACTTGTGAGTGGCATACATCTTATCTGCTGTGCTCTTTTCCTTTACATCAGCAACGTAGGCACGATGGTTGAGCTCATCAGATGCCAGGGTGAGTCCACATGAGGGGTCATCATCAGTTACCGGGACTCCTTTTACCACAGTGTAGGAGAAAGGGTTAAGATGGAAGGCAAACTGGTCGACAGAGGTCTCTTTGGCTTTGACAGGAAGTGGTTCTCCATTTTGTGTGCGTTGTAAGTGGACAACGTTAGGAGGAACTAGGTCGGGAGGAAGGTCATTCACACCTTCATCAAATCGCACATGCTTGGCACTTTTGACCACATGGGTCTCGGTGTCATACCACATGATGTTCTTATTGGTGTTGAATATGAAACCTAGGAAGATGTGAGATATAGTCATATGGAACGTCGGATCCATGACTGAATCGATCACGATCTCTAGAACGTCCAGCAGGCAACAGGAACGTGACTGACATGA
>Ga0163149_10007179_pt1 | contig 11278 bp, 14 predicted proteins | sample OliLakLV19MP5G1_FD_148604 | JGI IMG/M metagenome (GOLD analysis project Ga0163149, IMG submission 148604) | Freshwater microbial mat bacterial communities from Lake Vanda, McMurdo Dry Valleys, Antarctica - Oligotrophic Lake LV.19.MP5.G1 | ecosystem: Environmental > Aquatic > Freshwater > Lake >...
CCCATTGCTGTTGCGATGCATATGTTTAAACTTCGACTTATGAGACGTCTTCACGCTTTGTCGCTACGTTCAGGTTACTCCAGCGGCCTCATGTGCCGAAATGGTGGGCCAACGTGGATTGGTACACAAAAAGGCTCGCTTGGTCATTGTGAATCTGCAAGCCACCCCATTGGATCCACTCGCCAAACTCCGAATCAATGCTAAAACGGACGACGTTATGAAGCGTTTGATGGAGAAGCTGCAGCTGCCAATCCCGCCATTCAAGTTGCGACGATATGCGTGCGTGCATTACGACGTTGCCGTCCCCGCTGGAGTTATCGAAAAGAAAACGGAGGCAAAGGGTCAAAAACCGACCAATCAGGCTGTTATCAGCACCGTAATCAGCAGCTGCGACAGTGATGGCACACCGTACACGTTGTTCACAAAGGTTGGCTCATCACTGCGACTGCCCTCGGGGATCCACGACGCACCACCCGTGGTCAATCCGCAACAGAACGCCGAGTTTTCGTTCGCTGTCCCAGCGAATGAGGTGGACCTCGCAGGTCAGGATGCCAAGCAGGCTGACAACCCGGTCAAGGCTCCGGAGCTTACGTATGAGCTGCACTTCGCTGGGCATTACGGCGAGCCGCCTGTTCAGGTTACTCTACGGGTAATCAACAAAAGCGCAGATCACCGATTGGTGTTAGAGTACGATCCGTTAACGCGCGAGTGGGCGTGGCATGATTCAGCAGCAATCAAGTCGGCTAATGGTGCAGGCGTCTAGGTGATTGCTTGGAAGTACAAGTGCTTGGAAGTACAGTTTACTCTTTTTTGTCGTATTCCTCCAAACAAGACACAATCCAAAGAACACGAAAAAACTACCGGTTCATTCACCCAAACTGCGCTATACACAAAACACAAAATATCCGATGAGACCCATTTGCGTGAAACAAAAGCAACGGGAACGTGCCGCAAGCATCGAGCGAAAAGTCAAATCAGGAACCACACGACAGCCGTCTTACAATGAATGTGATACAATGACAGCTCTACCAGCTGCTCGTCTGCAACACTGCAGGTTGTCAACAGATGCTGCTGATACTAGCTTGGCTCCGCCTCCAAAGCTGCAGTCAGCTGGCCTTCTTTTGACTGCGACCTCGACGACGCTCGTCGTATGTCCTCGAGCAGTGCCTTGGCCTGAGCGTCATTGAAGAGCCTCATCCCTTCTGTCTTGATGAAAGCCGCAATCTGGACCACTGCGAGAGCACACTCCAGGGATTGCTCCAATAACTCAATCAGCTTAGCTGGGCCCGCCGAGACGGCCTCGACGACGATTTCCGGTCGATCCAGATTTGCGGGCCGTTCGGACAGAGTGTGCGTGAACGTGTAGTGATAGCAGGTCAGGCGGATGTCGAACTTGCGGGCAAAAGTCAAGTTGTTGAACACCGACTCGGCGTTGTCCTTGCGATCATCACAAAAAACGATTTCTTTTGGCAGCGGCGTGCTGCTACTCTGGACGTACTCTTGAAATTGTTCCGCAGAAAGCTTGGAATCGCGACTAATGCTGTGTCGAACTTCCCCCGCAGATTTGGCATCAGCGTCCGGGAACACATGGTCCCGGTAGACGACATTCTGCAGAAATCGGTTCAAAACCGTGCCCTTCTCCACGGCGTTGGTATAGATCACGCCATTCATGTACACTGCTTGCGTTTCCGGATCTTGCAGAGACAGCTTCGAAGGCAGCGGGCAGTTCACCGTGAGATCGAGGCCGAAATGTGACAGCATATCATCCGTATCTTCTGCAGACGTAGCGTATCGAGCAGTAAGACCGAGGACCCAGACACCCTCGTCTTGTAATGCTTTGATCGTGTCCTTCGTACGATTGCCTTCGCACAAGATTTTGCGGCAGATCATCAGGCGACACCTCTGATAAAGCTGTTCTCGGAAGTCTTTGGGCATTGCACTGCTCTCACAGAACGCTTCAAAGGCTTGTAAACCACCACGCGTAAGCATAACGCAGTTCTGAGGAGTCATCACCAAAGTCTCATCTGTATCATGCAAGCACAAGGATCCACAAGCGAAAAGACGATGTCAGAATCGGCAGACGTCACAGTCGTCACGACAGATGCGCAGTGCGGAGCAGTGCGACGCATATCAAAGCACTAGCCTTACCGATGTCGACCACGCAAACAGTGCCTTTCCGCTTGTGTTGATGCAGAATGTCGATCGTCTCCATGGAAAGCAGACGATTCATCGCGTCAGCATTGCTGAGCCCTGAATCTGAAGAGTTGCAACCAACCCGATCTGTGTCCATTTCGTCCGTACTCATGTCCGCCACCGTATCGACAACTTCGTGACAAGTCAAATCAACCAGAGTATCTGACGCCATTGTAGTTGACGTCGAATGTGATACTGAGATGTCAGCCGCAAGATCGTCTCTCTTGCTTTCCCGCAGCGATGACGACGAACGTTCGTGCAGTTTATACAGATATTGACGAAAAGATCGAAAACGGAAGCCAGGCAAGGGCCTTGAAATCAGCGGAGCAGATGTGTAGAATTCCGCGTGTACCGGACGCCGAGCACCATCAGTGGAGAGCGTGTTTGAAAGCCAGGATGTTGCGTGCCACATGACGCATTCATCACAGAGCACACTGTCGAGCCCTCAGTGTGGTGCGCTACATCTTGAGATTGGTCGGTTTTACCGGCTCGACTGCTCGCGATTCTTTCACTTGAACGCGCAGCGGTCTGGTCGAGCAAATCATAAAATCGCAAGGGCATGTAGAACACCTTCTCAAACACGCGAAGTCGATCGAAGAACACTTTCTCGCGCACGTGCAATCTCACCAACGCCAATGTATAATAGTTGCAAGGACAGTGAGCCATCAGCGAGCTGATTCTACGGCAAGCCCTGCAAGGACTGCCCCACGCCGTAGGTTCTGATGTTATATGCCGGATGCTTTGCTCACCACGCGCGTCCACTAACATGTTCGAAATTCGTTTGTTAGGCACGATGCGGTTCGCTGCACTGTTGGCAGCATGCGTCATTGCGCTTCAGTTGACGGCCGTGTATGCAGGTAATTATCTCCAAAGCATAACATCAAAGAAATGACCACGGTTGTTGACGCAAATGTCAATCGTATATTGGTAACAGGAGTGCAATGTGGCGTTAAAAGCTGCCCTCTCGACAACGGTGTCTGCTGCGGCAGCGCAACGTGCTGCCCTTCCGGCACTGCTTGCACCAACGACAACCCACCGTTATGCCACCCGGTGGCTTTTGGTTCCCCGAAGCCAAATGCAGAGCTTGTTCGACGCTTGCACACGATCAAGGTGTGTTTGTTTGTGAAATCGATTGGTTGTGGAGACCTTCTGATCGTATTCGTCTTGGCCAGTCGAAAGTCGCTCAGCTAGAAGGCAATGCGGAATTCAGTGGATCCAGACCAACGCATCAGGAAGTTGTTGACCTTCAGCAGCAGATAGGTCTTCTTGAATCAACCCCAACGGTACGTCGTACTCGCATCCGTGGTCGCTGGCCAATATGTAATTTGCAGTCGTCTTTCAGGCTGACTGCAGTTCCTGTACCGCATCGTCAAAGTCCTCCAGTGGTTCATCGGGCACCAGCGACGGATCGTCGTCTCGTTCCGGGTCGTCGTCTGACTCGGACTCAGATTCGGAAAACTCCTCTAGCCAAGGCTCATCATCGTTCTCTGAGTCATCCATGGGTCCTGGAGGCGTCTTGTCCAGCTCGTCGTTAGCTAGTGACAGCAACAGCGAAAGTTCGTTGTCGTCGCAAGTGTTGTCTGTTCTCAGTTCAGCCGCTTCCGGCAGCGTGTCCACGTCTGAATCCTCTTCCTTGCTTTCTTCGCTGTCGCAATCGCTGGCCAGCTCTGCTGAATCCAGCAGTGGCTCGGTGAGCAGTGAGCTGAGCAGCGCGTCAACTCTGAGTTCCGCTTTGGCTACTGCGTTGAGCTCTCTGTCCGCATCTGGTGAAAGCTCCATCTCCACGTCACGATTGTCCTCAATGCTGAAATCTCTGAGTTCTGGGTCGTCTTCCAGTAGCATCGAATCGAGCTTGAGCAAGCTGCTCTCGAGCGAAAGTGGGTCGAGCAGTTCCAGCGGGTCTAGCTCGTCCGCTCTGTCGTCACTTGTCAGTTCCCTATCGGCTTCCGCAAGTGAGTCTTCACTGGCCAAGAGTCAGCTGCAATCCGTGCTGAGCGCGCTGTCCGGCTCATCCAGTTCTCAAGAATCCAGCACAGCCCAATCTACATCTCAGTTGTCATCGGTCCTCTCGTCGCTCAGCAAATGCGAATCTCAATCTGGTTCGTCAAAGGGATGCTTGTCTGCATCAGAATCCTCTGCACTTGTTTCCTCCCTGTCAACTTTGCTGAGCTCTGCATCCCAGAGCAGTGGCAGCTCATCATCAAGCTCCGGCTCGTCAAGCTCCGGATCCAGCTCGTCGAGCTCCGGTTCTGGCTCCAGCGAAAGCTCGTCTCTTGTATCCAAGCTGATCTCATCGCTACTATCCAGCAGCGGTAGCAGCTCTAGCTCCGGCTCTTCTGGTTCTTCCTCAAGTTCAGCCGCCAGCGAAAGCTCGTCGTTAGTGTCGAAGCTGATCTCATCACTGCTATCCAGCAGCGGTAGCAGCTCTAGCTCCGGCTCTTCGGTTTCTTCTTCGGCTGCCAGCGAAAGCTCGTCGCTAGTGTCGAAGCTGATCTCCTCCCTGCTATCGTCTTCTAGCAGTGGCAGCAGCTCCTCCGGAACCAGCTCGTCTGCAAGCTCTTCGGGCGTTTCTAGCTCCGAGTTAGCGTCGAAACTTGCATCGCTACTGTCGAGCTCGAGCTCCTCATCCGAAAGCAGCTCCGCCATTTCCAGTCTTATGTCCTCTCTGCTGAGCTCTGTCAAATCTTCTTCTGGATCCAGCAGCTCTAGCGGCTCTGAGTCCAGCAGTGCATCTCAACTCTCGAGTGCACTATCGTCTGTGCTGAGTTCATCGTCTCTATCTGAGAGCAGCAAATCCTCCGCTATCTCGGCGATTCTGTCCGCATTGTCTTCTTCCTCGAGCACTGCCGGATCTTCTTCTGGCTCGTCTTCTTCGGCAGATAGCTCGTCGCTGTCATCTTTGTTGAACTCTCTGTCATCAGTTTTGTCTCAGTCATCGCTGTCGAGCAGCGAGTCCAGTGCCTTGATTTCGTCGCTGTCTTCGAGCTTGAGCAAGTCGAGTTCCTCTGAATCGTCTGAGCTGATGTCAAAGTTGATCAGTGCTCTATCGTCGACGTCTGGTTCCGTATCTGGAGACTCCGTCCCATCATCTTCTTCAGGATCGAGTGAGTCCTCTCAGGAAGTGGATTTGATCAAAGTTCATCAGCTGAAGCACAAGATTCGTCAGCTGGAAAAAGCCTTCAAGTGTGAACAGCCCTGTGAAAATCTTCCCGAGTCAGCAGAGCTCGCAATGAACTATTTGAAGGTAACACACCATGCAACAGTTTCGTCCGACTTGGTGCATTGACGGATGCTAAATTTATTATTTACCAGAAACGACTGGCGGACGTGCAGCTTGGTTTGTCTAATACCGACCAAGCGAAGACCGCAAAGGAGTTCATTCGTAATGCGTTCATCGTCGCTCGCAACAAGAAACGGGACAGACAACAACAAGCGCTTGAAGCGAAGAAAAACGAGGACGAGAGTGAGGATTGCAAGAGCTCGTCCAACAGCGGCAGCAGCAACAATTGCTGATAATCACAACGTTCCAAATGATTCGTGAACCAATATCACATCTAACAAATCAGCGAGTTCAGGCTTTCTTCTTCTTCTTGCTGGTGCAACAGTACATGTAGGCTACGGGATTGATGTAAGATAGGACCATCCATGCTGTTTGCAGAACCGCTTTGGTGAGTCCCACCGAATGCTTAACGACTTCCACGCCAGGAGTGCCAGCTCGAGGTCGCAGTTTTGGAGACGGATTGGCGATCTCCCGGGGAGAGTAGCTGTACGTGCTTTCCTCGCTGTCTGATTTCGAGCCATAGCGCTTGAGAAAGCCTTTGACTGCGGAGCTGAGGGCGCTGTACTCGCTCTTGGCATCTGCGACGGAGGCCTTTACCAGCTTGGTTTTCTGATGGACAATGCTGCGCAACTCCCAAGTCGGTCCAACTGAGATGTTCATCATCAGATATTTCATTTGTGAGAGGAACACAAAGATAAGCTCATGTACCACATGCGCACTTACCGTTCAGCGACTCTTTGCTATAACCACGATCCAGATTGCGACGGACGTACTCGTCATAATCGCGAATGATCTGCACGATGAGATCAGACGTAGAGATTCCTTCGGTGCGCTGTGTTTCAAGGAATTTGCCCAAGCGCTTGACTCCTCCATAAACGTCACCCCCGTTCTCGGCAGTTCCAGTGGTGTCAGAGTAAGGGATAGCATCGTGGGCGACGAAGTCAATGTCGTACTTCCGCAGAAAGTCCTCGGTAATAACCCACGGTGCATCAGGCACCACTTGGTCCACCCATTTGCAGTGAGCAACAGACTCACAGCGCAGTTGGTGATTCATTACAAGCTTGCCCTTGAACTTCTGAGTCATCTCATCGTCACAAACGCCCACCAGAAGGTGCACTTTGGTGGGGTCATTCAGTGAATGCTTCGCTTGTTTCAACATGTTCATGTGACCAAGATGGAAGAGATCGAATATACCGTCGCAGTATACCCGATACACACGCCCTGACTTGTCAGCTTTGGCAGCTGCTACAGCTGCACGAGATTTCACCATTGAAGGATCTTCAGGAATCTTAGATGGCGCTGGCACAGCCGTCTTGGATTCGGAGTCTGGTGCTGCTGCTTTGGACGCCTTAGAAGCGCCATTTCCAGCGACGGGATCAGCCATGTCTGCTCAAACCTCGACCCAACCGCTGAGGTGATCTGAACTTGAGCGAATGCCACGTAAGTGCGACGACGACGAGAACAAACGAGAGCGCTAATGAAACTTTTGGAGTAAAGGGCATTACTGCAATCAGAGCCCATTAGCGGCCTTCGGAAATCGCCGGAGCTTCACTGCAGTCACTGAGACTCTATGATCTGGAGGAAGATCACAGGCTGGTCAACAAGGGACGATGACTTGCATGCAAGCACCCAATTGGCTAAACCCAGAGCTCATCGTACCGATGGCGCAGCTCGGGGCTCACAATAAGGATGAAGCTCTGTATCAATGCAACTCAGTGCAGTTTGAGCTTACGGTATAGGGTAGATAATGGAGGGCACAGGTTCAACGGCGGAATCCGCGCTAGAGACGCAGCACAAGAAACCCACGCAGTGCAAGAAACAAGCGAAAACCAGAAAGAGCTCAGAGTGCTGTGATGAAAGAGCTGAAATGCAACCGCTCCAGCTGCTGCATCATGAATGGCCTGAGTCGCTCGTCTTCCTCCCTCTTCATGCAGAGAAAGCAGTCAGGCTGCCAGAGATCGGCGAAGCGCATATCCGTATTACATGCAGAAGTAAACATGTGTGCCAGTAGTACACTGAGCAGTCTTCGCAGGTGGCGACACTCGAGCGAGACCATAGTGGACAACGGTGACCCAGCAACCACTCGGAAGTCCATATACGTCACGCGAGCCGGCAGCGCGGCAGTTCCAGCGTAGTACCGAGCATCAGCAACGGTGCTCGCTTACACTGGCAAGTCCGTCCTCCACCAGCTCTTTCTACGTTCAGTCCAGATGTCTGCGAATAAAATTCACTTTTGCTCTGGTTGTCGCGGAATCGCAACGGATAAACGGACGGTAACCCCATGGCAACTTCCTCACAGCGCAACATCATCGAATAGTCCACTCCAGTTGGCTCCACTTGCATCGTCTGCAGCATCATTTTCTGCCGAAATAACAGGCTCATTGCTGTGGCTTTGCTGTGTCCGATGTTGCATCTGACGTTTTCGCGACGTCTTAGCCCGGTGCGCTTTGCTTCGGCGGTGAGCCTCCCACTCATGTGGACCATTCAGCACGCGATGATCGCACACATCACAGGTGAACTTCCGCCACTCTTCCAGACCGTACACTTTGCTGGTCGGCAAGCGGGCATATTGCGTGGTGTTCGCCGTGATTGCATCGCCGGTTCCCCGCAGAAACGCTGTAAGACGTGCATGTGTGGCATGAACAGATGGCATTCCACAACGCATCATCACATGTGCCTGACCTGTACACGCCTCTACAGCAGGGCTCAGCACGGTGGCCTGCCATTGCTCGACATCGGAGCTGTCGACGCGTAGCACCTTCAGTCCCGCGCCCAGAGACCCAAGAAATCGTTTCTGAACGCATCGCGTTGCAACACTCAGTGCCTGTGTTCAGCACTAGGCCCCAGATTCCAAGTTTCCTGTTACCTTGATCCATTGCAATTGCTTCCGCGCATATTGTGCAGTAGCCGACTTGACCTTGGCGACACACTGTGATTTGCATTCATCCAACGTTGCCGCGACATCTTCTCCATGTTTGAGGGACGACAGCAGTTGCAAGTAGGGTTGAAACTCTTTGAAACCGATGGATTGCGCCAGCCCTTTGGTATAGTCAACTTTTAGATCGACAAGAGTGGTCACGTAGCGTTTGAGAAAAATGTCAACAAAACTCACAGTGCATTCCCTTACTTACCATTCGCCGAGCCTTTCAGCACAGAATGCAGCTCACAAACTTCTCGTAAGAGTCCTCGGTCCATCATTTTGTCCACACGTTGCTTCAAACGGGCATCGTGCACCTTGGGATCGCAATCAATCCAGATGATCAAGCTGTGCAAACCAGACAAACTGTCAAACGAGGACAAAACATGGAACATCAAACTCAGCCCTACCAATCGAAGTTCGGTGTTGAATTCGCACGAAGTTGCCCATTTGACAGCAACAGATCGCTGTGCTTACTCCCTGTGGTATCAAAAACTACCAGCACCGACCCCGTGTATCAGCGTTGATCATATTGTCAGATTGAAGGAGCTCTCACAAACCTTCTAGCGATCGTTCAATCTTCCGTCGATCGTTTGGGTGCAGTTTGGCAGCCATTGTCGGGTCTACGTGCTGGAGACGAGCGTACAACTCAGATGATGAAAGGCGATCAGAGGACTTCGCAGCTACTTTAAAGTCCGCTGCACTCTCTTTCGAGTCGGCCAAAGGATCGCGATCGTCTTTGAACGGCACTTCCTGCTGAGTTAAGAAATTGTCCCACAAGATGGAGTCTACGTAGTAGAAAGTACCACCGACTACAATCGGAACAGCGTGTCGGCGCCGGATGTCGGCTAGCTGCAAGCCATGAACCAACACGGATCAACGATCACCAATCCGTGCGAGACTGTAGGATTATTTCAGCGTACAGATTCCAAGAAAGCTCGCCGGAAATCGTGCACAGTGCATGCGGCAGACGTGTCAGCCACGTCAATGAGATGGTGTCTAACTCCCTCCATTTCCGCTGCAGTGACCTTGGCTGAACCGATGTCGAATCCGCGGTACATCTGCAAGGAAGATCGTTGCAATTGGATACATTACTAACAATAACAGATGGTACCATCGTCATCATTCAGCGTACCTGCATAGCATCTGCACTGAGAACCTCACCGGACAACGCATGAGCGAGATCCACACCAAGTTTGGATTTCCCTGCGGTACCAGAAATAGAAAGAGGCATTACCGCCGATAAGATCAAGCAAAAAGCCTAACACTTATGTACTAACCCACTCCCGTGCATCCAACGATGACGATCAATTTTTCCCGCTCGATAGCATCGACAGCAGGCAACGCCATCTTGAATGTTGGTGAGCGTGGCGGAAAGTTGTTGTTTCATCACGTTTGCTGCCGTTATGGTGATCAGACTGCAATTCGCTTCGAAAAGATGTTGTCGGCGTTGCGATCATTCGACCATCGCATCAGCGGGATCGTGCATAAGTATGTTTGCTGCATGCATATGAATGACTAGCAACCTCTTGATCTCTCTTTGCGTCGTCGCGGCAGATCTTGCATGGGCCCGCTTGATTATGTGCTGGTCGTTCCTGGCATGTTGTTTGGATCATATGGAATGCCGGTCAGCGTCCTCGTCTACGGTGAGTGCGTCCAGTCCACGCGCACATTCCGCAAGAAATATCTGCTTCACATTGTAATGTTGGTTTGCAGGGTTGATCTTTGGTATCAGGGCGTTCACCGTGCTGTCTGTCGCGTCGTAAGTTGGACCAAGTTGTCGAGAGCCGCAGTAAGCAGTCAGTGCTGATATTGTACTGGCCACATCCGCAGAGTTGCAACTGTGCTGATCACTGAAAACATGAAGAAAAAGATAGGGCGCAATCGCCCTGAGGTTGGCTCCATCGGCCGTCGTGTTTTCAACCTTCGTCGTATGTATTCAGCCATCATTGGATGCAGAAGGTGCATTGTGCTGGTGCTGACCTGACGTCTGATGGATCTGTAGAGCGCCTCACCAATCACGCGTTTCCTTCTGGAGACAGTGCTCAAGTGCGTATCAACGGTTGGTGCTTATGTTGCGATGTCAATCTTGCTCATAGCGCTCGTTATATGCATTTCAGGCTGCTGTCTTCGTTACGATCACCGCTCTGTATCTGGAACAGCCGCTGTTCTTTCTATTCGTGGTGTTCACCATGTTCAGTCGAGTGTACTTCGGCGCACACTGGATCAGCGATACGATCGCTGGCGTCACGATAGGCGCCGCCATCACCTATCTGGTGGTAGCCCTTGAGGCGAGGATCTTCGCTTGGTTGTTCCTGTCCCACGCCGGCTCGTTGCAACCAGACGTGGTGAGTGCTGCTGAGGCTATCTTGAAGCCGTAGCCAGAATGCACAAGGAGAAAGGCGTCTTGCTCCTGATGGCGGATGGATTCCACAGCGGTGTTGACCTGAGCGAGTTACGCCAGGAAGCCCATAGGCCTAGCACAGGGTACATGTTGCTGATGGCTGATTCTCGTCATGGAGTCAACAGGTCCGACTAAAGGCGCTGTACGTCAATTTTGAAGTGGTTCGGATAGGCTGGGGGAGCAAGAGGCTCATCGAGTCAACGGTCTCATTGCTCGCGATTAGCGTGGGTTGCAGCACCGCTCAAATGGCGACGTCATACAACCGCACTGTGTGATCCTGTCAATGCATCACAGAAGCGAAGTGGTGAATACACTGTATGTTAACCTACATCCCAGGACATCACGTACCTCGCTACACGTTGCGATTTGGTATTTGTCAGCTGTAGACGAGCCAGACAACTTGCGCCATCGGATCCGCCGGACGGTGCCCGCGTGACATATGCTGACATTTTCAAAATCACAACAGCCATTATTGAGCTGGGCA
>Ga0163149_10007181_pt1 | contig 11276 bp, 10 predicted proteins | sample OliLakLV19MP5G1_FD_148604 | JGI IMG/M metagenome (GOLD analysis project Ga0163149, IMG submission 148604) | Freshwater microbial mat bacterial communities from Lake Vanda, McMurdo Dry Valleys, Antarctica - Oligotrophic Lake LV.19.MP5.G1 | ecosystem: Environmental > Aquatic > Freshwater > Lake >...
GTTTTTATCACAGCAGATATTTTCAGATTATGCACCATTGCTTCCACCCCTGCATTATTAAATCCCATTCTATTTATCAGGGCATCATCCTTTTTGAGGCGAAATAATCGCGGCTTATCATTACCCGGTTGCGCCAAAGGAGTGACCGTTCCGATCTCCAGATGTCCGAACCCAAGCCTTGCCATCAACGGTATATAACTTCCATTTTTATCGAAGCCCGCGGCCAAACCGATATTATTTTTAAATACGATACCGAATACTTTTTTCTCGCCTTTCCTGCTGTTTTTAACGAAACTCCTATCGTGAAAATAACCGTAACCCGGTATCCACAAAACAAATTGAAACAAACAAAGCGCAAGTCGATGCGCTGTTTCGGGCGGAAATAAGAAAAAGAAGGGTTTCAGTAATAATTTATACATCGCGGCAAAGATAGGGGGAAATGGGGAGTGGTGAATGGCGGAATACCTCAGAGTCGGACGGAATTGCTCTGAGTGAAGGTAAACTTACGATTCATGAAATGAGTAATGAGTTATGAGAAATGAGTTATGAGTAATGAGTAATGAGTGGATCCTTGAAAGCCGAAAATATTTACTCAAGACTAATGACTTTTGACTACTTGGTGAGTGGCTGACTGCGTCGGTGCTGGGCTGGCTTGCTCTGAGTGAAGGTAAACTTACGATTCATGAAATGAGAAATGAGTAATGAGTAATGAGTAATGAGTAATGAGTGGATCCTTGAAAGCCGAAAATATTTACTCAAGACTAATGACTTTTGACTATTTGGTGAGTGGTGAGCTGGGAGTGGGAAGTGACTAACTACGTTAGTTTTGGGCTGGCTTGCTCTGAGTGAAGGTAAACTTAGGATTGAGGAAATGAGGAATGAGTAATGAGTAATGAGGTGGTTCTCGATGGAAGGGTATTTTTACTCTTAATTAATGACTATTCATAATGAAGGAATAGATGCGGAAACAAGAAGACTTGCGAAAAATTTAGATTTTAAACGAAATACAAATGAACATAAACTGCCAAAACAACAACTCAACGAAATCAACGAAATCAACGAAATCAACGAAATCACCAAATCAACGAAATCACCAAATCAACGAAATCAACGAAATCACCAAATCATCAAATCAACGAAATCACCAAATCATCAAATCAACGAAATCAACGAAATCAAAATAATCAACGGTCCAGAAATTATGGGTAAAGTTGAAAGCCTTTAATGATTACCCCCCCCCTCCCCTCTTCCCTTTTCGCGGAGTTGCGATTTAATGGTATGTTAAAAGGAGTTTCGGAAGCCCCCAATGTAAAAAATATAGATGTATGGGGATTGAATACTTTTAATTTCCAGCTTCATAAACGAAAACCAAATTGATGTCTGTCTAAATTTGCAATAAAATGCTTATCCGAAAAATGCTTTTTTTGCAAAATAAACAATTAAAGGATATTACTTACGAGATTCAACATACCATTATATTACATGTGCAATAGAGGAATGTCATGTATAGTTTTTAACTGCCATTTTAGTGCTATAAAGTGCAGCATCACAGTTTTGTTTATTAATTTTACCTTCAAATTTTAAAAAAGTTGAAAAATTTCATTCTATGTAAATTGAGTCACCGTAGTGTTATTATTTTTTTATTCATTCTAAATATCTCCTGTAATAAAGAAGATATTCAGAATAATAATATAATTAGTACTGATTCTGTATTTGGTTCCAATAATTATATTGAATATCAAATTGGCTCTTTACCAATTGTTATCTCTGTATCGCATGGAGGTGATTTAGAACCGGAAACTATACCTGATAGAACCTGTAATAATCCCGTGTATGCCACTGATATTTTTACCATTGAAACAGCTTTGGAAATTAAAAATGCATTATATGCCCTGACGGGTGCCTATCCACACTTAATTATTTGCCATTTAAAGCGAAACAAACTTGACTGTAACAGAGATATAACTGATGCTGCTTGTGGAAACCCTGCAGCAGAAACAGCATGGAACGAATTTCATGATTTCATTAATATTGCGCGTATTTCTGCAAATCAACAATATAACAACAACACATTTTTTGTTGATTTACATGGTCATGGCAACCCTATTGAAAGAATTGAATTGGGATATTTGCTTTATGATGATGAATTAGAACTGCCGGATAGTATTTTGAACACAACTGAATATATTAATTATAGCTCTATAAAAAACCTGGCGCTTAGTAATCTAAATAATTATACTCATGCACAACTTTTAAGAGGCCCTGCATCGTTTGGAACACTAATATCAAACCAGGGTTATCCAACTGTTCCAAGCGAGACAATCCCTTATCCTGGTACAAGTAACAATTATTTCAGCGGGGGCTATATAACCGCAAACCATACATGTTACGCATCCGGAATCAATATTAATGGATTACAAATGGAATTAAATTACACCGGTATCAGAAACAATCAGGAAAACAGAACACAATTTGCAAATGCATTTGCACTAGCCCTAATGGAATATTTAAATACACATTTCAACATCTATTGGTAATCTGCTAATCCACTTTCTGTAACGGAAGCAGAAGATATAGAATAAATGCAAAACTATAAAGTAATGAATAAAGGATATTCAAACAGAATTGGTCAGATAGGAATGAGCAAAAAAAAGGAAATATTCACAATGATTTCAATTCTTGTTTTGGGAACAACATTTATCAATAATCAAAAATGAAATTATTAATTACAGGAGCAACCGGAAATGTTGGATTATCGGTGATAAAACATATTTCATCCGAAGGTAATACCTTGCAAGTGTTTGCGGGAGTCAGAAATATTAAAACGGATACAAAAAAATTAAAGGATTTTAATGTTTCTGTTATTTCCTTTGACTTTGAAAATATACAAACGTTCAAACCTGCACTTAAAGAAATGGATGTCCTGTTTTTACTTCGACCACCTCAATTGGCAGACGTTTCAAAGTTTTTTGAACCATTAATAGCCGAAGCCATTAAGGCGAAAATAAAACAAATTATTTTTTTGTCGGTTCAAGGTGTAGAAAACAGCAAGATTATTCCCCATCATAAAATTGAAAAACTAATTGTAAGCAGTAAAATTCCGTTTACCTTCTTACGGCCAGCCTATTTTATGCAAAATTTTACCACAACATTGCATTTAGACCTGGTGAATAAACAAAGAATTTATTTACCTGCCGGACAAACAAAGTTTACATTAATTGATGTTGATGACATTGGTGCTGTAACGGCAAAAATTTTATCTGAACCACAAAACCATATCAATAAAAGTTATGAATTAACCAATAATGAAACTCTGACATTTACTGAAATGGCGGAAAAAATAAGTAATGGAACAGGAATGACGATAAAATTTATTTCGCCCAATTTGTTGCAATTTTACCTGTCTAAACGAAAAGAAAATGTATCTCCAACGCTTATTATTGTAATGATAATGTTGCATTACCTTCCACGATTTCAAAAGACTCCAAAAACAACGCACTGGGTAAAAATGATTACGGGACAATATCCAAAATCATTTGACAACTTTGTTCTATCCAATAAAAAACAACTACAATGACAAAAAGTATTTGCTATAATTCAGATTCACTTTGCTGTTAATAATTAATTTGTTAATTTTATACGCTGGTTAACATTTGAAAATTGCATACTGGTGATGATAAACGATAAATATAAATATTCAGAATTATCAGGGAGAATAATAGGTTGTGCTATAAAAGTACATTCTACTTTGGGTAATGGTTTTCAGGAGGTTATCTATCAGCGATGTTTGGCTATTGAAATGAACAAACAAGATTTAGGGTTTGCCAGAGAACTCGAAATGACTATTGAATATGAAGGAATAAATGTGGGAACAAGAAGAGTTGATTTTTTGGTTGAGCGTAAAATAATGGTAGAACTAAAAGCATTAACAAAACTCGAAGATGTTCACCTGGCTCAAACATTAAACTACCTGGAAGTATATAAATTAGAAACAGGTTTACTTATTAACTTTGGAGCGAAAAGTTTAGAGTTTAAACGAGTTACAAATGAACATAAACTGGCTAAACAGCAACTCAACGAACACAAAAAATCAAAATAATCACAAAATCAACGAAATCAAAATAATCAACGGTTCAGACGTTATAGGTAAAGTAGATACCACAAACAGCATTAAACGCCCCTCCGCAATTTTTTTATGATTGAATGATGCCTATAATGATAAATGATACGATTATGATAAACGATAAATATAAGTATTCAGAATTAACAGGGAGAATAATAGGTTGTGCTATAAAAGTACATTCTACTTTGGGTAATGGTTTTCAGGAGGTTATCTATCAGCGATGTTTGGCTATTGAAATGAACAAACAAGATTTAGGGTTTGCCAGAGAACTCGAAATGACTATTGAATATGAAGGAATAAATGTGGGAACAAGAAGAGTTGATTTTTTGGTTGAGCGTAAAATAATGGTAGAACTAAAAGCATTAACAAAACTCGAAGATGTTCACCTGGCTCAAACATTAAACTACCTGGAAGTATATAAATTAGAAACAGGTTTACTTATTAACTTTGGAGCGAAAAGTTTAGAGTTTAAACGAGTTACAAATGAACATAAACTGGCTAAACAGCAACTCAACGAACACAAAAAATCAAAATAATCACAAAATCAACGAAATCAACGAAATCACAAAATCAACGAAATCAACGAAATCACAAAATCAACCAAATCACCAAATCAACTAAATCAACCATATCACAAAATCAACCAAATCAACTAAATCAACCAAATCATAAAATCAACGAAATCACAAAATCAACCAAATCACCAAATCAACTAAATCAACTAAATCAACCATATCACAAAATCAACGAAATCAACGAAATCAAAATAATCAACGGTCCACACGTTATGGGTAAAGCAGATAACATAAAAAGGGCTAAAAGGCTTAAAGAAGCGAAACGCAAAAGAGAGCAAGACGCATTAATAGCATCAGGCTTAGGCCCTGCAGGCAAAACATTGCAAGAAAGGAGTACTAAAAACGGTTATGTAACACAATTAAACAATGGCAAGGTAAAATATTCTGAACTATTGAAGGAATTTGTTCATCCCATTGTAAATGATCAAGATGATATTTCAAGTTTAAGAACAAAATATACTATTGGTGCACACGCTTGGAACGCAGCAACCCTGAAAGAAAAAAGGGAAGAAGTGTATCAGTTGGCAAAAAAAGACTTCATCAAGATTATGTCCGATGTTCCGGAAATAGAGGAATTGTTTAATGAAATGGTGAAACGCAAACAGGAGGAATTCGCGGAATTTAAAAATATAATTGTGGATTTTGAAATCAAAAAACATCGCGGGGTCGACTACGAATTAACCGTTGCAACAACTCCTCAAAAAGATTTATGATAGAAGCAAGTTTCAGTCTGATAAATTCAAATATTTTTTAACCCAATCAACACTATGGAAGATGTAAATGGATCAATATTATTTATAGGACTATTGATAAAAATTGTCGGCGCTGTGATCTGCACGTGTTACCACAATACTTTCAATCTAATACCCTAACGAAACATTTTTGACTATAAATCAAATACAATTTTTATCAGAAATTTGAATACTAAAAACTTTTTACTATTACAAAAAATAAATAACCATAGTGCAATGTAATCCGATTTCCCTATTATTCCATTACTTCCCACATTAACATCATTTAACCCCACCTTAACCATAAAAAATAATTCATTAACGCATTTAAACAATTGAATAGGTTTCCTTTGTAGCACAAACTGCAAATACCAATGCGCTACTCCAATTCACATTTCGTTTTTTTGTTTAGTTTTTTATTGTCGGCCGACACACTATTCGGGCAGGATACTATACAGCGACCAAATTTACAATCTACTAAAGTGACCGAACCACCAAAAATTGACGGAAAACTGGATGATGCTGCCTGGCAAAATTTACCGGTAGCATCCTTAGAAATTACCTGGTTACCTGAATATGGTAAAACACCAACACACAAAACAGAGGTAAAGGTAGTTTACGACAACAATGCCATATATATAGGCGCAATGTTATATGACTCCCTTCCTGCAAATATCAATAAACAACTAAGCGAACGCGACGGTTATTCAAATGCCGATAATTTTACTGTTGGATTAGACACCTACGATGATGATTTAAACGGATATCGTTTTATAGTTTCTGCCGCAGGCGTACAGAGTGATCAGCGCATCTCTCTTAACAGCAATAACGACAATAGCTGGGATGCAGTTTGGGAAAGCGAAGTATTGATTACAGCAGAAGGATGGATATGTGAAATAAAAATTCCTTATTCTGCTATTCGTTTTCCTACAACAGAAATACAGAATTGGGGTTTACAATTTAATCGCAGCGTAAATAAAACCGGCGAATATATTTTATGGAGCCCTGTGGATCCCAAAATATTCGGCATAATTAATCAGTGGGGAAGTTATCTTGCACTGGAAAATATCACTCCTCCCCTGCGTTTGTCTTTTTCACCGTATATTAATGCAGGAAATCAATGGACTCCTATCAGTTATGAACCAGTAAAATATGAAAGCAATAAAATATTGAATGGTGGTTTGGACGTAAAATATGGCATCAACGAAAGTTTTACGTTAGATGCAACACTGATCCCGAATTTTGGCGAAGTGCAAAGCGATAATGTTATATTAAACCTCTCCCCTTTTGAACAACAATTTGATGAACGCCGTCCATTTTTTACCGAAGGAACAGAAATATTTAATCAGACCTTTAGCTTTTTGGGTGACAAATTATTTTATTCCCGTCGCATAGGGGGAACTCCACAATTTTATTATGATGTTCCTTATTTATTGAATGAGAATGAAGAAGTAATATCCAACCCTTATGAAACAAGTTTATATAATGCAACAAAATTTTCAGGCCGCACAGATAAAAATCTGGGAATTGGAATTTTTAATGCAATAGCAGCGCCGGAAGTTGCTGTTATTAAAGATACTATAAGCGGCGAAGAAAGAGAAATACTTACCGGTCCACTCACCAATTACAACATGGTGGTGTTTGAACAATCGCTTAAAAATAATTCGAAAGTAAGTTTCACTAATACAAATACCATGCGCGACGGATTGTATCGCGATGCAAATGTTACCCAATTTCTATACGACATAACCAATGAAAAACACAATTGGAATGCATGGGGATTTGGAAATTTTAGTCAGGTATTTACACCCGTTACAAATGCAACCGGTGAAGTGGAAAATGAAAACACAAATGGATATAATTATATTTTTGGAGTTTCGCAATTTACCGGGAAATGGAATTTTAATGCAAGTCATTCCTTGGTAAGTAAAAACTACGATCATACTGATATGGGAATTCAATATGGCAATAATATCATCAATAACTTTTTTGGATTTAATTACAATAATCAGGAACCAGAAAAAGGAATATTTTTTAATTACAATTCCTGGGGTGGATTTGGTTTTAATCTTCAGGCAGAACCACTGGCATATCAGGAAATAAATTTCAATCTGGGTTTTAGCGGACAATTTAAAAATTTCTGGAATGCCGGATTTAATGTCTATTCAAAACCATTGTGGTGGTACGATTTTTATGAACCGAGAGTAGAAGGAGAAAAATATTACCATGCTCCTTTTGCATTTATCAGCATGTGGGGTGGATCAGATTACAGAAAAGATTTTTCTATGAGTTGGGAAATTAGTGTAGGGGAATCACCAGTTGCTAATGATCCATATATAGGTGGCGGACAAAATATTTCCTGGAATCTCAGCGATAAATTCTCACTTAATCACTCCATTAGTTTAAGCAAAGATCACAACAATTTTGGTTTTGTGAATTTTTATGGAGACGATATTATTTTCGGCAGAAGGAATGTGACAACAGTTGATCATCAATTATCTTTTAAATATATATTCGGGCCAAAAATGAATATTATTGCCAGAGCCCGGGATTATTGGGGCAAGGTAGTATATCTTGAGTATTATACTTTGTTGGATGATGGCAATTTAGGACCAACAGAATTTGAAGAGAACAGCGATATTAATTTCAATATATTTAATGTTGACTTTGTTTACGCATGGGAATTCGCACCTGGAAGTTTTTTAAATGTAATCTGGAAAAACAATATTTTTCAAACTGATGGAATTAGTGAGGATGACTACTTTGCAAATTGTAAAAAAACTTTTGAAACTCCACAATCCAATGGAATATCACTAAAATTAGTGTATTATTTAGATTATCTTTCCTTAAAGAAAACGACGAGATGATCGCTACTCCAATACATGATTCAAGTTCCGATGCAATCTCCGGAATTGAATTTTATTTTTGATTTTCAAATAAAAATATTATTTTAGTATCCTAAAAATTTTTTTTATGCAAAATTTTGACTGGACAAGATTTACGCAAAAGATCGCTGTTAAATGTGATTTGTCTGCCATTTATGCAGCCTGGACCAAATCGGCTGAACTGGAAAAATGGTTTCTCTCCAATGCTGGTTATTTTGATGCATATCAAAATATAATTGATCCGGAAGCCCAAACTCAAACGGGATATACTTATGCCTAGGATTGGTATTTAAATCCGATAACAGAACACGGAAAGATAATAGAGGCGAATAATTTGGACCTGCTGCGGTTTTCTTTTGCCGAAGATTGTGAAGTGGAGATCAAACTGACAAACTCCGATGAGCATACTATTGTTGAGTTAACGCAAAAAAATATACCTACTGATGACAAGTCGAAGGTGAATATTCGGTTGGGATGTGCATCAGGATGGGCTTTTTATCTTGTGAATTTAAAATCCATTTATGAAGGAGGTTTGGACCTTCGCAATAAAACACCTGCATTAAAACATATGCTGAATATGTGATTTGATTGTATTTTAAAAACAATTAAAATGCGAAAATATAAAAAATTATGGCTAAGTACGAATTAAAACAAAAATCAACGATGCCAGTGTTTCTAAATTTATCGCATCCATTGAAAAGGATACACAAAAAAAAAGATTGTAAAATAATTCTCGAAATGATGAAGGATATCACGAAAATGGAACCGAAAATGCATGGAAGCAGTATTGTTGGTTTTGGGAGTTATCGCTACAAATATAATAGCGGGCACGAAGGAGAAGCATGTCTTATGGGGTTTTCTCCCAGAAAACAAAATACAACTTTGTATTTAGCACTTAAATTTTCGGGTTCAGAGGATATCTTCAAAGCACTGGGTAAACACAAAGTTAGTAAGGTATGTTTGTACATTAAAAAATTGGAGGATATTGATTCTGCAATACTAAAAAAATTAGTAGCTGAATCATTTAAATATATCAAAAAAAAGTATGTTGATCCTAAATGAGCCTTAACACTTATTATCTCTTGACAAAGGATTCATAAATTTCATTAAAACCTGACCTTACGCATAACTGATAATAACCTGCAGCAAATTTTTCACCATCTATTATGTTATTTCCATTTGAAGCGGAAGAGGAATATATAATCTGTCCGTAAATATTTCTTATGCTTATAACACAATCAGCATTCAAATTGTTGATCGTCACATTTAAATTAGCTGCAACAGGGTTTGGAAAAATATCAATGGTTATATCGGTTATAATATCATCAACTGGAGAAATTACACCATTATATTTTAATAAATGGTTATCACCGTTCACATCGTACGAAGTAGCATACAAACTTCCCTGATAATATTCGAGATCAGAAACAAAATTTCCAAAGGTTCCATCACCAACTGCACTCCAATTTTCTCCATCCCAACGTGCAACATTTTTACAGGTAACACCACCTGCACCGGTAAAATCTCCGCCTACATATAAATATTCTCCAACAACCAACATTGCGCGTGCACCATTGCCGCCTCCGGTAAGGCTTCCACCTACATCTACCCATTCAGTACCATTCCATTTGGTAATATACCTTGCGGGTTCTGTAAGCCCATTTATAGCATATAATTCATCTTTATAAATTGCAAGTTGTCCCCCTGCAGGAGCATTATCTCCTAATTGGGACCAATATAAACCGTCAAATTTAGAAATTCCGAAATCATCCGGGCCACCACCAACAACCAGATCATCATTAAAAATAATAAATCCTCCCGGGCCATAATCAAATCCTTCGCTTATTGCTTCATAAGCGCTTCCATTCCAAAAGGCAACGTGATTGAATGTAGTACCTAAAAATTCTGTAAAATAACCGGAAATATAAAATGTAGATCCGTTTACATCTATATGATAAATATTTGAATTTATATAATATTCATCACCTTCAAATGTGCTTCCGGTCCATTCCATTACGAATCCGGGGCCATAAAAAGCATTTACATAAAAATTGCCTGCACAAAGAAGTTTTCCTTCATAAACAATCATATCCGAAATATCGGATCCGCCAATAAGAACAGTATTGTAATCAGAATAGGTGCTCCCATTCCATTCCGATAACAAATAACTGGTATTTCCACCAACAGAAGTATAACTGCCGCCTACCATAAGTTTGTCATCATAAATTTGAAGGGTTAATACGTCACCGTTAATAACGCCGCCAACCTGTTCCCAGGCTTGAGCGTTTACAGTAATAACAGCACTAAAAAACAGGATGGAATGGAGTAATTGTTTCATGGTATGTTTATTTAAGGTTCAAAAATAATAATAGTCTGGTATAATTAAAATATAGTGCTACCAAAATGCTAAGACGTTATAATTACTTATCCCTATTTTTACACCGTGGAGCAAATTACGAAACCAACCTACCGCGAAGCGTTTCAATTTTGGCTAAAATTAGGATGGATCAGTTTTGGCGGTCCTGCCGGGCAGATTGCCATCATGCACGAGTATCTGGTAGAAAAGAAAAAATGGATCAGTGAGAAAAAATTTTTACATGCATTAAATTATTGTATGCTGTTGCCCGGACCAGAAGCGCAGCAGCTTGCAACCTATACCGGATGGTTATTACACGGCACCAAAGGAGGTTTAACCGCAGGTCTTCTATTTATTTTACCCTCCATATTTATTTTACTTGGTTTAAGTATCGTGTATGTTCAATTTGGAAATATTCCCTGGGTTTATGCATTGTTTGAGGGACTAAAACCTGCTGTTGTTGCCATAGTTCTAGTTGCAATGCTTAAAATTGCGAAACGATCTCTGAAAACAACTATTCATTATGCAGTTGCCTTAATGAGTTTTATAGCTATCTTTTTTCTAAATATTCCTTTTCCCTTAATTATTTTAGGATCTATTATTCTC
>Ga0163149_10007182_pt1 | contig 11276 bp, 6 predicted proteins | sample OliLakLV19MP5G1_FD_148604 | JGI IMG/M metagenome (GOLD analysis project Ga0163149, IMG submission 148604) | Freshwater microbial mat bacterial communities from Lake Vanda, McMurdo Dry Valleys, Antarctica - Oligotrophic Lake LV.19.MP5.G1 | ecosystem: Environmental > Aquatic > Freshwater > Lake >...
GCCTTTGCCACGGTGTCTTTGCCACGGTCCCTTTGCCACGGTGTCGGCGACTGTGGCCGCCCGCCGGCGTCGCCGCCTCGCACCCGCGCGCCCCGGCGCTCCGGCGCTCCCATGAACCGCCTCGTCCACCCCCTGCGCTTCCAACGCCTGTTCCTGGAGAAGATCTGGGGTGGGCGCGCGCTGGAGCGGTGTCCAGGTTTTGCCCTCCCGGCGAACGTCCCCGTCGGTGAGACGTGGGAGATCGTCGATCGAGCCGACCAGCAATCCCAAGTGAGTTCGGGGCCGCACGCGGGCCGCGCGCTTGCGGAGCTGATCCGCGAGCACCGGGACGACCTCCTCGGCAAAGCTCCGACCACGCCCCAGGGCCGCTTCCCGTTGCTCGTCAAGTACATCGATGCCGACGAGGCGCTCAGCGTCCAGGTGCATCCCGACGACGCGGGAGCGCGCCTGCTCGGCGGTGGTGCCGAGGGCAAAACCGAGGCCTGGTACTTCCTTGAGGCGCGCTCCGGGGGTGGTGTTTGGTCGGGTCTCCGTCCGGACGTCACCCGTGCGGTGCTCGAGCGCCACCTCGGCACGGGCGAACTGGTGGGCTTGCTCGAACACCATTCGGTGGTGGCGGGGACGAGCCTGACCGTGCCCGGCGGCACTGTGCATGCGATCGGCGCGGGGGTCACGCTGCTTGAGGTTCAGCAGAACTCGGACACGACCTACAGGCTGTACGATTGGGACCGCCCCGGTTTGGACGGGCGTCCGCGGGAGATGCATCTTGAGCGCGGTTTGGCGGCGGCCCACGTCGGCGCCGTGCCCCTGCCGCCCGTCGCACCCGACTGGCAGCCGTTCGCCAAGCACGCCCGGCGGGCGCCGATGGCGCGCTCGCGGCACTTCGGCATGAACCGCATCGAACTCACCGGCCCGACGCGCCTCTCCACCGGCGACCAGTTCCAGATCTACGCCGCCGTCCAAGGCGCGGGACGCCTCACCGTCAAGGACGCGGGCGCACATCTTGACCTCGCGTGCGGGGACGTGGTCCTTGTGCCCGCCGCGGCGGGATACCACGTTTTCGAACCCGCGGAATCCATTCTCGGCCTTGTGCAGTTCATGCACAAAGCCTGACCTATTCGTTCCACCCCAAGCCCCACGGGGGCCCCCATGGCATCCCATCGCCCTGCTCGTGAGAGCCGGCGTGACGACGCGCCCGACGAAGAGTCGCCGCGCGTAGTGCGTCTCAACAAGTACCTCGCCAGCCACGGTGTCGCGTCGCGTCGCCGGTGCGACGAGTTGATCGCCGCAGGCGCCGTGATGGTCGACGACGTGATCGTCACCGACATGGGCCTGCGGGTCGACCCCGACGAGCACAAGATCGAGGTCGACGGTGTGATCCTAAAGCGCCAGGACATCCGCCATCGTTACTACCTGCTCAACAAACCCTCGGGTGTCGTCTGCACCAACGACGAGCGCGAGATGCGACCGCGCGCGATCGACTTGATCGCGGATCGCAAGAAGGGCCGCATCTATACGGTCGGACGCCTCGACGAAGAAACCGTCGGCATCGTCCTTTTGACGAACGATGGCGAGTTTGCGAACCGCGTCATGCACCCGCGCTACGGGTTGCCCAAGACGTACCTCGTGAAGCTCGCGGGGCGCATCTCCGACGATTCGCTCAAACGTGTGCGCGAAGGTGTGCGCCTCTCGGACGGTGTCACGGGCGGTGCCCGCGTGCTGATCCAGTCGCGCACCGCGAACACGTCGAAACTGCTCGTCACCCTCAACGAGGGCAAAAACCGCGAAGTCCGCCGGGTTTTTGCGCACGTCGGTCACAAGGTCGTCGACCTCAAGCGCGTCCGCATCGGCAGCTTGAGCGACCGCGGCCTCAAACCCGGCTCGTGGCGGCCGCTGACACGCGCGGAAGTGGCGCAGATCCTCGAGGAATGCGATCCGGAGCGCCGGGCCGAGTTGGAAAGCGCCGTTCAGGAGCAAACGGGGCGTCGTCCCCGTCGTCCGCTCGCGCGGCCGCGGGCGCTGCCCGTTCGTCCCAAGCGGCGCAGGGGCTGAAGAAAATCCGGCACGCGCCGCAGGGCCTGCGGCGCGTGCGTTGGAATCAACCCTGGATCTGGAAACGGATCCCTTCGCCCATGGTTGCTCCCGCGGGATTAGCCGCAGGGTTTTGGACTCCCCACTGCGCGAACAGGTTGAGACCCGCGAGGGAAGGAGCCATTGGCAAGCTCAGCACGACCTCCGCGCGACCGGTGCTGTCGGTCAAGGTTGGCACCGCAAACTCGATGGAGGTGTAGAGCCAGCATCCGGGCGCAGGAATGCCCAACGGCGTCGGCAACGCAATGCCTGCGAACTGGATGTCCGACAGTCCAAGCAGCAGGGTCGCGCCCGTGTTCGCGAGCGCACCCTCGACGCGCAGCTTGAAGTCTGGGTTGCCAAGGACGGGCGCGCCGAACGTCGTCGTCTGGAGGCCCGCGCAGGCTTGTCCGTAGAGGTCGACGTGCTCGGACGCCACGTGCCAATCCCGCAGCGCGCGGTACTTGGGCGCTTGTTGAATCGGTTGGCTTTGGTACTCAAGGTGCCCGTACGCGCCCCATTGCGAGAAATTCGCGCAGGAAACGAAGAACACGGCGGGTTGTCCATCCGAGAGCTCGGTCCAGCGTTCGAGGAAGCGCCAGTAGACCTCGTGCATGCGCGGGTGGCGGTTGACGTCGATGATCTTTTGGATCAATGTCGGTTGAAGCAGGCCCGGTCCTTCCGCGGCCATGCGTTGACCCGCTTCGTAGAGCATCAGCGGGATGCCGCGCGCATCGCACAGCGCTTTGTTGGCGGTGATCCAGTTGCTCACCTTGACGTCGATCTGAAGCTCAAGTTCATCAAGGATCTGATCGACGCTCATCTGCATCGTGGTCGGGTAGGTGCTGTAGTTGCCCAGGTTGCCGCCGAAGTACGGCGCGATGGCGTACACATCGGCTTTGGTGTACGCATCTTGGAAGTCGAGCACCTGTTCACCCACCAGGGTCCAGGCCGCTTGCCCGCACAGCACGCGCGTCATGCGAGTGTCCGCGGAGGCGCCCAGGACACCGCCGAAGATTTCGAAGATCTCGACCGAGCGCTTCGAGTACCAAAAGTTTTTCGCCGCGATCGGATCGGTGGAAAGGCCTTCCGCGAGCCCGCGTTCGGTGGCGTATTGCCCCCCGAGGACCGTGGTGTTCCAGACTTCGTTCGCGTACTCGAGGTAGAACCGGATGCTGGGGTCGAGGTGGTCGCGAACGTACGTGGCGTACTGCAACGCAAAATCATCGGTGGCGTAGGGCGGCAGGCAGAACCAGGGTGATTTTCCCGTGCGGTTGGCGAGTTCCACGAGGTACTCAAGCGCCACGCCCTTCTTCGTCGTTTGGATCGCGTCGGTGGTTTTGGCGCGATCGGACCAGTTGGCGACGGTGTTGATGTTGGCAAGCTCCCATTCCATGAAGCGCAGGATGCCGTAGGGCTCGAGGCGCTCGATGAAAATCGGGTTGAAGAGCTGCTGCTCGTAGTTGGTCGCGTCGAAGCCGGGCAAGAGGACGCGGATGTTGCGCACCGGATCAACCGCGTCCGAGGCGATCACCTTGAGGTAGATGCCGCCGTTCGTCGGCTGGACCTGAATGGTTTTTTTGCCGGGGGTGCTGGTGAGGACGCTCGTGTTGCCCCCGAACACCATGTCGCCGGTGCCCTCGAAGAGCACCGTGTACACACCGCCCGGGTGCGTGCCGTTGAAGTCGTACAGCATGAGCGTGGCGGCCGCCTCGCCCGGGCCCAGGATCGGCCAACCCTCGGGCGTGGTTGCGACGGGAATGCCCGTGTCCCACGGCCCGCCCTGCACGAGCTGGGGGATCCAACTGCGGGCGGTTTTGAACACGTCCACGAAGGGGATCTCGGGCGAGTAGTAACTCAGCCCGTTCAGGTTCATCCCCACGGGTGCAGGGGACTGGATGGCGGTTGGGAGCGCCAGCGGGCTGGCGAAGAAGAGGACGAGGGCTGTGGCTAACACGTGGATCGCAATAGGGGGTTTCTGGGTGGCCCGGACGTCGGGCGGACGACAGGAATGCTACTGCGGAACCCGCTGTGTTTTGCCCCCATGCTCGAAACGCGCCGCACACGCCCGTATCCTGCGGGGGATGTCGAAGCAGCTAGGTTCCAAGCGGTCGCCCAAATCGGCGAAAACCGCCGGCTCGGCCCGGCGCCCGGCCAGTCGCGAAGTGGCCGGTAGCGAAGTGCGCGGCGGCGCTCGCGTCCAGATGAGCCGCCTGAAAAACGGCATGCGCGTCCTGATCGCCGAGCGGCACCTCGACCCGGTTGTCGCCGTGATGGTGTTCTACCGCGTGGGTGCGCGCAACGAGACCGAGCGCGAGGCGGGAGTGTCGCACTTCCTCGAACACATGATGTTCAAGGGAACACGTCGGCTCGCAAAGGGCGAGGTCGACCGGCTCACGACCGAGCTCGGCGGACAGAACAACGCGTTCACGGGCAACGACCACACGGGTTATTGGTTCGAGTTTGCATCGGACCGCTGGGAGCGCGCACTCAAGATCGAAGCGGAGCGCATGAAGAACCTGCGCCTCGACCCGCTCGAGTTCGAAGCGGAACGTCAAGTCGTGCTCGAAGAACTCGCGATGGGGGAGGACGATCCTTGGCGTGTGCTCGCACGGCGCGTCGAAGCGATCGTGTTTCAACGCCACCCCTACGGACGACCGATCATCGGCTTCGCGGACACGGTGCGCGGGGTCAGCCTGGAGCAGATGCGCTCCCACTACCGCCGCTTCTATCACCCCGGCAACGCCACGCTCGTCATCGCGGGCGACGTGGTGCCGGCGAAGGCGCTCGCCGCGGCGCGCCGAGCTTTCGGCCCATTGGCTGCGGGCCCGGCCTACGCCGAGGTGGATCCACCGCGCGCTCCGATCGAAGAGCCCGCGGGTGAAATGCGGCTCGAGGTGCGCTGGCCCGATCAAGGGCGCCGTTTATGTGTCGCGTGGCCGACGGTGGCCGTGGGGACGCGCGACGACTATGCCCTGGACCTCGTTGCGACGATCTTGACGAGCGGCCGCAACTCGCGGCTGCAGCGCCGGCTTGTGCTGGACGGTGCATTGGCGGTGCATGTGTCGGCGAGCAACGACACACGCGTGGAGGGTGGCGCGTTTTGGCTGTTCGCGGAGTGCTCCCAGGGTACCGCGCCCGAAGCGCTCGAATCCGCGGTCGACGACGAACTCGCGCGCATCGCCCGCGAGCCCGTCAGCACGCAGGAGCTCGAACGCGCGCTCGCGTTGATCCGTTCCGGGGAAGCCCATGATGCCGAAACCGTCACCGACCTTGCCGAGGAACTCGGTGGCTTCGCGGTCGACATCGATTGGCGCCTTGCTTTCGACGGAGCGCGCGAACACGCGAAGCTGACGCCGGCGGATCTGTCAGAAACCGTCGCACGGCTCCTGGCGCGTGGCCGCCGAGTGGTCGGCTGGTGCTTGCCCCGGCCCGGCTCCGAAGCGGTTGCGGAGGACGACGACGGTGACGAAGGGTTTGATACCGAACCCGATGGCGAGCCCGAAACGGCCGCTTCGCCCGCGGGAGCGTTTGCCCGCGCGGCGGAATCGAACAGCGATGTTTCGGCACATAGCACGGCGCCCACCGGAGGCATGCGTTGAGGCCCGTACGCTTTGCGCCGCGCAAGCCGCTCGTCGCGGTCGCCGCGCCGACCCTTAAAGTCGAACGTCACCTGCTCGCGTGCGGAGCCCTGCTTCTTGTTTCGCGTCGCCCGGGCGCGCCCATCACCGCGTTCCACGCCCATGTGCGGGGCGGATTTGCGCTCGACCCGTCGGGCAAGGAAGGTCTCGCCTTCCTCGCGGGAGCGCTGGCCTCCGAAGGCACGACAAAACGCAGCGAAGAGGAGATCGCCGACCTTTTGGAGCCGGCGGGTGGCGCGCTGTCCGGGGATTCCGGCGGTATCGCGGGATCGATCGCGGGTGAATCGTGGGAGACCCTGCTGGAGGTCGCGAGCGACGTCCTGACCGCGCCCACTTACCCGGAGTCTAAATTCGAACGCCAACGGTCGCGGCTCGTCGACCGTTTGATGGTCGACCGGGACGACCCGCGCGTCCAGGGCGGCCGCATGTTCCGCCGCTTGATCTACGGCGACCATTGGCTCGGCCGCAGCGAGCAGGGCCAGTACGACAGTGTCCGGCGCATCACGCGCGCAGACCTGATCGCGCACCACGCAAAACAGTGGGTGGCGTCGCGCGCCGTCATCGGCGTGTGCGGCGACGTCGACCCCAAGGCGGTGAGGAAGTTCCTCGACGAGCGCCTCGCAAAATGGCCTGCGGGGACCACCCTCCCGCCGGCCGAGCCCAAATTCCCTCCGCCGGGCCACCGCGTCGCCGCGTTTGCGGCCGATCGCCAGCAGGTCCACCTCTACCTCGGCCACTTGGGGATCCGGCGTTCGGACCCCGATTATCCGGCGCTGGTGGTGATGGACCACATCCTCGGCACCGGCCCGGGTTTCACGAGCCGCATCGCAAAGCGCCTGCGCGACGAAGAGGGCCTTGCGTACAGCGTCCACTCGGCAGTGCACACGTCGGCCGGCGTCCTCCCCGGCCTGTTCAGCGCAACCATCGGCACGTCTCCCAAACATGTCGAGCGCGCCGTGCGTGGTTTTGTCGAGGAGATCACGCGCATCCGCACCGAACTCGTGGCGCCGGCGGAGCTCGACCTTGTCCACCGGTACCTGACAGGGTCGTTCGCGCTCGGGTTCGAGCGCGCGTCCCGGCGCACGTCGTACATGGTCTACGCCGAGCGCCACGGTCTGCCGCCCGACCATCTTGAACACCTGCCGCGCCAGTTCATTGAGGTGGATGCCGAGGCGGTACGGCGTGTCGCCGACAAGCACCTACGGCCCTCGGAACTGTGCCTCGTGGGAGCGGGTCCCGTTGATGTGCCGCGGCTCGAAAAGGCGCTGCAGACAGCGCTCGCGGCAAAACCGAAGGCTGCGGGCAAGAAGTCTGCGTCGAAGGTGCGCGCGAGCGCCAAGCCGAGTGCGCAGCGTGCGGCCGCCAAACCCGCGGCCGCGCGTGCGCTCTCGACCAAATCCGCCGCCTCGAAGAAGGCCGCGGCCAAAGCGCGCGCCGCGCGTTCGCGTGTAGCGCGCAGCTGAGGGGGGACGTCCGCACGCTCGCTGTCGCAGCGGCGCGCGGACGCCGTCTTGCGGTTGCCGTCTTGCGGCCAAAACTCCTGTGGACCGCGCGCGCCGCGGTCAGCTCGGCATCGGCCCGAACACCGCTTCCACCTTGTGCGTGATGTAGCGGCGGAAGGGCTCCACGCTCAGGCTCTTGCCGCTGATTTTCTTGAGCAAGGTTGGCGCAGCGTAGACCTGGTCGTGGCGGTGCACGTTTTCGTGCAGCCAATCAACCAGCGGCCGCAAATTGCCCGCCGCGATGTGGGTGTCGAGCTCGGGCATTGCCACGCGCGCGGCTTCCATGATCTGCGCGGCGTAGAGGTTGCCCAGGCTGTAGGTTGGGAAATAACCAAACGCGCCCATGGCCCAGTGGATGTCCTGCAGGACACCGACGGCGTCGTTCTCGGGCACGATGCCGAGTTTTGCCTGCATGCCCGCGTTCCAACGCTCGGGCAGGTCGCGCACGCGCAGCCGTCCCTCGAACAGATCGCGCTCGATCTCGTAACGCAGCACGATGTGCAGGTTGTAGGTCAGCTCGTCGGCTTCCACGCGGATCAGCGACGGCCGCATGCCGTTGACGGCGCGCCAGAACGCATCCAGCGAAACGTTGCGCAGGTGGGGGAACATCTCCGCGAGCCGTGGCAACCAGTGTTGCCAGAACGGACGGCTGCGCGCCACCTGGTTCTCCCACAGCCGCGACTGGGATTCGTGAACCGCCATGGAAACCGCGCCGCCCAGGGGTGAGCGCGCGCGTTTGGGATCGAGGCCCTGTTCGTAGAGGCCGTGGCCCGCTTCGTGGACCGCCCCGAACAATCCGGGCCGCAGGTCACGCGGGTCGTAGCGCCCGGTCATGCGCACGTCGCCGGGGCCGACGCCGCCGCAGAACGGGTGTGTCGAAAGGTCGAGGCGGCCGCGCGCGAGGTCGACGCCCATCGCAAGCACCACGTCCTTCGCAAACTCGCGCTGTCCTTGCGCGTGGTAGTCGCCGGTCAGTGGTGTCGTGTCCACGACGACGGTCGAACTCGCGATGTGCTTCACGAGCGCCGTGGTCATCTCCGACAGCTCCGCCAGGACCGGATCGATGCTCTCGACCGTCGCGCCCGGCTCGTAATCATCAAGGAGCGCGTCGTACACGGAGCCCTTGCGCTTTTTGTGGTTGAGCTTGGCGACCTCGCGCTTCAAGTCCACCATGTGCTCGAGCAACGGCGCGAAGCGCGCGAAGTCAGACGTGGCGCGCGCTGCCTTCCATGCTTCGAGCCCGCGGCTCTCCGTGCGCGCGATCTCCGCCGCCAGGCTGGACGGGATGGCCGTTGCCTTCTTCACCATGCGACGCGCGAGTTCGACCGTGCGTCGCTGGCGCGGCTTGAGCGCCTCGCGCTCGTCGTGGAGGCGTTCGACCAGCCGTGCGAGCGGCCGCGCGGTGGTGCGCTCGTGCACAACGGTCGTCAGCGTAGCCATGGTGTTGGCGCGCGCGTCGGCGCCACCGGGCGGCATCATGACCTCCTGGTCCCAGCCGAGGATCGAGATCCCCGCCTGCAAGTCCTTGATCTCGGCAAACCGCTGTTCGAGCTCAACCAAAGCTTCCTTGTGATCCATGGCGCAAAAAAGTGCGTGCGACGTCGTGAACGAGGCCACTACATCACGAATTCGCGCGCCCCGATGCAATCACCCGGTGCCCCAATCGCTCGCCGGGGCCCCCGCAGGCACCCGGAGCAGGGCATGGGCGCCAAAAAATCGGCGCACTCCCGGCGGCGCGCGCCTAGCCCGGGTTATTCACCAGCTTTGCGATCGGACGGCCCAACCGGCGGCCTTCGGCCGCCTTTCGCCCTCGGGCGGCACTTTGCGACCACGGGCGTCCCTCGTTGACCTGTTCAAGGTCGACTGTGGATCCGGCGGCCGCCAAGCACCACCAGGTGACGACTTGGGCTCCTCTGATCGAAAACCTGATGAATAACCCGGGCTATGTGGCCTTAAACGCAAAAGGGCCGCCCGGCGTGTCGCCGGACGGCCCTCTTGCTTCACGTCCCGTTGGAATCAGTGACCGTGACCGTGGCCCGCTCGTTCTTCTTCCCTCTTGGGCAGGTCGCTTACGAGCGCGTCGGTGGTGAGCAAGAGGCTCGCCACGGAGGCCGCATTCGTCAGCGCCGTGCGGGTCACCTTCGCCGGGTCGATGACACCGGCGGCGACCAGGTCCTCGTAGGTGTCGGTGGCCGCGTTGTAGCCGAAGTTCGAGCCCTTGCCCGCGCGCACGTTTTGAACCACGACCGCGCCGTCCTGGCCGGCGTTGATCGCGATCTGACGCATCGGGGACTCAAGGGCGCGTCGGATGATCTGCGCGCCCACGCGCTCATCACCCTCAAGAGGCAGTTTCTCGATGGCCGCTTGGCACCAAAGGAGCGCGACGCCGCCGCCGGGAACGATGCCCTCTTCGACGGCCGCGCGTGTTGCGTGCAGCGCATCCTCGACGCGGGCCTTCTTCTCCTTCATCTCGGCTTCGGTCGCGGCGCCGACGTTGATCTGCGCCACGCCACCGGCGAGCTTCGCCAGGCGCTCTTGGAGCTTCTCCTTGTCGTAGTCGGACTTCGTGCCTTCGATTTCGGCGCGGATCTGCTCGATGCGGCCCTGGATCGACTTTTTCTCGCCGGACCCTTCGATGATCGTCGTGGTGTCCTTCGTGATGACGATCTTCTTGGCCTTGCCGAGGTCACGGGTCGTGATGCTCTCGAGGCTCTGGCCCGTCGATTCCATGACCGCGGTGGCGCCGGTCAGGACGGCGATGTCCTCGAGCATGGCCTTGCGGCGATCCCCGAAGCCGGGCGCCTTGACCGCAACCACCGGGAACGCACCGCGGAGGCGGTTGACGACCAGGGTGGCAAGGGCTTCACCTTCGATGTCCTCGGCGATGATCACGAGCGGCTTGCCGCTGCGCGCGATCTCCTCAAGGAGCGGGATCATGTCCTTGACGTTGGAGAGTTTCTTTTCGTGCACGAGGATCAGCGCATCCTCGTAGACGGTTTCCATCGTCTTGGCGTCGGTGATGAAGTGCGGGCTGACGTAGCCCTTGTCGAACTGCATGCCTTCGACCCACTTGACCTCGGTCTGCAGGCTCTTGCCCTCTTCGACCGTGATGACACCGTCCTTGCCGACGCGTTCCATGGCCTCGGCGATCATCGTGCCGACTTCCGCGTCGCCGTTGGCGGCGACGGTTCCGACCTGCGCGATGTCCTTCTTGCCGTTGACCTTCTTGGAGATCTTGGCGAGCTCGGCGTTGACCGCGGCGACGGCCTTGTCCATGCCGCGCTTGAGCGCGACCGGGTTGGCGCCGGCGGTGACGTTCTTGAGGCCCTCTTCGAAGATGGACTCCGCGAGGACGGTCGCCGTCGTGGTGCCGTCACCCGCGCCGTCGTTCGTGCGCGAGGCGACTTCTTTCACGAGCTGGGCGCCCATGTTTTCGTAGGGGTCTTCGAGCTCAATCTCCTTCGTGACCGAGACACCGTCCTTGGTGACGGTGGGGCTGCCGAAGGACTTCTCGATGATGACGTTGCGGCCGCGGGGGCCGAGGGTGACTTTGACCGCGCGCGCGAGCTTGCGGACACCCTGACGGATGTGCTCGCGGGCTTCGGAGTCGTAGCTGATCTGTTTGGCCATGGGAGTTGTCTACCTGTTGTCGTGTTCGGGGGAGCGGCGCGGTCATCCCGCGCCGCCGGGTCGGGCCGGATCAGCCTTCGATCACGCCGAGGATGTCTTCTTCGCGCATGATCAAGTACTCGTCGCCCTGGTACTTGACCTCGGTCCCGGCGTAGGAGCTGAAGAGGACGCGGTCGCCCGCCTTCACGGAGAACTTGGAGCGCTCGCCGCTGTCCAGGGTGCGGCCTTCGCCGACCGCGATCACACGCCCTTCCTTGGGCTTCTCCTTGGCGCTCTCGGGCAGCAGGATGCCGCCAGCGGTCTTCTCTTCGGCTTCGACGCGCTGAACGAGCACGCGATCACCGAGGGGGCGGATGTGGACCTTGGCGGCAGTTTTCGTCTTGGTGGCCATGTCGGCGGATACCTCTATCGTCGTCGTGGGGTCTTTGGGGGG
>Ga0163149_10007183_pt1 | contig 11274 bp, 8 predicted proteins | sample OliLakLV19MP5G1_FD_148604 | JGI IMG/M metagenome (GOLD analysis project Ga0163149, IMG submission 148604) | Freshwater microbial mat bacterial communities from Lake Vanda, McMurdo Dry Valleys, Antarctica - Oligotrophic Lake LV.19.MP5.G1 | ecosystem: Environmental > Aquatic > Freshwater > Lake >...
GTCGAGCGTGGACAGATCGCTGCGAACGGCTGCGAACGTGCGTGTCCAGTACCGCCCCGAACGTGCGTGTCCAGTACCGCCCAAGCTTCAATGGGGCCGCAGCTCGTGAGCTGCGGATGCGCCAAGCCCGTCTCGCTCACGCTCACAGCCAGAGTGCTTCAATGGGGCCGCAGCTCGTGAGCTGCGGATGCTGCCTTCGAGTGCGGTGAGCGGCGCCGTGTGAAAATGGCTTCAATGGGGCCGCAGCTCGTGAGCTGCGGATGCGCCCGACCGGCCAGGGCACAGTGCTGTGTGCCGCGCTTCAATGGGGCCGCAGCTCGTGAGCTGCGGATGCGCATCAGTGCCGCCTCGATGGTCATGGCGTTCGAGGCTTCAATGGGGCCGCAGCTCGTGAGCTGCGGATGCATCCACGACGGGGCGATGCCGTGATGAGCCTCATCGCTTCAATGGGGCCGCAGCTCGTGAGCTGCGGATGCGCCGCCCGTGCCGCCGAAGCCAAGATCGCCAAAGCGCTTCAATGGGGCCGCAGCTCGTGAGCTGCGGATGCTTGCTGCCGCACGCGTAGTAGGCGTCACTGAGCACGCTTCAATGGGGCCGCAGCTCGTGAGCTGCGGATGCGCCGAAAAGAACCGCACCAACAAGGACTGGAGGACGCTTCAATGGGGCCGCAGCTCGTGAGCTGCGGATGCCAGCAGCAGTCCGATTCGCATCACGCCTCCAGTGAGCTTCAATGGGGCCGCAGCTCGTGAGCTGCGGATGCGTCACTGCCCAGGGGGTGTCAGAGTCCATGATGGGGCTTCAATGGGGCCGCAGCTCGTGAGCTGCGGATGCAAGCGAGACACGCGCGACACGATCGACGACATCTGGCTTCAATGGGGCCGCAGCTCGTGAGCTGCGGATGCGACGCCGGAACGTCACGGCCTCCCCGAAGTGGTAGAGGCTTCAATGGGGCCGCAGCTCGTGAGCTGCGGATGCGCCGCCTCCGCCGCCTACCACGCCAACGCCGCCGCGCTTCAATGGGGCCGCAGCTCGTGAGCTGCGGATGCCACGACCTGTGGAGCCTGCCGGAGGGCGGGGAGTGCGCTTCAATGGGGCCGCAGCTCGTGAGCTGCGGATGCGTCCACCGACCAGACGAGAGCGCGGCCCGGCGTGCCGGCTTCAATGGGGCCGCAGCTCGTGAGCTGCGGATGCGCCGTGGCGATCCCGAGCGCGGTGCGGGCTTTGGCGCTTCAATGGGGCCGCAGCTCGTGAGCTGCGGATGCTCGCTCGTGTCCGCCTCCGGCACGTTCGACGTTTAGCTTCAATGGGGCCGCAGCTCGTGAGCTGCGGATGCGGCGATGGTGAACCCAGGGCCCGGAGCTTCAGTCGCTTCAATGGGGCCGCAGCTCGTGAGCTGCGGATGCGCCCTTGCCGGGCGACACCACCGGGCCGCTGGGAAGACGCTTCAATGGGGCCGCAGCTCGTGAGCTGCGGATGCGAGTCAACAAGGGCGTCCCGCATCCCAGCCACGGAAGCTTCAATGGGGCCGCAGCTCGTGAGCTGCGGATGCGATCCCGAATGCGGAAAGTCGGCCGACACCAATTGCTTCAATGGGGCCGCAGCTCGTGAGCTGCGGATGCTCCATGAACTTGTCCGGGCTCGGCCGGTCGGCGGCGCTTCAATGGGGCCGCAGCTCGTGAGCTGCGGATGCGACAGCTCCACGGTGTCCATGTCGTTGTACGACGCGCTTCAATGGGGCCGCAGCTCGTGAGCTGCGGATGCGTAGGCGCGCTCCGTGATGGAGTGTTCAGCATGAAGCTTCAATGGGGCCGCAGCTCGTGAGCTGCGGATGCGTGTCGTCGCTCGACCCGGACCAGTCCCTCGCACTCGCTTCAATGGGGCCGCAGCTCGTGAGCTGCGGATGCGTGGTTGACCGCCTTAATCATTTCAGCCATTCGGCCGCTTCAATGGGGCCGCAGCTCGTGAGCTGCGGATGCGATCGGTAAACCGCTCTCAGTTGTCGCAGTGACGGAAGCTTCAATGGGGCCGCAGCTCGTGAGCTGCGGATGCCAGGCCATCACGGTCCAGTGGGCGAGCCACTTGCCGCTTCAATGGGGCCGCAGCTCGTGAGCTGCGGATGCGAGTTCACGCGGGAGGTCTTCAACGCGATGATCGCGCTTCAATGGAGCCGCAGCTCGTGAGCTGCGGATGCAACCCGCTGATTAAGAGTGAGCGACCCGCTGATTCGCTTCAATGGAGCCGCAGCTCGTGAGCTGCGGATGCTGCCGCCTTCGGAAGCAGCTTTCGGGCCGAAGCTTGCGGCTTCGATCGCGAGCGTGCCGAGTATACAGGCTTCATCTCTCGGCTTCCGAGGGTCGGATCCCTGCGTGGGGGGCCCGCGATCGGGGCCCGAGCGTGCCCCGGCCCCCCCTTCAACACCGTCGTGCTCGCCCGGCAGATCATTCAGTTTTCAAAGAGCATGCTTGCCAGCCCAACCAAACCGGAGATGACCAGCCTCCGCACGGTCCCCTGTCCACACGTCTACTCAAATCCAGAGTACGCGCTGACCCTCCTTCGTGAAGCCACCATCACGTTCACCACGGCTCGATCTCACGGGATGTCGATCTGAGCAACCCGACCTGACCATCCGTTCATCAGCCACTCCCGGCGCCCTCTTCCCTGCTCGCGATCACTCACCGAAGTCGCCGAAACGGCCCTCCGATCACGACATGCCCAACACCTCCAAGTGATCCGACGTGGGCATCGTGCCGCCAGACGTGCGCAGTGACAGGGCACCCCTGATGGTCGAATCCGGTCTGCTTCATCTCATCCGCCAACTGCCGCAGTGCCTCACGCGAGTCGCTCGAGACTGACAGGATGCTGTCACTGCACCACGCTTCCAAGGATTGCGATGAGCATGCCCGGACGCTCCCGCGGTTAGACTGCCTGCATGCCCGGGTTCGGTTTTCTCCGACCCAGATTCCAAGGGCGAGAGGAGCTGGCCTTGGGTGATGCGAACGAGCAGTTCGAATCCTTCTTCAGCAAGGCCATGGGCCAGGCGAGGAAGCCCTTCCCCTTCCAGCGGACCTTTGCGTTGGCACCTGATATTCCTGCGTTTGTCGCCATTCCCACAGGACTGGGGAAGACGGCGATGGCCGTCATCGGGTGGCTATGGCGACGCCGATTGGCGGATGAATCCGTACGCCGGATCACACCGCGACGACTGGTGTACTGCCTGCCGATGCGAGTCTTGGTGGAGCAGACACGGAACAACGCGGTGAGCTGGCTGCACGGGCTGGGTGTTCTCGCCGGGAACGCCAAGTTCAACGATCACGACGGGACAAGAACGCTGATCTCGTATGCACCGGGCTACGACGATCCGGCAACGGTCGCGGTACATGTGCTCATGGGCGGCGAGGAGACCGACGACTGGGACATCCATCCCGAGCGCGACGCGATCATCATCGGAACTCAGGACATGCTTCTCTCGCGGGCGCTCAACCGCGGGTATGCCGCCACCCGGGCGCGTTGGCCGATGCACTTCGGGTTGCTGAACACCGACTGCCTGTGGGTATACGACGAAATTCAACTGATGGGCAGCGGCTTGGCAACCACCGCTCAGCTCGAGGCGTTTCGCCGATCCCTGGGCGGCAAGAACGGAAACGGCTGCGCGAGCGTGTGGATGTCTGCGACGATGCGACCGGAGTGGCTGAGCTCAGTCGACTTCAAGACCCAGATTGATGCTCTTCCGCGGCTGGCCCTGGATGGACACGATCACCGGAACAGCGGCGTCGGAACGCTGTGGCAGGCCCACAAGCCCTTGAGCCGTGCATCGGCGGCGATGGATGATCCGGCCGCGCTGGCCGAGGAGATTTGCGAGACCCACAAATCAGGCACCCGGACCATCGTGGTGGTGAACACGGTGAAGCGGGCGTGCGAGCTGTACGAGAGGATCGCGGCGCGTTTCTCCGGCGGCACGCGTCACCGCGCCAGAAAGTCCAAGGCGGACACAACAGGTGCGGTGGCACCGCACCTGGCTCCAACACCTGTGCCGGCGTCGCCTCGGCTTGTCCTTCTTCATTCACGATTTCGCCCCGGCGATCGGAAGCTCGCGGTAGACGCCGCCCTCGCCCCACCGACGGCAGAAGGGACGATCATCGTCAGCACGCAGGTGATCGAAGCGGGTGTCGATGTCAGCTCAACAACGCTGTTCACCGAACTCGCGCCGTGGCCGTCGCTCGTTCAACGCTTCGGACGCTGCAACCGCAAGGGTGAAGAGAACGCGAACTCCCAGGTGCGTTGGATCGATCTGCCCGGAGATGAGAACAGTGCAGAGAAAGCGGCCCCACCCTATGAACTCAGGGCGCTGCGGGACGCCGCCAGGGAGTTGAGTGCACTGGAAGACGTCGGCCTCGGATCGCTCGATGCCCTCAGGATCGAGCTCCCCTTCACGCACACGCACGTCATCCGCCGCAAAGACGTGATCGACCTCTTCGACACCACGCCCGACCTCGCCGGGAATGACATCGACATTGACCGGTATGTGCGCGAGATCCACGAGACGGACGTCCGCGTGTTCTGGCGGACGTGGGAGGGAAGCACGCCGCCGGATGGTGAGCCGCTTCCTCGGGGCGAGGAACTCTGTCCCGCGCCCGCATGGGGCGAATGGGGATTCAAAGAGTTCGCCACCAAGGGGCGAGGCAGGGGCAGGGTCTTCCGTCGAGACTTCCTGGAAGGAGCATGGATCGCCGCCGGCTCTGAACGAACCCCGATCACGCCCGGTCAGGTCTATCTGGTCCACGCCGATGCGGGTGCATATGCGCCTCTTCGCGGATGGGATCCGAAGCAGGACACACCTGTCGACCCTCTCCCTTCGAACACGAAGCAACCCGACCCCGACGATTACGACGACGACGGCCTTTCGCGTACAAGCCGCTGGCAGACGATCGCCGAACACACCGACGACGTGTGCAATGAGATGGAGCGCATCGTGTGCGGTGGTGGGCTGACCGGATCCGAGGCGACCTCATTGCGGATTGCGGCGCGGTGGCACGATTGGGGTAAGGCGCACGCAGTCTTCCAGGACGCAGTCAGGCCCGATGATCGCCCGGCGGGCGCGGCTGGCTCACGCTCGGTGGCGAAGGCGCCAGGCGCTCGGAAGAATGACAAGGGTGTCGTCGCCGAGGCCGGTGTCTGGACGAAATACGCGAGGAAGCACTTCCGCCACGAACTCGCGTCAGCGCTCGCGGTGCTGCAGACGACGGTGCCGCTCGCGGATGTCGACCGCGACCTTGTCGCGTACCTCATCGCAGCCCACCACGGCAAAGTGCGCCTGTCGATTCGGTCGTTTCCGAACGAGACCTGGCCACCTGCCACCGCGGAACGGTTCCAGCCGCGGAGGCGCTTCGCTCGCGGCGTATGGGACGGCGACGAGTTGCCCGCGACGGAGCTGGGCGGCGACATTTCGACCTCGAACGTCACGCTCTCTCTCGAGCCCATGGAACTGGGACAGTGCGCGCTGCCGCCGTTTGTGGGCCAACCGAGCTGGATTGAGCGCGTGCTCCGCCTGCGCGACGAGCTCGGCCCATTCCGCCTGGCGTATCTCGAAGCGGCTCTGCGGGCTGCCGACGAACGTGCGAGCAAAGCTGCGACGCAAGTGAAGAGAGACGACCATGCCTGACATCATCCTCAAAGGATGCACGCCCGAGCCGCTGATGAGCTATCTCAAGGCGCTGGGTGTGCTGCGTCTTGTTGCCGAGGATCGGGAGCACGGCGATCCCGACGCACGCGGGTTCTGGCGGAATGATCAGTTTGTGCTCAGGAGTCGATTCGATGCGCAGGGGATCGAGGACTTTTTCCTTGATCACTATTGCCCGACGCCGATTGTTGTCCCCTGGAGCGGGGGGGATTTCTTCGCGGTGAACTGGAGTCCTGGGGCAGTCAGACGCAAGAAGACCCCCACGGCGGCGGCCGTGATCGAGTCGTTTCTCACGACAGCATCGGCTCGACTGGAGGGGTATCGCACCGCACTGACGGCGTGCAAGATGGCCTTGGAGAGTTGCGGGATCGATACCGCCAGCACTGAAGACTCGGACGCGCTGAAGGGGCGACAGGCGGAGTTCAAGAAACTCAAGTGGCAGTTCATCGAGACGTTGCGTTCAACGTGCCCACATCTCCACACGCTCGAGTGGATCGACACCGCGGCAGTCACGGGCGCTGACGTGTTCGCGCCTCTGCTTGGAAGCGGAGGCGGGAGCGATGGCAACACTCACTTCTCCGACAATTTCATGCAGAATTTGTGGGACGCACTGCCGGCCTTTGATTCCCAGCGGCAGGGGGCCCCTGGGGCAGCACCTCAGAGTGATGACAGCCGTGCCGGCCTGCGCGAGTCGCTGTTTCGGGAAGCCGGTACGTACCGCGTCGTGAAACGGACCTCGTCGCTCTTTGACGCGGGCGCAGTTGGTGGCCCCAATGCCACACAGGGTATGGAGCGCGAATCACTCTCGAATCCTTGGGACGTGATCATCGGGCTCGAGGGAACCCTGTGCTTCGCCACTGCCGCGGTCAGAAGGCTCGGAAGCCAGTCCGGCATCGCGGCAGCATTTCCGTTCCAGTTCCAGGCATCTCCTGCAAGCCGCGACGGTCTCGCTGACAAGGAGAGCGCTGGGAAAGAGATCTGGCTGCCGCTCTGGCCTCGGCCATGCACGATCGGCGAGGTTCTGAGTCTGGTCAAGGAAGGTCGAGCCGAAGCTGGCTCCCGCCCGGTTCGCAGTGGCATCGATATGGCCCGAGCGATCGCAACGCTCGGGATCGATCGAGGGGTGAGCTCCTTCCACCGCTACGCGCTCGTCAAGGGTCGCGTCGGCGGTGAGAACTACAACACCGCGGCATCCTTGGGTCGCTTCACTGTGACCGAGCGACCACACGCCGAGCTTCTGCGCGAGATCGATCCTTGGCTTGATCGCTTTCGCCGCGCTTGCTCAGGCGATGCTGCGCCTGCCCGCTTCACATCAGCACTCCGGACCATCGACTCGGCCGTATTCGACTTCTGTCTGTACGGCGGCAGTGCCAACTTCCAGACCATCCTCATTGCGCTCGGCGCGGCCGAGCGACGGTTGGCGACGGGCGGACGATTCAGGGAGGAGAAGTATCTCCGACCGCTGTCGGGCCTGTCATCCGCCTGGGTCGACGCGGCCAAGGCGCCTGACAACGGGGAGTTCGACATTGCCCTCGCGTTGGCCAGCATCGACGACCCAACACAGACTATCGGCCCTCTCCGCTCAAACCTCGAGTCCGTCACAGTTTGGCGGAATGCCGATGAGAACCTTGACGCAAAGTGGGCCGAGAAGGAACGCGCGGTCGTATGGAACGCCGCCGACCTGGCTGCCAATCTTGCAGCCGTACTCGATCGCCGCGTGATGGACGGCAGCCGAAAGGGATGCGCCGACCTACCGCTCGCGTCCGCATTCACCGCGTCGCCGACTGGCATCGCAGCCTTCCTCCGTGGCGAACTTGATGACCGCAAGATCGAAGATCTTCTGTGGGGGCTGATGCTGCTCGATCTTGGCCCCGTGCGCAGCGCTGACAGTCAGAGTGGATTTGCCGCCGAGCGCCCTTCGACGGCTCTCCCATCCCTCTATTGCCTGCTAAAGCTTCTCTTCCTTCCGCGGCCCCTTGTCGCGTTTCGTGGCTCGAATGGAGTCACGCGCTGGCGGCTCGCCAAAGCTCGCGAAGACGGCATTCGTATCCGCCCCGAGCCTGCGATTCTCTGGCTCCTCCGCGCCGGGCGCGTGGGCGAAGCTGCGGCCATCGCCATGCGCCGCCTGCGCTCCTCCGGTCTGAACCCCCTCCCCCATCGCCGCTCCGGCGGACCGTCCCGAGACGGCGAATGGCGAGAGGTTCACTTCGCGGCGCGAGAAGGGCAACGCCTCGCCGCTTCCCTGCTGATCCCGATTCACCCAAGTGCCGCGAACTCCCTCGTTCAGCAGGCGACCCGCGCCAGCAAGATCGATGCCTCTCTCCCACCAACGACCTTCAGTGCCGCAGAGTAAGGAAACCAATCCATGCCCTCATCTTCCTCTCCCATCGACTACATCGCTCTTGCCAACGCTCCACGTCTGCTGATGGAGTGCGAACTGAAGCCGCTCCAAGGCGACCGCTTCCAGCCCACCGGATTCGCCGATCTTGGTCCGGCTCGGTACACACGCCCTGACGGGACCGAGATGCTGCTCGTCGAGTCGGCCCAGTCGGTGGCCAATCGGCTGGAGATGGCCATCTGGGACGACGCGACGGATGATCTCATTCCAGAGTTCAAGGGGCTCCCATACATCGTCGTCAAGGAGGGTGACAAGCCCCTCACAAACTCCATCCTCGAAGCCCATCGCATCAACTCGCCGTACATCCTGGAAGGTGATGACAAGAGTGTCTTCAACCAAATCAAGAAGGACGCAACGGGATTGGACAAGGGGCCTGTGCGGATACGCGATCTTGCCAAGATCGTGTTCAAGTACGATCCGAACGCCGTCCTGCATGGCGTCTTCCTGGCAAAGAGCGAACTCGCCGGCGGCCGCCTTCGCCTCTCGCGGCTCATCAGTGGATTCATCGAGGCTGAGGGCGCATCGCCCGCTGAGAGCGGTGGCGTAAAGAACGACCGGGTTGATCCTTCAGGCGACACCGCCAAGGGCTTTGGAAATGTCCCGTTTCACCGCACGGAGTTCGTGTCGGCTGCAACCAAGGCCTACTTCAACCTCGATCTTGCACTCCTTCGCGGCTACGGCCTGAGCGCGGAGGCGACCAACCTTCTTATTGCCCTGGCGCTCTTCAAGGTTCAACGCTTCATCAAGACGGGTCTTCGCCTCCGTACAGCCTGCGACCTTGAACCGAAGGGTGCAGGGCTGCGATCGACCCGCCCCGCCGACTTCATCATTCCAGATGATGAATCGCTGCTTGCCGAGTGCACGAGGCTCATCGCCAAGTGCGCACAGGCGAAGCTGTTTGCGGAGAGTCCGATCACCGAAGTGAAGTGGCAACCGCCCAAGAGCAAGCCCAAGGGCAAGAAGTCCGACGCAGATGTCGGGGATGGGACCGAGGAGTGATTGCCCTCGTCCTCAACTTCGCTGCCGGTCGGTACCACGCCACGCCCTGGGGTCGGCACGTGAACGAGGGTGCGGTCGAATGGCCACCTTCCCCGTGGCGCCTGCTCCGTTCGCTCGTGGCTGTTTGGAAGCGCACGCTCCCCGACGTACCGGAAGGGAACGTCGAGCCAATACTCCGTGCACTCGCCGCACCGCCCATGTTCGTCCTTCCGCCGGCCTCCTCGGGGCATACGCGGCACTACATGCCTTGGTTCAAGAAGGGGCCTGACGACCGCACGCTCGTCTTCGACGCCTTTGTCGTCCTCGCCCCGGAGTCGCCATGCGGCGTCATCTGGCCCGACGCCACACTGGAACCGTCGCAGAGAGATCTCCTCGCCCGGCTGCTTGCCAACCTCAACTTCCTCGGCCGCGCCGAATCGTGGTGCGAGGCACGCCTTCTCGATGATGCCGAGGCGACGGTCTTCTGCGACTCGGCGAACTGCGCGGCGTTGGCCGAATGCGCGACTCCGTCGCCCGCCGACGAGCTGGTCCGAACACTCTGTCCCGACCCGATCGCCGCCTTCACTTCCGAGCACGTCACTGACGAGCGTGAGGAGACTGTCGAGTCACTGGTCCAGGCTCGCAAGGGGACAAGGACAAGGAAGGAGACACGCAAGATCTCCGTCCCGGTCTACGACCCCAACTGGCACCTGTGCATGGAGACGCTCCGACTCCACGATCAGAAGTGGTCCGATCCGCCGGGGAGCACTTGGGTCGCGTACACCCGTCCACGTGACTGCTTCGAGATCAAGCCCGCCCCTCGCAGGACGCGCCTCGCAAGCGGTCCGCGCCCACAGATCGTCCGTTTCGCGCTCGACTCCGCCGTGCTCCCGCTCGTCACCGAAACGCTCCCCGTTGCCGAGGCCGCTCGCGCGGCTCTGATTCGAAGGCTCGTCGATGGTCGTGGTCGCGACAAGTACGGCGGAGCGTGGTCGCGTGAACGGCACAAGGCAGGCGAACAACCGGTCTCACTCGAGGGCGCCATCACCGGCAAGGACGCGGCAGGCAAGCCTCACACTGGCCACACTCACGCGTACCACCTCCCCACCGACGAGGACCGGGACGGCCGAGTCGACCACATCACCGTGTTCGCCCGCGATGGCTTCACGCCTGATGAGATGAAGGCTCTGGAGAGCCTTCGAGAAATCCGCCCGCACGGGCGTGACAGCGCTTCGCACCCGCTCCGCGTGCTCCTGCTGGGGTGTGGGCGACTCGAGGACTACCAACCACTGCCAATCAGGGCTTCCCGCGAGTGGATCTCCGCCACTCCCTACGTCGCCACCCGGCACGCGAAGACCCGGGGACGGAATCGGATTGAACTCGCCTCGCTCGAGGCCCGGGTCGAGTTCCTCGTGTCCGATCTGCGCGGTCAGTTGCGCGCCGTGCTTCCCGAATTTGCCGACCACGTCGTTGCTGCGGAGATCGAACCACTGCTTGATGATGGATCCTTCAAGATCCGTGACCGTTGGCGCCCCATTCAGTTCCGACGTTCTCGCTCCAAGATTGATGACGACGGTGATCGGCGACTCGCCGGCGCATTTCGGATCAAGTTTCCACTGGCGGTACCTGGTCCGATTGCCCTCGGACATGGCAGCCACTTCGGCTTGGGCCTGTTTGTACCGCACGGCACGGAGCAGCCGCGATGACCCTCGGAAGAGCAGCCCTCCCCTCACACCACCACCCCGTCTCCTCTTTCGGAAACTTCGGTCCCCCAGTGGTCACATGCTAAGTGCATCGCCGTTCACGACCCTCGCCGCCCGCCAGTCGCTCGTCGCCCTTGGCGATTCCGACGCGCTCGATCTCAAACGCTCGACGGCGGAGCTGCGCCGCCCGGGCCACACGCTCTACGCCCTCCTGAGTGGCGAGGGTGGCCGGGTGGTGACCGGCGTCGGGCCCGACGGCACGATCGTCGGGCAGAGGGTCGCTGACCACACGCTCCGCGACATCGCCGCGATGCTCGGCCGCTTCGAACCGGCCGCCGACCCGCGTGTCGCGCACCCCGAGAGCGCGCCCCGCCTCGACGAAGAAGGGGGCATCGTCGTGACGAAGCGGTGAACGGGGACCAATGGACACGCACGTGTGGGTCCCACTGCTCGATGTTCATGCGCGTGCGGTTCGGGCGTGAGTTCGCACACGCGAGCCGCCGGGTGTGGGGAGACGT
>Ga0163149_10007190_pt1 | contig 11266 bp, 7 predicted proteins | sample OliLakLV19MP5G1_FD_148604 | JGI IMG/M metagenome (GOLD analysis project Ga0163149, IMG submission 148604) | Freshwater microbial mat bacterial communities from Lake Vanda, McMurdo Dry Valleys, Antarctica - Oligotrophic Lake LV.19.MP5.G1 | ecosystem: Environmental > Aquatic > Freshwater > Lake >...
GTTAAACGAATGGCTTCTACCAAGGTGGTTGTTTTTCCTGTTCCTGGAGGACCATGAACTACACCAAAATCTCTTACATTCAAAATAAACTCAACAGCTTTGTTTTGAGATGGATTTAAATGCGTAATGGGATTCGTTAGTTTATTTTTTGTAAATGATGCTTCTTGCTTTCCTTCAAAAATTTCTCTTAGTTCCTCTACTCTACTATTTCGCGCATTGATAACAATATCTAAGGCCTTTTCCATTTCCTTATAAGAGTTCTCATCAAATTGTGCATTGATGCCTAATTTACCATCATACGCCCAATCGGGTAATTCATCATAAGGAAAAATGATCTTTATAACGTTTTTATGAATAGCTTTAATTACACCAGATAGTTCATTTCCTTCGTTGTTGGCATTAGAAAAAAGACTTATACTTTTACCCACCGAAAATTGATGAGGCATGTTTATATGCGCCGTTCGTTCAATATCCACCTGTAAAAGATCGCCATACCCCAACTCAGTTTCATTTATTTTGATAGGGTACCATGTGAGACCATTCTTACGACGCGTTTCAACGCTTGCTTTTAAAAATTGCTCTTTATACAATTTATAATCTTCGTCGCGCTCAATTTGAAGGAGGTATTTTAAACGTGAAAGGCGATCAGTAGATGCAGAACTCATTTTTTTAATTCTGCTCTAAGTTGCGAACTTGTTTTTCTAGATCCGTCATGGCTGTAGCCGGGAGGACCAAATACATAAAGAAATTTATCTTTTACAGAACATTTCTTTCTAAGGTCTTTAAAAATACTTGCCCATTCGTGAAACACCATAGTGCCGGGATTATAGGTTTTTATGTTGGTTGTTAATCCGTACTTAATTGGCTCGTTTTCTTCTTCTTTTTGAAATGTTCCAAATAGTTTATCCCATAGGATAAGCACCATGCCCATATTCTTATCCAAATAAATAGCGTTGCTTGCATGATGCACTCTGTGATGCGATGGTGTTACCAAAATGTATTCTAAAAATCCTAATTTGCCAATGGTTTGGGTATGAGATAAAACTCCAAAGATCTGTGTTGCACTGTAAATAAACATGATGTCAATTCCTTTGAATCCTAAAAAACTTAGAGGAATAAAATAAATAAAACGATACATTGGTTGAAATACCGACGAACGAAAACCAACAGTAAGATTAAATTCTTCGCTGCTATGGTGAGTAACATGTACCGCCCAAAATAAACGGGAATAATGATCAACACGATGCAACCAATAATACATAAAGTCTTCCGCAAAAAATAAAAGCGTCCAGTACACAACTACACTTGAATAAGAATCAATAAAGCGAAATTGAAAAAAATAATTTAAAACGAATAAACAAGCCGTACGCATTAAAATATCAAGTCCTATATTTAATGCGGTAAGATATACATTTGCTAAAGTGCCTTTTGTGGAATATAAACCACGTTGATGCTTATGAGAATAAAATATCTCAAAACCTATAACAATAGCATAAATAGGTGTTGTGGTATAAATAAAAAGTAATTCTTTGAATTGGTTCATTTGCTAATTCAAAACTATATCAAATATACATTTAATATGCTAATTGAAAATATCCATTGTAGGTTTTATTCTCAGCATTGCCTAAGCTTAATATATAGAAATAAGTTCCTGTAGGAAGTTTGCCATTTACACTTTTATGATTGGCTGTACCATCGAAACTATTATCATAGTTTTTCATACTATACACTTTATTTCCCCATCGGTTAAATATTTGCAGCTCGCTATTCGTAAATTGTTGAATGCCCTTTACCTCAAAGGTTTCATTCTTTCCATCGCCGTTTGGAGAAATAAGCTGTGGGATTATACCAAATGGCTCGTTGATCACTTCAATGGTTCTGGTAGTGGCGGCCAAGCAACCTTCCGAATTTTCTATCACAAGCGTTATCGTATAAACGCCGGGCAAAGTATACGTTGAACTTCCGGCTGGACCATTAGATAATAAACCATTACCGTATTGCCACTGATTGAGCATATTATTGAAACTCATATTTGTAAAGTTCACTGTTAGTGGAACAATACCTGAGGTTACAGATGGTACAAAGTTTGGAATAAGTATTGATTGCACCACAGAAATTGTGGCTGTAGCAGCACCGCAACCATTTATATACGACACTGTAAACACACCACCACTTAATATTGGTTCAATATTTGTGGTATTTGTAGAAGAACTCCAACTAAAATAACCGCCGCCGCTTAAATTTGTTCCTTTTAAAGTTGCTGTATCACCAGGACATAAAAATGTTCTGCTAGTACCTAAACTTATATCGGGAGAAACTTGAAATGTAACGGTTACTTGCGCGCTCGTATTGCCACACTGACTCGAAGCATTTACGGTATAAATTCCTGCAAACATTGTTGTAAATGTTGGTGCCGTTGGGCCGCCTACCCAAGTAAAAGAAGTTGCACTACCCATGGCAATTAGAGAGGCCGTTTGCCCAGTACAAAATACCGTTTGCGACGGTACAACCGTAATTGTAGGCTGCGGACCATTTGTAACTGCAATAGTTGCATTTGAGCTTCCGCAAGCGTTAGTAAGTGTTACCGCATAAATTCCGGATGAGCCAACCGTAACAGAAGTTGTGTTTACCGTAGTGGTACTCCACGCAAATGTTCCTGTTCCGCTTGCTGTTAGTGTAACAGATCCACCAGCACAAATTGTATTTGCAGAGGCAGATAAGCTAGGAATATTTGAGGGGCCATCAACAATATTAATTGTATAAACTGCAGTACCGCATGAATTAGTTAATGTTGTTGTGTACACACCAAATGATGTAATGCTAATTGACGGAGTATTGCCTGCGCCGGTGCTCCATGAATACGTTCCTGAAGTTCCGCTCGCATTTAAAGTAATAGTTTGATTAGCACAAATTAGCGTTGAAGAAGGTGTAACAGTTAGTGAAGGTAATCCTTGTGGAATTACCGTAGAAGTTGCTTGAGAGGTACATCCTGAAACAGAACCAATTACTGTATACACAGTTGTTGCCGTTGGAGAAACTACAATGGTTGAAGTTGTTGGCCCTGTATTCCAAGTATAACTTGTAGCACCGGAAGCAGTAAGCATAACCGTTTGTGATCCGCAAATACTGGCTGATGTTGCCGCAACAGTTGGATTTGCAACAACTGTGATAACGGCAGGTTCGCGATAAGTTCCGGGACAAGCGCCTGCATAAACAGTATATGTACCCGGCAATGTAAATACACTTGAGGTAAAAACAGAACCTGTGCCAATTTGTGTCGCACCGGCTATTGAATTATACCAAAAGAAATTTGGAAGAGGCGTGTTTGTAGTTGCAGTTACAGTTGCTGCACTATTTAAACATACGGTTGCGTTGCTTGCAGTGATATCATACAATTTTACATTTTGATCTTTCAATCCATCAGCACCATTACTTGCGCCGTTTGGAGGGAAATTAGCAAAGGGTTGAGAATTTGTTGTTCCACTTACAGCTCCCAAAACATTTTGTGTAGCAGGTGCTGTATTTGAATAAGCAATGTATCCGCCGCCGCCGCCGCCGCCAGGACCTTCAGCTTCGGTATTTGCTCCTGCAAAACCACCTTTCACAATAGCTTGATTTCCTCCCCTTCCACCATTAGCGTTTACAGTTACGCCACTCGCGTTTCCTGTTGAAGCTAACATAATGGTTCCACCGCCGCCACCGCCGCCGCCCGAATCATTTCCATTTACACTGTTTGAAAAATTTCCGGGATATGGCCCGGTTGCAGTTACTCCATTGCTGCCATCTGAAACAATGATTCCTGTTCCACTAATATTATTGTAAACTTGTAAAAATATTAAACCGCCACCGTTTCCTCCGGTGCCACCTGTATTACTTGCATTAAGATCATTTACATGGCCGGCTCCTCCACCTCCTCCTAAAAATATTTTTCCTGTACTATAGTCAAGTGGTCGGCCACCAAAGCCACCATTTTTTCTTCTGTTATCTCCGCTCCAAGCTACAAGACCTGGCGCTATTGTTAATGGATTTAAATTTGCGCTAGAAAAACTATAACCACCTCTCCCGCCACCTGAAGAAACAATTGCAGCACGACCTGCCCATTCTAAATTATAGGCAACATTATATGCAGGATTAATAACACCGTAACCAAACCATCCGCTTACATTTCCTGCGTTTGCTCCGCCGCCGCCGCCGCCATTATGGCAATTTCCACCACCGCCACCATTTGCCGGAGCACCCATGGCGTATGGTCCACCATAAGTTAATGAATAATCAGTTACAGATCCAGCAATACTTTCGCCTTTTAATCCTCCTTCATTTGCACCCCCACCAAGATCCACAAAACGTAAACCACCGTAATTACTATTGTTTGCAGCTGCTCCGCCTCTAAATCCTAAACCTGTTGCAGTAACAGTTCCATTTATTGTTGTTGTGCCGTTTACTTCTACTGCAAGTACACCAGCAGTTGTTCCGTTCCATACATCAGTAGTTAATTCGCCGGCGGCATTTACTGCAAGGGTATTATATCTTGGCACTCTAACAATTTGACTTTTACCTGTTACTAAATAATTATTTTTTAAACCACAATCTACTACTATCGACGTTGCGTTTGGAATTGCATATACTTGAGCAAATTCGTAATTACCTGCATTGTTATAATTTAATATTTCACCGTAAGTAGAATCTTGACCTCCAACCACAGCAAACGTTTTTATAATTGCGCCTTGCATTTGGATGATCATTATTAGATCGCCAACCTGAAGCGTTGAAGTAAATCGTGAATTTGTGTTGAGAGCACTGCCAGCAACAGAAATCGTTGTATTACCTACAGAAGCGTTAGCTATTAATGTAGTGAATTCATTTACTCTAGTGTTAGTAGAAACTACGGTTAAATTACCATGTTTTCCTTTTTGAGAAAACGCATAATTTGAAAGTAGGATGGTAAGAAGTAAAAATAGGTTATGCGTATGTTTGAAATTCATGCTAAATTAAAGTTCAATTTAGTTAAAATAATGATACGTTACACACAGATATTATTAATGAAATAAGATGGAATGTTCACAAAAGCAAAATGCCGGTAACCACTCCGGCATTTCTTTAAGTAACTAATTGCTTAACCCTTAATTATGACAATAGCTACTATGTTCTCAAAAACAACGAACCCACTTTAGTTCATTTTGAAAGGAGGAATTCTTCCTTCTTTCATCATTTGCAAACTTTTCTTTTTGTGCTCTTCAAAATTTCCGAATGCCAAAGCATCCAACATTTCTTTACGAGTCATCTTTGGATTTCCGAACTGTGCACGGATCTCTTCAGAACATCTGTCAACATATTTTTCGAATTTGTTTGGTGCCCACAAGTATTCCTTTTTTAAGGCTTCCTTCTGAAAAATTACAAATTCCTTAGGTAAACTTCCTTCGATCTTTGCTTTAATATCTAAACCTTCGTAGCTTTTTGGAAGCTGACGATTGTCGAACATAAAGGGCTTGCTAATTAAAATAACATGCTTCTTTCTTTTTGGATCTATCATTGATAAACCCTCAATACGCAAACCTTTCTTTTTCAAGGTTCCGTACTTCGTTTCAAAACTTTTTAGTATCTCAAACATGGCTTTAATTAATTGGACTTCAAAGATATGGATATTACTTGTTAATAAGTTTCTTTTTTAGACGAAATGGCTATTTCTATAATATGTACCTTGATTGTTCGTGTTCAAAACCCCTTCAAAAGCTGTTTGTTTTCATTTCATAATTTTTTAATTTGCTAAATAACAATTAGTTAATCATAAACAATAGCAAGCCTTCATTCCGCTCTCAAAATCAAATTCTCAACGATTTTTTCGTTCAATCCATTTCGACGAATAACAAAGAGATTTTTATTGAAAATCCAGGCAATACCCTATTAGAATACAAGTCGCTGCTATTCAATTATTTACAAAATCATAGATTAAAAACTCAAATTCATTAGTTTTTCCAAAAATTGACAAGGTTTAAAAAAATTTTGTCTTGACGCATCATTAATTAATACAAAACAGACCAATAAACTTATTCTTTTTCATTTAAACTTCCTCTAAAATAACTCAATAACTAAGCCTATGCGTCATCTCGATAGTTATCGGGATTTGTTCATCGTTTAAATAAAAAATCACATTGTTTCTTTGAACCATTTTACATCAAGTAAAGGTATTACAAGTATATTTGCGCCTTCAAACATGACCTTTACTGAAGAAATAAACCGGAGGAGAACTTTTGCAATTATTGCTCACCCCGATGCCGGAAAAACAACACTCACCGAAAAACTACTTCTGTTTGGAGGCGCAATTCAAAGTGCGGGAGCTGTTAAATCAAATAAAATAAAAAAAGCAACCACGAGTGATTTCATGGAAATTGAAAAACAAAGAGGGATCTCTGTTTCAACTTCGGTAATGGCTTTTGATTACAAAAACTATAAAGTAAATATTTTAGATACTCCCGGACACGAAGATTTTGCTGAAGATACTTACCGCACACTAAGCGCTGTTGATAGCGTAATAATGGTAATTGATTGCGTTAAAGGTGTTGAGCCGCAAACCAGAAAATTATTGGAAGTATGCAGAATGCGCAACACTCCTGTAATTGTATTCATCAACAAACTCGATCGTGAAGGACAAAATGCGTTTGATCTTTTGGATGAGATCGAAAAAGAATTAAAGATAAAAGTTCGTCCGCTTACCTGGCCAATTGGCATTGGTAAATCATTTAAGGGTGTTTATAATCTTACCAAAAAATCCTTGAACCTTTTTCAAGGAGATAGTAAAACAACAGTTGAGGATACTCTAACCATTACTAACATCAACGATAAACAAATTGACAAACGCATTGGCGAAAGTTTTGCAGAGCAGCTAAGAACTGATGTTGATCTTATTGATGGTGTTTATGATCCTTTAGATAGACAAAAATATTTGGACGGGCATATTAGCCCGGTATTTTTTGGCAGTGCCGTTAATAATTTTGGTATCAAAGAACTTTTAGACTGCTTTGTTGAAATAGCTCCTCCTCCTATTGATCGCGAAACAGACCAAGGTATTGTAAAACCAAGTGACGCAAAATTTAGCGGTTTTATTTTTAAGATCCATGCCAACCTAGATCCAAAACACAGGGATAGAATTGCATTTTTAAGAATCTGCTCGGGAACTTTTGAGAGAAATAAATATTACCATCACGTAAGAGACAATAAAGAACTTCGCTTTAGTAACCCAACCGCTTTTATGGCGCAACAAAAATCGGTTATTGATGAGGCATTCCCAGGAGATGTGATCGGCTTGTATGATGCGGGTAATTTTAAAATTGGAGATACACTAACTGAAGGAAAGAATTTTCACTTCAAAGGCATTCCTAGTTTTTCTCCGGAACTTTTCCGCTATGTTTCCAATTTAGATCCAATGAAAACGAAACAACTTCAAAAAGGATTGGAGCAATTAACCGATGAAGGCGTAGCACAGTTGTTCACTAAAAAAGCAGATGGCCGAAAAGTAGTAGGAACAGTTGGCGCTTTGCAATTTGAAGTTATTCAGCATCGCTTAAAAAGCGAATACAACGCCAGCGCAAGTTTTGATCAATTAAATTTATACAAAGCACTTTGGATAAGCAGTGATGACAAAAAGAGCTTAGACGATTTTATGCTCGATCGTTCATCTCACGTTGCATACGATAAAGAAAATAAACCGGTGTTTTTAGCAGAAAGCGCTTGGTTATTACAAATGGCACAAGAAAAATTCCCGAAAATACAATTTCATTTAAAAAGTGAGTTTTAGAACTTTACGAATATTGATTGTCGTTTTATGTGCTTTAAACAGTAACGCGCAAACATTCGATATTGAACAAACCTCACAGCTTATTAGGCCTCGAATGAAATTGGATTCAAAGTACACTTTTGATCCTGCCACAAAAGATACTGGAGGCGCTTACACATGCTTCGAGAACTCGGCAAGTTTTACTTTTCCCATTAAACGTAAATTTACTACAGAGATCAATTTAGATCTTAAGGATTTTAAACTTCAAGATCTGTTTAAAAAAAACCTGCGTATTAAGGCGAGTGAAGTATTAGGAACTTTTAAAATTTCTCAGAAAAACATCAGTTTTGGCATTGAAGACACGTTGGCTAAAAGAGACTTGTATTACATTAACGCTGGCATTATTGGCTTACATCTTACAAAAAAGTACAGGATCCTGTTCTACTCAGCAAACATGAATGTGCATGAAGACGCCAAAACATTTAATCAATCTACTCTGCGTTTTTCGGCCATAGTTGGTCAGTACCATATACGCGGACTTCGTAAAGGTTTTTACTATGGCATGTCGCTTATTTATAGCGATGGTTTATTGATCCCTTCACCATTTATTGGTGGAATGGAACCAATAAGCGAACGCTGGACATTTAACTATACACTGCCGGTTCAACTCAATATTCAATACTATCACCATGCAACTTATGTGGTTTTTGGAGTAAAAACCGATGGCTACCGATCAGGAATAAAGCTCGGCAGTGGGCGAGGCAATATGAATTATGGTAATGTTTGCACTTATATAAATGTTAGGCGCAAAATCACAAGAATAATTCAGGTGTTTGGTGAGGTGGGATATAATTTTTATCAATTCATGAGCTTCGACGATGGAATGAAGAACAGTGCGGTTTGGCCTGAGCAGGTTAAAGTTCCAATGAACTCCAGTTTTTATGGCAACATCAGTGTGCAAGTGTTTTTTGGCAAAAGTTTGCTTGAAAAAGTAACAGACCAGTTATTTTAAAACTTCGTATATTTATAAAGATTGAAAATCAAATTTATCACATATGTATTTCTTTTATGCCTTGCGCTTACTTCTTGTAATAAAAATGCAACTGAAGAAGAAACGCAAGAAAAACTTATCGCCAGCATAGGAACCAATCAGCTCACCGAACGTGAATACACAGAAAGTTTGATCCATGCCGATACTAAAGCGGATAGCATTGCCTTTGCAAAAAAATTAGTAGAAGATTGGATTCTTGAAACCTTATTATATCAAGAAGCGCTTACCAAATTGGAACCTGAAGAAATTGATGTAGAAAAACAAGTGAATGAGTACAAAAAGCAACTGATCAATTATATTTACGAAACAAAATTAATAGAGAATAATTTGGATACGGTTGTTTCCAATGTAGAAATTCAGGATTACTACAACGATAATATTGACAATTTTGTATTGAAGGACAATATTGTAAAGGTAAATTACTTCAAGATCCCAATTCAATCGAAAGAGATACCCAAACTAAAACGACTTATATATTCTTCTTTAGAAAAAGACAAACAACAATTAGAGGAATTGTGTATTCAAAATGCTGAAAGTTATTTTTTGAATGATAGCTTGTGGCTATTGTTAGACGGCATTAAGCGCGATATACCTGCTATGAAAGGCCCGTTGGAATACAATGTTGTAAGAGGACGTATCATTGAATTTGGCGATGCAGAAGCTTATTATTATTTAAAGATAAAAGACGTGAAGATCAAGAACAGCGCATCCCCCCTATCCTTTGAAAAAAAAAATATCAAAACCTTTATTGTGAATTCAAGAAAAATAAAGTTGATACAGGGCTACAAACAACAATTGCTCGAAAACGCCAAAGCCAACAAGACTTTTAAGGTTTTTTAAGGTTTTTTTAGCCTTTAGAAGCTTATAATCCTTAATTTTACCAAATGCCAAAAAAGCTCTTTATACTTCTGTTCACTTCTATTTCGCTCATATCATTTTCTCAAAAAGAAAGTATTGATAAAGTGATAGGCGTTGTTGGCAAATACCCTGTTTTATTGAGCGACCTGCAAAATGCGATGTTGATGCAGGAAAAGAACGAAGAAAAAATAAGCAAGTGCGCAGCGTTTGAACAAGTACTTTTTCAAAAACTATTAGTAGCTCAAGCCGATAGAGATAGTATTACGGTAACTGATGCAGAGATAGAGAGCGAATTGAATAAGCGCTTGAATTATTATATCAATCAATTTGGAAGCGAAGAAAAATTAGAACTTTTTTACGGCAAACGCACTAACGTTATTAAAGATGATTTTAGAGCCGATGTACAAGAGCAATTATTAGCGCAAAAAATGCAAGCCAAGATCTCACCCGAAGCAAAATTATCTCCTGCCGAGATCCGCGCATTTTTTAGTACAATTTCTGAAGACAGTTTGCCATTGATAAGTTCTGAGCATGAAATGCAACAAATAGTTAAGAAACCAACATTTAGTTCAGAGGCAAAAAAAGAAGCCAAAGAAAAATTGGAAGGTTATCGCGAACGCGTTATAGGTGGCGAGAGCATGAGTGTATTGGCCCGTATTTATAGTGAAGATCCAGGGTCGGCCAAAGAAGGAGGCGTTATTACCAATGTATATCGCGGTCAAATGGTTGGCGAATTTGAAGCTGTAGCTTACCGTTTAAAAACAGGAGAGATATCGCATGTTTTTGAAACCCCTTTTGGCTTTCACTTCATGCAACTCGTTGCTCGCAAAGGAGATCTTTTGGATGTAAGGCATATTCTTATCATTCCAAAAATGAGTAACACGGATTATTATAAAAGTAAGATTCAACTCGATTCTATTGCCAAAGCTATAAGTGACGGAAGCATTACTTTTGAAGAAGCAGTAAAAAAATTCAGCGACGACAAAGAAACAGTTCAAAATGCTGGTTTAATGGTAAATCCAATGACCGCAAGCCCTAAATGGACCATTGAGGATATTAGCCAGATAGATCAAAAATTGGTACAAACCATTGCCGAATTAGGAATTGGCGAGATGAGCAAAACCATGGAGTACACCAATTATACCGATAATAAACCTGCCTTTAGGGTGATTAAATTAAAAAATCGTATTGATCCACATAAAGCAAATATGAAAGATGATTACCAAAAGATCCAGCAAATGGCTACCGGAGATAAGAACAGAAAAGCTTTGAAGGAATGGATCAGAAAGCGCTCGAAATTAACTTACATTAAAGTTGAAGAAGAGTACAAGAGCTGCGCCTTTGATCATACCTGGAGCATTACAAATTAAAAGTAATACCAATTATAAATATAAACTAGACCGATATTTTTTTGTCAGTTCGAGTGTCACGCTTTTTCAGCGTGATGCCTGCCTGCCGGCGAGGCAGGTATCGAGAACTATCTCGCAATCACAAATCGTTTACTGATCTGAAAATTAGTTTTATCCTTTAATGTAAAAATATAAACGCCATTAGGGAGATCGCTTGTTGTAATTGTTGCATTATTA
>Ga0163149_10007192_pt1 | contig 11265 bp, 8 predicted proteins | sample OliLakLV19MP5G1_FD_148604 | JGI IMG/M metagenome (GOLD analysis project Ga0163149, IMG submission 148604) | Freshwater microbial mat bacterial communities from Lake Vanda, McMurdo Dry Valleys, Antarctica - Oligotrophic Lake LV.19.MP5.G1 | ecosystem: Environmental > Aquatic > Freshwater > Lake >...
GCTCAGGCTGCATTGATCTATCGGTGTACCGTCCAGCTTACACTGTTCTTTGAACGCGGCATTTTGGCTGCTGAACACCCAAGCCATGATACTGACCCCGATGCTGAGGAAAAGGAGGAATTGAAGGATTTTTTTTGCCATGGAATAGGATGCCTGCCGCGATGCAAAGGTTGGGAAATCTAACGGAATGGCTGCCTGCATTCAAAAAATACGGGCAGGGAAAAATCCAAACGGTGGCTTGCATCGTAGGTGAGCTTGGTAATTACTCTTTGCCATACTTCTTTCATTTTTTTAACAAACATAACTAATCATGACCAATTTCTCGAAACGGAGTATTTCTTCGGCTTCCATGTTGGCGTTGCTTTGGTTGTGCTGCTCTGCGTTGTACGCCTCCAGCCACCGAGAAGCACCACTCATCGCCAACGATCCGCTGGCAGATAACACGGATCTCTACGCTTTCAGAAGCCCGGATGCTCCCAACACAATCACCCTGATCGCGAATTACATCCCAGCCGAGTTCGCTTTTGGTGGCCCTAACTATTACACGTTCGGAGAGAACATTCGTTATGAAATCCACATTGACAACAATGCTGCCACGGCCGGCGACGAGATCGTGTACCGTTTTACGTTCACTCGTGTGAATCAAGACCCCAGCACTTTCTTCAACATCCGACTCGGTATGGAAAACTTGAAAACTACCTACACGCTGGAGCGGAGCATGAACGGCGGGGTGTCTTTCACGGCCATTGTGACCAACGGCAAAGTACCTCCACCGAACATTGGCCCACGTTCTATCGAATCATCAGGCGTTGGTCTAAACACCACGTACGAGGCACTCATTACAGCCTCCATCATGACGGCCAGCACGGGTGAAAAGGTCTATTGTGGGCCAGCCGACGACCCTTTCTTTGTCGACCTGGGCGGTGTTTTCGACCTGGGCGACTTGCCAAGGCAAAACAGCCAGTCACGGGACGGGCTTGGCTTTTTCAACGTTCATTCCATCGCAATTCAAGTGCCGATCGCTACACTGCGCAAGACAGGTGCTCCGGGCACTCCAACCAATATTTTGGATGGCGATTATACCATTGGCGTATGGGCATCGGCCAGCCGCCAGGCTACGCGTACATTGCAACCCAATGGCGCTGAACCAAACGATACAGGTGCATGGATTCAGGTTTCCAGAATTGGAATGCCGCTCACAAACGAAGTAGTAATACCCATTGGCAACAAAGACTATTGGAACCGCATTACGCCTTATGATGAATTGGCCGATGTTACATTGGACAATTATTTCTTCAATCCTGAACTCGCGTTGTACATGGACGATTCGCAGTTTGGTGGTGCTGTGCCTGCTTTTGCACCATTGCGTGTACAGAGCAGTTCTTTACAGAGCTTTGATTTTCGGAACGGTAAAGATGGTTTATGGCCCTTGAAAGGCAATCCCGCTTTGGTCGGCACGGCATTCGACCCTGCCACATTTGGCGGGCTGTTGCTGCCGGGCGCAGGCAAGCCACGTTCGGTGGATTTGTGGCCTATCTTCCATACCGGTGTGCCTAATTTGGCGCCTTACCAATTGGCTACTGGCAAAACAGGGGGCCCCTTGTCAGCCGGCAAACCATTCATCAACAACTTCCTGCCAAATGGCGGGGATATGCTTCGACTCAACATGGCGGTGCCCGTGACGAGTCGCACCGATCCCAAATTCAGTCCGCTCGGAATCGTGCAGGCAGCAGTGCTTGGCCTCACGGATGCGGCTTACAATCAAAACACAAGCATCCAGTTCATTCCCAACATGGATGGTTTTCCGAATGGCAGACGCTTGGAAGATGATGTAACACTCATTGAATTGCAAGCAGTTGCAGGCGTGGCTTTGGCTGCCATCGGCCTTTGGTACGACGACTATACAGTGGGCGGCGCCAACCCGGTCACCGCTGATTTGGTCAGCGTGCTCTCTTACCGCACCGGAGTGAACAACAATGACAAGCATTTCAAAACCGCATTTCCTTATGTGGCCACTCCATGGAGAGGCACTGAAGTTGGGCAGTGAATAGCGATTGGTGATCTAGTTATAGGTGGATATGGTTGTTTGCTATACACAGGGCTTAGTATCCGTATATTCTTTAAGGCAAGTTCGAACACCAAGCCCGGGCACCCCAAATAACCATATCCACCCATAACCCAATCACCAACTTTCAAACATCCATCACAAAAAAAATTACAATCAATGAATCGTTCTATAAATAAAATCCTGTTGTCGGCTTCTGTTTGGATGCTCGTCATCACGGCAAGTATGGCTTCCAGCCACCGCGAGGCGCCGCTAATCGCCGATGATCCGCTCGCCGACAACGTTGACCTCTATGCTTTTCGCACGCCGGGCAGCATAAACAACATCACGATTATCGCCACGTACGTCCCGCTGCAACTTCCTCACGGCGGACCCAATTATAATTTCTTTGGGGAAAATGTGCGGTATGAGATCCACGTGGACAATGACGCCTCTATCCCAGGCGACGAGATCACATATCGTTTCACTTTCACACATCTGAATGAAGATCCGACCACCTTTTTCAACATTCGTTTGGGCAAACAGAACCTGAAAACGACCTATAAGCTCGAGCGCAGCATTGATGGTGGACAATCATTTCAAACAATTGTGCAAAACGGAGTGGTACCGCCTCCGAACATTGGTCCTCGCTCGATCGAGTCGACCACCGGTCTGAATACTACCTATTCAGACTTGATGACGGATGCCATCACCACAGCTTCAAGCGGTGAAAGGGTGTTCTGCGGCACCTCCGACGATCCATTCTTCGTAGACCTGGGTGGTATCTTTGACCTTGGAGATGCTCCGCGTCAAAATGGGGGTACTCCCACTGACGGGCTTGCCTGTTTGAATGTAAGTACCATCGCGCTGCAAGTGAATATTCAAACACTCCTGAAAGAAGGAGTACCGCCCACGCCAACCTCTATTTTGCAGAGTGATTTTGTAATTGGAGTTTGGGCTTCAGCAAGCCGCCAACAAATCAGAACGCTTTCAGCTACTGGCGACCCAACTTACAGTGGTGCTTGGACTCAGGTATCTCGTCTGGGAATGCCATTGACCAATGAAGCAGTTATCCCAATTGGCCAGAAGGATTATTGGAATTCTTTGACTCCATATCAAGAGATTGGCGAAACTACTTTGGACGAATTTTTCTACAATCCTGAGCTAGCCTTGTACATGGACGATTCGCAGTTTGGTGCTGCAGTGCCTGCGTTTGGGCCTTTGCGTATCCAACGGAATTCCTTGCAAGCCTTTGACTTTGGAAATGGCAAAGACGGCCTTTTCCCTTTGAAAGGGAACGCTGTTTTGTCGGGAACTGCTCTGGATGATGCAATATTTGGCACATTGCTCTTGCCTGGCGCAGGCAAACCGCGCTCGGTGGACCTTTGGCCAATATTCCACACCGGTGTGCCCAATTTGCCCCCTTACCAACTTGCTACAGGTAAAATCGCAGGCCCTTTGTCCTTAGGCAAACCGTTTATCAACAATTTTTTGCCCAATGGCGGAGATATGTTGCGGCTTAATATGGCCGTGCCAGTGACGCTCCGCAATGACCCAAAATTCAGTACACTTGGACTTATTCAAGCGGCAGTGTTGGGCCTGACGGATCCTGCTTATAACACTAACACAGACATACAATTCATTCCGAACATGGACGGTTTCCCGAATGGCCGCCGCTTGGAAGATGACGTGACGCGCATTGAATTGCAAGCGGTTTCTGGCGTAGTGCTGGCTGCTATTGGTCTATGGTATGATGACTATACGGCTGGCGGAGCCAATCCGGTGACGAACGATCTATTGGCAGTTTTGAGTTACACCACAGGGGTAGAAGGCAACGATAAGCCTTTTAACACCACCTTTCCTTTTGTTTTTGAACCGCACCGTGGCACCAGCGACTGCGGCGGCCCGGTGTTCGTGGGCACCAACGATGTATTCCAAGGAGTATTGGGCTTCAGTAGCAAACCGGTGTTGATGAAAAATTTCCCTAATCCATTCCTGGATCAGACTACGTTCCAGTTCAGGGTGAATCAGGCGACAAAAGCAACTTTGCGCATTTATGACGCACAAGGCTCTTATGTCGCAACAGCATTCTCCGGGGATTTGTCTGTTGGAGATTTCAACCACACCTGGAATGCAGCAAACCTGCCAACTGGCATGTACATCGCCAATTTGTACGATTCCAGAGGGAATCTTTTGCAATCAGGCAAATTGATCAAGTCAGAGTAGGAGTTGCCACGAATTACATACGAACAGGCTGCCGAGACCCCCGAGCAGCCTGTTCGCTTTTACCTCACATTTTCCCGCCGTCCACATCCTTCAAAAAAGAGATCAGGCCTGGGAAATAATGCGCCTGATCGTCCCACATACACATGTGGCTGCCGTCGGGACAAAATAGGAAACGGCCTTTTTGCACTTTTTCGGACACCATTTTCATGTGCTCCGGGTTCATCGTATCGTGTTTAGCCCCGATGACGAGGGTGGGCACCTTGATATTGGGCAGTTTGGCAGTCACGTCCCATTTTGCCAGTTTTCCCGAAACACCGAACTCGCTGGGGCCTTGCATACTGACATAGATGGTTTGGTTAATTTTGGCAAATGCGCGGTTTACCGGGTCAGGCCAATTTTCCAGTGGAATGCGGCAAATGTGCTTATTGTAAAAATTTGGCATCAGCAGTTCCATGTAGCGGGGGTTGGTAAAATCAGCCTTTGCTTCTAATGCGCGCACTTCGGCCAGCACGGCAGGATCCATCTGCTTGGCCAGCACCTCCTCGGCGTACATTCCGTATTCGGGCGCACTCATCATCATATTGGAAATGATAAGCCCTTTTAAATTGTCTTGATATTTCAAAGCATACTCGGCGGCCAAAATGCCGCCCCAGGAATGTCCGAGCAGGTAAAAATTGTCCTTGTTCAGGCCCAAAGCCTGCCGCACTTGCTCCACTTCCTCCACAAAACGGGGCAAATTCCAAAGGCTCGTGTCATTCGGCTGGTCGGAATACGCCGAACCAAGCTGGTCGTAGTAATAAAACTCAATGCCTTCCTGTGGCAAAAAACTCTCCATACATTCCCAATATTCGTGGGTGCAGGCAGGGCCGCCGTGTAGGAGCAGCACTTTGATTTTGGGGTTGTTGCCGATGCGTTTGGTCCAGACTTTGTACTTGCCGCCGTCAAGCGGGATGAGGCGGACTCCACCGCTTTTTATCCCTGTTTCTTCGTTTTTGAGGTAATCAAAGGAAGAATCGGGGACAGTTGGCTGTTTGCAGGAAACGGTTGTTGCAAGCAGTGCCAGTAACAGGATGTTTTTGAAATTCTGCATAATGTGGAAGATATTGTACCCCGGAACTCCGTTCCGGGGATGGTTAAGCCCCGGAACGGAGTTCCGGGGTACTATCAGCCCCCCAACACTGCCAAAGCCGCTCCACGCATTACATCATTATTCGCTAAAACTTCTTTAGCGTAGATGTGCAATGTTAACAGGCGATCTTGGCCAGATAATGCTTTCTGCACTCGTTCGTCATTTCCAATCAACAACAGAGCTTCCTCCTGCGTAGGCAACGCCGGCAAGCTCGCCAACTGTGCCAGGTCGTTGCCAGTAAGCACTTTACTATGGCGAATGCTGCTTGGCAAACCATCAAAACCGATACCGATGCACGTCACGTCCTGCACAATTTCCTCGATAGCTGCTCCACTTGCCCGGGCGTAATAGAACCGCCCCATTCGCCCCATAAGGTCAATTTTATGCGGGTCAATACGGCCCGTATCGGTCAATATTTCATTTGAAATATGCATCATCACGATTTTGCAAAAAATCAGGTTTCCTGCCCCACCACCTTCGCCCAGCGGCAAAATCTTGTCTACCACGCATTCCATCTGCACCGGGCTTTCAGCTACTCTGAACGGGCGCACGCGCTCGCTGGGCAAGGGTGTGAACCCCGCTTTTTTAAATTCATCTACTTCAGGCCCATACTCAATACTGGCCAGCGCCATTTGACGCGAGATGTTGTGAGAAACCACATTGATAACTACCTCTCCGGTATCTTCCACGTTTTTCAGCGTATCCTTAGTCGTATTGTTTGATACCCGCCGATTAGAGGAAAAAATCAGAATGGGCGGGTTGCTACTGAAGGCATTGAAAAAACTGTAGGGCGCAAGGTTCGGCACTCCATCCTTGCTGATGGTACTGGCAAATGCGATGGGTCGGGGCGCTACCGCAGCCAATATGTATTGGTGCAAGTCCTTGGTGGCAATTTGCGTTGGGTCAATGCTGAGCATAATTTTACGTTTTGAGCAGTTTGGGTATTCAAGCGTTCCGCACCAATCAACCAATCACCAATCAACCAATCACACATTCGGTTTTTTCGGTGCCGGGGCACTGGCGTGATAATCGCGTTGTACCCGTTGGGCATAATCGTCTAATAGTTCGATGACGCGCGCATGTTTTTTCGATTGCACGATGAGACCAACGTGATGCTCCTTCTCTGTTAAGCGCCAGGCAATTTCGGGATCGTTGAATTGGCTCGTATCAGGCCATTCCTGTCGTGCCAGCGAGACGATGATACCCGCGTAATCGTTGCGCACTTTGGGCAATTTGTATTTTTCATTGCCAGCGACAGCCTCCTCAAGCCGAGCCCATTCGTACCAAAGATTTATCCCGGAGGAATATTCCAACATTTCGGCCAAATGTGCCCCGCCCACGCGACAAGAAGTTTCGAGGAAATAAAACTCGCCAGTTTCACGGTTTTTGATGAATTCCGTATGGCTCGCGCTGTACTGCATCCCGAAAGCGGTCATCACGTCAGCGTTTAGTTTGAGCAGTTTCTTATCGTCGTCTGAACCAAAAGGCACTACGGCACTGCGGAAAATCCCACCTCCGTGTGCCACATCAAATGGTGTGGACAGGTATTTAGAGCTTCGGGCAAAAATGACCTTTCCTCCTTCGGAAAGGGAGTCCACATGGTACACATCGCCGGGCTTGAATTGTTCGACCAGGTAATGGTGGCGGGCGGTACCCAGACTTTCGAGATGAGACCAAAGTTCTTCGGCGGAGTTTACCTTTTTCATGCCGGTAGCCGAGGCTTGGCCGCGTGGCTTAATAATCCAAGGGGCCGGGACTGATTGTGTGAAGTGGTAGATATCAGCGTCGTTAAAAAGCGGTGCAAAAGCCGGGACTGGTATGCCTGCATCACGCGCTTCGATACGCATGGCAAGTTTGTCGCGGAAATGGCGCGCCGTTGTTTGGCCCATGCCGGGGATGCGGAAATGCTCGCGGAGGTAAGCGCCTTTTTCCACGTCAAAATCGTCTATTGCCACAATGCGGTCTATCTTTTTGTTGCGCATGAGCCAGGCTAGCCCGGAGGCCGTATCCTCCATGTTCCACTCGTTTTCATCGTCCTCTTGGACATAAAAAATCTCGTCCAGCGCCTCGTGGGCCCAAGGTTTGTCTTGGTGTTTTTTGGAAGTGACCAGGTACACTTTTGCGCCCGTAGATTTCATTCCGCGCAAGAAATCGTTGCCTTTGAAATAACTGGCGATACAGAGGAAGGAGGCTTTGCTCATGTTCAAGACCGTTTTAACCGCCGAAGCCTTGGCAAAGGAGGTTGAGTGTGTAGAGATTCGATTATTTTTCCGTTGGACAAATGACTGAAAAAGTTTTCATTCCCGTAGGGCGAAATTTATTTCGCCATATCACCCATTACTGGCCTGGGGCCAAATTCATTTTGCCATATCCGCCTTGTGATGAAGCGAAATAAATTTCGCCCTACCTGCTTGCCAATTCAAAATCTGTTTATACTTTTGTGAGTGATTACTCACTTTAAATATGACAAACAAAGAAACCATCCTCCAAACTGCGCTTAAGATTTTCGGCGAACAAGGATACGACCGCAGCCCCACGAGCCAAATTGCAAAAGAAGCAAAGGTGTCTGAAGGCTTGATATTCAAGCACTTCGGAAACAAGACCGGGCTGTTGGCCGCCATCATTCAAGAAGGTATGGCGCATATCGCCGCTACGATGGAACCTTATTCGACAACAGCCGCCGATCCGCGTGGGGCCATCCTCCAACACATCGAACGCTCACTGACGGCCATCCGGGAAAACGAAAAATTCTGGCAACTGGTCACGAAAATCCGCTTCCAAACAGAGGTCAGTCAGGTGGCTGGAGCGCAATTGGAGGAGGTCAATCAATTTGTGGTAAAGCACCTGGCCGAGAATTTTCGACAACTCGGCGCGGAATCACCGGAGCAGGAAGCCCTGCTGTTGTTCGCGCTCATTGATGGCGTTTGCCTCCATTGGCTGCAAGACCCTGCCGATTATCCCCTCGATACAATGAAAAATTTGCTCATAAAAAAATACAACCATGCCTACTTCTGATTGGATCAACCGCGACCTGTTCCCATTCCAATCCCGCTTTATCGAAATCGAAGGCCATCAAATGCACTACATTGACGAGGGCAGCGGCCCGGTCATCCTTTTTTCGCACGGCACACCCGAGTGGTCGTTCGGCTGGCGCGATCTGGTGCGCGGCTTGCGCGGGCAATTCCGTTGCGTGGCGCCAGACCTGCTCGGTATGGGCTTGTCTGACAAACCCGCCCATGCCGATTATTCCTGTGCGGCACATTCGGTGCGTCTGGCGAAGTTCATCGAGCAACTCGATCTGCGTGATATCTCCATTGTTGGAAATGATTTCGGGCTTTCCATTGGGCTTTCTCAAGCCATTCATCGCCCGGAAAACGTGCGCAAAATCTGCATTTTCAATGGCTGGATGTGGCGTTTGGACACTGATCCGCATTATAACCGGCCGGCAAGGATGATGGATTCCTGGTTGGGGCGCGTGCTGTACAAACAGTTCAATTTCCCGGTCAACGTCGTCATGCCCGCTGCCTTTGGCAACCGAAAAAAGTACCTGCCCAAAGAAGTACACCGCCATTACAAAAAGGCCTGGCCGGATGCCGCATCCCGTGTGGCGACGTATGCTTTTTCGCGCGAACTCCTGCTCGCCAACGACTGGTGGGACGGCCTTTGGCAGCAGCGCGACTTACTGAAGGACAAACTTGGCCTCCTCTTTTGGGGCATGAAAGACACTTTTGTGCCAAAGTATGAATTGGAAAAATGGGAGCAGGCGTTTCCCCAAGCGCGTGTTGTTCGATGCCCGGAGGCGGGGCATTTTGTGCAGGAAGAGGCGGGGGAATTGATGGTGGGAGAGCTGGGGCGGTATTTTGGATAGTTACTTCGTGGCGCAATATATTTTTCTCATCTTTGGCCGCCTAATTTCCTAACCAAAGATGAATACAAGAGCTCCTCAGATATTCATTTCCTATGCCCATGATGGTCCCGAATTTCGCGAATCGGTGGCTGCACTCGCAGAATACTTGCGCACACAAGGCATTCGAGTTATTACTGACCACCCTTATGAAAACCGCCCACCAGCCAACGGCTGGCGTGCTTGGATGCAGCACTGTGTTGAGGACTCGGATTTCGTTTTAGTCGTTTGCACTGCCAAGTACAAAGACAGTTTTGAAAAACGCGATGCCGACCGCTCAGAGGGCTTTGGTCGAACTTGGGAAGCTGCCGTCATTACGCAAGAGCTTTATGAAAGCAAACTTCAAAATGCCAAGTACATCCCAATCCTTCCTGATAACGGATCGCATACTGACGTGCCTGTAGTGCTGCGTGATTTCTCAAACGGTCTCCGCTTCCCTACTCAACGTGAGCGTATCTTCCATGCCATCGCAGAGGAAATTCAAGACCCAAACGCCAATATTGCTGCCTTCCGTCGTCGCCCGCCCGGCTTGCTTATTGCCGACGACAATCGCCTCATCGCCGACCAGCGCGACGTGTATGGCCGTGAAAAAGAAATCCAGCAAGTCATTGGTTTTCTAAGCAGCACTGATACCGCCGCACAAGTCGTAGCCCAACTCACGGGTACAGGTGGCATCGGAAAGACTGAAATCTGCAAGCGCAGCCTTCAACTTTGGTTGCGCCAAAACCCCGGCAGCCGAGTGTACTGGGTAGGGCTCAATGACGGAGCCAGTCCCGCCGAATGCGCTTCCGAAATCGCCAAAACCATCGGACATGAAAACCTGCCCGATATTGAGCAACTTTTCTCTTTGCTTCGCCCCGGGCTTTATTACCTCGACAATCTTGAAAGCCTCGATAACCCTGCTGGAAATGCCCTCCTTAAGCGTATCATCCAGACTCCAGGACTGCGCATTTTGGCCTCCTCTCGGGTGCCAATAGCTGCTCTTGGCAAGTCCATCGAAGTGGATACCCTGCCCCTCGGTGCCGCCTTGCGCACTTTCCGCGAGGCTTGGACTGGCAGCGACGAGCTCTTTGACAGTCCTGATTTTCCTGTTTTTGTAGATCAAAACCTCGGGTGTCACGCTCTTTCGCTGGTGCTTGTAGCCGCTCTTGGTGATACCAAGTCGCTCCGTCAGATCATCACCGACTGGCGTACAAAGGGTACTGCCATTGCCAAGCAAGAGCACGACCCAACTCGCCGCGGCAGCCTTGCTGTATCGCTCCACTTGAGCAGTGAGATAGTGGCTCAGCAGCCCGGTGCCCAGTTGCTTTGGGCCGTGGCCGCCCTTTTCCCTGATGGGCTCGATCAAGGTGTGCTCGATTGGCTTTACCAATCTATGCCAGACATTAGTGACGAAAGCCTGAAAACCCTTACACGTCACCGTATCCTGAAAAGACATGCAGAACGATACCACTTGTTGCCCCCTGTGGCACGATTCGCGCTCGATGAGGCCAAGCGTGAGGCGGGCGGTTTTTCGTGGGAAACCAGCAAAGCCGCCATCCTTCCATTATTCAGGAGCATGGTGCAGGCTGCCGACTCCATCGCTTCCACCGATGCAGCACTGGGCGCGCGCGCGGTTTTATTGGAAAAATTTTCTGCTGTGCACCGCTTCCTGCTCGAGGAGTGCGGACAAGGAAAACCCGATACTGATTTGCTCGCCTTTTTTCAAAATAGGCTACGCAATCAATACACTTTCAATGTCCTCCTGAGTAAAGAAATTTTAGAAACAATACGTCCCGCCCTTTCTCAATCTGCTGAAAATCAGGTCGCTTATGCCAACGCGCTGAAGGCCTTGGGTGATTTGGAAAGTCGGCTTGGCAACGTAGAGCGGTCGCGTGCTTTGTACGACGAAGCGATTGGTCTATACAAAAAAGAGCAATCCGATTTGGGCCGCGCCAACGCGCTGAAGGCCTTGGGTGATTT
>Ga0163149_10007198_pt1 | contig 11255 bp, 8 predicted proteins | sample OliLakLV19MP5G1_FD_148604 | JGI IMG/M metagenome (GOLD analysis project Ga0163149, IMG submission 148604) | Freshwater microbial mat bacterial communities from Lake Vanda, McMurdo Dry Valleys, Antarctica - Oligotrophic Lake LV.19.MP5.G1 | ecosystem: Environmental > Aquatic > Freshwater > Lake >...
GAGACAGAATTGGTATCAGAGTCCATTATGATTTTGGTACCTTCAATTTGTGGAACCATCCAGAGTTGCCAAAAAATATTCGTCTTGTCATTACTACTGCCGACTCTTGCTAGTTGCTTCATAATACACCCATTTCGATCCACAAGGGGTTGTTTCGATCATATTGCTAGCCCTGAGACAAGTGACTCGACTGAACGATATGCTTTCACTGGAAGTGGGAATCCGGATTGGCGTCAAAATGGACGAAGCAAAGTGTGGATCGATCGGGAATTTGTGCTGCACAGCGAGAAAAAAGGATTCGGACCAAGCAGCAGCAAAGAAAAGCAGGAGAAACAAGCAGCGACAAATCATAAGGAAAATTTGAAACGAATATACTCTGAGCCTGCATTATATGATTTGGCCATGGGGTACAGAAATTATGAGAGCGAAGTGGAATTTCTACTGGATGCACACAAACAATTTTCAGGTGACAAGAAGATTCCCAAGTCTGTCCTGGAAGTCGCATCGGGGCCAGGGAGACACTGTATAGAGGCCTTAAAATCCAACATAATTAAAAAGGCTGTGGCTCTGGATTTGTCTCCAGAAATGGTAGAATATGGCAAAGGGGTCGCAAAAGAAGAGCTTGGCGATAAGATGTCAAATTTCCATTTCGTGTGTGACGACATGAGAACATTTTCGTTGGAGCAACCTTGCGACACTGCGTGGATCCTTGCAGGATCTTTACAGCACATGACGACAAACGAAGATGTCATCGCGACGCTTTCGGCTATTCATCGAGCTCTAAGCCCACAGGGAACCCTCATCGTGGAACTCCCTCACCCTAATGAAGTTTTCAAGATGATTGATTCAACGACAAATAGCTGGCAAGTGCCACTTGAAGATGAGGACGGCAAAGAATATGGAGAGCTTCAAGTTGTTTGGGGCGACGAAGATGATGAAATTGATACAATCAAACAAGTACGACAAAACACAGTTGTTCTCAATCTCAAGGGAGTCGCAGACGCCGAAAAACAAAGTGTGAAAGGCGTCGTTCCGTTAAAGCTATTTACTACACAAGAAATGGATCTTTTCGCGCGATGCACTGGCTTTGAGGTTGCCGCCATGTATGGAGCGCTCTCCGATGAAGTTGATATCAACAACGAAGATACAGCCTTTCGTTTGGTTTGCATCATGCGAAAAAAATAGATTAGCCAACTACGACTACCTCTGTTCCCATTCTCGATGTGACGATTAAATCACGCACCGATTCAACAGCCTACGTATTGTATTCATTCACGACAAGATAGAATTTTCGATTTGGGTAGAATTCTATGAACTCCTTAAATCATACTACTGTGGCCACCAATCGGTAGAACATTTAGTCGAAAGCATCTTCATGGGACACAGGCTGGCCCGTCTCAAAGTCTACCTCGACGTTTCCTATGTAGAACTTCATTGAACTAGGTGGAAAATCTAGATTGCTTTCGTCATTTTGCCTAGCATATGTTCCATTTGTCAATGAGGACCCGGGTGACGTGAAATTCGGACCGTCGGGCGCTGGAATCTCTCGTACGGAGATATCGTCTGACTGGGCGTGTGACCTCTGCGTCTCTTCTTTGTTATCCTCACTGTGATGACGTTGAAATTTTCGAATTCCCTTCATCTTTCTATCACTGTATGTATCTCCTACAACTTCCTGAGATCGATTTTGTCTGAATCTAGCGAGCTCCTGTATTTGCGCATTGTATTCTTCCTCCTCATCTTGGAGATCAACGTCGAAACCTGGCAAATCCACAGGTGTCGGGTGGTGCAAGAGCCCGCTGCTTTCATTGTTTGCCCCCCTATTTGGCAAGATACCTCGGTGCACTTGATGCTGATCTAAATAGAGTTCGTCGGTTCCACATCCGTCAAACATGCCAAATGAATCAGCTGGAAAAGTGCCGATGTCGTTGCCTGAGAGATGAAAATTGCGAGGCAAAGACCGCACCGAACCGTGTGTAAGATATGGTGCTCCTCCACCTCCCCTGGTATAGGTGGGAGGATACCCGTGGAGTGATGAGCTGCCTCTTGGGAGGTGGTGGGTCTGACGATCGGAATAAAGTGTGTCATCTTCGTCCAAGTCTTGCCCAGAATGATTTTCTAGATCCGAAACAAAGTCTTCCGAATACCCATCGAATTCGGGCTCCGCTTCTGTGACGAGTCCGGCAGCATGTTCAATTGGCTTTCTTTGAAACATTCGGAGTCCACAGTTCATTTGTCCCTGTCGTCCGAAACTAGCATGGTCTTGCTCAAAGAGAGGTGTTGCAAGTTGTTGTCCTCGTTGATATTGAGTTGAGGGGTGCGCATAGTTGAACTGCTGAGTTGCCTCCATGCTAGTTTGCCCGATGGATTGCCGTTGAAAGCTCGCGGTCCTGTAGGTCTGCTGAGGATAGCTCCCTTGCGATCGAATCGATGGTGGGAGCGTTCGATAGAGCTGTTGTAGTTGTGGTGGTGGCTGTGGCTGCTGTTGCTGTTGCCAATTTGGTCCTCCTGGGTCGTTCTGGATTTGGCGGGACTCTTCTGGTGATATTGCATCGTAGCTGCTGCTGTTTCTATACGGCTGTTGCCGCGGGTCACGTAGTCTATTTACATGGATTGATTTTTGTGCCGATTGGTATTGTCGGTATGCATTGGCATCCCGTATTCGCCTCTGGGGAGGGATGTCTTCTGGTCTAGTGCCATTTTCATCATGTGCAGCGTCTTTTTCTGTTTCTGCGAGTGGTCCTGCCCCCCCAACGGCAACAATCCCACGTCTTGCAATCGGACAAGCGTAGGAACTTCCGAGGTCTCTCACTATATGTATGAAGCAGAGCAGAATTTTGGGTAAGGCAAATATTGAGACTGAGAAAAAATACGAACGATACTCTATAAGCGCGCGCAGAGACAGAGGTTTCTCTATCGTTCCCTTTCGCTCATTGTTTTGCTTTCAAGCGAGTACTTACTGGCCGTCCTTTCCAAGAAACGCGGATGGTCTTTTTGCACGTTGCTTAAATCTCGACGATACCGCTTGATTGGTTGGAACCCCATGTACACCGCACGCGATTGAGCGCGGTGCGCAAAGGAACGATTTTCCTTGGCCTTTAGGCGATTCTTACCGCTTGTCATCCAATGCGACATAGCTGATACGTTGTCAAAACTTTCCCTGGAATAGCCTTCCTTGTTTGGTCTGACTTCGCAAATGTGAGTGTTGCTTCGGGCTTGGTTGCACGAACAAGAAGAGAATAGCTTGGTTTGACGGAGCAGGAGCGGGGACCAGATGCGACAGAAGCTGTGAAAATACAACAAAAAACTGCCAAGGCAAAGCAGAATTTTCGTCTCCAAGTTGATGATTGCACTTTAATTGACTCTCCGAAGTGATGGTGTCGGCCTTTTCGTCGAAACGCTGGGACGAAATGCGTTTGCTGCGACAAAAGGCAAAAGCAAACGACAACGTTTGTATTTCTCGAGAAGGTGTCAGGCTATGCTTCAAAACTGAAAGTAAATGGGGCTATTTGTTCAGGCGTCGACTACTACTAGATTGGATGGTAGGTATGGTGCGGTGCGGTGCTTGTTGTCTCTTACGGTGCTCAACTGTGCTGTACCGGTATGAAGTGACCAGCTTCGATGAGTGAGTCTTTTGTCATTGGTTTGCTGCTATCTATTATGTAGCAATCGCAGCGCGGAGATCGCTACGCCACGGCACCAGTGTGCGACTATTTTCCCACTATCCATTCATTTATTGATCCCACTCGATCATTCATGCATTCATTCAATTGATTGATTGCGACGCATGATGGTGAAAAAAGAAAGGAATAATAAAATGAATCAATAGAGTCTTGATCTGCCGCCCCGGACCAGCAGTGCATCTATACATCAGAGCTATTAGCTATTACTAGAAGAGAGAGCTAGCTAGCTAGCAAGGCGAATAGTTCAAGTCAGCTCCTCTCTCATGTCATTCCGGCGGTAGGATAGATGCTCGTTCGTCCCCACAATTCGCAGCCATGGCCAAAAAGAAGAAGAAAAATTCCACCACCAATACTTCAAGTAAAGCGAAGGAATCTCATAGTCCCCGGGCACACCAGACTGTAGTAGTTCAGGATGAGATTCTGGAATTACAGTTAAAGCAGTCTGAAGGCAAGCCTTCGTCTACGGCAACGCCCTCTCTAAAGCACGCCTCGCCAATACTTTCACTGGATGAAAGTGACGCCACAAGGATTGGAGCTCAACGAAATGATGAAGTGATTGTTCTGTTCAAGACAAAAGACGACAAAAACATGCACAATGAAGAGATTCGAGGGGCGCTGATTTGCACACTTGACGTAGTTTTTTCGGCCCAAAGCCAAAGTCCAGATAAAACCTCCAAGCGGCGCAGCCCGATTGCACGGGGAACTTGTTCCATCAGACCACAACACGTGGTGGACGCCATAATAAACAGACACGAGACTGATGTAGCAACAATGGCACTAACTCCTAGCACTCCTTCTATCCAAACACCGACTCCGACTAAGTCAACATCCGGTTTTTCGTTTGCTGTTGGAGGTGGCGGCGACCTCCTGACAACGCCTACACAGTTGTCGACTCCCAAAACACCCAACAAAAACAAATCATCTAGCAAGAAACCGCCGCGCGCCTCGTTGATGCAGGTGTGGATCATTCCCGTCACATCGCCTTTGGGAAGCGATATGGCAAGCATCATATGTCAAAAAGCCAACAATATCGTTACCGAAATATCAGATGAAGGTTCTGTGCTCTCCAATCCGACCAGATTATTCTCTTGTCAAAAAATCTTGCAGACACTCTTTTTGGCACAGGTCTCTGGTCGCCATGTCCATGATTCGGATGACATTTCCATATCCTTTCAGGGGAAGCCATTGAAGCTAAAAATACAAAAAATTGATTCCAATATGACAGCTGATCAACGGAGCAAGCTACTGCTGGAATTCGAAATGGAAACCTTGGAGATCCAGGACGACTTTCCTGAGGAAGATCAACAACCTGATATGGAGACGCGATTGTGGAAACTCTTAAGAACGAGTTTGGACAATAGCGATTTAGCTCAATCGTTGGTGCTCTCCAAAATATCAATGGATACAAAAGTCACTTTTTCTTTCAAACGTGATGGCGATGATGCTGCCCCTGCAAGCCCCAGTCCACAGTCTGACACCCCCTCGCCGTCCTCGTCCCTTGTAGCCGGCTTGTCGTCCACAATAGAACAGTTGCGATGGCGAGTGCTGATTCCTCTGTTAAAACCATATTTGTTTTCCAAGGGCTCTCTTAAACCTCCACGTGGGGCATTGCTATACGGGCCTTCCGGGGTGGGCAAATCTTGCTTGGCAAAACAGCTCGCTCACGACCTTTCACAAGAATATCCAACAGCAATCCGTGTGGAGTTTGTGAATTGCGCCTCCCTCCAGTCGTATAGCTCTCAAGTAGGAGAAGCGGAAAGGCGCCTGTGTTCTATATTTGCGAAAGCATCGATGCCGCTTCGCGACACTAGTGGAGGAGGAGAACAAACAGGCGACAAATTTGCAGGCACGTTGTTGATATTTGATGACATTCACTTGATTGCGCGCAAACGTAGTGGATACCATCCTGGTTTGGATCGCTTGACTGCAACTTTGCTTGGTTTGTTAGATGGCATTGGTTCTACGACAGGAAAAGGACGGGACAATGTCCAAGGTGCCATCAGCAAAAACATTGTCATTTTAGCCATTACCAGCGATCCTTCAGTCCTAGACCCCGCCCTGCGACGGCCAGGGCGAATCGACTATGAAGTTGAAGTACCTGCACCGGATAATGCCGAAACAAGAGCTGAAATTATTGAATTTCACCTCAACAAGCTAGGCAACAACAGATACTACGACATGCCTCAATTTACAAAAGAGCAACTCCATGCTTTGGGGGAACTTGCCAAGGGCTTCACTGGGGCAGACTGTATGCTAGCAGTGAAAGAAGCTTCGCGAAGAGCCATTCTGCGCCGTCAAGAAGCCGAAGAATCGGGAAGCGTGGGTAGGCAGCAGGGGGCTTGCGAACAGTTAAGCATTGTTGACCTGAAGGCCGCAATTCGAGCGACGAAGCCGTCCGCTATTAAATCCATCACTGTTGAGATACCAAAAGTTCTTTGGTCGTCCATCGGGGGTATGGACTATGTCAAGAAAGAGCTTCGTGAAGCTATTGAGCTCCCACTAACTCACGCTCATGTGTTCGAGAAACTGAGAATTCCACCTCCTAAGGGTATCCTACTTTACGGACCGCCCGGTACGCAACTTGTCTATTGCTATTTGGGTTTTTAGAGAGCTATTTTCTGACAATTTGTTGATTTGATGATTTCATTTTCAGGTTGCTCCAAAACACTCATGGCGCGTGCATTAGCGACAGAGGTTCAGATGAATTTCTTGGCAGTCAAAGGACCTGAACTGTTGAGCAAGTGGTTGGGTGAAAGCGAGAGGGCGCTTGCATCCTTATTTCGTAGGGCTCGCATGGCGTCTCCTTCCATCATTTTCTTCGACGAGATTGATGCAATAGCAGCCACTAGAGGCAGCGGTGGGATTAACACCGGGGGCGGACGTCTTCTCTCACAGCTCCTCACGGAGATAGACGGTGTACATCAATCAGGCGGTGTGACAATCGTTTCTGGGGAAACCAAAAAAACGACGCCCAAAGTAGTTGTGGTTGCTGCTACGAATAGACCTGACCTTATCGATAGTGCCCTCATGCGACCAGGAAGAATAGACAAAAAAATTTACGTTGGCATTCCAGATGAAGAGAGCAGGCACCGTATCTTTGAGATTGGCTTGAGCAACAGAGCTTGTTCCGAATGCATAGATGTAAGTGCTATTTTTCGTGTTCTGGTCTTTCCAGAACTCCGTTGTTTATCTCTCACGATATTGGTTTGTCGACTTTTTGCTGGAATAGGTATCCAAGTTGGCAGCCGAGGAAGTAAGCGGCGGATTTTCAGGCGCCGAACTTGTCGCTGTATGCAAGGAAGCAGCGCTCCTAGCACTTGAAGAGGACGAGTCAACCCCTGCTACTAGCAACGAACTCCCAAGTATTAAAATGCGCCACCTTCTCCAAGCTATAGATGGGATGAAGCGTCAAATAACTCCTGAGATGATAAAGTTCTACGAAGACTTCAGGAGCACCATTTAGTAAAAAAAATGTTGAGGACATTTCCTTTTTTCTTTGTTCATAATTTTATTGCTGAATTCCCGTTTGTGGAGATTTTGTGTCGATGTACTCTAGTACGCGTAGTCACGCCATTTCCACCGCTCAAACAGAATCAAAGTATCGCCGCGTCGGTAAATCCAACCTGCCGACAGGCACTTTTCAGCGTTTCAGTATCAGTTTCTCCGAGCTCGACCAACTTTGCAGGCATCACTAGCCCGGCTCTCAAACCTTCGCACGATCGTGACGACCTTGCAACAACGACAAAAGGCGACCAGCTCGATATCCTTGCTTCTTCTCCGTTGGCCTGCAGATTAATGCAATCCAAAAAAATCTCGCATTTGTTTTCCCGACCTTCCACAAGTAAATATCCTCTCTCTCCGATCCTTGCGTACCCACCAAGACCGTGCTTGGCTGCCAAAACCTGAAGAGAGACAATGTTGCCGATGAAGTTGGTCTGTAAAAGAAAGGAACCGATTTGGATAATGTGTTTTGAAGCTGCATTTCCATTGCTCGATGCAAGATGGTTGGCCTGTATATCAAACCAATCAACCTGCGTCCAGTAATCCGCAGTAGTCAACACGGGTATCAAGGCGCCGCCGCCAGCAGAGCGCTCTGCCTCACTGCGACAAGAATCGATCAAGCTCGGCAAAGACACTTGCAAAAGCCTCTTTATGTGTTCGTTCGCCTCCTGGTTGTCGGCAAGGGCGGCATCCACGTGTAGTATCCCGTGATCTGGATACCCACTTGGCAAGTGCATCTTCAAGGTGACAAGCACATCTTCATTCAGTCCGTCCACGGCCAACTTCAAATTACGGGTGATCTCCCCTTGACCCAGATGAATGTCATCGTGGTCGTACATTGATGTTACAGCGTTGAGTTCTGCACCTAGACGATCTGTAGAGCCGTGGCTAGACATGTTGCTGCAAGGAGCGATCCGGGAGGACTGTGCCTTGCTGAATCTAGAGGTCCCTGGATCAAAATCGGTCAGTAAAACCAAGTCTGAGAGTCCCGTAAGAAATTCTGCCGATTTTTTGTCTTCCCTGTGCTGGCCATTTCCAACTGCCAAAGGGGAACTCGTCCAATCGCCAAAGGGCGATTTCATCCTTTCTTCTTGTAGATTTTCACGCAAATATTGCACTTCGCGGTTCAATTCCTCTATTCTATTTTCTGCTGTTTTCAGTAGCTTTTCTGTGTTTTCTCGTAATCCTCGTTCTATGGAAAGGTCAAGCTCAAGTTTTCTCAGCTGCTCGTGTTGGTCTACATCAGGATTCAATCCCTGTGCAGTGGCAGAAAGAAAGCCGCTATCTCTATTTTCTTCTAGCATTTGAATCTTTTCTTCCGCAGACTCTCTCAGCGACCTTTCAAACGTAAGATCCTTCCCTAGCCTCTCTACATCGAGAGCCGAACGCTCTCGCTGCTCTTTTTCAGATGCCAAGGCCGACATTAGTTTGAGAACACGTTGATTGGTTTCTTCTCTTCGATTTATTTCTATTTTCATCTGGTCTTCAATATCTTTCTTCGCTTTGCGCTCAGTCATGAGCTCGTTAGTTACCTTGACGAAACTCTCCGTCATTAGATTGAGTTTGTCGTGCGATTGGGTGTATTTGTTTGGAGAATCTCGCATCGTGATTGTGCTTGGTGAGCTGGCGCAATGACTGCCATTGCTCATCGGAGTACCGCCCGATGCCAATGCATTGTAGTGAGACTGCCCGCCAAAAGTTGCCGATGTGGCAGAAGAGTCATCCTTTGTGGGTGATAGGGAAGTAGATACCTGCCTCTGCTGCATTGAGGCGACGTGTTCCGTAGCTTCTTCTTCAAAACTTCGCTTCATCCGTTTGATAATCCCAAGCAGATAGCCATGCCTATTTCGAATAGCATCGCCCTTTTTCTGAATCTGTTCATCGTATTCTCCAAAGGCAACATTGATGTGCGCAGCAGGTAATTGTTGCACTGTCTCGAGCAATTCACCCTGCAGCATCGCCAAACTTACAGTTGGAGGCAAGACAACACCCTGTGGTAAGGCAAAATGAGGACCCGATCGAATAATCCCCAGAAGATAGGCATTTTTGTTTCGGATAATTTCGCTCTTCTTCTTGATTTGATCATCAAAGTCCCGGAAACAGCTGTTGATGTCTCGCGCAGACATCTGTTTCAAAGTGTCCACTAGATCTTTGTCTTCCAACATCGATTGCGAGATGGAGGGAGGAATCGTGACGCCACTGGGGAGACCGTAGCGGCCTGCGGATCCTTTGAGAATCCCTCGAAGATAAGCTCTCGGGTTGCGAATCTCTGATCCTCGCTGTGTCATAGAATAATCATATTGCTCAAATGCGGCGTTGATACGGTCAGGAGGCAACTGCTTGAGAATCTCTGTAACATCCCCTTGCAGGATGGAAGGATCAATCGAGGAAGGCATCTTGACTCCTTCAGGTGGACAATAAACCTCGTTCTTGTTGCTATTATTATTGGGACTTTTGTTATACATTCCACTGCCACCCGGACTGGTAGGAGCGCTGCCATTGCGGCCGTTGTGGCTGCTGCTTGGTTTATCCATCTGCGCCAGTCGTGTTCGCTTTCTACAGCCAACGATCGAGAAGACAGACACGTTGATTGAGATATCACGATGGTTAGATCAGGATAGCAGACCAGGCTTCAACCAACCACTGGGTGAAAGCAAGCTCGAGATTATAAAGATATGAACAAACGAGTAACGTAAGAAAAAGAAAAACCGGAATACTGTATTATTACGATCTGCAGTGTTTCGCTGGAGGTTTGGTCCTGCGTTTCTTTGCTGGTTCTACAACGTACTATTATGGTACCAGTATGGTACTGGTACACACAAATCAGCTGCATCGAATGAATCAATCAATCAGATCCTATTGTCGTGGCGTACCAGTACGATAATTAATTGTTGTTTCCCTTCCATCCGTTAACGCCAATCAGATCAAGCGCGTGTTAAGGTTAAAGTGCGCACCTTTAGCCCATTCTTTAACAATATGATGTGGTTTCCAGACCAGTGTATAACACTAATCGATCATTGAATTAAGGATTTCGTTTACGTTAGAGCACCCAAAAAAGTAATAGTCTCGCTGAAAGCTGGTCATTGGCCTCTCATTTTGTATCAGAATCGGGCGGGCAACGATGCTAATGGATGCCTCCATTAGCAGACCAATGTAGTCAACAGACATGCATTTCTGTTGGTGTACAAGCTATCCTTTGGCTTTGGTTGTTGAGGTTACCATGGATTGTCATAGTGGGCATTGCCATAATGTCGAAGACATGACAATACGCTTGCTTTTGTGTTGTTGATTATGTTAGCTGCCACGAAGAAGAAGAAGGGGACTGTCAAAGGATGCTCTCTCTTCAATCATCCAATCCAACAGCTCTCACGAGGGGAGGTCTTGTGGGATGATGAGTATGTTGAAGCCATGGCCGAAGGTAGGCAGCCCGAGGGTAAAACTGACTGGAATAGGATTCTCAAACCAATTGATCCCAATGCAGTGAAAGATGAAAAAATCACAACGTGCGATGAAGCTTGTGAGAAAGCCATGTGTCCCCTGTACAGGGAGAGACCATTACAGCTGTTTGATGATGCGACATGGACGTCCGATGGTGAGGAAGTTAAGCACTTTAACATTCGTTGTTTGGGTACTGATTCCAGTCCATGCTCGTTCTGCTCCCATGACAGAGAAGTCAAGACACCTCCCGCAAAGAAACCCAAGAAAGAAACGAGTGAATTTGCTGAAGCAGCGGGGTTCAACAAACATGATTACGAAGGAGAAGAAGAAAGCCCAAAGAAAATATCTGCCACGGCCTGCAAATGGTGGCGTTCTTTGCATGACAAGTTCCAAGCAATCAGTGAATTGAGAAGCATGCAATCAGCCACAGCTAAGAAGGCCTTCTTGTACCACTTCTTGAAGTGTGCTTTCCGTGCAAACCCTCCACCGTGCAATCTCATTTGATCACCTTTATCGACACCACCCATGGTCTGTTGGTAGTGGGTTAGAACAGTAGGACACGGAAAGACCTTCTTTTGTGAACCGATTCGGCGCTGCACTGTAGTTGAAGTTGAGTCCATCAGAGACGTCGCA
>Ga0163149_10007200_pt1 | contig 11253 bp, 16 predicted proteins | sample OliLakLV19MP5G1_FD_148604 | JGI IMG/M metagenome (GOLD analysis project Ga0163149, IMG submission 148604) | Freshwater microbial mat bacterial communities from Lake Vanda, McMurdo Dry Valleys, Antarctica - Oligotrophic Lake LV.19.MP5.G1 | ecosystem: Environmental > Aquatic > Freshwater > Lake >...
CCATTGCAAAAAGTTATGCGTGGTATAATCTTTTTCTTTTAAACAGGCATCAACCAAGTTATTTATTTCGGAAGATACTAAAGCTTCGTGTTCATGAATTTGTTCGAAGATGGCATTGAGCGATTTAAAACTCAATGGAGGTTGCTTTAATGCAGGAACAACACCTTGTCCGCCGCGCTCGTTAATAAATTTCACAAGCTTAAGCATGTGCAGGCGCTCTTCATCAGAGTGCGTGTACAAAAATTGTGCAGCGCCGTCGAAGCCATTCGTCTCAGCCCATGATGCCATTGCTAAATAATATTGTGAAGAGGATGCTTCCAGTTCAACTTGTTTGTTGAGTGCTGATTCTATTTTTTTTGATAACATTTTTTTAGTTGTTTGTTAATAGTTGTTTGTTCTTGTTTTCGAAAGTAGTTCTCGACTTCACTCGAACTGACATTTCGTTATAGTGTATATTTTTAATTGGCACATTTTCAAATCGGCACATTATTTTACCCGCCTCCGGCTTCTTCATCTATTATCATCAGTGCTTCTTCCAATTCGCCCAATGTTCTCATATCTTTTTGTGCCTTTGCTTTTTCTATTCCTCTTTTATAAACGGAAATAGCATCGCTTGTATTCTCTTTTTGTTCGTATAATTTTCCCAGCTGATAATAGGCAGCTAAATACGATTCATCTTTTAACAGCAATTTTTTCAATATGCTTTCTGCCTCATCTGTTTTTCCTTCTTTTAATAGTTCCAAGGCCTGAGCATAATTCAAAAACAAATCTTCAGGATTTTCTTTTAGCATTTGCTGTAATAATTCTACCCGTTTGTTAATTTCCATTTAGTTGGCTGATTTAAATTGTTGTAAAAATCTAAGGTCGTTCTCAAAAAATAATCGAATATCTTTTACCTGGTATTTTAGCATGGTAATTCTTTCTATTCCCATTCCAAACGCAAAGCCGCTATAGATGTTGCTGTCTATTTTGCAATTTTCGAGTACAGTTGGATCCACCATTCCGCATCCTAAAATTTCTACCCATCCCGATCCTTTGCAAATGTTGCAGCCTGTTCCCTTGCAAAACGGACATGATACATCCATCTCTGCGCTTGGTTCTGTAAATGGAAAGTAGGAGGGACGCAAACGTATTTGTGTGCCGTCGCCAAACATTTCTTTCGAAAAATATAATAATGTTTGTTTCAAATCGGCGAACGAAATATTTTTATCAATGTATAATCCTTCTACCTGGTGAAACTGGCAATGCGCCCTTGCAGATACAGCCTCGTTACGATAAACGCGTCCCGGAGAAATAGTACGTATTGGAGGTTTTTGATCCTCCATGATATGTACTTGCACCGATGAGGTTTGCGTTCGCAATACAATATCCGGATTGGATTGAATATAAAACGTATCCTGCATATCGCGTGCGGGATGATCTTCGGGTGTATTAAGCGCGGTAAAATTATGCCAGTCGTCTTCTATTTCCCTTCCTTCAGAAACTGTAAAACCTATACGCGAAAAAATATCAATGATCTCATTTCGTATAATTGATAAAGGATGGCGTGAGCCCAATGCAATTGTCTCGCCCGGTAAAGTAAGGTCGTTGTTGTTTGAGCTTGTATCTTCTGTTCCTTCAAAAGTAGTTTTAAGCAGTGTAATTTTTTCCTGCGCTTTTGTTTTAAGTTCGTTTAGCGCTTTACCTACTTCTTTTCTTAATGCAGGCTCAATGGTTTTAAACTCGTTAAAAAGTTCAACCACCTCGCCTTTTTTTCCGAGCATTTTTACTCTGAATTCTTCCGCAGCTTCTTTTGTAGCAGCAGAAAAACTATCTATCTCACTTAGCAGATCTTTTATTCTTTTTTCCACCTTTTTTTGCTTTTACAATTTGCATCGAAATAATTTTCAGATCGCTTTTGGGTCTGCTGCTGCCATCCACTTCAACAATAGCAATTTTATCTACGATATCTAATCCCTCTAACACTTCGCCGAAAACGGTATAGCCTCCATCAAGATGTGGCGCACCACCGGTTGTTGTATAATTTTTACGCTGCTCCTCAGTAAAAGCAAAATGAGGTGTTGTTTTAAAAAGCTCCTCTAATTGCGGTTCAAGCTGTGCAGAAAGAATCCTGAGACTATCAGTATTGCCAGTTGTTTGCAAGCGGATAAATTGGTTTCGTAATAATTCGTTTCCAGGCTTGTTGATAAACTGGCCAAACAAATTTTGTTTGATAGGTTGATTCATTCGTTTTTCATAATCGTCGAGATCCGTGGTGTTAAAAACTTTTCCATGCACAATATAAAACTGGCAGCCTGATGATTCTTTTTTAGGATTAACATTATCGCCTTGTCTTGCAGCAGCCAACGCACCTTTTTTATGATAAAATGCAGGAACAAATTCCGCAGGAATAGTATAACCTACATCACCCATGCCAAGCATAACTCCGGGCGCTGCGGTTTTGGACTTAGGGTCGCCGGTTTGTATCATAAATTGCTGAATAACCCTGTGAAACAATACACTATCATAAAAATGATTATTGACCAACTTTATAAAATTATCCCGGTGAAGGGGTGTCTCGTTATAAAGCTTTATTCTAATATCACCTAAACTGGTTTTTATTAAAACTTCTGTTTCTTTAGGCGGGTCATTTTTAAGAGAAATGGTTAAAAGCCCTGCAAACACGATTACCCAGCCAAATACAATTTTTTTCATATCGTTAAAAGTCCTATATTTGTTTGTTTGGGAACATCTTTTCCCAAATGGAATATTGTCGGTTTTTATATCTACAATATTACAAATAATAAAAGAACAATAAAATAGCTTTTTGGCTCTTAAATAAGTATAAATGAAAAAAGGATTACCCGGAAAATTATTTTATTCTACTGCTTGTTTTCTGCTGATAATTCTGGTTGTGTCATCATGGTCGTGCAGGAAAGAAGACCAGACCTGTAAAGCTACTATAACTGTTACCGATGGTGCAGGTGCCGCTCTTTCAGGTGCAACTATACATTTAAGGCCGAATGCTACTGACTCTACTCATACTATCAGTGTTGATGAAACAAAGACAACGGATGGAGCCGGGCAAGCAACTTTCGAATTTAAATTACAAGCAATATTGAATTGTACTGTTACATCAGGATCACTGACGGGCACAGGTATTGTGAAATTGGAGCCTGCAAAAACAGTTGAGAAAACAATAATTGCTAAACCATAAAAAAGGATAATGAAAAAGCCATTTTTAGCTGCGGCATACGTTTTAATGGTAGTTACTTTAATTACTGTTTGGTCCTGTAGAAAAAAGGATCAGACTTGCACGGCGGTTATTACGGTTACTGATGCTGCAGGTGCTCCTCAAGCGGGTGCTACTGTTCATTTATACCCTAATACCACTTCTACGCTTACTATAAGCGCAGAGGCAGATACCATACAAACTACAGATGGTTCAGGGAAATCTACTTTTAAGTTTAAGCTTCAGGCAATACTTAATGCTTCAGTTACTATCGGTGGTTTATCCGGATCAGGAATTGTGAAGCTGGAGCCTGCTGAGACTGTGGAGAAAACAATTATTGTTCAGTAAGCTCGTTTACTTTTCTCCGTTTTTAAAATATTCTATCGCCGCTTCTTTCATTAACATTGTTTGCTGAAAAGGATTTAAGGGAGGCAGTTCGCTGTTTGCTTTCCAATGCGGCCAGCCATCTTCATCCAGACCCATATATTCATAATATCCGTATGGCTCAAGTAATGTACAAATGGCAACGTGCATTACATCCAGTTTTTGATCCTTACTGAATTTTTTATATCCTTTTCCTAATTCCTGCACTCCAATTAAGAATAGAATACCCTGCAGGTCAAGATCTGCATCAAATGATTTATTGAGCTCTGCTACCAGCTCATTCCATGCTTGTTCCCGAGGTGTTTCAGTCTCCATAAAGCAAAGATATTAAGAATAAAATCACAAAAGACAATGAAACAAAACTCAAACAAATATTCATTGATATTTTTTGAAAATTGTTTATTGAGATTTGATCATTATTGCTGTCAAAGCGGTCCTTAATCAACAATTGTCTTTTGAAAACTTATTGGCCAGGGTAAATTATACTGCGATGTTATGCGTTTTCTTTGCAACATATGAGTTATCTCGATATAATAATTATCATTCCGCTTTTATGGGGATTGTACCGCGGATTTACCAAAGGATTTATAATTGAGCTGGCTACATTGATTGCTCTATGCCTTGGTATGATTGGCGCAATTAAGTTTTCTGATTTTGTTTCTAATTATTGCCGCACAAATTTTAACTGGACAAGCGAGTACCTTCCGCAAATTTCTTTTGTTATCACCTTTATAATTATTGTGGTGCTTGTTTATCTTATTGCCAAAGCAATTGAGCAATTTGTAAGGTTAGCGGCACTGGGTATTGTGAACCGCATTGCAGGTTCTGTATTTGGTGTATTTAAATTCGCGATAGCATTAAGTTGTTTGATCTATGTGATAAACACGATGCGTACTGCGGATAAAATTTTTACTGCAGAGCAAAAAGAAAAATCAATTCTTTATAAACCTGTTGCTTCCATTGCAACTGCTGTGATTCCGGCTTTCCAAAAAGCTAAATTGGAAGAAGGTTATCAGTTGTCGGTTGTCAGTAATCGGTAACAGGGTTCTGAGTTCCGAGTTTAAAGTTCAAAGTGTTAGTAATCGGTTGTTGGTTATCAGTTGTCGGTATCCGGTGATCAGTGGTTTAGGGTTTAAAGTTGTAAGTACTCAAATTTCAGAAGGGCATTAAAATTGAGAAACGAGCAAATGATTGGTTTTATCGTCTAAGTATTGTTCGTTCCAATCGTGAGGGCCTCCATTGATTTTTGAATATATTATGTGACTTTCCAGCCCACTATTTTTTTTAGAAAAACTTTTTTTTAAAGCAATGCAAATGCATCCAGGTTTTGGCCATCCTCTCCAGGTTTGCGTTATAATGTTTCCAACATCCAACTCTTTTTGTAAAAGCTTTTTTAATTCTGGTGAAAAATTATCAATGTCTTCCTGAAAAATCATTTGTAATTTATTGAAATATTTAAATCCGAAAACTCGAAACTTTATACCCGAAACTCAGAACCCATTAACCCTTCCCATACCCCACATCCTCCACCAAATTCCTTCCCAGCGCGGCCTCTACAGCCAATTCATCACAACGGTTATTTTCGACATTGCTGCCATGCCCTTTTACCCAGACAAATTTTACATTGTGCTTGCGGTATATTTTTAAAAAGCGTTGCCAGAGATCCGGATTCATTTTCTTTTTAAAATTTACTTTCTCCCAGCCAAACACCCAGCCTTTTTCAACGGAGTCAACCACATATTTTGAATCGGAATAAATAGTAACGGCTTGTCCTTCGTTTTTCAGAGTTTCCAAAGCAACGATAACACTCATCAACTCCATTCTGTTATTGGTGGTAATTTTGAATCCCTGTGATAATTCCTTACGGTGCGTGCCTGCTTTCATTACAACACCGTAACCTCCCGGTCCGGGATTACCTCTTGAAGCGCCGTCTGTATATATACTTATCATTGTTGCAATAATTTTTCGATCACTTTTGGATAATGTTCAAGTTCCAACAAATTTATTTTTTTTTGAAGTGATTCAGGAGTGTCATTTGCGTCAACAGCACATGTTGCCTGAAAAATAATTTCACCTTCATCAAAATGTTCGTTCACATAATGTATGCTTATACCACTTTCTTTTTCTTTGTTAGTAATGACAGCTTCATGCACATGTTTTCCATACATGCCCTTGCCACCGTACTTTGGTAGAAGCGCAGGATGTATATTAATTATTTTAAATGCATTTACCAGTTGAGGAGGAATAAGTAATAGAAATCCTGCCAATACAATGAGGTCGGTTTTTTGTGATTGTAAAAAATCAATAAATTTTTCTGACTGGAGTTGTGATCCATCATGAACAACAGTTACTGGGATATTATTCGCTATTGCTTTTTCTAAAACGGGCGCATCTTTTTTATTGGAAATAACATGAACAACTTTAATGTTTTTGTTCTGCTTAAAGTAATTCATAATAGCTTCAGCATTAGAACCTTTACCCGAAGCAAATATGGCGATGCGTTTCATTTAGATTTGTGAGACACAAATTTAATCTTTTCTCTGGGCTTAGGATAATCATTTGCAGGTATTCAAAGACTATATATCTTTAGTAACTATAGTTATTGAAAATATGAAAGAGAATCTACAAGCCTCATCCATTAATAGCTCACCTTACGTAGGTAGTGTCGGTGAAATTATTAGTTATATCGAGCACCCGATAATTTCTATAAATAATATTTGTATCAAGTATCTTGGAATACAAGAGCAGCCCGCAACAGAACAACATGTTGCTATGGGAGATGTTTACATTTTTGAAGTTTCAACAGATAATGGCCCAAAACATAAAATTAATTGGTCAACCGGAACAGGAGATTTGCCAGGCCCCATGTATTTTAAGACCAGCGACTCATGTTATGAATTACAAATTAATATTATTGAAGTAACACGTTGGGGGCAAATTTTGAATAATCTTTTAGAAGGAAAACGCGGGTTGCTCAAAAACATTCAGGGAAAACTAATTCTTAATAGAAAATCTGAACATAATTGTCCTGAGTGGGCAAAGGAGTAGGTTGAATCGGTTTAATGATGAAATTATGAGTATTTGCGAATCCTATATTTCAGAAAACTGAAACAAATTGGCTAAAATTTACGAATTAGAGCCAAAAAGGCACTTTTTTATGTGAGAAAATATTTTTTTAGATTTTATGATATAAGTATATATTTGCAGTCACAAAATTAAACAAACACAAATGAAAAAGACTGAAGAGATCACAGGAAAAGTTAAATCTATTATAGTTGACAAATTGGGCGTTGATGAGAAAGAAGTAACTCCTCAAGCTAGTTTTACCAACGATCTTGGTGCAGATTCTCTTGATACAGTTGAGCTTATCATGGAATTCGAAAAAGAATTCAATATTGCAATACCAGATGATCAGGCTGAGAAGATAGGAACTGTAGGTGAGGCTATAAGCTACATCGAAGCGAACATTAAATAAATCCCTTTTAAAAATACTCTATGGAGTTAAGACGAGTAGTAATTACAGGTCTTGGCGCGGTTACTCCTATTGGTAACACTTTGTCTGAATATTGGGACAACCTGTTAGCCGGTAAGAGTGGTGCTGCTCCTATAACTCGTTTTGATGCCTCTAAATTTAAAACCAAATTTGCCTGCGAGGTAAAAGGTTTTAACCCCGAAGATTATTTTGATCGCAAGGAAGCTCGAAAGTTAGATCGTTATGCGCAGTATGGTTTAGCCGCTGTTCAGCAAGCAATGCTCGACTCAGGAATTGATATTACTGCTGTTAATGTTGACAGGGCAGGAGTTATCTGGGGATCAGGTATTGGAGGGATAGATACATTTTTAGAAGAGTGTATTAATTTTACAAAAGGCGATGGCACTCCGCGTTTCAATCCTTTCTTTATTCCTAAAATGATAGCGGATATTGCTTCTGGCCATATCTCTATTAAATATGGTTTCAGAGGGCCAAACTTTACAACTGTTTCTGCTTGTGCTTCTTCTACCAATGCCATGATAGATGCGTTTAATTATATCCGTTTAGGGAAAGCAAATATTATTATTACCGGTGGCTCAGAAGCAGCGATCAATGAAGCAGGTATGGGTGGCTTTAATGCTATGCATGCACTTTCCGTAAGAAACGATTCTCCAGAAACAGCATCTCGTCCGTTTGATAAGGATCGTGATGGATTTGTATTGGGTGAAGGTGGTGGCGCATTAATATTGGAAGAACTTTCTCACGCGGTTAAACGCGGAGCAAAAATATATGCTGAGGTTGTTGGTGGTGGAATGACAGCAGATGCGCATCATATTACAGCGCCACATCCTGAAGGATTGGGAGCTCTGAATGTAATGAGAAATGCATTGGAAGATGCAGGAATGAAACCTGAAGATATTGATTACATTAATGTTCACGGTACATCAACTCCATTGGGTGATGTTGCGGAGACAAAAGCGATAAAGGGTGTATTTGGAGAAAGTGCTTACAAGTTAAACATCAGTTCAACAAAATCGATGACCGGGCATTTGCTTGGTGCTGCGGGCGCTATTGAAGCAATTGCGTGTGTGTTGGCTGTTAAAAATGATATTGTTCCTCCAACAATTAATCACTTTACTGATGATCCTGAGTTGGATAATAAGTTGAACCTTACTTTTGGTAAACCTCAAAAGCGTTTGGTAAGAGCTGCATTAAGCAACACATTTGGTTTTGGAGGTCATAACGCTTCTGTAATTGTAAAGAAGTACAATTCATAGATCCTTTGGCCGGGATATTTTCAGTTTACTTTTCTCCTCACAAACAACTTTACCAGTCGTTAAAAAATATCCTTGGATTTTATCCCCAAAATATTTCTTTATACTTATTGGCGTTTCGTCATCGCTCCGCAGGTTCAGATAACAAGGAAAATCACCCTATCAATAATGAACGTCTGGAATACCTTGGTGATGCTGTATTGGGAGCAGTAGTGGCACATTATCTTTTTAAAACATTTCCTTATAAGGACGAAGGTTTTCTTACAAAAATGCGTTCGAGAATTGTGAGCAGGGTGCAGTTGAACCAAGTGGCGCGTAAAATAGGGTTGGATGAATTGATAAACGCGAGCCTTTCCAACAAGGCTAAATTTGGCTCGATAACCGGTGATGCATTTGAAGCGCTGATAGGCGCGATTTATCTCGATAAGGGTTATAAAGAAGCAAGTGGATTCATTATCAATCGCATTATTAAACTACACCTGAATATAGATGATATTGAAAATAAAGAGACCGATTTTAAGAGCAGGTTAATAGAATGGTCTCAAAAAGAGAAGCAGGAATTGGTATTTGAAATTTTGGAAGAGCCTTCGCACGAAAATAACATGCAGTATAAAATTGGTGTTATGGTAAATGGAGTTGAAAAAGGAAGAGCGATTAATTTTTCCAAGAAAAAGGCAGAACAAATTGCGGCTGAAGCCGCCTGTAACCTGTTGCAGCTTTAATTAACATTGCCATTAAATTTAATGGGATCATTAGTGTTATATTTGCTTTAATAGAATGAATAAATTTAAACTCACCGTAGAATACGATTATGATTTTGCCTTGGTGGGTATTGCCTGCCACGAAAAGGATTACCGTATCGCATGGGCCATCAATAATAAACTTAAAATAGAATTGCGTAAAGCAGAGGATCTTAAAATAGAATTGAAGAAGAATACATCCGCAACCCTTTTTCCTTTTTACGAATTTATTGATGAAGAAAGTTTTAGAGAATATTTTTTAATTGGTAACCGGGGCGGAAAGGGTTTGCTTATTCCTGAACAAAAACAAGCTGATTATTTTTTAATGATAAGAGGCGGTACATTGAATGATGCAGATAAAACAGGTTTGCTAAAGCAGCTAAAAGATACTAATATAGTACTCGCTGCTTATGATATCGATGCGAATGGGCTTGATTCAAAACAAAATTTATTATTTTAAATACAAATGACAAAAGGCTGGAATAAAACAAAAATTGTGGCAACGATCGGTCCTGCATCGTCTACGCCCGAAGTGTTGGAGAGAATGATCCTGTGCGGACTTGATATTTGCCGCATAAATTTTTCACATGGTGCCTATGATGTGGTGGGTGAAATATTTAAAACGATTCGTGCGCTCAATAAAAAATTAAATACCAATGTTGGGATCCTGGTCGATCTTCAAGGTCCAAAATTAAGAATAGGTGAGGTGGAAAATAACGGAATTAAATTGGTTGAAGGCGAAGAGGTTATAATCACCACGAATGAATGTATTGGTACAGCTAAAAAATTGTACATCACCTATCCGCAATTTCCTAAAGATGTTGAGGTGGGAAATAAGGTGCTGATTGATGATGGGAAGCTAATGCTGAACGTGATTTCTACCAATCAAAAAGATGAGGTAGTAACAAGAGTTGTTTTCGGCGGAACGCTTTCTTCGAAAAAAGGAGTTAACCTTCCCAATACAAAAATATCATTACCATGTCTTACCGAAAAAGATCTGAAGGATCTGGATTTTGCTTTAGCAAATGATGTAGAGTGGGTGGGTCTTTCTTTTGTCCGCTCTGTTACGGATGTGGTCGACTTAAAAGAAATTATCAAAGCGAAAAATAAAAAAGCAAGAGTCATTGCGAAAATAGAAAAGCCGGAAGCTCTCAACGAAATTGATAATATCATTGACATGGCTGATGGTGTGATGGTGGCTCGGGGTGATCTTGGTGTGGAATTACCAATGGAGCAAGTGCCTCTCGCGCAAAAATCAATTGTAAGTAAATGCATCATGGCTTCCAAACCTGTTATCATTGCTACGCAAATGATGGAGAGCATGATCACGAGTTTTTCTCCTACACGTGCCGAAGTAAATGATGTGGCGAATGCAGTGTTGGATGGGGCTGACGCGGTGATGTTAAGCGGCGAAACTTCAGTGGGCAAATATCCGGTAAGGGTGATTGAATACATGCAAAAAATAATTGATCAGATGGAAAGGGGAGGGGATATCTATTATAAGGACCATGCGCCTGTTCTTAAAACACAAACGTTTCTATCCGATTCCATTTGTTACAATGCATGTTTAATGGCTAAACAAGCAGGGGTAACGGCAATCATATCAATGACCAATTCGGGTTATACAGCATTTAAACTTTCAGGCCACAGACCAAAAGCGAATATTTTTATTTTCACCGATAATCGCTCATTATTAACTTCATTGAGCCTTGTATGGGGGGTACGCGGATTTTATTATGACAGGTATGAAAGCACAGACCAAACAATTGAGGATTTGAAACTTTTTTTAAAAGAAGCCAAATTTGTTGAGACCGACGACCTGGTAATAAACATTGCCAGCATGCCTATGAAAGAGCGGGGGCGCACGAATATGCTGAAGTTAAGCCAGATCAACTAAGGCCTCGACCCATAGACAGGCTCAGGGCCCTGATTATGGTTTTCAACAGGAGAATCTATTCATCTTCCTTGTTGAAAATATGAATTTCCCCTCCTTCGTTTTTAACGCTGCCATATAAGCTGCCATGAAGATATACGCTTGATCCTGCTTTTAATGTAAGTAGGCCTTTCACTACACCGAAAAGTCTTACAATTACGTTTTCGAAAACAGTTACGTTTTCAGCCTGAATATTATTGTATTGAGTATTTTCTCTCACATAAATATTACCTGTGGTT
>Ga0163149_10007205_pt1 | contig 11248 bp, 1 predicted proteins | sample OliLakLV19MP5G1_FD_148604 | JGI IMG/M metagenome (GOLD analysis project Ga0163149, IMG submission 148604) | Freshwater microbial mat bacterial communities from Lake Vanda, McMurdo Dry Valleys, Antarctica - Oligotrophic Lake LV.19.MP5.G1 | ecosystem: Environmental > Aquatic > Freshwater > Lake >...
GAGTATGCGGAATGACTCAAGGGTATGCAAGCCCTCCTTGGTGTCTTCGCGGGCGAGTAGCAAAAAATTACCCGGTAGGGTGAAAACGTAAACGAGACCCGCGATCCCGCAAGGGTATGACGGGATTTCCTTCGTATGACGGGATTGCGGGTCTCGGTGAAGTCTAACTTTTAATTTTAAAGATTGGCCACTCGCCCGCAATGACAACAATGGATAATGATCGGCCACTCGCCCGCAATGACAACAATGGATAATGATTGGCCCCTCGCCCGCAATGACAACAATGGATAATGATCGGCCCCTCGCCCGCAATGACAACAATAAGGAATGACCAAGGGGTATGGCCACTCGCCCGCACTGGCCAAAAAATATGATGAACAACCAAATGTGTAGTAGTGTACACCCAAAACCTTACATGCCATACGAAACCGTGTTTTTACCCATAGTTGGCCTATCTGCTTACAATTAAGGTTTTGCAGCACGAAACCAGTGATTTTTGTAAAAAATTAATCTAAAATAGTACGTCTACCCCTTGTCACTTTTGCGACCTTTGAGGGATATTAGTAGTACGCTTTAATCACTCCTATGAAATTTACTGTTCGGGTTCTTCTTTTAGCCTTTTTTGCTACCATCAGTTCCCTTTCCTATGCCCAGGTTGATGCCACCTGGCTTCATTTCAAGTACCTTCAAAGCGGAGGTGGAAAAGTAGATCCATCCGTTGTTGGTGCTGGCCACGTAATTGACGTACGTCTTGCCATTCCATCAGGAAATACCAGCTATTATCTGCAGGAAGACAAAACTTTTAGTTTTCGCAAAGTTGGGGGCGTGCCTACCGACACCTATTTCTCGATGGCCGGGTTTAATACAAGCGCCTATAAAGAAGGAAACCTTCGCAGAATATCCTTCGGTGTAAATACCCATGAGCTTAATTATCGACTTCAGTTTCCAAAAAACTATGCAACCAATCCTACGTATCCAGGGGGCTACCCGATGATTGTTATGATTCATGGTTTTGGAGAAAGGGGCAATTGCTGGGGCGCTAATTGCTATTGGCCAACAGAACCAGGTTGGAATCCAAATGTCAATGCCCTTGACATCCGGGATATTGTCTCTGCAACTTCGAGTGGAGGAGCGCTTTTTACAACAGCCGACAACCCCAATCTTGCCTCACAACGAAGTTATCAACCTAACGCGATAGTACTTATAAGGAATTCATCGGTACCGTCTTATAACGGCATCAGACGCCTTGTTAGAGTTAGTATTGGCAATGGTCAATTTAGTACTACACAATTCAAGCTTTCAACCAATCTCACCTCTCTATCAACAACAGCTAATATTGTTCAATTCAGTGGTTCTGCAACGGCAAAACTTGAGCGCTACAGAGCCGACACTTACAGCATAATCTCGGCAGCAAGTGGTGGTAGCAGTTCTACCATATTTACCACCAGTATACCACATCAGTTTACGAGTGGACAACAGGTGGTTATCAATAACTCAATTCCGGCTACTTACAACGGTACACGCTCGATCACCGCTGTCACCGCGACAACTTTTACTGTAAGCGTAAACTTCACAATCACAGCAACTGCTGATGTTTACAGATCGACTATACTTCAGTTGATGAATAACGATCACAGCATGACCCATGGGGGTCAGGTGCATCAGAATGCAATCAACCTCGTACCTAGCGGCATGACCCCCGATAACCCCGCTATGCCCGATCGGGCTTTTCCGGGTTTTATGTTTTACCCGCAAAACCTGAACGGCTGGGGCACAGGAAGCCTGGCAAATAGCAACACGTATGATGTCATCCGCATCATACGGTTGTTAATCCAAAAATATAACATTGACCCCAACCGCATTTACATTCACGGCTTATCGGATGGGGGTGCCGGAGCCTACAAAATAATGCGCAGTGCGCCCTGGCTTTTTGCCGCAGCCCTACCCATGTCGGCTGTAGATAATGCAAGTATTGTTGATTATAATTTATATCAATATATAGCGAGCGTTCCCCTTTGGACTTTTCAGGGTGGCAAGGATGGAAACCCAACTCCTGCCAATACGCTGGCCTATGTTAATTCCTATAAAAATAATGGACTTAACGTTCGTTATACACTTTACCCAACGCTAGGACATGGAACTTGGAATGCGGCCTACGCTGAATCGAATTTTTTTACGTGGATGCGTAATAACAATAAATCTAACCTTCAGGTTTTATTTGGCAAACCTGAGGTGTGCGGCACTTCCGGTGCTGGTGTAACAATGGTCTTGGGCCAAGGATTTTTAGCCTATCAATGGGAACAAGATGGTGGATTAATTGGCGGAGCCAATACACATCAATACACCGCGTTGTTTCCGGGCACCTACCGGGCGCGATTCAGTCGCAAACTAAACCCGATAGAAAGTGATTGGAATCGCTGGAGCGATCCAATCATTGTAACAGAAAAGGCACCAGAAAAGCCTATCCTGGTGGCGAGTGGTACAACTGTTTTCCCATCCATCAACCCAAGTCCTTCTTATTCTGTTACACTTAGAGCTAAAGAAAAGAAAAATAAATACTATTGGTATAGAAACGGGGCCTTGATTACAAACTTATGGACTCCTTACCCAACCCCAGGATTTTCAAATATTCAAGATACCCTCTCAACCATCCATCGCGGCTCTGGGGCTGATGATATGGGATCAATTACCCTGATTACCACCGAAGTTGGTGCTTGTCAAAGTATTGTGTCTGATCCTATTGTTCTCACCAATAATAGCCCGGTTACAATTACTGCGCCTTCCAATTTTGCCGGAAGCACCCAGTCTGCTTCCAGCATTTTTTTAACCTGGACGGACAATTCACTGAACGAAAACGGTTTTGAAGTATGGCGCAGGAAAGCCGGAGAAACTATATTTCAATTTGTGACCCGCACCGGAGAAGATGTGGTTTCGTATTTAGATGCTGGCCTTGCGGCTGGTACAACGTACCAATACAAGTTGCGTGCAGTAAGCAATATCGCGCGCTCCACACATGCGCCCGCGGATGCACTTATAACGAACTTAGTAGTAGCAACCACGGGTGACGTTACTCCACCAACACCACCTCAAAACCCAACTGTTATTTTCAATGGAATAGATGTAATTACCCTTGTATGGGAGCCGGGTACGGATGAAAATGGCATTAAACAATATGTGATATACTATGGAAGTGATTCGGTGGCTACTAACTCTAGTCTGACAACCTATACCCTCACTGGCCTTACCATCAACACCGCTTACCCAATAACAATTAAGGCCGAAGACCTTTTCGGCATTCAGTCTCCGCCCAGCACCCAGATTATTGGCACCACGTATGTAGATGGTTTATATTACGAGCATAGCACCGGAGCCTGGACCTCGCTAAATCCTCCAACGTCTGCCACCAATGGCGACAACCCCCCGATTAACTGGACTACGTATGAGTTTGCTGGAAAAATGCCCACCCCATTACCTGCAGGCAATCCGTTTAACGTAAAGGCCACGATAGACGACCCCACTTATGGCATTGCTACCCAGCGAGATTTTTATAAAATAAAGTTTGACGGGTATTTAAATATTCCAACCAATACATCGCCACTAACTCAATTCTATCAGTTCCGTACAACTTCGGATGATGGCAGTATGTTGTTTTTGGATGAATTTGTCCCTGAGGATGTAACATATTCTCGCTATGTTGATAATGACGGCTTGCATGGCTCTATAACTAAACCTGATGATGGAAATGAAATTGATGTATATCTTGTTCCAGGGCCTCACCGCATTGTAGTGCTCTTTAATGAATTTACAGGCGAGCAAAATTTAACCGTTGAATACCGGATTAAAAATGATGACGATTCATACGGGAGTTGGATACCAATACCACCTTCCATGTTAAAATCCGGTGTTTACATACCACCCACTCCCCCGGATGCGCCAACAACGCTTGCTGTAAACGATAGTACCACGACCAGTATTGATCTTATTTGGGCATATGGTGGTGTATCTACTGATGAGTTTGAAGTTTATCGTTCGCTAACCTCCCTCGGCACATACTCGCTAATAGGTCGCGCAACCGGCACAGCGTTTACAGATCTTACCTGTGCAGCGGGAACCACCTATTATTATAAATTAAAAACAGTGAACGCAAACGGCACATCTGTTTTTAGTAATACAGCCAGTGCAACTACACTCACCGATACTGAAGCACCCTCGGTGCCGGCTTTACCACCCTTGCCGGATAGTAAAACCTTTACGAATGTGGCCTTCCATTGGACTGCCTCCACCGATAATGTTGCGGTTGCTGGTTATGAAATTATAATAAACAATTTTATTGCTGATAGCTCGGCAGTGGCAAGTTACATGGCTACCAATTTAGCGCCTGGAACGTTGTACAGTTTTACAGTTAAAGCCTACGATGCATCGGGCAACAAGTCAGCGGCCTCATCGGCTCTGATTGTTACTACCAATAGCGGAACAATGTATTACACAAAAGCTATGGGTGCACTTAACTTAACTTCATCATGGTCAAGTACAACAGATGGAAATGGTTCGTCCCCGGCATCGCTCGCTCATAACGGCCAGATTTATGAGGTTACCCGCACGATCACTGGCTTAGGTGGTGCACTTAACATTGGGGGTAGTGCTTCAAAAATAATTGTACCTGCTGGTACTACCCTGGATGTGGACAATGCCATTTCGGCTAAAGTAGAAGTGCAGGGCAATGGGGTGGTTAATTTAAATAACCTCACAGCTCCGGAGTTTGTGAGCATCTCGCCAACCTGTACGATTAATTTTAATACGTACGCAACAATACCAGTGGGTGTATATGGCAATGTGATATTGAGCGGTGTTGCGGGTAACAAAAACTTTGCTGGCGGACAAACTACTGTAATGGGTGCGCTAACAGCCGCAGCGGGCATCGCCTTAAAAGGTGCATCGGGCAACACCAGTAAGGTAACTATTTATGATAACATTACGCTTGCCGGAACTCCGGGCTTGGTAGCTTCTGATAATGCGCTTGACGTTACGCTTGCAAAAACAGGAACGCAAACTGTTACACTCGCTGGGTCGCTTGATTTATTTAAAATCACCACCAGTGCGGCAACCAATGTAAGCTTTGTTAATGGCGGCAGTGCTGTCACCCTCAATGTTGGCTCGCAAAATGGAGGTGGTTTATCAATCGCAACAGGCTCTTCCCTTAACCTGGGCAACAATCATTTTGTAATGAAGGATGCGGGCACAATAAACGCTGGTAGCGAAACAGGTAAACTTGGTATCAATGGTGGCAATGTAAATCTGACTAGTACCAGCACGCAAAGCTCGAACTTATATTTTGATACCACTTTAAAAACTACGGGGCTGTTTACCTCCAACTTCAGCAACACGGGCAAGCTTTTTATTAAATCGGATTTAGCAATCACTGATGGGTTAAAAATTAAAGCGGGAGAATTTAATGCAGGTGGGTTTGTAAGCCTAACCTCTACCTTAGCTAAAACTGCTTACCTGCAGGAGATTGAAGGCAACGGAAGTGTAACTGGAAATATGAAGGTGCAACGCTATGTAAGTGCGGTGCGCAAGTATCGGTACATGAGTTCGGTGGTAGCCAACATGAAAGTTGCCGCTTGGCAAACCTACATGCCAATCACAGGAAATTTTACCGGAGCAAATACCAATGCTACCGCTTCGTCTATGTTTTATTATGTAGAGAATGGCGATGGCTATAAACCCTACCCGGCTCCACTCAGCGACAATCAAGTTGAGTTTGGCAAAGGTGTGGGCTATTCTATTTTCAACTTTAATGGCGCTGCTCCACTCACGTTGCAAATGACTGGAGTTCCGTATCAGGGTAATGTAGTGTATACACTTACTCCGGGCACAGGCGCAGATGATGGTTGGAATTTGATTGGTAATCCGTATGCATCGGCTATCCGTTGGAGCAATGATGCAGCCGAGTGGACTAAAACCAATGTTGGCCAGGTTGTATCGGTACCTGATAATTCAAGTGGTTCGCTGGTATATAGAACCTATGATGCGGGATCGCTTGCTGGTACACTTACTGGTGGTATTATAGCCCCAGGTCAGGCTTTCTGGGTGCAAGCTTCGGCTGCTGGTCCTACGCTTACTGTAAAAGAGAAAGCAAAAAGAACGAATACCTCTATGCTATACCGCGAAGGAGATGCTCCTGAAGTTATCACAATGATACTTTCTAATGGCACTGCACAAGATCATGCCTACGTGATTTTGGGCTCCGCCTATTCTGATGCATACCAACCCGAAACAGATGGTATGAAATTTAAGAATACATTCGTTAACCTAAGCACGCGCTCAGCCGATCAGGTAAACTTAGTGTTCAATAAATTGGAAGATAGCTTTTGTGAAAAGGTTGTGCCGGTAACCATTGAAGATGCAGCACCCGGTAACTATAGTCTTTCCTTTGCTAATGTGAGTAATCTGGTTGGCGTGGGTGAAGTTACCCTTACCGATAATTTTACCAGCGTAACCACTGCGGTAAACGATTCGGAAGCATACAATTTTTCTATCACGGCTACAGCAGCAAGCACCGGCACCGGAAGGTTTAAGTTAACCTTAAAGCGCCCTACGCTTGAGAAGAATGCAATCACCAGCATTGAAAATTTATGCGGAGGCACAGGCGCCACCGTTCAGTTAACCAATACCCAGGCGGGCGTATTTTATTATGCTACTAAGGCGGATGGAACGAGTGCCATAACAGAAGAAGCCGTTGGTAACGGTGGCACACTTATGTTGCAGATTCCTGTAGGTTCATTAACAGTAGGCAGCAATAGCATTGCCATTCGCACAGGCTTTAAAGGTTGCAGCAATGAATTGTTGATGGCTAACCCGGTTAGCTTCACCTATACACCAGCACCTACTATAAAAGTAGATGAATCGAATTTCTCTATTTGCGAAGGGTCTACCATTACCCTGCGCGCAGATTCGGGGGAAAGCAATACGTTTAACTGGTATCAGAACGGTCAATTGATTGCCGGCCAACATCAGGCTACGCTTACTACTGATTTCATAAAGAGTTCTACCGGCTTTCAAGTAGCCGCAGTTACTGCCAATGGATGTGAAGGTGCTAAAGCCACCATTTCGGTAGAGGCTGAGAATGTACCGTTCCCCTTTGTTGATTTCGATGGGGAGAATCTGGTATTAACCACCGCCATCTCGGAGAATATTTTTATGCAATGGTATAAAGATCAGGAACCGTTGGAGCAATACGCCCCTTCGCTGCACCCCGTAGAGGAAGGAAACTATAGTGTACTGGTTTCTTACAATGGGTGTTCTAAAATTTCAGATCCATTTCAATATGTGGTTACGGCCATCGAGCCTGAGGCAGGAAGCAGTGCCTTTGCAGCGTACGTCTATCCGAACCCGGCTACCAGCGAGAACTTATATATAAAACTTGAAACACCTTCTACGCAGGATGCACAAATAGAGATGTTTGATCTGGCGGGGCGCAGAGCCTATACCACCACCGTGAGCGGAAGCCGCACAAATGGGGTGCATAGAATAAATTTCCCACAGGATACAATGCCGGGGTTATATATCCTCACTATTAAGCAAGGCAACCTGGTGTTGAAGAGGAAGGTTGTGGTAACTTTTAAGTAATTTTTTTTACCGCTTCCCCTTTCATCGCGGGCGAGCGGATAAAACTTAATCGGTTAGCATGAGCGTAAACGAGACCCCTGCCTGCTGGAGCTACGGCAGGCAGGCGCGATCCCGCAAGGGTTGGCGAGATTGCGCCTGCTACTCGCCACCCCCCTTTTAGTGTCTTCGCGGGCGAGTAGCAAAAACTTAATTGGTTAGGCGCAAACGCAAACGAGACCCGCGATCTCCCAAGGGTATGACGGGATTGCGGGTCTCGGTGAAGGGTGTACTGAATGATGAAGATTGGCTACTCGCCCGCAATGACAGCCAGAACAAGATTGTTCACTCGCATCCCACCCTGTGGTGTCATCGCGGGCGAGTGGCAAAAACTTAATTGGTTAGGTGTGTACCTTAACGAGACCCGCGATCTCCCAAGGGTATGACGGGATTGCGGGTCTCGGGGAAGGGTGTGCTGAATGATGAAGATTGGGCTACTCGCCCGCAATGACAGCACTGGATAAAAAGTGGGTACTCGCCTCCCCACTTTTAGTGTCATCGCGGGCGAGTAGCAAAAACTTAATTGGTTAGGTGTGTACGCAAACGAGACCCGCGATCCCGCAAGGGTATGACGGGATTGCGGGTCTCGGGGAAGGGTGTACTGAATGATGAAGATTGGCTACTCGCCCGCAATGACAGCACTTGATAAAAAGTGGGTACTCGCCTCCCCACTTTTAGTGTCATCGCGGGCGAGTGGCAAAAACTTAATCGGTAAAGGCGCAAACGCAAACGAGACCCGCGATCCCGCAAGGGTATGACGGGATTGCGGGTCTCGGGGAAGGGTGTGCTGAATGATGAAGATTGGCTACTCGCCCGCAATGACAGCCAGAACAAGATTGTTCACTCGCATCCCACCCTGTGGTGTCATCGCGGGCGAGGGGATGAAACTTAATTGGTTAGGTGTGTACGTTAACGAGACCCGCGATCTCCCAAGGGTTGGCGGGATTGCGGGTCTCGGGGAAGGGTGGATTTTAATTATAAAGATTGGGCTACTCGCCCGCAATGACAGCACTGGATAAAGACTGGTCACTCGCCTTCCCCTTTCAGGTCATCGCGGGCGAGTAGCAAAAACTTAATTGGTTAGGTGTGTACGTTAACGAGACCCGCGATCTCCCAAGGGTATGACGGGATTGCGGGTCTCGGGGAAGGGTGTGCTGAATGATGAAGATTGGCTACTCGCCCGCAATGACAGCACTGGATAAAAAGTGGGTACTCGCCTCCCCACTTTTAGTGTCATCGCGGGCGAGTAGCAAAAACTTAATTGGTTAGTGCAAACGTAAACGAGACCCGCGATCTCCCAAGGGTATGACGGGATTGCGGGTCTCGGTGAAGGGTGGATTTTAATTATAAAGATTGGGCCACTCGCCCGCAATGACAGCACAAAATAAAATTGGGCACTCGCCATACGGGTCTCTTGTGTTTAGCGCATTTCAAATTTGAATTGGCTTGGGGTTTGTGGTAACTTGATAACTTCTAAAATTGATTGTGTCCATTAGTTTTCGATATAAAAAAAAGTTATCAAGTATTGCTCTGAGCATGTTACTTATGCTTTGCGTGATGAGTTCGGTTGCTCAGCCCTTTTGCCCAAACTGTCAGGTCTCGATGACGAGCCCGGCTGGAACAAAATTCTTGCTTTATACGCCACCAGGCTACGTGGCAGGAACTCCTGCTCCCATGTTGATTAGCTTACATGGGCAGGGACAGATTGGCGATGAAATTTCATCGCTAACCACTCAAATGAATGATGGCACGCCCGCCTATTTAATAGCTCAAAGTAAATGGCCATCCGCAAGACCTTTCATAGTAGTGTCACCACAATTAAAATATGATGGTAGTATTCCGGCTTCAACACAAGACTGGGAGGCAGCATATATTGAAGAAGTGGTAGAGTATGTTAAAACACAACAAAGAACCATAAATGATAATAAAGTTTACATTACGGGATTAAGCCTCGGTGGTCAAGGTGCAATGATCTATGGTGCTACCTATCCAAATAAAGTTGCAGGCATTATTTCCATTAGCGGGCGTACAAACGAAATTATTAATGAGGCTTGTTCTCTTGTTAATATTCCACTGTGGATATTTCATGGAACCGATGATGATTTCGTTCCAGTTTCTAATGCTATCACCATGGTGGATGCAATAAACAACTGCACAAATCCCGGCACTATTAAACCTCACCTTACCTTAGTGGATGCCGTAAGACACAATGCTCCAGCACCCCCCTTATGGAATAATATTTACGATTTGTCAAGTGGGTATGGCATTTATGATTGGCTCCTTCAGTTTACCAAAAATGAATTGTCCAATAAACCACCCTATGTCAATGTTGGGGTTAATAAAAAAGTATTAGTACAAGATGACCCGCTATATATTTTCGGGGATTACTTTGATGCTGATGGCAGTGTAATATCAGTGACATGGTCTCAAACGGTAGGAACTCCTCTTGCCTTGGAAAATGTAAACTCACAAATCCTTAAAGTGAGTAGTCTTCAGGCTGGTACTAATTATGAATTTGAATTAAGGGTTACCGATAATTTAGGAGCCCAAAGTTTTGATCGGGTACTGATTGATATCTTGCCAACAATCACCCCTTCACGCATAGACAATTTTATCTTAATGGATGGACTCATGAATCTGGATATTGATACTCTCGTTAATGAACAAGTAATTAATAAAAACTTACTGGGTATAAGTCAGTTCAATATTAGGGCTCAATATTCAAGTTCCAACCAAATTCGCTTTAGAGTAAACTCTAATCAGCATACCAGAACTATAAATACAGGTAACACAACAGCTCTGATAATCAACCCAACTAATCCACCAGAATGGCAAATCCCGGTTGGAGATTATGTTATCTGCGCAACCCCCAACAGCAACTCAGCTTTCACTGGCACCGAAGGTATTACCAAATGCATAAAGATTTCAGTCTTTGATCAACCCATTGTTCAGTATTATCCCAAGGCGGGTCAGGATTTAAGTTTGTTTGCCTCGTGGGGAACAGTGCCAGGTGGAACAGGTTCCCAGCCCACCTCATTTACAGGCAATTTTCAGGTTTTCAATGTCGATACCTCAGCTCCACAAATCGGAGCGTGGACGGTTGGTGGCATCGAATCTTTTCTCTTGGTGCGCGCGGGTGGTGAGTTAACTATTAACAACACCTTTACGGGCGTGGTGCATGTAGAAGGAAATGGTATGCTGACTATTAACACCAGCCAACCCGTGATGCTGGGTTCCATCTCTCCTACTTCTACCATTCGGTTTGGCGCAGCTGCCACAACTATTCCGGCTGCACCTTATGGCAACGTGACCGTGCAGGCAGGAAGTACTATAACATTACCAACAGGCACATTGACTATAGCCGGTGATTTACTGATTGAGAACAATGCCATACTTCAGGGTGCGGGTAATACCAGCACGATTAATCTTGATGGTGACTTTACGCTGCAGGAAGAAAGTATTTTTCAACCTCCGGTAAAATTTGGCCTCACTCTCAACGGACTTACTCCACAGGTGTTGAACTTGGCCGGAACAAAAGTATCGCTTCGGCAGCTTACTGTTGGCTCTACTACAACCGTTGTGA
>Ga0163149_10007206_pt1 | contig 11246 bp, 3 predicted proteins | sample OliLakLV19MP5G1_FD_148604 | JGI IMG/M metagenome (GOLD analysis project Ga0163149, IMG submission 148604) | Freshwater microbial mat bacterial communities from Lake Vanda, McMurdo Dry Valleys, Antarctica - Oligotrophic Lake LV.19.MP5.G1 | ecosystem: Environmental > Aquatic > Freshwater > Lake >...
AGGTTCTCCTTGGTATACCTGCTCATCTACTGTTATTTCGCCCGTGCCTTGGCAGTACTCGCAGTCTTCTTCTTGGCTTGCGTTTTGTCCCATAGTTTCATTGCCTTATTACGCTTCTCTACTCCTTTTAAAGCCAATTCTCTAAAGTAATCAGGCCCTTTTGTTTTGAGAAGAACTGCTCCTCCACTTGCTCTTTTCTTTTTTGCTATCATAATAAGATATTTTACTTTTAATAATTACGACCTTTATCTAGGTATATCATATCGCTAACGAACTTCGCAAGCGATATTTGTGGACAAGTAGAAAAAGGCCTTAATTCAGACGAAGGAGGCCTTTTTCACATCAGGAGAATAACCAGTGAGGACTATGCCAACCAGTAGATCCCTGTGTTATTTTATTATATACAACTACTTTGTGAATGCAATGTATACCTTTCTTACAATTCCGTACACTATAAGTACTGCTGATACTGCTGTAAACACTGCGTTTACTGCTTCCATTACCATACTTTCATCTACTGTGTATCCGGACATTGCTAGTAAAGCTATAGAGACTGGTACTAACGAAACGATTGCCCCTTTTACTGTCATAGAAACATTACCTGAACCTGTAGAACTGTGATACCATTTTTCTTCTTGCATATATTATATGAGTGTTTTATTGTAAGTTATAACTAACGATTAGTAAGACGCCAATAAACAAAATATCCTCTTGGTATTTATCAAAAAAGTGGGTTATCTCGAAAATTCCATTTTCTATTTTGTTTAGTAGATATATTTTCATTTTGCAAAGTACGCTTTACGTAGTGCATCTGATATGAGTACATACCCAGTATTTTCCGCCCCTGTACTGGTTGTCTCATATTTTACCACCGTTCTACCTTTGTTAAAGAACTCCTTAAAGGCCTCAAGCCCCATTTCCTCCCTTGCCTGCTTGAGTATTTCCACTTTTTCAACTGTGGATAACGCCTTGTTTATTTCATTTGCAGTTTTGTTATCAAACCCAAATGTCCTGTAAAAGGCGAAATCTTTTGTTACGTTCGTTAGTTGTATTCTTGTTATTTTATCTCCATGGATAGCTTTTGTAATATCACGCTCCATTCTATCTAATGTCGCACGATTCTTTGTGCCAGCATTCCATTCCTCGTACTTTGCTCTCATTGTCTGCTCTGTAACAGCTTCTTTTACATAGTTCTTGCTCTTGTCTGTTATAGCACCGGATTGTAAGCCCTCTGCTTGAGTTTCCTGCGCTCCTTCAATGTCCCCCTCACGGATCTGACGCTTAATCTTTCCCTGCATAAGAGAAGATTCTGCTCCTTGTTTGTCTTTTGCTTCCCATTTCTTGTCGCTCTCGCTCCACGCTATTGATTCCCTTGTAGGAGAGTACCCCACCGCCTTAACGAAGGCCTCATAGGTAGTGTACTTAAACTCTTCCCCATTTTCGTCAATAAGTGGTGTCCCTTTATATGTAGTGACACCATATTCCATACCATTGTAAGCCTTGAGAGGATTACCGATAAAGTCCGGCATGAGTTTACCAAACGCTTCCAAGTATCTTTCTTGCTTATAAAGAGTTACCCCATCTGGGAGTCTCTTTCCTAAAAGCCCTCCAACTGCACCTGTCCAAGAACGTATATCACGTGGGTCATTTATAATGTTTGATACCCCAAAGATGTTGATATTAACACGTGAGCTTAAATCTATATTCAAGAAAGCGTTTATCGGGCCTTGTTTAAGAGCAAGCGCCATAGTATTAAGCTCGTCCTTTGTTTCATCATCTGGATCAGGAAGAAGCGCTTTGATAATTGACAAAAAGGCATCTGCAAACGGTAGTGCGGCCGTTCCTCCAAGAAGTACTGTGTAAAACATCTTTTTAGATAGAGCAATAAACTCTCTTTCTTTTAAGTCACGTGATAACTGGTATAAGAACGAACGAATATATGTGTTAAAGACAAATAATGCTCCAATTCTACCTCGCATAAAGACTGGCCTGTGTTGCTTCCCTCCTCTAAAGTTAATATCGTCCGAAGTTTCAAGTGCTTTTTCGTTTGCTTCCTTATCGCTTAATCCTTGTGCTTTTAAAATTCTACGAGCCGTTAGAAAAGCTGGCACACGGTTTACGTTTTGCTCAACGAAAGCAGTACTTTTATATAAAGCAGTATTGATAAAACTCCCGAATACAGTGTAAAGTGGGTTGTTTTTAAAGCCCATAAGCTCCGATGTCATTTCCCCTCCAAGTCTTCCTACTTTTAACAATCCTGTGATAACTTGTTTTTCTTCTGGTGTTATATTGCCAATAGCCCAATCCCCAGTAGCTTTCATAAGAGTAGCTTCTGCTCCAACAATTTTACTAGCCTTGTTATTGTATAGCTTTGTTAACTCCCCAATACCCATGACCCAGTTTTGAGTAGCGTTTGTAAGTAAGAAAGACATATCATTTGCTAGAGAATAAGAAAAGGCTACCTTTTTTAGCCAATTAAGCTCTTCGCTATTACCCATGTCATAAGCAATAGAGTCTCTGATCCACGCGTAGAAGTTCTTTTGCTTAGCCGCATCTATTGTTGCAAGTACTTCAAAGTACGCCTTACCAGCTTCCATTTTAGTTATAAAACCACTAAGTCCTGAAAAATAATTAGCCATGATCATAGGTACTTCTTTTTTGTCGTAACCCTGAACGCCTGTACGCCCAATGAAGTGTCTACCAAAACCCTTTTCTTTGATTAGGTTTCGCATTGCATCTAGTATTTGGCTTTTTACACCTTCCCCTGTTTTTGCCTGAGAAATAATTGACTTCATATTCTCAAAAGAGAATCCTTGCTCTAAAAATAAATTAACATCAATTGAATCAAGTGTATCGTTTACATAACGAACACCCTCCTTATTTTTGTTGTCTTTTTTGAGTTGTTGAAACACTTTATCTGCCTCACGTGCCGTTTTATAAACGTCTATGTTCTGTGTTTTCCAATTACTTTTTTGATTAGGGTCTTGGCCTTCTCCTAGTGTCTGTGTCTTTATAGCAAAGCGGTGCTTCCACTTGCGAGGCATGTACCCAGCGAGTTCTTTCTTGAACGTAGCGATTTCTTCTGCTTTAACCCCTGATTTTTCCATTTCGTCAATTATGAGCTGGTGTGCTATGTTAAATGACTTTCTAACAGCCTTATATGCGTCAATTTGTGCTGTACTTAGACTTAGCTTCATTTGTTCCAACTGCTCTGTCGTGTACTCTCTACGCTCTTCATCTCCTTGCATAAGAACTTTGTCGACGTTTTCCTGTTTTTCTTTTGATAGGTCGTAGTAAGGTTTGAGCATGTCTGCAAACTTATTGTCTAATAGTTCTTTTTTCATGCGCCTTGTGTCTCCTATCTTCATAAACGTATCTGCTCCTTTAAACTCAACTTTGTCTTTCAAATAAATATCCCTTGATATTGCAAAAAGGTTTTCAATAGGGTTAATATCCTTACGTCGTAAGTCAATACTGTAATCCTTTGCTATTTCTGTTATTTTCTCAAATCCTGCACGTCGCACGTCGTCCATTTCTTTCATTTGTTCAAAAGAAAAATCAAGTCCTTTCACTCCATTTCTTTCGTATTGAACGCGTCTGTCTAGTATCGGATCACTAATAAGAGTGACTTCATTTCTTGATTCTGCAACAGCCATTTTCCTGTAGAAGTCTGCTACAACATTAATATCTGCCCCCATTGCTCTAAATAAGTCTGTTAGGAGAATAAGTAGTTTATCGTAGAAACGACGTGCCACCATAGGAACATTTGACTGCTCCTCTCCTAGTACCTTCTTTTGTAATCCAATAGCTAATTTCTCATTCAAGAACACTACATGCTTCTTCGCTGTTTCATTATTTGAGTAATCAACTGCCTTGCCTCCGTTCATCGCTCGTAGTAGTTGGTCACGTGTAATACCCTCAAAAGCCCCTATTTTATCTATATTATCTACAACAATGTGTACCATTTCGTGATCTGCCGTAGTAAGTTTAATATTATCTATGAGTGTAATTTTACTATTGTAGGTTACTCCGTATGCGTGTACAGGCCTTCCGTTCTCCATACGTTCTCCTGTGGTAATAACTTGCGTAAAATCTACATCAAACTTTAGATTAAGACGCTTCTGGTATGCTCCTATGCGTTTCTTTCCCTCCTCAGAGTTAATAGTTCTTTCTTTTGTACTATCAGTTCTTTCAAATTTCTGACGGCCAAGCATTTCCCATGTTTTCTGAAGTTCTTTGTGTTTAGCATTAAACGCTTCGTCTGTTATATTCTTTCCATCAAGAAGAAGTATCATAGTATCTTCACGCAACTTAGCGCGAGCGTCTATATCCTCTTGCGTATCTTCAATTCTTTGAAATTCCGGTACACTTTGTGCCTTAATAGCCTCAAGTTCTGCTATCTTAGCTTCTCGCATTTGCTTAATTTCTTCAGGTGTACGCTCTTTTAACTCTGCAATAGGAGCTTGTATGTCGTCCATGTGCTGTGACATGGTCTTTCTCTTCTTAATGTTCTCGTTATACTCTGCTGTAAATCGTGCAAGCAAAGCAGGATAAGTATCGTCAATCTTTTTGATTTGATTATCTATGTCTACTATTTTACCTTCCATTTCTCCAATAGTTTCGTTAAGGTCTGTGATATTCTTGGACGCCAATTTAGATTCAAGGCGAACAAGACGTTCTTTTGCTGATTTTAATTCTTTTTTATATTCTTTTTTACTTTCTTCTGATCTCCAGTCTTCGGCTAACAGCTTCTCATAGTAAGGAATATCCTCATTTCTTGTTTGGTTTATGTCTGCTCGCAACTTATTAAGTGACTTAATATCGTTATCAATAAGAACTCTTTCGTTATAAAGTGTAGTCTTGTCAATCTCAATCTGCATTTTTGCCTTGTCTTTAGGATCAGTAAGCAATGAAAGTTTCTTTTCTGCAAAATCAACCTCCCCCACATCAAATACGGCTGCTTTATGTTCAGATAGAGAGTTGATTCGACCCCCTTTTTCTTCAAATTTGCTATAAATCATAGCATCTCCGGAGTTTTCAACAAGTGGAAATATCTCAAAAACGAAACTTCTATTATTCCCTTGTCTCCATATACGTCCGCCTACTTGCATAGTCTGTGTAGGATTCCAACCAAGAGCAAGGTTAATAGTCATAAAGCCATTCTTCTGTAGGTCAATTCCTTCCTTTGTTTGATCTCCCCCAAAAATTACCTTAATCTCTCCACTATTAAACTTCTCTTTTATCTCTTCTTTCCTTTCATCTGTAATAACATCTCCTGATAAGTAAGCAACCTCCGAAGGATCATACCCTAGTTCCTTTGCAAAGTATTCTGCAAGCATAGGGTGGTATTCTACCCCCATTTTCCCAAAGAATAAGAAAGACCCGAAATCCTTTGTCTTAGGGTTGTTTTTTACTGTTCGTATTGCTTCTAGCGCATATTTAATCTTAGGAGACTGCTCAACCAGTTGTTTTGCTGTCGGCTTTTCCTTTACAAACTCGTTAATAAAGTAAGGAGAGACTGAATTAGCGATAGAATAATTAGACGCTTTCAAAAATGCACCGTCTTCTGCCTCTCCCGAAGACTCGTCATACATAGTTTCTGAATCCTCATTAAAGCCCTCTGTATCGTTTGCTTCTTCTTTAGTGCCTTTGAGAAGATTTTGGATCTTTGCTAGATTTTTAACCTGCATTTCACTCATTTGTAAGTGTGGTGTAAGCACTTTTTTATTTGGCCGTATAAGTGTAGGGTCTTCTTGAAAGTCAATAAACTCTTTCAAAAGAGCCTGTAGTGCCGGCAAATTGGCAAAGGACTTCATTTTTTCCCTGTTTACCCACTCTCCGTCCAGTCTTCTGTCTAGCTCTACTTCAAAACTAGCGAAAGCTGAGAAGAAGTCGTTAATGTTTAGTATTCCCATTTGCTTCATACGATCACGCGCAACAAGAGAAAGTATGTTGTATACCTCTGTTGCATGGTTTTCAAAAGGTGTAGCAGAAGCCAAGAATACGTTACGGTTTCCGTTATTCTTTTGAATGTGTTGAGAAATAAGGAATAGTTGTTGAGCTCTCTTAGGTGTTGTTCCGCCTATGATATTACTATATCTTTTCTTACCTATTGCTTTCCCGTCCTCTCCTACATTTTCAGGCTTCGCTCCTTTAAATATCTTACGAAAGTTATGTACTTCATCTACGGAGATGTGGTCAAATCCAAGGTCTGAAATCATCACGTCAGTTACATACTTCTGTGCATTTCCTAGAATCTCGTCATACTTTGTCTTTGAAACCTCTCCCCCTCTCTTGCTTACAGGTTCTGTCCAAAGAGCGTCCTTTAGATCCCCGACAGCATCTCGCAGTTCTTCCTCCTTAAAGCCAAGACGTAGAATACCCTCATGTGAGATAACACTAAACTCCCCGTCCTGTATCCAGTTTTTCATGTCTTCTCCTCTTTCTTTCTTCAAACGCGCAATTACCGGAGCTTGTAATCCCTCTAGGTTGTTTATTTTAACGGTAGGGAACATCTCATGTAAAGTATCTATCCATGTCTTTGCTATGGTTGGTTTTGGAACAATGAAGAGTGGTCTCTTAGTCCAGCCTTTCTCCATATTCGCCTTAGTGGAGATAGCGAGCGTATGAGTTTTTCCAACTCCAACACCATAAGCAATAAGCCCACTTCCTTTATTAACCAAGAAGCCAGCACCACTCTTTTGTGTCTGTGACATCTTAAAAACGTCGCCTCTAAACTCATTGGCCATATCTCGTACTTCTACTGGTATCTGTGAGTAATCAGGGTGTACATAACCGTTCTTCTCACGGTTGTATCTATCTTCTAAAAGCGTAGCTGTCTTACTATCTAGTTCTTGCTTAAGAAAATGGTTAAACAGGCGCTTAGCGTCATTTTTAATAAACCCTGTGATCGGTTTAGTGTCTTTTGCCGCCTGCTGCCCTGTAACGTAGCGAATAACATCAGATTTTTCTACACGTGGTGTAAGAGCAACATCATTTCTCCTAAGAAAATTAGTGAAGTCTGAAAGTACTGTAGAATCTCCATTTTCATTTACAGTTTTTGACTGTGCTACGTGTCGATCAATAGGGTCAAAAATAATATCTTTGATTAGCACTTTAGCCGGTATCTTTAATTCTAGTCCTTTTAACTGCTTCTCGTACTGTGCTTCTCCGTGGTTATTAACTATGTTTATTTTATTTTTCTTCAAGTCGTCTAACTTTTCATACACTTCTCCTGAAAAATAGATAGCGTCAGGGTAGTACTTGCTGTCTTTCCCTATGTTTAGGTATTTTAATTCCTCATTTGAGGGAGTAGGAATACTCATATCACGATCAATTCTTTTCAACATCTGAAGTTCTACTGCATTAGTATTTTTCTTATTAGAAATGTCTTGTGAAGCAGTTACCAGCTCACTTGCATTTTTCTTAGGAAGAGTACTGTGTGTGTCTTTTTGTTCTACTTTACTTACTTTCTTGCTAGTTTTAGCAGTTTTTTGCACTTTTTCTGTAACAACTGGCGTAATTTCCTCTACAAGTGGAGCTACTGCCACATTAGGTAAACTAGCGTTTAGTCTTTCCATAGCGTCTTCCATACTTCCTTTCACGTATGTTTCAGTCTGCCCAAAACGATTCTTCCTTACTTCTGTTGATCCGAAAATAAAACCAGAACCAAGAACACTTTTAAAGTGTGTATCGTTTATCATTTTTGTACCACGTAGTATCTCTGATGAAATGTCTACGGCTTTTTGTTTCTTAAAGACAACAATATCAGTACCAATAGTGGTATCTTCAAAAGTACCTTCCGGTAGACGGTATGCTGATTCAAGGAATCCGATCTCTGAGATTAGTTCTTTACCTTTAGACATGCCTTTTTTCAAGAAAGAAGAGTTTACTACGTATATTAGATAACCTCCCTCCTTTGTCATATCAAGTCCACGCTTGATAAAGTACTCTTCTTGACGGTTAATATCGCTTTCCTCGCCCTTTCCTTTCAAAAAGCCTGCACGCTCTCCAAAAGGAGGATTACCAATAACCACGTCATATTGCTGTGGTGTAATTTTCTTATTTGTTTTCTTATCAAAAAATAGCTCTTGGAAGTCTCCAATAGTGATATTACTATTTGGATTAAGAAGTTTTGCTATTGTGCCGGACACTTTAGATATTTCTGCTCCGTCTACTTGTATGCTTACTGGCGCACTTGAGATAATACGCCCTGTTCCTGCTGATGGTTCAAAAGCTGTCTCTGCGTTTGGTACAAGACGTTCTGTTATATTCCATAGAGTTGTCACCACTTCTCGTGGTGTGTAGTACTCGTTAAGCAATCCTGCGCCTTCTCCTCCTACTGATTCCTTACCTCCTGCACCAGAATACTCCCTCATTAGGTCAATATCTGTTTCTGTATAATCATTAGGGTTTGCGGAATACTCGCGCAATTCAAGAAGCGCCTCAACTTCTTCGTTGATGAGCTGTCTTTGGCTTTTCGTTAGGCCATTTGATCCTGCTGTGCCAAGTCCATTTCCAGATTGGACAAGCATTGAAGCTCTGTCATATCCGGATATCTCGCCTGTAGGTTCGCTACTGCGTCCCAAATCTGCTCCGGCTGGTACGTCGCTAGTGTCGGATATTTCGTTGGATTGATTTCTTTGTTCATTACTTACATTGTCTACCTTATCGCCGGCGTTGTCAAGAGGCCTTGTTCCTTCTACTGCATACTGTATACCACTTTGTATAATTTTACTTGATCTACCAGGGCTTTTTAGGTCATGTAAAGAAGTAAGGACTTCGTCAATATCTTTATATTCTATGTAGTTGTAGTTATCTCTTTCTGATTGTCCAAAGTCCGCTATAACAGTTGTCTCAGTAAAATTGTCTGCGTATTTATAAGAATAAAAACTACTCTTTTCCAAGGTTATAAAAGCTATAGGAGATTCCCCATATCTTTCTTTGTAAGCACTATATAAAGAATTAACAACTGTCTTTCCGTAATGTTTGAGAGCGTTATCAAAACGTATGTCTGCTTCTTTTGAATCCGCCCCGTTGTCTTCTTCTATCGCTTTCTTTATTTGTTCGTTCATATCACGAACAGCAAGACGTGCACTTTTTTCTTCACCACCTTCCTCTACCATTTTTTCCTCGGCAATTTCCTTTATCGAAGCCTTTTCTTTTTTAGAAACAACCTCTTTAACCTTTTCTTTCTGTGTCTTTGCCTTATCTGTCCTACTTTCTTCTACACGTCCCATTTTTTTTATAGCTTCTTCCAATTTTTCCTTACCTTTTTCTTTTAAGGTTTCCCGTGCTTTAGAAATCACATCAGCAACCGTCTCTCCAGAATCAACAAGCATTCCGGTTTCTTTTTCCGAAGCCGCCCAACCCCCCCCACTAGTGGTTTTATGCACAACAAAATCACGCCCCATCTCTGTGAATCTTTCCTTTATTTTAACTATTCTTGTTCCAATCTCTCCATTCTCAACATATAAACGAACCTCTGCCTCATTTTCTTTAATAGAAGTTTCTTCTTTCTTTGCGTCCACTTCTGCTCTAAGTTTCTTTGTCTCTTCTATAAAGTCTGGGATTAACTCAATGCCTTTATCTGCCTCTTCTCTAGCAGGGGATGGCTTAGTCACACCCTTAGCCGCCTTATAATCTGCTTGGAATTTTTTTTGGGGGGTTAAAAAATCCTGAATATACAACTCATCTCTGAGCGTTATCATTGCTTCTGCCCGCCTTTTTTCTGTTTTTTTAATGTCTTTTGATACGTCTGTAATTTGTTCTTTACCTGTACCAAGAACAGTTATTCCATTTGGAGTCCCATTTATAGCTTTTAATTTTGTAAGATAATCATTTATTTCATTTACCTCTCGTAGTCTTGTTTTTAATCCAACTGGACGAAATGCATCTTTATTATCTGTAAGCCAATCATTCCACTCTTTTACAGAAGAAAACCCTTGTCTTTTTGCTGTTGCTTCTTCACCACCTAATTCTCTCGCTTCTGCAAAAAGTGACTCCTCTGTTGTCATCCCTTTAGCGATGGCTTCTTGGGCTGATAAGGGTTTAGTAGCTGTAATCGTCGCTACGGGGGTGGTAGGTGTTGTTTCTATTTCCTTCACATCTACTGATCCCATGAAAGATTCAATTTCTGCTTGTAGAGCCTCACCACTTATGTCCACCTGTGTTCCCTCCTCCCCATGCTCTTGGACTATATTAATAGCTGTTTCTTGGTCAATGCCGGCGTCTTTAAGAGCACGTACCACGTCGCTTGGCGTGTCTGTCTTTAACCCTTCGGTAACAATATCATTAAGTGTACCGTTAAGGTCTTTAACATTCTTTGGTAAATTATTGTGTAGGTTTTCTTTAATAAACATCTGGTGGCCGGTGGAAAGCGTTTTGATAAGTCTTCCCATAAGAGCAAAAGTAAGGAGTTGCTCGGCTAAATCCTCTTTTGTTGGCATTTTGAAATCCATATCACTTATACCTAAATTGTTTGCAATACCGTACATAATGTTTCCAGCCTGTTCTTCTCCCATTTCTCCGACAATGCCGTTCCAACCGGACTTCTTAAAGAATTCTGTAATAACACTTGTTAAATGGTTAGGGTTTTTCTTAAGCGTTGCTTTAATGATTGCTGACTTTACAAGCAAATGCTTTGCAGTCTTTGGAATTATTGAAAAAATACCACCCAAAAACTCCGAAGATGTCTCAATAAACGTTGATGTTATAGCATTAACAATCGCCTCAGGTACGTCTTGACCTTCGTGCGCAACAGAAACGTCAATAGTTCCCATGTTATTTGAAAATGTAGGTGTTCCTAACATTCGAGAGAGTGCTGCTTCCGGTACATGTATGGCTTGCTGTGATCCCACCATAATGGCGCTAATCTTTGCCCCTCTAAGTCCATACTCTTTTAGTTCTTTTGCCATTAAGTCCCTAGTAACCTTGTCCGAAAGTAGCCGTGTCGTAATCTCTTTAACACCCTTTTTTACTCCAGTTTTTGCAATAAGAGCACCCACGGAAGTTCCTCCTGAAGGTAATGCAAACGTTGCAGTTGCACCCAACTCGGCTGAAAAAGTTAAGCTAGTGCGGATATTTGCACCAATTCTGTATGACGTGTCTAGGTTTTTCTTAGCAAGAATGTCTTGTTTTGTAAAAAAATTATTAAGCTCCACAACTTCTTTATTGTCAAGCTCCTTGCCATTCTTTAGTTTTGCTTCAATATAAAGTATTCTCCCAATTTCCACAGCGTCTATAGG
>Ga0163149_10007208_pt1 | contig 11244 bp, 8 predicted proteins | sample OliLakLV19MP5G1_FD_148604 | JGI IMG/M metagenome (GOLD analysis project Ga0163149, IMG submission 148604) | Freshwater microbial mat bacterial communities from Lake Vanda, McMurdo Dry Valleys, Antarctica - Oligotrophic Lake LV.19.MP5.G1 | ecosystem: Environmental > Aquatic > Freshwater > Lake >...
AGCTTACCCAAGGGCTGGAAAGGAGCAGCACGCTGCATCCGGAGAAAAGAACCAGCGCGGTTTCCGCGTAGAGTACGGCGGCGGTTTGCGCCAAAGGCCATCCACCGTAGTGCTGGAAAGCCCACAGGCGATAGCCCACCCCGGCGACGCGAACCGGCAGGTATTTTAAAGCTAGGGCATAGAATGAAATTCCGTAGACTAGTAGGGAGGGCAATCGCAGTTCGCTCGCCTCGGCCAATTGTTTCCAGAGACAAGCATACAGGCCAACGTAGGACAAGTTGACGAGAAGAGCGGCTACCAGCCAAATCGGACGGATACTCATGTTTTCCCAATAGAATTCCTTTAGATAGCTCCGGAGCAGTACGCCTACGAAAAAGAGCCCAAGTAGAAACAGGCCGCTGTTAATGATTTTTTTCAGCGTGAGCATGGACTAGCGGAGATTCTTGAGCGCGCTCTTGGCCCGGGTGAAATTTTCCTCTGCGCCCGCCCGGACTCCGGGCAGGAATAGTCGTAAGTTTTCGGCTGCAGACGACGCTTGTGCATGCATTTCCAGCACCCGTTGAAGAAGTAGGTTGGCGTCGATTTTATCGACAGGAATGACCTGCTCCGTGCAGCCGAAGAGCCGGGCGAGGTCCGTGTATTTATCATTCCAGCTCAGTGCCAAGCAGGGGACGGCCTGGGCATAGGCGCTGACCAAAGCATGGTAGCGGGAGCCGACAAAGATTGCTGCCCGACCGATTAGGGCACGTGCCCGCAGTGGGTCGTCCGCGATTAGCAGGGGTGGCTGTTGATCGGCAGGCAATAGGGCCAAAATACGGGTGCAGACTGCTGGGTCGTCGTTCTTAGCGATGCCGGCAGCCTTGCTGTGCGCGAGAAGAGCGACACGCAGTCCCTGCGTCTGCAGATCTTGGATCAACTTTGCACAGACGGCAGAGAAGTCGATTCCTCGGCGGAGGCAAGCGAGCTCAAATACCCGGCTAGGAGAAATTACCACGGGGGCAACTGTGAACCCGACCCGGCTGATCTCGAGTGATGCCCAATTAACTACTTCGGTAGGCATCTTCAGGCAAAATGTTGTGTCTGGAAGCGTGATGGCAGGTTGACCGGTAAGTTGTGTCAGGTTGCGCCCGCTTGTTTCGCCCCGAGCCACGACCAGTGCGCAGCGACGAATGACCTGTCGGGCCACAGCGCGGTTGAGTGCTTGTCGGAACGGTCCCAAGCTTTGCGCTAATTTTAGCACCGGTCGACCAAGCAATAATGCAGGGGCGCAGCAGGCGGTGTTGTATGCAAACAGAGCCAGTCCACGGCCATCGACGAATGCAATTCCACTTAGGTCAATGAGTGCATCGCAGTCTAGCAGGGCTCGGAAGTAAGGTATGCGTCTGAGGCTCCACTGCACCGGGATGAGGCGGAGGAACGGCGCGGCCACCAAGCTGATCGGGAGAAAGAGGCTGATCAGGGCGAACCAATGCGCCCATACCACGGATACGCCTCGCAATTGCGGCACTGACCGGTCTTGCCGCGGGCTGATGGAGAGAAGCGAAAAATCTGATCCGGGATAGAGCCTGGAGAATTCTTGTTTGGCAGTGAGTAGCATTGCTACTCCGCCAAGGTTCCCCTGAAGGGTAACTCCGCTCACTGCGAACTTCATGGCGCGAGTACCGGAGATTTCCGGGCGTAAACGGTGACGATGTCGCCAAGGTTCAACTCAACAGACCATGAGGGGATTATGCCCTTTAGATGACTGGCGAGCCGGCGAAGGCCAGCGGCTCGCAGGGCTTTGCGCACAAGGAAATCAAGGGCCACCTGTTTGGACTCGGTGCGCGCTGTGATGACTTCTAGGCCATGGGCTTGCAACAAATACGTCAGGCTCCCGGGAGTGAAATAATGGAGATTCACCGGTGGAATCCAGAGTGGCCAGTGACGGCCAAACCAACGGGACGTAGAGGCCGAGACCAACGGCACTGTGAGCACGACGTGCCCTCCAGGGACCAAGCAGGCTTGCGCGCTCTGGATGGCGGCGTGCGGATCAGTAAAACCGGCCAGAACATCCCAAAGCGTAATGACCTCGAAAGGTCCAAGGGGTGTCTGTTCAGGGAAGCTTCCTGTCTGTACTGTTCGCCCAGCGGCTCGTGCCGCCGCCGCTGCCGTCGGCGAATACTCAATTCCAATGGCTTGAAAATGTACATTGGCGGCCTCGACAAAATAACCTCTGCCCGCCCCGACATCGAGCAAGCGCCCATGCAGCCCAATCGCAGCCAACTGTGCAGCCCGGCGGTGGGCGTTAATCATTACTGGGCTCGTCGTAGCGGCACCTTCTTGTTGTGAAGTTTTGTGAAACTCCTGCCCATATACTAGAGCCATCGTTGCGTCGTCGGTTGGGCCACATGCGAAATGATGACCGCACGACTGGCACCGGCGAATGGTGTAGACGACTCGATGTGCGATATGCGATGAGGCGAGCTGATAGCGAAGGGTTGTGCGGGTCTTTGCGCAGATCGGACATGGCACGCACGAAATGAGAAACTCTACCGGAGTCGTATTTGCGCTCATCGCAAATGCCGGTTCGCCTCCATGTCGAAAAGGAGCGCAAAGCACGTGCTTTGCATAGCCGAAATGAAACAGAAGCCAAAGGCCAATGCGGTCATGGCCGGTAGATTGCCATTGACGGACCAGAAATATATAAGCCGTAAAAGCAGGGCCAGGCTGGCGGGGAAAAGAAGAAACGCGAGCGCCCAGAAAAAAACCAAAGGGTGAAAGTCGCGTACCACATATTTTTCCTTAAGGCGCCAAAGGAACAGTTTGACGAGAAGCCAACTGAGGGTGAACACGACTTTTCGTTTCTTCATCTTACTTACCTCGCCTTGCCCATAAACCGGGGGCATGGGAATGTCGCGGACTCGGAAGTTGTAGACGTTAAGGCGGACGAGCAGATCGTTGGGCTGGCCGTAGCGCTTGTACATGATATCCCAGTCAATGGTGTGCAGGGCAGTCCGCCCCAGTGCGGTATAGCCGCTTTGTGAGTCGGCAATGTGCCAGTAGCCGGATGCGATTTTTGTTAGAAGAGAAAGCACGGCGTTGCCGAGGAATCGCGAGGTCGGCATTTGTTTGAAGGCACCATGGGTTACGAGGCGGTTGCCTTTTGCGTAGTCCACTTCACCACGGGCAACAGGATCAACCACTGGCACGAAATCTTCTGGGGCCATCTGCCCGTCTCCGGCCATAACCACGGCGATCTCATAATTTTGATCACGGGCAAATTTGTAGCCACTGGCAATCGCTGCGCCAACACCTTGGTTGACGCTGTGGCGCAGGAGTGTGATTCGCGGGTCGCGCTGGCTGGCTTTTTCTACCACATTGACGGTCCCGTCAGTGCTTGCGTCGTCGATTATCACGATTGCATCAACTTGGATAGGCATCGATTCTATGACGCGTAGAATCTGTCGTTCTTCGTTAAAGCAAGGTACGACCACCGCTATGCGCTTTTGGTGAATCATGAAAGGATCGTGTGATGCTTACAGCTTCCTCACTGCGATTTAAAAGAATCGTAGGAGGCGTGGCCCACAGAAATATTTTGAGGAAGTGGCGTTTCTTCGTCGAGATCCAGGCAACGCAGAGTGCCTGCGGTTGCTTCTTGATAGCGGTAGCCGGATTCTGGGCAGCGCATTTCACCCTTGGCGTCCGGACGTAGAAGATGGCCGTGCCGACTCATCCATCCGGCTTGCCGACCGGGGACCCCTTGAATGAGTCCATAGTCCGGCACGGTCTTGGTCACAACGGCACCTGCCGCGATGAAACAGTATCGGCCGAGAGTGATGCCGCATATGATCGTAGCATTCGCGCCTATGGTGGCGCCGCGCCGGATGAGGGTTCGCTCATAGAGGCTGTGCCGGTTGACCTGTGAACGGGGATTGGTGACATTCGTCAGGACGCAGGACGGGCCAAGAAAAACGTCATCCTCGATGGTGGTGCCGGTATAGATAGCGACATTGTTTTGTGCTTTCACGTTGTGGCCAATGGCCACGCCGTCTGCCACGAAAGTGTTCTGACCGAAAATGCATTTCTCTCCGATGACCGCACCGGCGCTGATGTGCGCAAAGTGCCAGATTTTCGATCCGGCCCCAATAGTCGCACCGAAATCAACGATGGCTGTGGCGTGGACGAAATAGGGGGATGTGTTCATAGCGCGCGGTCCGACTGAGGCTCGGCTTTACGATCAAGACTGGATTGTGCAGTTTGCAGTACTTGCAATACTCGAAGCCCTTCTGCTCCATCGGTGCGCGGTTGGGTGCGTCGGCGGCAGCAGTCGAGGAAATGCTGACACTCGGCCTGTAACGGTTCGGATTCTGGCATGATTATATATTCAACGGTCGCTTTGGTGGGTACGTGGTTTTGGTCCGCGTCCTGTCTGAGGTAATTGCGGTACAGACTGAGTTTCTCAACCCAAGGACGAGTGTCGTCAAAGACGGCCATACCTTGTGATCCGACTACCGTTAGTTTTTGCTCCTTGAAGGGATTAAGCCAGCTGACGTAGACGTGAGCGCGCAGCCCTCCGGCAAATGCCATGGTCGTCATCGTGGTGTCAGCCACGCCTTCGCTGAGGTAGGCTCCGCCGGTGCAGTGAATCAGTTGGGGGAGTTGATTGCCGGCCAATGATAGAATGACGGAAATATCATGCGGAGCGAAGCTCCATAGGGCATTTTCTTCGCGACGTATCTTTCCCAAATTCAGCCGGTTGGAGGTAAGATAGTGGAGCGTCCCGAGTTCGCCGGCGACCACCAGTTGCTGCAGCTTCTGCACGAGGGGGTGATATTGCAGCAAATGTCCGACCATTAATATCCGACTGTGTTGGGCGGCGAGTTCAATGAGTTCCTGGGCTTCGACTGGGTCAAGACACAGTGGCTTCTCGACGAGCACATCCTTACCTGCCAGCAGAGCCGCTTTCGTGAGACGATAATGATACACCGCCGGAGCGGCAATCACAACCCTAGTGATTGCGCGGTCAGACCAGAGCTCATCAATGATTTTTGTTTTACGGACGCCCTGATAATCTGCACCGTAGGAGTCAAGGATTTCTTGGTTTAAGTCAGCGATCGTGTGCAATACGCTGAGGGTATGGAAGTTCCTGACGAGGTTTTTACCCCAGTAGCCGGCGCCTATTAGGGCAAGATCACGAGTGTTCATTGGTAGTTTTAGCAGACCGGGCAGGCATGGCGGCGGACGGAGGTGACGATACGGTCCTGATCGGCTTCACTGAGGAAGGGATGCATGGGCAGGCTCAGTACATGACGGGAGGCTGTTTCTGAAACCGGGAAATCGCCCCACTTGTAGCCGAGCGAGGCAAACACCGGTTGTTCGTGTAAACATTTGGGATAATAGACGGCGGTTGGAATGCCGTCAGCCTTGAGCGCTGCGCTGAGGGCGTCGCGGTCGTCCACTTGGAGTGTGTACTGTGCGTAAACGTGGGTGTTGCCCGGCGCAACTTCTGGCACGGTGCAGATACCTCGGAGGAGTTTAGTGTAACGCGCACCAATCCGGTTGCGCGCGGTAACTTCGGCGGCGAAGTGGGGCAGTTTGGCGTTCAATACTGCCGCCTGCAAAGTGTCGAGCCGGCCATTCATACCGAGCAACGTATGGTGGTGGCGCTTGACCCCACCATGTGTGCGAATGGCGCGCATCTTCTCGTTCAGTTCGGCGTCATCCGTGAAGAGTGCCCCCCCATCGCCGTAACAGCCGAGCGGCTTGGCGGGAAAAAAACTGGTGCTGGAAACTCGGGCTGCGCTGCAGCTTTGTCGGCCACGCTGCGTGGCGCCAAAACTCTGGGCTGCATCCTCGATCACCGTCAGGTTGTGTTTTGCCGCGATGGCATTGATCACATCGTAGTCGGGCATCTGGCCGAACAGGTTGACCGGAATGATGGCGCGCGTCCGGGGTGTGATTGCCGCCTCGATCCTGCTTACATCAATGTTGTAGGTAACGGGATCGATATCGACGAATACGGGTTTGGCTCCAACGAGTCCGATTACTTCGCAGGAACTGATCCAGGTAAACGGCACAGTGATGACTTCGTCCCCGGCACCCACGCCAAGTGCCCGAAGTGCAATCTCCAGACTGTCCGTACCGCTGGCCACCGTGATTGCGTGTTTGACTCCAGTAAAATCCTGCAGGGATTTTTCCAGTTCATCGATTTCCGGTCCCATGATGAATTGTCCGTGCTCGAGAACAGCATTCATCCTGCGGTCGATTTCTTTGCGATGTGTTTCGTATTGGGTCTTTAGGTCGATAAATTGCATGAATGGTAAATAAATGGCCGAACAAATAAACGGGAAAACAGGTTGGATTACCCAGCTGTCGAGGAGTGGACAGTATGGAGCAAAGAACGCTTGTTTGTCGCGAAGGTTTGTCAATCGTTGGCTGGAATTTATGGAGGGCTATGTTACGGCCCGTTAATCCATCAGAATTGTTGCAAAGGGGGTAGGATCATTCGGGTGGAACAGGGACTGAAGATTCTGTCATCGCTTCGAGTATTTCATTTGTTCCGGCTCGATCTGTCATGGTCTGTTGAAATGGCCAATGTGATGAAAGCAGAGCAGCTTGGGAGCCGGGACTAAATATACTCGTGGCTTGCGGTATGGCGAAGCCCATTGCCGACGTCGATTTCTCGAATAACCGTAGATCGGTGAGCTGAACCACAGCCGAAGGCGACGCATTATAATTTAGCAATGCCCCCACCCTGAGTAAACGAGCATGTGGTGGAATTGAGGCGGTTTCGCCTAGGCCGAAAGAAATTCCATAATTGGTCCACTTGTTTGGCGGTGTTTGTGACACCAGTCCAAAATAGCTATAAGTGCCATTGTTCCATCCTCGTGGGTTTCCTGCTCCTTGTGGCGAAGTGCTATTTGATACCAATAATCTTTCTTTTGAATCATACCACGCGACGGCGAGATAAACCGTGGCTCCCTCATCCAGTGTTTGCTTCGCGGCGATCTCAAGTCGGTAGGTTTTTTGCGCTTGAATCGGAATGAATGTGTGGGTGAAGGCATGACTTGATGTTCCTGGGTGGTTTTGCAGGGCAGTACTTGCTGTTGGATGATCTGTGATTCCAGTGACGAATTCCGGATCGTGCCCGCTGAGTGCGATCCAGTCGTTTGGATCACGTGCCATTGGATCGCCAATCAGATTCATTCGTCCGGTTGGCTTGATCGGCTGAATTGTCTTGGTGTTGCCGCGGGGTGGTTGGATGTTGCTTTCTTTAAAGTAACTGAGGAAATCCAGTGCGGTAGCGGCAGAATCAGTCGCGGGCAGGCCGATTCTTCGAGTTGGGCTTGGGCCAATCAAATTTGGTGCATAGGAGGCGAGCAGTGCGGTACCTGCTTGAGTGGCAATAATCTTTGATTCGGGTTGATTGCGTAGTGGCAATTTGATCGCTTCGTATTGCGAAAAGAGATCTCTCGACTTGAGGTCATTGGGAGTGACTGCATATGTGTGCCATGTCCGATTATACGATGGAAATGAGCTGGGCAGAATCGTGAGCGAAATGAGTGTGGTGCATACGAGACTGAACGCTAGTTGGCTTTCGCATTGTTTAGCTCGACCGCCAATCGTGGAAACCAATAGAGAAACGGATGATGGGTTGCGTGAAATCGGTATGCGAAATGTTATACGTGCATCATTACCCGATTTTTCTATTAAAGAAGCGAGAGCGAGACCTGAAGGAAGGGCGAAGAGCATTCGGTGAAATGTAATTATCGCGTCCACCGAGTTGCCCGCTAGGCTGTTGGCGAAAGGCAGGGAGACCAAGGGAAGAGCTAGTGCGATTACCGGTCCCACTGTGAGCCAGCCAATGATATGGTTGCGCCGAAGCAGGACGATGCCAGCCAGTAAATTTATTGCTCCGTAAATACCTAAAATTTGCATGGCACGGTGAGCCGCTGGTGAAGGCCAAGCGAAGTTGAATCCATACCATGCATTCAACCATCCTCCTGGGCGATAGACTGTGTCGACAGTTGTATGATGGGGCCACCACAGATAGGTAGTAATACTCAGGGTCAATGCACCTCCGGCGACCCACCAAATTCGCGATGGTTTTCCCTGAAGAGTTTTCCAAACCGCTATTGAAGCAATGCTGAGGCCGGCAATGCCGGCGCCTTGGAAGTGATTGAATGCGATTAAGGCCAGGAGTGCGAACCCGGATAGAAGTAGACTGTAGGCATTAGGCGATGGATGGAGGACGGCAGAGGAAAGGCGGAAGAATGCTCGGAGTGTGAATTGAGGGCTTTTAGCTGCTTCGAGTACAATGCGGGTTAGTGCGACCGCGCCAAGCTGGGCGTAGATGCTGCTTGAGATACCATAGTAGCGGTAGAACGAAAAAATGTTGTTCCCAAAAAGAAGCGCTTGCAAAATGACAAATATTATTGAGGCGCGTTCGCCGAGATCGCAGGATCGGGCGAGTCGGTAATATTGCCAACAGAGGATTAGGCAGATACCCGTGTAATAGAAATCGAGCCAAAATATCTGCCTTAGCCCAACCGCCCAACTAAGAAAGCTATATGGAATGAAGTAGCCGGACTTAATCCATACAGAGTGATCGAGCACCAAGTTATCCAAACGCCATTCATTGATTCGACGAAGGTGTTCCCACGGATCCGACGGCCATTCGAGATAGACGCCGGGAATTGCGAAGATCAGGCCCAACAGAAGCCACGGCAGAACGGGCCAGAGGTGATCGAGGTTGGACGGAGGACGGTGATCGGAGGACGGTGAACGGAGGGCGGAGGGCGGAGGACGGAGGACGGAGGACTGACGACGGTGGACTGACGACGGTGAATCGGTGAACAGTGAATCATCGGCAGCCTGTTCGATGGGCTGGTGCCACCATGTGCGTAGGGCGATGACGGCGAGAATTAGGTGGATTAAATGAAGCACCCAATAGACGTGCAGTAACGCGGGGATGTAGCCGCCGTTGCCAAGTGCTGACGGGGAGAAACTATTGGCCGGCCACTTCAGCCAGAGATAGAGCAGATACGCGGCGAGGTACGGAATCAGGAATGCCCAGCCGGAGTAGAAGTACTGACGGAGGAGAAGGGAGGCGGTGGACGGTGGACGGTGCACGGGAGGATCAGGCGAAGGACGAGGGTTTAGGGCCAGGATCGATGACGATGTTCAGTACGGCCGCTAGGTAATGACCTTCACCGTTCAACGCTTAACATTCAACTGCCGAAACTTTTGAAATGTAGATTTTGAATCGAATATGGAAAATCGCCGGCGTTGAAGGCCGGGTTGATGTTTGAGATGCCGGTCGCCCCCCCCGAGCCATTCTCCGTTGCGGTTTGCTGCTTGCTGGGCGGTGGGAGGTCTCTCTCAAGTGACGCAAAGCTGGGCTCTGCATTCCATTCGAGAACAGCACGGCGAAGTTCGACGGTCAGAAGTCCTCTGTGCGGCATGTGCGTATTAATGCCACTCTCCACCCTGCGCGACTGGGCCAGATTAATCAGTTAATACCAATTTCTCTGCTCTAAAATAAGTTACAGGGCTTCTGCGGATAACCGACCGTGGTGCTACCCCCAAAAAAACGTTTCGCTGGCTGCCAGCCTTACGCCTTCCAGACTTGGCCGGGCTTGGTCTTGATGTTCACCATAGCATTTCGGCTATCGATGATGCATGGTGCCCAATCGGCGAGTTCCTGATAATTAACGGACGCGTGATTGGTGGCGAGGAGCACGGTATCGTAGGACGCAATCGTGGCCTGATTCCAGGCGACAGACTTCGTGCCCGCCCAATGCGGGTGCTCGCGCGTCGGACGGATCACGGGCACATAGGGATCGTAGTAACCGAGCGTGGCACCGCGTTCCTTGAGCAGGTCCATGAGGACGTAGCTGGGGGATTCCCGATCATCATCGACATTGGGTTTATAAGCTAGGCCGAGAATCAAAACTTTGCTGCCCTTGACCGATTTGCTGTGGTCATTGAGCGCCTCGGCCACGCGGTGGACGACATGCTGCGGCATGGCGGTGTTGATTTCGCCGGCGAGCTCGATGAAGCGGGTGTGTTGGCCGTATTCGCGCGCCTTCCACGTCAGATAAAACGGATCGATCGGGATGCAGTGGCCGCCGAGACCGGGACCAGGATAAAACGCCATGAAGCCGAAGGGCTTGGTTTTGGCGGCGTTGATGACTTCCCAAACATCGATACCCATGGCGGCGTACACGATTTTGAGCTCGTTCACTAAGGCGATATTGACGCCACGGAAAGTGTTTTCGAGGAGCTTGGTGGCCTCGGCGACGCGGCAGGAGGAAACCGGAACGAGGGTCTTGATCGCGACCGAGTAGAGGGCGATGGCTTTCTCCAAGCAGGCGGGGGTGAAGCCGCCGACGACCTTGGGGATGGTGGCGACGACGCTCTGGGGATTGCCTGGGTCTTCGCGCTCAGGGGAGAAGGCGAGGTGGAAATCAGTACCGGCCTTCAAGCCGGAGCCGGCCTCGAGGACATCGAGCAAATCCTCATCGGTGGTGCCGGGGTAGGTGGTAGATTCGAGGACGACCAGCGTGCCCTTTTTCAGATAGGGCGCCATGGCCTTGCCGGTCTCGGTGATGAAGGAAATATCCGGCTCGCGGTTTTTGTTGAGCGGGGTGGGGACGCAGATGATGACGGCGTTCATGTCCTTGACGCGGGAGAAATCCGTGGAGGCGGAGAAGGACTGCTTGCCGACCACGGCCTTCATATCGGCGCTGGTGATGTGCTTGATGTAGCTGCGACCAGCATTGCAGGCGTCGACTTTCGACTGGTCAATATCCAGACCGAGCACCGTGGCACCGGAGCGAGCGAATTGGAGAGAGAGGGGAAGACCAACGTAACCCAGACCGACAATGGCGATATTCATATTGAGGTCAGGAATTAGCACAGGGTGTCGAATTGCTTTCAAACACAAATGCAGTTTCATCGTTACAATATCAGTCTTTGCATAAGTAGTGTCTGCCCGGAAACTGCCTGTTTTGAAAGTCGTGGGTGATTTTGGCATTTTCCCGCGGGCGCTTTTGTCAAGTCGGCGGGTTTTCGCGGCGCGCTGAGCCGGATTTCCTGAAAATCCTCGACGCTCAGACACACCGCTCCTTTGGGCTTCGCTTTCCTGATCCCATCTTTGGATTTTTTAGGCAGCCGCAGGTTCGGCCGCGGGTTCGGTCGCGTCTCGGCGCCGGGCGCGATCCTGGATTTCGCGGCCGATCACATGGAGGTTGTACGCGAGGA